>ENA-OPDW01000004-OPDW01000004.1-human-gut-metagenome-genome-assembly--contig:-NODE-4-length-316333-cov-7.173607_pt1 | contig 316333 bp, 291 predicted proteins | sample MGYA00241264_ERZ501508 | MGnify/ENA primary metagenome ERZ501508 (study PRJEB25962, sample SAMEA2042575) | human gut metagenome | biome: human gut; feature: human-associated habitat; material: faeces...
ACGGTCCTAAGGTAGCGAAATTCCTTGTCGGGTAAGTTCCGACCCGCACGAAAGGTGTAACGATTTGGGCACTGTCTCAACGAGGGACCCGGTGAAATTGAAATACCTGTGAAGATGCAGGTTACCCGCGACTGGACAGAAAGACCCCATGGAGCTTTACTGTAACCTGACATTGGGTTTTGTTGTATTACGTACAGGATAGGTGGGAGGCTTGGAAGGCTGGACGCTAGTCTGGCTGGAGCCGGCGTTGGGATACCACCCTTGATACAACGGAATTCTAACCGAGAGAGTAACGAAATCCGGGACAGTGTCAGGCGGGCAGTTTGACTGGGGCGGTCGCCTCCGAAAGAGTAACGGAGGCGCCCAAAGGTTCCCTCAGCGCGGCCGGAAATCGCGCGAAGAGTGTAAAGGCAGAAGGGAGCTTGACTGCGAGCCAAACACGGCGAGCAGGTACGAAAGTAGGGCTTAGTGATCCGGTGGTACCGAGTGGAAGGGCCATCGCTCAACGGATAAAAGCTACCCTGGGGATAACAGGCTAATCTCTCCCAAGAGTCCATATCGACGGGGAGGTTTGGCACCTCGATGTCGGCTCATCACATCCTGGGGCTGAAGTCGGTCCCAAGGGTTGGGCTGTTCGCCCATTAAAGTGGTACGTGAGCTGGGTTCAGAACGTCGTGAGACAGTTCGGTCCCTATCCATCGCGGGCGCAAGAGATTTGAAGGGGTCTGCTCCTAGTACGAGAGGACCGGAGTGGACGGACCGCTGGTGTACCAGTTATTCCGCCAGGAGTACAGCTGGGTAGCTACGTCCGGACTGGATAAACGCTGAAAGCATCTAAGCGTGAAGCCATCCTTAAGATGAGATCTCTCACAGAGTAATCTGGTAAGACACCTTAAAGAAGATGAGGTAGATAGGCCGGGAGTGTAAGTGCAGCAATGTATTGAGCTGACCGGTACTAATATGTCGAGGGCTTGACTTCGTAAGTTTCTTCTATATAGCTTTGAGGGTTCACCTCAATAAAATAATATATCCGGTGGTAATGGCTAAGGGGGTCCACCTGTTCCCATCCCGAACACAGAAGTTAAGCCCTTATACGTCGAAAGTACTTGGCTGGAAGCGGCCCGGGAGGATAGATAGCTGCCGGTTGGAAAGAAACATACCATAAGGTATGTTTCTTTTTTTATATATAATACAGTAAAAAATACCTGTACCATTCGGCACAGGTGTTTTGTTTATCAGAGCATATTTACTTTTACTTTTTTCGTCCTGTTAATAACAGGTTAAGTGCTGGTATTTTAGCAGATATTTTCTTTAATACAATGCTGGTAACAAGCGATACTGCAAGTAAGATAATGTAAGATGCCGCTGCACGCTTGGTTGTCATTACAATTCCGAAATGATGGCTTGTTCTTTCAATCATGCTTAACCAGAAGGGATGGGCAAAGTAAACAAGCATGGAATTATCGGATATAAAATCTACGGCGCGGGTTAAATAATTTTCTGTTTTCTTTTGTGCAAAGAAGCCACAGAAGAATAAAATGGAAGCAATTGTGTAAATAAAGCCTTGCGGGCTTAACTGCTGAAAGGTATTGGTCAGGCTGATTAAGTCGTAACCATAATGATAGTAGTAATAGTAGTAACTGCCGCAGATATAAATTATTGAAAGTAAATATAAAGCGCTTACGCTTTTAAAATTACCGGCGAGTGTTTTAAAAAATTCTTTTTCCTTAACTGCGGCCAAACCGCCAAGCATAAAAATAAACAGGTAATGCAGCGGTAAATAGTTAAGCCTGTAAGTAAAAAAGTCTTGTAATATTATTGGAAACTGTTGGGCTGTAATTCCGGGGTGCATTGTCCAATAGTTAAACAGCAGCTGGAACAAAAACAGTGCGGCAAAGCCTGCTTTTAAACTGTATTTCTGCATTACGCCCAGCAGTTTTTGAAAAAGTGGGAAGAAAGCATAGAACCATAATAATATAATCATAAAATACAAATGGTAGCATGCCAGCCCCCAAAACAGTATGTGCAGCAGCCCTAATGGAGAAAACCAGGGAATGCAGCCGGGCACGACTGTTGTAAAATATACCATATAAAAAAGCGACCAGCTTAAATACGGTATGCCGCTGCTTTGAAAACGTTTTTTTATAAACTGCCGGTAATTAATTTCCGTTCCGGGTTTATAGTGGCAAAACAGGCCGTAGCCTGATACAAAAAAGAATGCGGGCACGCTGTAACGCGAAAGTATTTCAAACAGCATATATAAATGTTGGTTTGGCGATACCGACATTAAAACCAGTGACCCGGTATGAATGCCGAGTACGCCGAGCATACAGATGCCGCGCAGTTTATCAATAGTTTTATTGCGTTCTGTCATAATTTCTCCTGAAATATTAAATTTTACCTGCTTATTATACAGCAAATGCAGGTTTTGGGCAAAGAAAAAGAGCACTGCCAGCGTTTTTATTTTTGGCAGGAAATTAAAATCTGACAGCGAAATATTTAAAATAGTATTTTCTTTTTTACAAAGCCGTTTTAAGAGATAAGGTGATAGGATGGAACTTGGTTTTGTACATATATTAAGCCTGATAGCTACTTTGGCAGTAGTGCTTGGCTGCGGTATTTATTCTTCGCGCAAGGTAAAATCGGCAGATGATTTTGATGTAGGCGGGCGCAGTGCCGGTGTAATAATGGTTGCCGGGTCTATTGCTGCAACCATTATAGGCGGCGCGGCCACTATCGGTACCGCACAGGGTGGTTTTACTTTTGGTTTTGCCGCGTGGTGGTTTACGTTGGGCAGCGGCATTGGCTTTTTAATTATGGCTGCTTTTTATGCGCGTCCTCTGCGCAAAAGCGGTTTAACAACAATTTCGGAATACCTTGTTATTAATTTTGGCCCGCAGGCCGGGCCTATTGCAAGCATTGCCGCTTCGCTCGGCATTTTTTTCAGTATTGTTTCCAGCTCGTTAAGTTCGGTGCATTTAATTGGCGGTATTCTGCATTTGGGCTATCTGCCTTCGGCTGCCGTTGTAGTGCTTTTGGTAATGGGGTTTGTGTTTTTCGGCGGCATTAACAGCAGCGGCATGGCCGGATTATTTAAAGTTGGCCTGATTTTCGCTACTATTTTTGTCGGCGGTTATCTGGCTTTTACGGATATGGGCGGCTTAAGCGGGATGCACGAGGTTTTTCCGGAACTGCCGTGGTTCAGTATGTTTGGCATTGGCGCCGACCATGCGTTGTTTAATTTGTTTTCCATGATTGTCGGTGTTGTTTCTACCCAAAGCTATGTGCAGTCTTTATTTTCTGCCAAAAACAGCAGGGTAGCGGCTTTGGGGTGCCTGCTTGCAGCGTGCATAGCAATTCCGGTGGGGCTGCCTTCCGTTATTATCGGCATGTTTATAAAACTGCATCATCCGGAGCTGAACAGTATTGATACCTTGCCGTTCTTTTTATGCAATTATCTGCCGGAATGGCTTGGCGGAGCAGGTTTAGCAGCACTGGTGCTGTCCTGCGTCGGTTCCATTGCCGGTTTGTCGCTTGGTGTAGGCACGCTGTTCAGCCGCGATATTTTCGGTGCGGTTTTAAAAGTTCACGACAGCAAAAAGCTGCTGTGGATTAATAAACTTACGGTTCTTGCAGTTACGCTTGCGGCACTTGTTTTTATTCATTCGCATCTCGATTCTTCCGTTCTGCAATGGAATTATCTTTCAATGGCTTTGCGCGGCGCAGGCGTTTTCCTGCCGATGACTGCCGTTATATTCTTTAAAGGCATGGTTGGCAAAAAAGCGGGCCTGCTTTCAATGTTCGGCGGCATTGCTTCCGGCTGTGCATGGCATTTTATTTTTCCAACATCACCGTATACTTTGTTTGTAAGCTTGTTTTTCAACCTTTTGTTTTTAGTACCGTCTATTGCATATAATTTTTTGCATAGCAAGAAATAATAAGGAGAGTTTTAATGACTGAAAAATTCACTCATCTGCATGTGCATACGCAGTACAGCCTGCTTGACGGCGCGTCCAAAATAGATTTGCTTTTGGCGCGTGCCAAAAAGCTTGGTATGGACAGCATTGCCATTACCGACCACGGCGTAATGTACGGCGCAGTTGATTTTTACCAGCAGGCAAAGAAAATGAATATCAAGCCAATTATCGGCTGCGAAGTATATGTTACGCAGTCGCGGTTTGACCGCAGCCAGCGCGGAGGCATTTACCATTTAATTCTGCTTGCCGAAAATAATACCGGCTATCATAATTTAATGAAATTGGTTTCCTTATCGCATCTGGAAGGCTTTTATTATAAACCGCGCATTGATAAAGACATTCTGCGCAAATACAGCGAGGGGCTTATCTGCCTGAGCGCCTGCATTGCCGGTGAAGTGCCGGTAAAAATACTGCAGCGTGATATTGACGGTGCGGAACGCGCCGCACAGGAATATATTGAAATCTTCGGCAAAGAAAATTACTTTTTTGAAATTCAGGACCACGGGCTTGATGAAGAACGTGTTGTAAACCGTGAATTAAAACGCATGGCTGCCAAATTCGGTGTGGGGCTTGTTGCCACAAACGACCTGCATTATGTTGAAAAAGCTGACGCCGAAGCGCAGGACGTTTTATTGTGCATTCAAACCGCAAGCACGGTGGATGACCCCAAACGCATGAAGTTTGCCAACGACGAGTATTACTTAAAAAGTTACGGGGAAATGGCGGAACGTTTTGCCGATTGCCCGGAAGCACTGGAAAATACAGTTAAAATTGCTGAGCGCTGCCATGTGGAGCTGGAGTTTGGGCATCTTTTGTTGCCGGAATTTCCGATACCGGAAAAATATGCCAATGCTACGGAATACCTGCGCGATTTGTGCCTGCAAGGGCTGCCGCAGCGGTATGCTAAAGCCAATGAAAAAGTTATGCAGCGTTTGGACTACGAACTTGACATTATTGACCGCATGGGTTACAGCTGCTATTTTTTAATTGTATGGGATTTTATTAATTACAGCCGCAAAAACGAAATACCTGTCGGGCCGGGGCGCGGCAGTGCTGCGGGCAGCATAGTTGCTTATCTTTTGGGCATTACCAATATCGACCCGTTAAAATACGATTTGCTTTTTGAACGTTTTTTAAACCCGGAACGCGTGAGCATGCCGGATATTGACACGGATTTTTGTTATGTTAACCGCGGGCGCGTGCTGGAATATATTATTAAGCGCTACGGCAAAGAACGCGTGGCGCAGATTATTACCTTCGGTACATTACAGGCGCGTGCCGCTGTGCGCGATGTAGGGCGTGCGCTTGATTTGCCTTACAGTTTTGTTGACAACGTTGCCAAAATGATTCCGCGTGAACTTGGCATTACGCTGGAAAAAGCGCTGGAAACAAGCAACGATTTTAAAGCGCTATATGACAGCGACGAAAAAGTAAAACGCCTGATTGACATTGCCAAAAAGGTTGAAGGAATGCCGCGCAACAGTGGTACGCATGCAGCGGGTGTTGTAATTACGCCGCGTGATTTGATTGATTGCGTACCTTTGCAGCTTTCAAACGAAGGCCTTGTTATTACCCAGTATGATAAAGATAAGGTTGAAAATTTAGGCCTTTTAAAAATGGATTTGCTGGGGCTCAGGACTTTAACCGTTATAGGTGATACGCTCCGCTATATTTACGAAACTACCGGAGAAAAAATTGATATAGAAAAAATACCGCTTGATGACGATGCAACCTGCGCCATGCTGCGGCGCGGCGATACCCAGGGCGTGTTCCAGCTTGAATCTGAAGGCATGACCAAACTCGTTATGGATTTGGCTCCCGAAAAATTCAGCGATTTAATACCTTTGGTGGCATTATACCGCCCTGGGCCTTTAGGCACAGGCATGGTGGAAGACTTTATAGCCGGTAAGCACGGTACGCGCACGGCAGACATTCTGCATCCGCTTTTGGAACCGGTTTTAAAAGATACTTTCGGCGTTATTCTGTATCAGGAACAGGTAATGCAGATAACTTCCGTACTGGCAGGCTTTACGCTTGGCCAGGCCGATATTCTGCGCCGCGCCATGGGCAAAAAGAAAGCCAAAGAGCTGGATTCCATGAAGCAGAAGTTTATTGACGGCGCCAAACAGAACCACGGCATTGACGAAGAAACAAGTACGCAGATTTTTGCGCTTTTGCAGCACTTTGCAGGTTACGGCTTCAACAAATCGCATTCGGCGGCTTACGCGCTTGTAGCCTACCAGACGGCGTATTTAAAACAGCACTGGCCGACTCAGTTTATGGCTGCGTTTTTGTGCAGCATTATGAGCGACAACGATAAATTAAGCTGGTATCTCGGCGTTACCAAACGCATGGGCATTAAAATACTGCCGCCGGACGTAAATGAAAGCGGCAGGGAGTTTTCGCCGGTTAAAGGCAATGCAATCCGCTTTGGCATGGCAGGCATTAAAAGCGTGGGCGAGCAGGTAATTGACGGCATTATAAAAGCACGCGCAAACGGCGGACGCTTTACCTCTATTTTGGATTTCTGCAAACGTGTGCCTTCAAGGCTGATAAACAAACGCGTTATAGAAAACTTAATCAACTGCGGCGCTATGGATTCTTTTGGTGCCAAACGTTCACAGCTGCTTGCCGTTTATGAGCAGGCTGCCGATTTGGGCGCTTCTTACCAGAAAGATTCTGCCAGCGGGCAGATAGGGCTTTTTGGTGATGACCTTTTTGAAGAAGTGCAGGATATTAAACTGCCGCAGCTTGACGAAATGCCAAAAAAATTATTGCTGGAAAACGAAAAGAAAATAGTTGGTTTTTATGTTACCGGCCACCCGCTGGACAGTTATTCGGCCGCGCTTGAAAACTACACGCAGATATATAAATTAACCGAAGCCGGCGAAGAAATGGACGGAAAATATTATTCCATTGCCGGGTTAATAAGCGGTGTGCGCCTGCGTACAACCAAAAGCGGCGATACAATGGCTGTTTTAACGCTGGAAGATTTCAGCGGCAGGATAGAAGTGGTTGTGTTTACCCGCCAGTATCACGAGTTTTCCTCGCTGCTGTATCAGGAAAATGTGGTTTCGGTTGAAGGGCGTTTAAAGGTGGACGAGCGCAGCGTGTCTTTGCAGGCTTCCGGTGTACGCCAGCTTAACGAAACCGGGCCTGAAATTCATTTAAAAATTACGCGCGATAAGGAAACCGGCAAAGTGCAGCAGGAAATGCGCCGCATTTTTGCAGCTTATCACGGAAATACGCCGCTTTACCTGCATTTGCTTTCGTCCGGCAAAACAATTAAAACCGACCGCTGTTTTTGGATTGACGCCACTAACGACGGATTTTTCAAAGAAATTAAAATTTTGCTCGGCCCGGACTGCCTGCAATAACAAAGAAATAGGCAGGAGTTTAACTAAAATAATGTTTATGCTTGCAAGCAGGCGTTAAAAACTGTAAAATAGGTATGTATATAATTATGTTTATAAAGATTCTGGGAGGTCGCTTATGAATATTGTAGTATGTCTTAAACAGGTTCCGGATACTTCCGAAGTAAAGCTCAATCCGGAAACCAACACCCTTATCAGGGACGGAGTGCAGAATATCATGAATCCGTTTGACCGTCAGGCACTTGAAACTGCCCTTATTTTAAAAGATGCCAACGGTGCTAAAGTTACGGTAGTATCCATGGGGCCCCCGCAGGCTGAAGAAATTTTAAAAGAAGCAATTTCCATGGGTGCCGATGAAGCAGTGCTGGTTAGTGACCGTGCACTGGCAGGCAGCGATACCCTGGCAACCAGCTTTGCGCTTGCCGGTGTTGTAAAAAGCCTTGGCGATGTAGACCTTGTTTTGTGCGGCAAACAGGCTGTTGACGGCGATACCGCGCAGGTTGGCCCGGAAATGGCTGAACATCTTGGTTTTCCGCAGGCAACAGGCGCATTAAAAGTAAGCGTTGACGGCAATAAAGTTCTGGTTGACCGTGAAAATGAAAGCAGCAGCCAGACCCTTGCTGTGGAAATGCCTGCCCTTGTAACCGTTACCAGAGCTGAAAAAGAGCCACGTTTTGCCAGCATTAAAGGCAAAATGAAAGCAAGAAAAGCTGTTATTCCCGTTAAAACAGCAGCAGAACTCGGCATTGATACCACAATGATTGGCCTTTCCGGTTCTCCTACCAAAGTTAAAAAAGTTTTCACTCCTCCTGTTCCCGAGGTTAACAGTGAAATTATTAATGAAGAAGATACCGATAAAGCAGTTGACATGCTGATTGAAAAACTTGTACAGGCAAATATTATTACTCGTTGAGGTGAAATGACATGGCAATTAAAATAGATAAAGAACAATGCATTGGTTGCGAATCCTGTGTTGCAACCTGCCCGGCAGGCGCGCTCAGCATGGAGGACGGCAAAGCATCCGTTAACCAGGATACCTGCATTTCCTGCGGCGCATGCGTGGGCGAATGCCCGGTTGGCGCAATCAGCATGGAAAAAGCTGAGAAAAAAGAAGTAGCTAACAGCGAAGGCAAAGACCTTTGGGTTATGGCTGAACTGGAAAAAGGTGAGCCTGTTGGCGTAACTTATGAACTTTTGGGCGAAGTTTCCGAACTGGCTGCCAAATGCGGACAGCGCTGCTGCGCAGTACTTGTTGCTGCCGAAGCAGGCGATATTCCCCAAAAACTTATTGCCGCAGGTGCGGATGTTGTATATACCGTAACCGGTGCCGAATATGCTGAATATAATACCGACCTTTATACAAATGCTTTCTGCGAACTGGCAGAAGCATATAAACCCAGCGCAGTAATGTTTGGCGCTACTGTTGACGGCCGTGACCTTGCACCTCGCATTGCAGCACGTTTAAAAACCGGCCTCTGCGCCGACTGCACAGGCCTTGATATTGCCGGTGACCTTGTAGAATGGACACGTCCGGCACTTGGCGGCAATATTCTGGCAACCATTGTCTGCGACGAACACCGTCCGCAGATGGGTACAGTACGTCCCAAAGTATTTAAAGCCAAAGAAGCAGATGCTTCCAGAACCGGTGAAGTTATCAGCTACGAAGTAAAAAATAAAGTTGAATCTAAGGTAAGCCTTGTACGCAAAGAAGAAATTACCGAAGCAGGCAGCATTAAAATTGAAGATGCTGAAGTTGTATGCTCCGGCGGCCGCGGACTTGGCTGCTGCGACAACTTTAAAATGCTGGAAGAACTTGCAGCGCTGTTTGAAAACGGCAGCGTAGGCGGTTCCCGCGCAGTTGTTGATGAAGGCTGGATTGACCATGCCCATCAGGTTGGCCAGTCCGGTAAAACCGTAACGCCGAAGGTATATTTTGCTTTTGGTATTTCCGGTGCTATCCAGCATCTTGCAGGCATGAGTTCTTCCGATGTTATTATTGCCGTTAATAAAGATGCCAATGCGCCTATCTTTAAAGTAGCGCAGTATGGCATTGTCGGCGACGCCAAGGAAATTCTGCCTAAACTTATTGCCAAAATTAAAGCATTTAAAGAGGCTTAACGGAGGTTTAATATTTGTGTGGAAAGTAGTTTATATTGCGCAGACCAAAGAGAACGCGCAGGAGATTAAAGAACTGCTTACAAACAATGGCTTTCTGATACAGATGAATGTAGCCGGAGCTAAAAAAGGTGGACAGGGGGGCGCTTATGAAATCAGCGTCCCTTACTCCGAAGCAGAAGATGCTTATGAGGTGCTTTGCGAGAACCGTTTTCGCGCGTAAGCCGGAGGAATATTATGAAAAAAACCAAAATTATCTGCACTATGGGCCCAAGCACGGACGACGCTGCTTTACTTGCAGAAATGATGCGTTCCGGCATGGACCTGGCACGTTTTAATTTTTCGCATGGCTGCCATGAAGACCATGCGCGCCGCGTGGAATTAGTGCGCAAAGCTGCCGCCGAAGTTGAAAAACCAATAGCTTTAATTGCCGATACCAAGGGGCCTGAGATGCGCCTTGGTATTTTTAAAGAAGGCAAGGTTATTTTAAAAGAGGGCGACAGTTTTACGCTTACAACAGAAGAAATTGAAGGCACGCAGGAAATTTCCTATGTAAATTACGCCGGTTTGCCGGAAGAATTGCAGCCCGGCAACGCAATTCTTCTTTCGGACGGCCTTTTGGCGCTTGAAGTAACTGATGTTGATGTACAGGGCGGCAAAATTTATACCAAAGTTGTACATGGCGGAGAAATAAGCTCGCGCAAACGCGTAGCCTGCCCCGGTGTGGAGCTGAAACTGCCGTTTTTATCCGAACAGGATATCAGCGACATTACTTTTGCCGCAAAACTCGGCATGGATTATGTTGCGGCTTCGTTTGTGCAAAAAGCAGATGACGTGCTTGCCATACGCCGTGTGCTGGAAGAAGTTGGTTCTTCCATGGGTATTATATCCAAAATTGAAAACCATGCCGGCGTAAAAAATATTGAAGAAATTATTGCCGTTTCCGATGGCGTTATGGTTGCCCGCGGTGACCTTGGCGTGGAAATACCTGCCGAAGTGGTGCCGCTGGTACAGAAAAATATCATCCGCAGCTGCAATAAGGCGGGCAAGCCTGTAATTACCGCAACGCAGATGCTTGAAAGCATGATTACCAGTTACCGTGCTACCCGTGCGGAAGCAAGCGATATTGCCAATGCAATTTTTGACGGCACTGACGATATTATGCTCAGCGGCGAAACAGCGTCCGGCAAATATCCGCTGGAAGCGGTGCGCACCATGGCCAAAATTGCCGAGCAGACCGAAACTGCGCTTGATTATGCCCAGATTTTTAAAAACAAGGGCATTGGCGAACGCATCCATTCGACGGAAGCCATCAGCCATGCAACCGTGCAGATTGCACAGGAGCTTGGCAGTGACGCCATTGTAAGTATTACGGAATCCGGCTTTACGGCACGCATGCTTGCCAAATACCGCCCGGCGGCAGGTGTAATAGGCGTGTCCCGCCATCCGCAGACGGTACGGGCCATGCAGCTTTACTGGGGCGTTTGCCCGGTATTGGGGCCGTGGTCTGACAATACCGACGAATTGATAGAAAGCTCTTTAAGCTGCGTTAAAAAATGCGGCCTCGTTAAAGATGGCGACAACGTTATTGTTACCGCAGGTGTTCCTGTTGGCAAGCCCGGCACGACAAACCTTATTAAAGTTGTTGCCATGAGCAGAAAACTTGTCAGCGGTGTTGGCATTGGCCTGCAATCAATTACCGGTGTGGTATGCAGATGTACAAAACCGGAAGATTTTACCGGCAAACTTAAAGCCGGGGATATACTTGTGGTTGACGTTCTTCCTGATGAAGCAGGCAAATACGCGGCCGCGGCAGGCGCTATTATTGCCGAAGAAGGCGGCCTTACTTCCACTGCCGCAATTGTTGCCGTAGGCTGCGGCGTTCCGGCCATAGTTGGTGCGTGCGGAGCCATGCAGTCGCTGAAAGACGGCACAACCGTTACCGTTGATACGGTGAGCGGCATTGTGTATGAAGGCACCAGCAATATTATGTAAACGGGAGTTTTGAAATGGCAGCCGATAATGAATTGGAAAATTTAAAAACAGATTGCATTACCGCGCTGCGTAAAGGTGACGAAGATGCTTTTGATGCGGCAGCTTTAAAATTTCAGGAATCTTCAGCCGGAGATTTGCAGTTTAAAATGGAAACGCTCAGGCTGCTGGCCTGCCTGGCGTTAAAGCAGAATTACTGCCGCAGCGCGCTGAAAGCACTTAATTTATTATCTGTTTGTTCACTGGACATAGCTCCGGAGGATGCACAAACAGAAAATGTTTTTTTGCAGAATCTGCGCTATGCCGCTGTAATGGCGGCGCGTACGCATAATAAAGATATTTTTGCCGCTGCCGTAAGCAAACTGGCGGTGCGTTACGCTAAAAATAATTACATTAAGGAAAACACAGACGCTTTTATCAGTGTTTTGAATGCCTTGATGTTTATTGCGGCCGACCGCCGTTATACAGACATTTTGCCGATGCTGCGCTGGCTGAGCCTGCGTTTGTGCAGAAACGAAAATGTTACGGAAGAACTGCTGCTTCCGTTTCTGCGCGGGTGGGCATGCCTTGCGGCGCAGGCAGCAAGGCGAGGCTGGCATGATGCTGCAAACCAGCTTTTAAACGGCTTGTTTTACTTTTTGCTTAAACATCGCAGCTTTACTTTAACACGCAGCATTTTAATGTACGTTATGCTGCACATGCAGATGTATGCAGCGTGGGACGGCGTTGCCAAAGCGTTTGAAGTATATGCGCCGGTGCAGAATTTTTCGCTGGTTTTGCTGAAACAAATGTTAAAGGAAGCTGACGGAAAACTGCGCATTAAAACAGTACGTTTGCTTTTGCGCTCCTGGCGCGATTTTATTGCCGCGGCGGCGCGGCAGGCCATGGAGGACGAACTAAGCCTTTACCAGAGCTGGTTTTCGTATGGCGAGGCAAAAGAAAGCAAAAAATACCGGCAGCGCAGCCGCCTTTTTATTCAGCTTACGCTGGGGTATTGGGCAGCACAGCAGCCGCGAACCAGCAAAAAACAGCTTAAATACCTGAAAAATATTTTTGAGCAGGACCTTGTAAAAGATAAATATTTGCAGCTTTTAGAAGATGTTCGCTGAAAAGAAGGGCAGTTATAAACATAGCTGCCCTTTTTGTATAATCTGTGTAAAATTTATGTATTAAATATTTTCAGGCTTTTACAAATGGTATAATAAAATTAGTTGTATTTAGGGAGGGACGAATTTATGAGTAACTATTCATTGCCGCTTTTTATGCAGGTTAAAGCAAATGCAGTTACCGACCTTAATAAAAATCTTAATTTATATATGCCAAAGCTGGTATTTGCCAAAACTTTAATTTTAACAACGGAAGGCCTGCTGCAAACGCTTGACAGGAAAGTAAAAATACTTTTAAACCAGCTGCGCGGCTATGAAATTGTAACGGTTAAAGAAAGTTCGTTTGATTTTGCTGTGGAAGTGGCAAAAAAAGTTTCCATGAATAATATACGCCTTGTTATAGGCCTTGGCGGCGGAACGGCGCTTGATACGGCAAAATACGCAGCCTTTGTTGCCAACGTTGCCTATATTGCAATTCCTACTGCTCTCAGCAATGACGGCGTATGCTCGCCGGTATCGGTGCTTTTGGCGCAGAACGGACGCCGCCACTCGTTTACTTCTAAAATTCCGGACGGTCTTTTAATTGATACGGACATTATTTTTGAAGCGCCGCGCCTTTTGCTTAAAGCTGGCGTGGGCGATACTATCAGCAACTACACTGCTCTTTATGACTGGCAGCTTGGCTGCGACGAAAACAATGACCGTCCCAACGATTTTGCCTATATGCTTTCGGAAACGGCGTTCAACTCGCTTTTATATTCGGAAGAAAAATCGCTTACATCAATTCCGGGCATTAAAATGCTGGCGCAGTCTTTGGTGCTGAGCGGGCTTTCCATGCAGCTTGCAGGAAATTCGCGCCCCTGCAGCGGTTCGGAGCATCTGTTCAGCCATGCGATGGATGAACTTTTTGACCATAATATTCCGCACGGCATTCTGGTAGGCATGGGCAGCGTTGTTTCGTGCAAATTGCAGGGCAGGGACCATCATGTGGTGCTTGACTTTTTAAAAGCCTATGATATCAGCGTTAACCCGGAAAAACTTGGCATAACCGAAGATATGTTTATAAAGGCGTGGATGTTTGCCAAAGAAGTGCGCAAAGAGCGCTATACCATTCTTAATAAAATTAATCTTACGGAAGAACTTTTCCGGCAGCTGTATGTAGCAATGCTGGATGAATGTGAATGATGTATATTTTAAAATTTATTTTATTATGGCTGCTGCCTCCGGGCTGCATTGTACTGCTGCTGGCAGCATTAACCTTTTATCTGTTTAAGCGCAAAGCAGCCGGAAAATTTCCTGCGGCACTTATTACTTTACTTTTGTACTTTGCTTCTTTAATGCCAACGGCGCAGCTTTTAACGCATGGTCTGGAAAACAGATATACGCAGCAATCCGCCGTAAAAGCGGATGTAATTGCCGTATTGGGCGGCGGTGCCGTAAGCAGTGTGCCCGATATTGACGGCGAAGGCGCACTCGCGGCGGCAGGCATGAACAGGCTGGCAACAGGCATGCGCCTGCAGAGAATGCTTGGTGTGCCGCTGATTGTAAGCGGAGGGCAGGTGTTTAAAGACAGCGGCGGCGAAGCGGAAATTGCCAAACGCGTCCTTATAAGTATGGGCGTAAAGGAAAATATGGTTTATACCGATACCAAAGCGCTTAACACAAGGCAGAACGCGCAGAATATTATTGCTGCCTCTAAGGAAAACGGCTGGAAAAGAATTATTGTGGTAACGTCGGCCCTGCATATGCCGCGCGCCATGCAGAATTTTGCTGCCTTTAAAGACAGTGATATGGAAGTAACCGCATATCCATGCGATTATCTTTCTTCAGGCAAAATTGTAATTTCGCCGTTCAGCTTTGTGCCGCAGGCTTATGCGCTTGATTTGACGGCAATGGCGCTAAAAGAGTATCTTGCTTTGGCAGCAGGCAATTTTTTGTAAAAATTTTACAATTTAGGCTTGCCTGCTTTAAACAGCTTGTGATATAATATTACGCGTGTAAAAATACACACGTCTGCGGATTTGCCCGCTGTCCGCAAGGTTAGGGCAGAGCTGATGCAGGCGGAGGAAAAAACAGGAGGAAAGAAAAATGGCAATTATCTCTATGAAACAATTACTCGAAGCCGGCGTACATTTCGGTCATCAGACCCGCCGCTGGAACCCTAAAATGGCTCCGTACATCTTCACTGAAAGAAACGGTATCTACATTATCGACCTGCAGAAAACCGTTAAAAAAGTAGAAGAAGCTTATAACTTTATGCGTGACATTGCTGCAAGCGGCGAAAGCATTTTGTTCGTAGGCACCAAAAAACAGGCTCAGGAAGCTATCCGTGAAGAAGCTCTCCGCTGCAACATGTTCTATGTAAACGAACGTTGGCTGGGCGGCATGATGACCAACTTCAAAACCATTCAGGGCCGTATTAAACGCCTGCGCACTCTGGAAGCAATGGAAGCTGACGGCACTTTTGACGTACTGCCGAAAAAAGAAGTTATCGGCCTGCGCCATGAAATGGAAAAACTCACCAAATATCTCGGCGGCATTAAAGATATGAAAAAACTGCCGGGCGCTCTGTTCATCATCGACCCGCGCAAAGAAAACATTGCAGTTATGGAAGCTCGCAAACTGAACATTCCTATCGTTGCAACTGTTGACACCAACTGCGACCCGGACGTTATCGACCATGTAATTCCGGCAAACGACGACGCTATCCGCGCTGTAAAACTCCTTACCGCTAAAATGGCTGACGCTGTTCTGGAAGGCCGTCAGGGTATGCAGACCGAAGAAGCTGCAGAAGTTGTTGAAGAAACCGCAGCTGCTGAAGACGCAGAATAATTTTTAAGATTTCAGGAGGAATAATAAATGGCTGAAATTACCGCTGCATTAGTAAAAGAATTACGCGAACGCACCGGTGCCGGCATGATGGACTGCAAAAAAGCCCTTGCCGCAACCGAAGGCGATATGGATAAAGCAATTGACTTTTTACGTGAAAAAGGCCTTGCTGCCGCTGCTAAAAAAGCAGGCCGCATTGCTGCCGAAGGTTTGGTAGAATCCTACATTCACGGCGGCGGACGCATTGGCGTTCTGGTTGAAGTTAACTGCGAAACCGACTTCGTTGCCAAAACCGATGCTTTCAAATCCCTCGTAAAAGATATTGCAATGCACATTGCTGCTGCTAACCCGAGCTACCTGCGCCGCGAAGAAGTTCCGGCAGCAGAACTTGAACATGAAAAAATGGTTCTTTCCGAACAGGCCCGCAACGAAGGCAAACCGGAAAAAATCATTGAAAAAATGGTTACCGGCCGTATTGAAAAATACTACAAAGAAGTTTGCCTGCTGGAACAGCCCTTCGTTAAAGACCCGGACAAAACCATCAGCGATTTAATTACCGAATCCATTGCTAAAATCGGTGAAAACATTGCTATCCGCCGTTTCACCCGTTATCAGCTTGGTGAAGGCATTGAAAAGAAACAGGAAGATTTTGCAGCAGAAGTTATGTCTTTTGTAAAATAAAACTTGTTTAATAAAGAGAACACTTTGGTGTTCTCTTTATTTTTTGCCTTTTTACAAAGATATCATAAATTATGCCTGTTAAAAAGAGGAAAAACAGACAATTTGTAGAATAGAAAATAAGATGTGTAAGTATGTAAATTTGAAGTATAGGGGGCGTGTGTTTTGGCTGAAGAAAGTAAGTTTAAACGAGTAGTTTTAAAATTAAGCGGCGAAGCCCTGGCAGGTGAGAAGGGCTTTGGCATTGACCCGGAAATTGTTGATTCCATAGCAAAACAAATTCAGGATGTTACCGAATGCGGTTTGCAGGTAGCGGTTGTAAACGGCGGCGGCAATATTTGGCGCGGACTGTCCGGAAGCTCGAAAGGTATGGACAGGGCAACAGCCGATTATATGGGGATGCTCGCAACCGTAATAAACTCGCTGGCATTGCAGGATGCACTGGAAAACCGCGGCGTGCCTACACGTGTGCAGACCGCTATTGAAATGCGCCAGATTGCTGAAACTTATATCAGGCGCAGGGCTATCCGCCATATGGAAAAAGCAAGGGTTGTTATTTTTGCGGCAGGCACCGGCAATCCGTATTTTTCCACTGATACAACCGCTGCGCTGCGTGCTGCGGAAATTGAAGCCGATGCAATTTTGATGGCTAAAAAAGGCGTGGACGGCGTATATGACAGCGACCCGGCTAAAAATCCGGACGCTAAAATGTTTGAAGAACTTGATTATATCGAAGTAATCCAGCGTAAGCTGAGCGTTATGGATTCTACGGCAATCAGCCTGTGCATGGATAACAAGATACCTATTGTTGTATTTAACATTGATAAGCCCGGCAACATTTTAAAAGCTGCGTTGGGCCAGAAGATTGGTACTTTGGTGGGAGGAAATTAAAATGGCAGAAATAAAGGAAATTTTATCGACGGCACAGACCAAAATGCAGAAAACTATTGAAGTGCTGCGCGTTGACCTTGCTTCGGTGCGCGCCGGCCGTGCCAGCGTTTCGCTGCTTGATAAGGTAATGGTTGAATATTACGGCACCCCGACGCCTGTAAACCAGGTCGCAAGCGTAACCGTACCGGAACCGCGCATGATTGTTATTCAGCCCTGGGAGAAAAATCTTTTAAAAGATATTGAACGCGCCATTATGAAATCCGATTTGGGCTTGAACCCGAACAGCGACGGCAGCGTTATCCGTCTTAATCTTCCTCAGCTTACGGAAGAAAGACGTAAGGAACTTGTTAAAACCGTACACAAAAAAGCAGAAGATGCACGCGTAAGCATCAGAAACCTGCGCCGCGAAGCAAATGACTCCGTAAAGAAAGCTGAAAAAGCCAAGGAAATTACGGAAGACGAAGCTAAAAAAGCTAATGATGACATTCAGAAAATGACGGATAAATTTATTAAAGAAGTTGATACCGTTATGGAACATAAAGAAAAGGAAGTTATGGAAATTTGATGGAATTTCCGAATGTGCTTGCTTTTGAAGCTGAGGCGGCGGTTAAAATTCTGCGCGAAGCGGGATACGATTGCAGCATTGTTGTAACAGAACCGCCCAAATTTAAGGACAGGCCGCAGGAGGGCTGCCCTTGCGAATATGTGGTTAGACAGCGCAAGCTGGATAACAATAAAGCAGAAATCACCGTGGTGAGAAGGTATAGGAAAGGAGGCGTACATAATGGCACTCAAAATTAATAAAGAAGAATGTGTAGGCTGCGGCTCTTGCGCTGCAACCTGCCCGGTTGGCGCAATTAAAGAAGTCGACGGCAAATACGAAATCGGCGAAGAATGCGTTGAATGCGGCGCTTGTGCAGGCGTTTGCCCGGTTGGTGCAATTAAACAACCCTGATTTATTGCATAAAACTGAAGTGGCCTCCTCTTTTTAGGGGAGGTGCCTCAGTTTTATTGCCTTTAACGGAAAGGTGATATCGTGTTTAATACATTATTTAAATTTAAAACCGGCAATAACGATTTGAATGTTGACGTTAGTGGAATAGATTTGGAAAAAGTACCGCAGCATATTGCCATCATTATGGACGGCAACGGACGTTGGGCCAAAGCGCAGGGCAAGCCGCGCACTTTCGGGCATCAGGCCGGGGCGGAAACTTTAAAAAATATAGTTAAAACTGCCGATAAGATAGGCGTTAAAATTATCAGCGCTTATGCGTTTTCTACAGAAAACTGGAAACGCCCCGTAACGGAAGTTAACTTTATTATGGAGCTTTTAAGCCGTTATTTAACCAGCGAAATTGAAGAGTTCCATAAAAACAATGTTAAAGTGCGTTTTATGGGCAGCCGTGAAGGACTGCCGGAAACTGTAAAGAAAAAAATGGAATATGCCGAAAAAGTTACTGCGGATAATACCGGCATTGTTTTAAATTTGGCTATAAACTACGGCGGACAGGCTGAAATTCTGCATGCTGTTCAAAATATTGTCAGCGATGTGCAGGGCGGCGTGCTGCGGGTTGAAGATATAGATTCACAGAAATTTGAAGATTATTTATATACCAGAGGGCTGCCGGCACCGGATTTGTTAATCCGCCCGGGCGGCGATTTGCGTATAAGCAATTTTATGCTGTGGCAGATTGCCTATGCGGAAATTTGGACTACGGAAGTATACTGGCCTGCGTTTACGCCGGAAATGTTTTTGGAGGCAGTGAAGGCGTATGGCGGGCGTGAGCGCCGTTATGGCGGTTTGATTACTAAATAAGTGGCGGTGTGGCAATGTTAAAAAGAATTATAACCGGCGTAGTTGCTTTGCCGGTAGTTATATTTTTAATTCATCAGGGCGGATATTTATTTGATGCTGCGGTTTTTGCGCTGGCAACGGTAGGCTTGTTTGAGCTCAGGAATATGGCGCGTGCAAACGGGCATGACATTTACTGGCTTTCTACCGGTATAACAGCTATCTGCCTTATTTATACGGCATCGGTATTCCGCGTGATAAGCATTTATTCTTTCATTCTGCTTCCGGCGTTTTTAATGCTGGGCTGCATTTTGGTACTGCTTGAAGGCATGGCGCGCCATCATAACGACGGCAGGTGGGCTTTTAATACTGCGCTTTCGGTTATGGCAGTAGTGTATATCGGCTTTGGCTTTGCACATTTTATTTTGCTGCGTGACGCCATGTATTTTACATCGGCGGATTTACAGGTGAGCCTGTGGGGGCTGCCTATTGACCGCGGCGAAATACTGTTCTGGGTTATTATGCTTGGAACATGGGCAAGCGATACTTTTGCCTATTTTGCCGGTTCAGCCTTCGGCAAACACAAGCTGTGCCCGTCTATCAGCCCCAATAAGTCTGTGGAAGGTGCGGTAGCTGGTTTTATCGGCTGCGTGCTTGTTATTATGGGCAGCCTGCATTATCTTAATACCGCTGGCGTATTCCAGGGCTCTTTAATGCTTTCCGTGCTTTTGGGCTTTGGCGTGGCAATTGTTGCGCCGCTTGGCGATTTGGTGGAATCCGTTTTGAAACGTTCTTTTGGTGTTAAAGATTCCGGCAAAATCTTTCCGGGGCATGGCGGCGTGCTTGACCGCTGCGACAGCCTTCTGTTTGCAATGCCGGTCGGATATTATGTTTTTCTGTTCAGCGTAATGCTTAACACCTTGTTTATGTAAGCTTTTGGAGGCATGAAAATGAAAAAGATAGCCGTTCTTGGCAGTACAGGTTCCATTGGCAAACAAACATTGGAAGTTGCTGCTGCCAACCCGGATAAACTGCAGATAAAGGTTTTGGCTGCGCATGTAAACGATACACTGCTGGAGGAACAGATTGAAAAATTTGCTCCCGATATGGCCGTTTTAACTGATGAAAAAGCTGCGCAGCGCTTAAAAGAACGCTATACCGGTAAAACTAAAATTCTGGCAGGCAGGGAAGGGCTTTTGGAAGCCGTAACCTATGACGGAATTGACACAGTGCTTGCTTCAATGGTAGGCTATGCCGGGCTTTTGCCGACGCTGGAAGCGATTAAGCATGGCAAGGACATAGCGCTTGCCAATAAAGAGACGCTTGTTGCTGCCGGCAGTATCGTTATGGCGGCGGTAAAACAGCATAATGTTTCGCTTACTCCGGTAGACAGCGAGCACAGCGCTATTTTCCAGTCGCTGCAGGGCGGCAGAAAAAACGAGGTAAAACGCCTTATTATTACTGCCAGCGGCGGGCCGTTTTTAGGAAAAACAAAAGCAGAACTTGCAGATGTTACTCTGGAGCAGTGCTTAAAGCATCCTAACTGGAGCATGGGCAGAAAAATAACGGTTGATTCTTCAACGCTTGCCAATAAAGGCCTTGAAGTTATAGAAGCTCACTGGTTGTTTGACATGCCTTATGATAAAATAGATGTTGTTGTACATCCGCAAAGCATAGTTCATTCCATGGTGGAATTTACGGATGGTTCCGTTATTGCGCAGATGGGGCTGCCGGATATGCGTCTGCCTATACAGTATGCGTTTTCGTATCCCGAGCGTTATGATAATGCTTTTGGACAGCTTGATTTTGTAAAGGCGGGAACGCTTACGTTCCTTGCGCCTGATACAGAAGCATTTCCTGCCCTTAAAATTGCCGTTGAATGCGGACGGCAGGGCGGAACGCTGCCATGTGCTTTTAACGCAGCCAACGAAGAAGCCGTTTACGCATTTTTAGACGGAAAAATTAAATACATGGATATAGTTAAAACCATAGAGCATGTTGTCGGCAGACATCAGAATATTTTGCAGCCGGTGCTGGAAGATATTGAAAACGCAGATGCTTCTGCAAGATGTGCCGCAAAGGATTTTTTGAGTAACTTGTAAAAAAATACAGGAGGATTTTTGTGATAACTATATTGGCTGCCCTGTTTGTTTTTGGCGTACTTGTAACGGTACACGAATTTGGGCATTTTATTACTGCTAAAATGACGGGGATGCGGGTTGATGAGTTTGCAATAGGCTTTGGCCCGAACATTATTCAGAAAAAATACGGAGAAACGCTGTACAGTTTAAGAATCATTCCGTTAGGCGGTTATAATAAAATTGCCGGTATGGAACCGGATGAACCTGCCGATGAAGGTGCGTTTAAATCAAAACCAATTCCTTCAAGAATGCTTGTTATTCTGGCGGGCGTTTTAATGAATTTTATTTTGCCAGTGGTTCTGTTTACCGGTATTTTTGCCGTTAACGGGCTTGATTTGCCGGTTGATAAGCCGGTGCTTGGCGGGGTAATGCCCGGCAAAGCAGCTGTTGAAGCCGGTTTGCAGCCCGGCGACCGTATTGTTGCGGTAGGCGGAAAACAGGTTGCAACGTGGAATGACATGGTGCTTGAAATAAACAGCTACGGCGAAAAAGAAGTAGTATTAAGCGCCGAACGCAACGGCGTAACCAGGGATTATACCTTAAAACCGGAATATGATAAAGATTACGGCAAGCCTTTGGTTGGTATTTCGCCGCAGATTGAGCATAAAAATTTCAGCATTTTCGAATCGCTTAAAATGGGCTTTAAGTATACCGAATATATTACTTTGATGATGCTGGACGGCTTGTATAAAATTGTTACCGGTGCTGCTCCGGCAGACGTAACAGGCCCTATCGGCATAGCAAAAATTGCCGGTGAAGCCGCAGAAAACGGCTGGATGCCGCTTTTGAACCTTACGGCTCTTTTAAGCATTAACCTTGGCATTATTAATTTGCTGCCGCTGCCTGCGCTGGACGGCGGGCATTTTGTGCTGTTGATTTTAGAAGCCCTGCGCGGAAAACCGCTGGGAGAAAAAGCTGCGACAATGATTCAGAGCATTGGCGTCGGGCTTATTTTAACTTTAACCGTGTGGGCTGTTTTCAGTGATATATCCAGATAAAGAGGTGGCCTGATGGAACGCAGGAAAACAAGGCAAATTCAGTTGGGCAATGTAAAAATAGGCGGCGGTGCGTCTGTTGCAGTGCAGTCGATGACTAATACGCATACTGACGATGCTGCGGCGACGCTGGCACAAATTAACCGTCTTGCCGAAGCCGGCTGCGATATTGTGCGCTGTGCCGTACCCGATATGGCAGCTGCAGAAGGCTTGAAAGAAATTGTTAAAAAAAGTCCGATACCGGTAATTGCTGATATTCATTTTGATTATAAACTGGCTTTGGCGGCTGTCGATGCAGGAGTAAGCGGTTTGCGCCTGAACCCCGGCAATATCGGAGGTGAAGATAAGGTGCGTGCCGTTGTGGAAGCGGTGAAGCCGTTAAACATCCCTATCCGTATAGGTGTCAATGCCGGTTCACTGCCTAAAGACTTACTGGAAAAATATGGGCATCCTACGCCGGAAGCACTGGTAGAGGCTGCCTGGCGCCATATCCGTATTTTGGAAAGTATGGATTACCGCAACATTAAAATTTCGCTTAAAGCGCATGATGTGCCGCTGACGATAGCGGCTTACCGCCTGCTTGCTTCGCAGTGCGATTATCCGCTGCATGTAGGTATTACCGAAGCCGGTACAATTAATTCCGGCATTATAAAATCGGCAGTAGGCATTGGCACGCTGCTTGCGGAAGGCATTGGCGATACCATAAGAGTATCACTTACCGGCGACCCGGTGCAGGAAGTTAAAACCGGCTTTGCCATTTTAAAGGCACTGGGGCTGCGTGAATACGGGCCAACGCTTATTTCGTGCCCAACCTGCGGCAGAACGAGAATTAACCTTGAAAAGCTGGCTCTTACTGTGGAGAAAAAGCTGGACGGTATTACCGAACCTATAACTGTTGCCGTTATGGGCTGCGTTGTAAACGGCCCCGGCGAAGCGCGTGAAGCAGATGTCGGCATTGCAGGCGGCATAGGCGAAGGGCTGCTGTTCCGCAAAGGGGAAATTCTCCGCAAAGTTAAAGAAGAAGAAATAGTTGATGAATTATTTAAAGAAATAGATAAAATTTTGATGGAAAGGAAGAATAAATAATGAGAGTATCGCAAATGTACGCTCCTACTTTAAGGGAAGTTCCTGCTGAAGCGGAGGTTGTCAGCCATCAGCTGATGCTGCGCGCAGGTTTTATCCGTAAAGCTGCCGGAGGTGTTTACAGCTATCTGCCGCTGGCATGGCGCGTATTGAAAAAAATAGAAAATATCGTCCGCGAGGAAATGGACGACGCAGGCGCACAGGAACTTTTGATGCCTATTGTTCAGCCTGCGGAAATCTGGCAGGAGAGCGGCCGCTGGGATGTATACGGACAGGAAATGTTCAAGCTGATGGACAGGCACGAAAGACCGTTCTGCCTTGGTCCGACGCACGAAGAAATGGTAACAACGCTTATCCGCCAGGATGTGCGCTCCTACCGTCAGCTTCCGCTGAATGTATACCAGATTCAAAATAAATACCGCGATGAAAAAAGACCGCGTTTCGGACTTTTGCGCGGACGCGAATTTATCATGAAGGACGCTTATTCTTTCGATAAGGATGAAGCAGGCCTTGAGGTTTCCTATAAAAAAATGTATGATGCGTACAACAATGTGTTTACGCGCTGCGGTTTAAACTTCCGCCCGGTTGAAGCTGATTCCGGCGCTATCGGCGGCAGCGGTTCGCATGAATTTACCGTAATTGCAGGCAGCGGCGAAAATGAAATTGTTTTCTGCAGCAAATGCGATTATGCGGCCAACGTTGAAAAAGCCGAACTGAATCCGATTGAAGCAGCTGATGAAGAAGTTAAGGAAAAAGAAAAGGTTGTAACTCCGGACTGCAAAACCATTGCCGATGTGTGCGCATATCTGAAGCTGCCGGTTGACCATTCCGTTAAGGCAGTAGCTTATAACAGCAACAAGGGTTTAATTCTTTGCTTTGTACGCGGCGACCACGAAGTTAACGAAATTAAAATTGTTAATACCTGCGGCGTACTGGAAGACAGCCTGGAAATGGCTTCCGAAGAACAGCTTGCGGCAGCAGGAACTATTGGCGGTTACATGGGCCCTGTTGGCATTGATTTGAAAAAAGCTACCGTTGTAGTTGACAGCACTGTTATGAATATGCACAATATTTGCTGCGGTGCAAACGAAGAAGGCTACCACTTTGTAAATGTTGAGCCTAAACGCGATTTTAATGTTACTTATGTTGCCGATATCCGCATGATTCAGGAAGGCGACCCGTGCCCGCACTGCGGCGCTCCTGTTGTTAAGGCACGCGGCATTGAAGTTGGCCAGGTATTTAAACTTTATACCAAATACAGCGACGCACTGCATGCAACTTTCCTTGATGAAGAAGGTAAGGAACGCCCGATGGTGATGGGCTGCTACGGTATCGGCGTAAGCCGCACCATGGCCGCAGCTATTGAGCAGAACCATGATGAAAACGGCATTATCTGGCCTGTTGCCATTGCTCCGTATGAAGTTTTGGTTGTTCCCATGAACGCAAAAGATAAAGAATCGTGGGATAAGGCAGAAGAAATTTATCAGCAGCTTAAACGCGCAGGTGTGGAAGTTGTTATCGACGACCGTAATGAACGCCCGGGCGTAAAATTTAAAGATGCCGATTTAATCGGTTATCCGCTGAGAGTTGTTGTTGGCCCGAAAACTTTAAGCAGCGGCCAGCTGGAAGTTAAAATCCGCAAAAACGGTGAAATTAAATACCTGCCGCTTGAAGGCGATTATGTTGAAGAAATTAAAAATATTCTGGCAGAATTGATGGCTAAATAATAAAATTTTGGAGGTGTCTCTATGGATCAGTTTTTGCTGAGTCCCCATAATTGGGATATGATCCTGCGGCTGCTTTTAGCAACCGTATTAGGAGGCGCTGTAGGTATAGAACGCGGCAGCGGCGACCGTCCTGCCGGGTTCAGAACCCATATACTTGTCTGCACCGGTTCGGCACTTATAATGCTGGTTTCCATGTATGGCTTTGATGACGCTTACGTGAGCGGCATAAGCAATGCCAATAACAGGGACTCTGCACGTATTGCGGCGCAGGTAGTAAGCGGCATCGGCTTTTTGGGTGCCGGCACGATTATGCATGAAGGCGTTACCGTGCGCGGGCTTACCACGGCGGCAAGCCTGTGGATGGTTTCTGCAATAGGGCTGGCGGCAGGCGCCGGAATGTATGTAATAAGCATTGTTTCCACGGCTATTATGCTTATCACGTTGGTTTCGTTCCGCAGCTGGGAAAAGCGTTTTGCCAGTTCCAACCGCAATTCGCGCCGTTATATCCGCATTGTTGCCAACAATGAGCCGGGCATTATAACAAATATTACTTCGTATTTGTCCGAAAACGATATAAAAGTAAAAACAATGAACGTAAAAAATAATTCTCAAAAAAATGAGGTAATTCTGGAGCTTTATTTAAAAATTGGCAGGGAAACCGATAAAGAAGGTTTTGCCCGTGGATTGCAGAGAATTTCCGGAATTATTACTGTAGAAAATTTAAGTTAAGTTGTTTTATGAAAGGTAAAGGTAATGAAGGCTAAATATTGCATTGTTCCCGATACAGCTAAGTTTTTTGAATTTTTAGCCGGATTGTCCTTTTCGGAGTCAGACCTTTTGCATACCAGGCTGATACGTCCGCAAAAGATTTTTGTTGATGTTGAACAGTCCGAATGGGTAATTGAGTATAAGGCCGCTGCTCCGGTAGAAGAAAGGCTTGCTTTAGCAGTGGCAGATAAACTGGCCGCTGCTTTTTCTTTGCATAAGGTAGAGCTTTCCTGCTGCAATGCGGAGGCTAATGTTAAAGCCGAAACTGAAGAAATTCCGCTGCCGCCGGAGCCGCCTGAAGAAACGGAGTTTGTTGTTACAAATTGCAGCGGGCAGCCTATACCGGAAGAAATACCCTTGCCGGAAGAACCGCCGCAAAACGATTTGGAAAGTTACCACTATGAAGAAAACGGCAGCTGCGGCAGTGAGGCAGATGCCGATTTTGCCCGCGCGTATGAATTGCTGTACGGAAACGGCGGCAGCGGCAAAAACAGCAATGGCGTTATCTGGGGCAAAAATTTCAGGGGCGAACCCCGTCCGCTTGACGATATAACAGAAGAAGAAAATAACGTTGTTGTGGAAGGCCAGTTTGTAAAATGCTTTGACAAAGACGGCGTTCTTACTTCTTTTAACGAGCGTGAACTGCGCACCAAACGCGTTAAGCTCAGCTTTAATTTGAGCGACGATACAAACGGCATTTTCATCAATATGTATTTTCAAACGCTGGAAGAATGCCATAAGTTTAAAAGTTTAATCAAGCCGGGCGTGTATCTGCGCATTATGGGCGATGCAAGGCGTGACCGTTATGCTTTTGACGAAATGACTATCGAGCCTAAAGGCATTATGCTGATTGAAAAAGAAGAACGTATGGATAATGCCGAAGTCAAAAGGGTAGAACTGCACTGCCATACCAAAATGAGCAAAATGGATGCCCTGACGCCGATGGAAGATTTGGTTAAAAAAGCAATTAAATGGGGGCATAAAGCTCTTGCCATTACCGACCACGGTGTTGTGCAGGCGTTTCCGTTCTGCTATGATGCCGCAGAAGGCAGCGATTTGAAACTGATTTTTGGCATGGAAGGTTATTTGTTGGGTGATAGCCAATTAGAAAGTGTTGATTTGGAACCGGCAGACAGCCTTAAACCAGTAAAAATTAAAAGAAAGAAAAATACTTTATACCATATTATTATTTTAGCTAAAAATGAAGCCGGTTTAAGAAATTTATATAAACTGGTAACATTTAGTCATTTAAAATATTATGATGGTGGAAATAAACGTCCGGCATTGCCGCGAAACCTTATAGAAGAATGCCGTGAAGGTTTGCTTTTGGGGTCTGCCTGCGTTGCAGGTGAATTATATTCTGCTGTGGCTGCAAACAGAAGCGATGAAGAATTACTGAAAATAGCTTCTTTCTATGATTATCTGGAAATTCAGCCGTTAGGGAATAATATGTTTATGGTACGTGACCCTAAATTTAATTGTACGGTTGAAGATTTAAAAAATCATAATCGTAAAATTTACGAAATAGGTAAAAAACTTGGAAAATTAGTAGTTGCCACCTGTGACGTGCATTTTTTAAACCCGGAGGACAGCAAATACCGCACAATTTTGCATGGAGTACAGCATTGGAAAGATGCAGAAGAACAAGCACCGCTGTATTACCGCACAACGGAAGAAATGTTGGCGGAGTTTGAATATCTCGGTAAAGATATTGCTTATGAAGTTTGTGTAACCAACCCTAACAAAGTTGCGGATATGGTTGATAAAATAAAACCCGTGCCGGACCGTGACCAGCTTTATTCGCCGTCCATACCGGGCGCGGTAGAAGCGCTGCCGAAAATGGTTTATGATAAAGCGCATGAATGGTACGGTGATGAATTGCCGGAAATTGTTGCCGAGCGTATTAAAACAGAACTCGATTCGATTATTAACAACGGTTTTGCTATTTTGTACTACATTGCGCATAAGCTGGTGCGCAAATCGCTTGATGACGGCTACCTGGTAGGTTCCAGGGGTTCAGTTGGTTCGTCGCTTGTTGCAACACTGATTGATATTACAGAAGTTAATCCGCTGGCACCGCACTACCGCTGCCCTAAATGCCGTTACAGCGAATTTTTTACCAATAACGAATATGCTTCCGGTTTTGACCTGCCGGAGAAAAACTGTCCGCATTGCGGTACACCTATGTGGCGCGACGGGCATAACATTCCGTTTGCGGTATTCTTAGGCTTCCACGGTGATAAAGTACCTGATATCGACCTTAACTTCTCCGGCGAATATCAGCCGGTGGCGCATAAATACACAGAAGAATTGTTTGGACGCGATAATGTTTGCCGCGCCGGTACTATATCGACAGTGGCAAGCAAAACAGCCTTTGGCTATGTGCGTAAATATTACGAGGAAAAAGGTTTAACCAAGCATCCGGCTTATATGGCGGGGCTGGTTGAAGGCATTGCCGGGCTGAAACGTACGACCGGCCAGCACCCGGGCGGCATTATGGTTGTGCCGCGCAATATGGATATTCACTATATTACGCCGATGAACCATCCGGCTGACGAACGCGACAGTACGACCGTTACCACTCACTTCGATTATCATTCCATTAACGACAGGCTGGTTAAACTCGATATACTCGGCCATGATGACCCGACGGTTATCAAGCTGCTGGAAGAATTTACGCATATTAAACCGACTAAAATTCCTATCGGCGACGAAGCTACAATGTCTATTTTCCGCAATACGGAAGCACTCGGCGTAACGCCGGAACAGATTAACAGTTCTGTTGGCACTTACGGTATACCGGAGTTTGGCACACGTTTTGTACGCCAGATGGTAGAGGATGTACAGCCGAAAAACTTCGGGCAGATAGTCAGGGTTTCCGGTTATTCGCATGGTACTGACGTATGGCTGAACAACGCGCAGGACTTGATTAAAGAGGGCAAACCTCCTGAAGATACAATCGCAACGCGCGACGACGTTATGACAAACCTTATTGCCATGGGCGTAGAACCGAGCCTTGCGTTTAAAACGATGGAATATGTGCGTAAGGGCAAGGCCGCTAAAAACGGTTTGGAGCCAAAAATGCTGGACGCAATGAAGGCGGCCAAAGTTCCGGAATGGTTTATTAATTCCTGCCAGACTGTTAAGTATTTGTTCCCTAAAGCACATGCTATAGCCTACGTTTTAATGGCTTACCGCATTGCTTACTGCAAAGTGCATTACCCAAAAGCGTTTTATGCCGCTTATTTCAGCGTGCGTGCGCCGGAATTTGATGCGGCCTATATCGCCAAGGGAAAAGAATATATGAAGAAATTTATTAAAGATGTATATGCACAGGGCGGCAAGGCAAACAACAGGGATAAAGATACCGTAACCTATTTGGAGCTTGCGGTGGAAATGATGGAACGCGGGTTGGAATTTGAACCGATAGATTTGTATAAATCGCATCCGACACGCTTTTTGCCGACAGAAAAAGGCGTGCGCATACCGCTGGCAGCACTCAGCGGCATTGGCACAAGCGCAGCACTCAGCATTGACGAAGCGCGCAGCAGCGGCGTACCCTTTATTTCGCAGGAAGATTTGCGTGTACGTTCCAAAGTATCAAAATCGGTAATAGAAAAACTGGACGAATACGGCACCTTAAAAGACCTGCCGGAAAACGACCAGATAGATTTGTTTTAAAATTTAAGGCTTAACTGCAATGGTTAAGCCATTTTTATTGCTGCGATTAAAATGGTACAGCATATTTGTTATGCTAATAAAAAATAAGAAAGGGTGAAAAATATGCTGTACTATGAATTTAGTTGTAATTTTACCGCCAATATGAAAAAAGTTTTGAAAAAAAGGGGATTTTTAAAAGAAAGCGGAGAAGTTGATTTTAATAAACTAAATAATTATTATGACATGCTTTTAAATGATAATGAAAATATGGACTTAAGATTTTATGATTTGGAAAATGATGGCATAAAAGGATTATTTAAAATTAATTTCAATGAAATTTGCCAAAATAAACCTGAAGTCATTTTAAAGACAGAACTTACTAAAATTTTTTATACTTCAAATTTAAATATTGATTTTATTAAAGAAATTAAATTAGAAACATATTTAAAGCGCTTTCAATGGGGTAAAAGTTTAGTAGCTATACGTTTTCCGAATAGCGGTAAACTTGTAAATATAGAAAATTCATATTTGTTTTCATTTAGTTGCGGTATCAGTGAGTACTTGATTAAGAAAACTGATTACAATGAAAATGAAATAATGGATAAAGTACGAAAACTATTAATAGATTTGAAATTTGAAGATGAAATAAAACGAATTTATAGAACAGGGATTTTAAAAAATTTTTACGGACATCCAGTTCATTATCTTATTAATAATGAGAATACGAAAAGAATATATAATATAATTGAATGTCTTACGGAAGCTTTGCACGCTAACAAAAGAATAAAGAGCAGGAGAATAATATTTGTTAATGATTTATATATACCCTCTTTTGAATATGACGAGTATAATTTTGAAGAATTGTTAAAAGACAACGAAGGAGGAACAGTTGTTATTTCTTTTAACAAAAATGATAATGGAGAAGAAGAAAACCGCAATTCTGATTATTTTAAATCATTAAAGATGTTTTGGAACATGGTTGTTAAATATAAGAATAAAATACAGTTTATTTTTGTTGATATTTCGGATGATATTATTTTTGATAGGCAGAGAAAAAATTCTATTTGTTTAACAACACTTTCCGATGGAGTTATTTCAGGTAAAAATGCTAAAATTTATATTAGAAATAAAATATCGGAATTTGGTTTAGAAAATTCCGAAAATACTTTTAATTATGATAAAATATTAGATAATGGACAATATAGTATATTTGAAATAGATGAACTTATAAAGTTATGGCAGGAAGATGTTTTAAAGAAAAAGATTTTCGGCCTTTATAATTAAAGAAATGTAAGGAACAATACAAAAGGCTGGTGAATTTAATGCCGGAGAATAACAAACTGAAACTTTTGTACATTTTGGAGATGATGAAAAAGACGGATGAATTTCATCCGCTTAATTCAACACAGATAAAAGAAAAATTAAAAGCCTATATGATTGACGCTGAAAGAAAAGCTATAAGCCGCGATATAGAATGCTTGGAAGATGCCGGTTATTCCATTATAAAATGTGCTAATCATAATAAAGGCTGGTATATGACAGACCAGGATTTTGAGGATTACGAGCTGAAAATATTGGCTGATGCTATTGCTAAAGCACAATTTTTAACGGTAGAAGATACAAGAAAACTTATAAAAAAAATTAAAAAACTTGCTACGGCGGAAGGTGAAAAAATTATTGCCCGTACAACTTTTGTTGATGACGCTTTAAAAATTGCCGATAATAAATTTAAACTAAAATTTGATTTATTGATACGTGCAATAACTGCCGGAAAGCAGGTGCAATTTCAGTACCGTAATGAAAAAGCAAATGATAAAAAAATGATGCGGCGCAATGGCTATGTTTATAAGGTAAGCCCATATTACGTATTTCTGTCAGGGACGGAATATTTTTTGCTGGCAAATCCTTCCACGCATAATCATTTAACAGTTTTTAAAATTGATTTACTTGAAAATTTGACAGTACTTGAAGAAAAAGTTCGAATTCAGGATGAAATAGAAGAACTTAATGAACTTACTAATGGTAAAACAATAGAAAATTTTTTACGTAGCAGCGTTAATATGTGGATTGGTAATTTTGTAAGTGTAAAGCTAAAATGTAATTATGGGTGCCGCCGCGAAATTTTAAAAAAATTCGGTGTTAATACTTTTATTACAAACAATAAAGACGGTACTTTTAACGCTTCTGTAAAGGTGAGTAACAGCCCAGGTTTTTATCAATGGCTGGCAGCTTATGGGAAAAATATAACTATAATTGAACCTGAAGAAATAAAACAAAAATATATTCAATATTTACAAGAAACATTAAAAAATTATTTATAAGCAGGTGAAAATATGAAAATTACAGTACATAGAGGTATAAATCAAATAGGCGGCAACGTAATAGAAATTTCTACGGATAAAACAAAAATTTTATTGGATGCCGGGCTGGAACTTGAAACACTAGAAGAAAAAGAAGTTATAAAAAATGAGGATGTTGCAGAAAGCGAATTGGATTTAGATAAACTTTTTAGTGAAAATGATTTTTCTGCAATATTCATTTCACATTATCATGCAGACCATGTCGGGCTTTTAAGTTTGGCTAAAAACTTACCTCCGGTATACATGGGAAAATTGGCTTACGATATTTTTAAAGCTACGGAAGAATATAAAAATAATATTGTAAATTTTGTACCGGCCGGATATTTTTACGACAGTAAACCAATAATAGTTGGTGATATAAGAGTAACGCCTGTTTTTGCCGACCATTCGGCATGTGATGCTTATTCTTTTATTGTTGAGGCTGAAAATAAAACGGTAGTATATACAGGAGATTTCCGTGGCAACGGAAGAAAAAATTTTAGCAGTTATCTGAATAAAATGCCTCAAAATGTTGATGCAGTTATATGCGAAGGCACAAATGCCGGTAAAGATGGCGTTAATGCAAAAGAAGCAGAATTGGAAAATAAAATGGCGGATGTAATGGAAAATGCCAATCAGGTATTTGTATTAATGTCTGCACTTAATATTGACCGCGTTGTTACAGTTTATAAAGCTGCGAATAAAGTAAAACGCATAATGCTGCAAGATGTTTATATGAGCCTGGTAACCGATCTTTGCGGCAATAATATTCCTAATCCGCGCACATTTAATAATGTGTATTCTTTTACTTCTAAAGGAATGGATGAAGAAGAATACAGTAAATATTTTGCCTGTTACGGAAATAAAAAGATGGGTGAAAAACTAATTGCCGATAAAAAATTTGTGATGTGTGTACGCAGCAGTTTTAAAAATTACTTGCAAAAACTTAACAGTATTAAACCACTATCGGGGAGTGTTTTAATTTATTCCATGTGGGATGGTTACAAAAATCAGAAAACTATTAAAGCGTTTTTAGACTTTGCTCAATGCCTTGGCATGGAGATAGTTGATATCCATACCAGCGGGCATGCAGACTGTAATGATTTAGAAAGATTTTTAGAAAAAATAAATCCGCAGCATATCATACCGGTACATACAGTGAATACAGAGTGGTTTATAAAAAAATACGGTGAAGAAAAGGTCGTGAGAGATAAAATATTTATTGTTTAAAGCAGGAATATTTTTTCGAAAAAAGAAATAATGTATAAAAACATATAAAAAGGAGAATTGGTCATGTCTGAAAAATATATGAAGGGCGAATATTCTAAAATGCAAGTATTGCAAAGTTTTAATAATAATATGACAGAAGATGTTTATAAGAGAAAAGAAGTTAATTATCAAAGTGTAACTAATGATACTAATGAATACTATAGTGAAGTAGTTGCAGCTCAAATACTTCAAAAATATAATATTTTAGATAGCAGTGCATTAAAAAAATATCTTTTCCCTGAAAATAAAATGACCGTTGAAAAAGAAAGAACTTATGATGTTATACATAAACCTGAAAATATAGAAATTAATAATAAATCTAAACGCAATGAAGAAAATATAGCTAAAAATTCTCTTAAAATTAGTTTATGTAGCGATGATAATTACGAAATTATAGATTATCAAGTACCTGTAAATAGGGTGCAATATAGTAAACAGGGCAAAATAGATTTGATTTTAAGAAATAATGACAAAAATATTATATTGCTTGCTGAATTAAAAGATGAAAGAAGTAAAGAAACTATTTTGAGGGCAGTAACGGAAATAAAAACTTATTTAACAAAAATAGAAGCTAATGATTCTTCTTATAAGAGAATAAAAGAAAGCTATAAAAATTCAAGCGTAGATTCAGTAAAAATTTTACCTGCGGTTATTTTTTCTAATGATAAAGATCAAAAACTAAAAGAAGTTAGCAAAGGGTTAATTAAAGTTAATAACCGCCCAAAACATGAGTTTAACGAAATGATACAAGGGAATATGCCATATTTATATCAATTATGCAAGGCATGGAATATTGAGTTTTTTGAATTAACTATTGATAAAAAAGGAGAAACGGACGGACAGCGCGATTATTATAAAGATGAATATACTTTAAAACATTTGAAATATTGATAGCTTAGTAGAATACCACAAAAATTGTTTATTAAACAGTTTTTGTGGTATAATTTTTGCAAAAATACAGGTTTAATTTTTATGTGAATTATAAAAATATTGAATAAAAGAATTTTGAATAGAGGTGATAACCATGCTGAAAAAAGCCGTTATATTTACAGTGCTGTTATGTTTTGGTATCAGTAATTTGTGTTTTGCCGACAGCAGCCGCATGCTTGATAAAAATACAGAACTTCATCCGCAGGGGTGGAGTGTAGGTGAAACTATTAAGTTTAAAAAGAAAACTGCTGTGCGTTTAAATGACATCGGTGAAGTAATCAGCGGAACGCTTGCTGATGATACTTACCTTCGCTCGCAGGGCTGGCAGCGCATAATTAACGATAATTATTTTGTTTCCGCTTATACTGGCGGAGCGTGGTTTCCGCGGCATCACCGGTACTGGCCGGGCAGCGTTTATAATATTGCTTTGCCAAGCTACGGGCATTTGCGTTATAAGGATGATACCGCCGTTACTTTTAGCAAGCAGGGCGCGGTTTTAAGCGGAACAATAGCTTCGCGGGCAACTGTGAGCCTTGGCGAAAGGCAGTATGGGTTTGTAACTTTTGCTGATAGTTCGATTTTGGAATTTTACGATAATGGCGCAGTGAAGATGGGGACACTGAATGAGGATACCCAGCTCAGGCCGGCTTTTTGGCAGCAAAACATGGCGGATAACAGCAACGCAGGTTTTGTGGAGTTTAAAAAAGATACATGCGTTTATTTTGATGAAAACGGGCTTGTAACTGCCGGAACAATAAAAGAAGCCGCACCGTGGAAAACGGGCGGCACAGTTACAACGCTTACAGAAAAAACTGAATATAAATTTACTGAAAACGGCGCTGAAAAAACTCCTGAAACTAATCCTTCAGAGTAAACTTCCATGCGCAGTGGCAGGTATTGTCGGTAATATCGGGGTAACAGCTTAAACATTCGCAGGTAAAGCGGCTGTCGATAGTTTTGGCAAAACCGCTGTATTCAATAATGCCAACAGCTTTGCAGGGGTGCAGCGGCATGTTTTTGCTGCTGCGTGCGTGCTGTACGCGGCATTCCGTAGTGCGGTATATTAATGTATTGCCTTCGGTAATAATCTCATCTCTGTTAATATTAGCGTAAAGCCGCAATTTTAAGGCCTGCTTAAGCCCTTCTATGCCGGGGTGTTCCGGCAGGTTTAAAAAAATTTTTATGCGTTTGGCTTCAATTACAGTAAATTTTTCCCAAATGGCGCAGTCATGCTCCATGGCTTCATCCATGCCGTATTTGCGCTCTATAGATTGAAACCATACGCCGTCCATGGCAAGCCAGTTTTTGCAGTAGCCTTCAATCAGTGCTATTAATTGTTCTTTGCTGTAATTTTTTAAAGTTTCGTTAATCATAAATTCACCCCGATTTTACGTTTATTATAGTGGTAAAAGCACATAAAAAACAAGGTTTGAAATACCGTTTGCGGAAAAGCTTAATGTTATGACTTTTGCAGACGGTATTTTTGTTGTGTTTAAGGTCTATTGCGTTGGCGTAAAAATCCTGCGAAATAAGTATCTTTTATAAATTCATAAAATACTTTTTGAACAGGAAATGTTTTTATGTCGCTATGATTGAAAATTAACCATGTGTGTCTTTTAAAAATACTGCCATCTTTAAAGTACATAGCTTTGGTAAAAAGTGGACCTGTACATTCTGGTACAAGTATTTCCGGTAAAATACCATATCCTAACCCGGCAAAAATCATTTCTTTTGATATGTCTAAATTACTTACTTTAGTGCCTATTTTAGGACGGCAATTGAATGTTTCCTTCCACCACTGCCAAATACTATTATGATAAGATTCTTCATATGGATAAGTTATTAAATTCATTTTGGGAAGATTTTCAATTGAAAACGGTGTTGTGCATGCAATTAATGCATTGTAAGTAGTTAGAAGAATTTTGTTATTATCGGCAAACGCAGAAGCGTTTTTTGTGAAACCGAAATCTACTAAATGAGATTTTACTAATTTGTTAACTTCTGATGATGGAATTGTAGTAAGTTCAAAACGTATTTTTGGATATGCTGTATGAAAGCTTTCCAATAAACTGGGAAGATAGTAACGACCAATAATACTGGAAACGGCTATTTTTAGAGTTCCAGAAACTTCTTTTCCAAAAGTATGTAAATTTTGTTTGAAATTATTAAATTCTTTTAGATGTTGTATAGCAAATTGTGCTGTATATTCTCCGTAAGATGTAAAGGAAACACCTTTATTTGAGCGTTGTAAAAGCTTTACATCAAGTTCATTTTCTATTTGTTTAATTCTGGCAGTAAGTGCTGGTTGAGATATGAATAAAGTATTTGCTGTTTTTGTAATATTTTTATATTTATATAATGTGCTTATTATTTGCCAATCTCGTTCATCCATTAGTTCACCTTCTTAAAAAGCATAGACAAGATATTACTTTATAATTATACCATTAATTTATTAATTTTATTAAAAATTTTTACTTAGAATTATAATAACTAAAAACTATAGCAGGCATAAAATTATAGTATTTTATTTTTTATTTTTTAAAATATATAATAAAAATGTAGATTAATAATAAAAAGAGGGTGATTTTATGAGAATTAATATTTTAATTAAAAATGGGCACGTAATAGATCCCGCGAATAAAGTTGATGAAATAAAAAATGTCGTAATTAGCAATGGCTTTATCGTAGAAGAAAATAGTATACAGCCGGATATAATTTTAGATGCTAAAGGTAAATATATTTTTCCTGGATTGATAGATTATCACGCACATATAGCTGTTAAAAGTACGGAATTAGGTATTGATGCTGATACAAGTATGCTAAACCAAGGTGTTGTTTCTGCTGTAGATGCAGGTAGCTGCGGCATAAGTTCATTTGAAGATTTTGTTGAAAATATTGTAAATCGTTCCAAAATGAATATACAAGCCTTTATAAACTTGTGCCCGGCTGGTCTTGCAACAATGAAATATCATGAAGATTATAATCCTAAGTATTGGGATGAAAAGCAGTTACGGTATTTTTTTACTAAATATTCAGATCTACTATTGGGAGTAAAAATACGCATTAGTAAGCCTATTTTAGGTGATTATGGTTTTAGAATTTTTGAAAAAGCTGTTGAATTTGCTTCTAAACTTAATACACGGTTATGCGTACACGCAACTGATCCTGTTGGAGGCATGGCAAAAGTTGCAAAGCTACTTCGAAAAGGTGATATTCTGGCTCATTGTTTTCACGGCACTGGTAGTAGCATCATTGGAGAAAACGGAAAAGTTCTACCTGAAATTATAGAAGCACAAAAACGCGGAGTAATAATGGATGCGGCAAACGGAAGTAATCATTGGAGTTTCATAACTACAGATGCCGCAATAAAAAGCGGGTTTTATCCTGATGTAATTTCAACAGATTTAAGCTGCAAAACATTGTATAAAGATCCTGTTTTTAGTCTGCCGTATATTATGTCAAAGTATTTAATGCTTGGTATGCCGCTTACGAAAATTATTAAAGCAGTAACTATTACTCCGGCTTCTTTAATGAATAGCAATAACGGTCTAGGAACTTTAAGTGTAGGAGCAGAAGGAAATGTCAGCGTTTTTGCGCTTGAAAATAAAGATATTGTATTTAGTGATACTCAAAAACGTACAAGAATGGGACATCAGGTTTTGGTTCCGCAACTTACGGTTTGTCAAGGAAAGATTGTTTATAGAAACATAACTTTTCAGTGATTAAAAGAAAGAGCGGTGATGATAGTTATGGCTTTTGAATTAGTTAAAAAGATAACGCTTTGTGAAGTTGGACCACGCGATGGGCTACAAAACGAGAAAATATATCTTTCAACTGAAAATAAAATAAAACTGATTAATGCGCTTACAGAAGCTTGTGTTCCGGTGATTGAAGTAGGTAGTTTTGTAAGCCCTAAGGCAGTTCCTCAAATGGCTGATACCGATGAAGTATTTAAAAGAATAGGCAAAAAAGCAGGAGTGGAATATCGAGCTTTAATTGCAAATCTTAAAGGAGTAGAGCGTGCAGCAAAATGTGGTTGCAAAAAAGTAAAACTTAATGTTTCTGCCAGCGTAGCACATAATCTGGCTAATCTAAATTGTACTCCATTTGAAACTGTATCAAATTTCAAAGCTTGTGTTGCAATGGCAAAAGAAAATGATATAGAAATTTCAGGGTCTATTTCTATGGCTTTTGGTTCGCCATGGGATAAAAATATTGAATTTGATGTGGTGAAAAGAATTGTTGAGTCATATTTAACTGTTGGAATTTCTGAAATAAGCCTGTCGGATGCATCTGGAATGGCTTATCCTACGCAAGTATATAAAATGTGTGTGGAAATGAAAGAATGCTATCCGCAAGTATCGTGGTGGCTGCATTTTCATAATACCAGAGGGCTTGGTATTGCTAATATTATTGCAGGTATGAGTGCTGGTTTTGATAAATTTGACACCAGTTTTGCCGGTGTTGGTGGGTGTCCGTTTGTTCCTGGCGCAGCAGGAAATGTTTCTACAGAAGATTTGCTGCATATGTGCGATGAATGCGGTATTGAAACAGGAATTAATATAGATAGAATAATTAAAATAAGTCATAAAGTAAAGGAATTGATCGGACACGAAACTGATAGTTACATATTGCGTGCAGGTAAAGCATGTGATTTAATCCGTGAATTACCAAAAGGGCAAGCAAAAAATAATACTCAAAATTAAATTTGGGGAGGTAACGAAATGAGAAAACAAGCGTTGGAAGGAGTAAGAGTACTTGATATAGCTACTGTTATTGCAGCTCCTTGGGCGGCAGGAATTATGGCAGATTTCGGAGCTGAAGTAATAAAAGTAGAAATGCCAGGACGTGGTGATTCATTTCGCGGCATGGGCCCCCTTAAAGATGGCATAAGCATCCGTTGGCCATCTATGGGACGTAATAAAAAAAGTATCACTCTTGATTTCCATTATGAAGATGGTAAAAAAATATTTTTAGAACTTGTAAAAAAATGTGATGTTGTAATAGAAAATTTTAAAACAGGTACTCTTGATAAATGGGGTATTGGTGTTGATGTAATGAGAAAAGCAAATCCCAATATTATTGTTACACATATTACTGGTTATGGGCAAACAGGTCCTTATGCAAAGCTTGCCGGGTTGGGGCAGCCTTTGCAGGCATTTTCAGGTTTAACTTATTTGATGGGATATCCTGACCGCCCACCTGTAAGTATGCCAATGCCGCTGGCAGATTATGTTGCGGGATTGTATGCTGTTATAGGGACGATGATAGCGCTTTACCATCGTGATTTTTTAAAAGGAAAGCCGCAGGAAATAGATGTAAGTTTGTATGAAGGATTATTCAGAATGGAAGAAAGTTTTGTAGCACAGCTGGATATTTTAGGAATTAACAAAGAAAGAGCGCCTATTTCTACAGGAGCTTCCTGTCCGATTGGTATTTTTAAAACCAAAGATTCGCAATGGGTTATTCTTGTATGCAGTACTAATCCTGTATTCTGGCATTTATGCGATGCTATGGAACGCCATGACTGGTTGCCAAAATATGAAAAAGCAGGACAGCGCCTTGCAAACCCAGAACCTATTATGAATGCTGTTACAGAATGGATTATTTCTAAAACATGGTTAGAATTAAAGGAAAGATGTGATAAATTCGGTGTTCCTATTTGTAAAGTTATGAGTATGAAAGATATTTTTGAAGATCCACAGTATGCAGCACGTAATGACATTTTAGAAATTCCGTGCGAAGAATTTGGGACTATCAAAATGCCAGGTATTTGTCCTGTGTTAAGTGAAACTCCTGGAGAAGTAAAGTGGGCTGGTCCTAAATTAGGTGCACATAATGAAGAAATATATATAAATTTACTTGGCATGAGCGATAGTGATATTGAAAGATTAAAAAAGCAAAATATTATTTAAAAACTTTATTGATAATGAAATAGGTAATTTCTATGTTAAAAATAGAAGTTACCTATTTCAGAGTTTTATTTATTTTAGATATAATATAAGGCATAAATAATATTATCATTAAAAATTTTTATGATTGGAGGTAAAGGTATGGAAGAACGTGACTGGTTAATTATAAAAACTTTATATGAACAAAAAAATGTAACGAAAACAGCAGAAAAACTATACCTTTCTCAACCTACATTAACTGCAAGAATTAAGCATATTGAGAACGCTTTAGGGACAAAACTTCTTTATAGAGGAAATAAAGGTATTACTTTTACTGATACCGGAGAATATGCAGTTAAATTTGCAGATAAAATTTTAAAGGAAATAAGGACATTTAAAGAAAATATTGCTGCTATGCAAAATGATGTTGCTGGAGAGTTGCGTATTGCTGCTCCTGCTCTTATTGTTAAATATTATTTTCCTAAATTGTTGGCTGCTTTTCAAACACTTTATCCAAAAGTTAAATTTGATGTACGTGTAGCATGTAGCAGTGATGTATATAAATTGCTAAGTGCTATGGAAATACATTTTGGATTTTTACGGAATGATACTGATTTACCTGAAGACGAAAAAATTCTGTTATCGGTTAATCATATTTGTGCTGTATCAACGCAAAAATTTAAATTATTAGATCTGCCAAATATGGTGAGAGTAGATTATGATACTGATAAGTATTATAAAAATATGCTTAATGATTGGTGGAAAGAAATTTTTAATGAAGCACCTATTATTGGTACAAAAGTAAATAATCTTGATATGTGTAAAGAAATGGTGTTTAACGGATTGGGATATGGCATATTGCCATCTATTCTTTTAAAAAAAGAACCATATTTGTATTCAATACCTTTAAAACATAAAGATGGAAAGATTATTGAGAGAAAAACTTGGCTAATTTATAAAAAAGAAACTATGGATTCATTGTTATCTAAAACTTTCAGAGATTTTTTAGAAGATGCAGATTTTGATAGTTTTCAGCGTGATTATTAAAAAAGAAAAATATTGATAGCGATTATTGAAAATAACTATTTTTAATATTGTATTATTGAAGATAAAATTAATATATAAGATAACTTTTTTATGGAGGTGCAGATATGGTATTTAAAGGGAATGAATCAGCATGTGGAACAAACTCCAAAGGTGATGTAATTGTGACTTTAGAAATTTTTAGTGAGGACGGAATTAATGTTGAAATTGAAAGTAAAGTATTTGCTAAATATGGGGAAAGTATAAAAGACAGTGTTATTGATGTTTTAACGGAATTTAAAATACAAAATGCTAATGTAAAAGTTGAAGATTTTGGTGCACTGGATTTTGTAATACGCGCTAGAACTGAAGGAGCCATAAAACGTAATACATTTTATAAGGAGGAAAAGATATGAATTCATTATATAGAACAATGTTATTTGTGCCAGGAAATAATCCTAAAAAAATTGTTGGCGCTGAAGTTTATGGAGCGGATTGCATTATCTATGATTTAGAGGATTCGGTGTCAGTTTTTGAAAAAGACAGCGCCAGAATACTCGTAAAATATGCATTACGGTATAATCGCCCTGAGTGCCGTATCGGAATAAGAATAAATCAGTCAGATACTCCTTATTATAAAGAAGATGTTGAGTGTATGGTTCCGTTAAAGCCTGATTTTTTAAGGCTGCCAAAAGCTGAATGTGCTGAAGATATTATCAATTTAGATAGATTAATTACCAAAACGGAAAAAGAATTTGGCATTCCTGAAGGATCAGTTAAAATTGTTGCCAGCATTGAAAATGCGCTTGGCGTGATGAATTCTTATAAAATAGCATCTGCATCCAAACGTATGCTGGCTATAGGACTTGGCGCGGAAGATTTTAGAACGGATATGGGTATGCAAAGAAGTGAAAGTGCGGAAGAAATTTTATTTGCGAGAAACTTAATTGCTTTACATGCCCATGCAGCAAACATTAAAGCTATGGATTATGTTTACAGCAATTTTAAAAATGAGGAAGGCTTTAGGGCGGATACACTTTTAGGTAAAAAATTAGGATATACAGGTAAATCTGTGGTACATCCAAGCCAAGTAAGTATTGTCCATGAAATTTATACGCCGTCTGAAGAAGAAATTGATAATGCCAAAGCTATATTTGCTGCATATGAAGATGCGTTGAAATGTGGTTCAGGAGTTACTTCTTTAAACGGAAAAATGATTGATAAGCCGATGGTTACAAGAGCGATGGCAGTTTTATCTTCTGCCAAAGCCGCCGGTATGGAGGTTTAAGTATGGATATAAAATTAATGGAAGAAATAAAAAAGATACCGGGATTTGAAAATAAGCAAATATTTCAGGGAGCATATGTTGTACAGCCTAAAGGAAAAAGAACGGCCCGCCCATTAAAAATGATGAATCCAGGGAAAGATAAAATTATTGCTCTTGATAAAGTAATTGATGCTGTTGGTTTAAAAGACGGTATGACAATTTCTTTCCATCATGCCTTGCGTAATGGCGATTTAGTAATGCAAAAAGTTATTGCAGCTATTTCTAAAAAAGGCATAAAAAATTTAACATTATCTGCTAGTTCATTAAGCCTGGTACAGGATGCTTTATTGCCATATTTTGAAAATGAAACAATTATTGCTATTGATACAAGCGGTGCGAGAGGAAAACTTGGAAAATATATTCAAAGCAATAAATTAAAAAAACCAGCTGTATTTAGAACTCATGGCGGTAGAGCACGCGCTATTGAAACAGGAGAATTACATATAGATGTTGCTTTTATTGCTGCGCCGACTTGTGACAAGTATGGTAATATAAACGGTGTCCAAGGTAAATCAGCATGCGGGTCTTTGGGTTATGCTATGCCTGATTCTGAATATGCTGATTATGTTGTTGCTGTAACGGATGGACTGAGTACCAAGCCGCTTGAATATGTAAGCATTCCACAAACACGGGTTGATTACATCGTTGAAATTGATAATATAGGCGATCCAGCAGGCATCAGTACGGGTTCGATAAGAACAAGTAAAAGTCCGACAGAACTTGTAATTTCTAAATATGTAGCAGATGTAATTAAATATAGTGGTGTCTTTAAAGATGGTATAACATTTCAATTTGGAAGCGGCGGCATTGCTATTTCTGCAGCTGGTTTTTTACAAAAATATATGGAGAAGTTTAATGTAAAAGCAGCAGCTGGTGTTGGCGGTGCAACGTCATTTTTGGTAGATATGTTGGAAAAAGGATATATAAAAACGTTTTTTGACCCTCAGGATTTTGATCAGATTGCCATAAAATCGTTGTATTCAAACAGATATCATCATGAAATATCAGCTTCTGATTACGCTAATCCTTTTAATGGAAATCCATATGTAAATATTTTAGACACTGCGGTTTTAAGTGCAACGGAAGTAGATATTAATTTTAATGTTAATGTTTTAACTGATTCATATGGAAAGCTTATGGGAGCACCGGGAGGGCACCCTGATGCAGCTGCTGGTGCAAAAGTAACGATTATTGCGATGCCGCTTTTGCGCGGACGATTACCGATGATAGTTGATAAGGTACAAACCATAGTTACACCAGGAGAAACTGTAGATATTGTTGTTACTGATTATGGTATTGCGGTTAATCCTAAACGCAATGATTTATCAGAATATTTAAAGAAATCTAATTTACCTTTGGTTAATATTAACGATTTATATAGTAAAGCTTTAAAATTATCTGGAAAACCACAGGAAATAGTGCCTGGTGATAAAATTTGCGGTTTGGTTGAATACCGTGATGGCACAATTATTGATGTTATTCGTAATATTTAATAAAAGGAAGAGGTGTTTGGTTATGTATAAGAACTGGTATGATGTTTTTCCGGAAATCGCCATGATAGGTGATAAAGATTTGCAGAAAAAAGTAGTTGACACTTGTCAAGAAGCTTTGGAAATAGGAGGATGGTGCTTGGAAGATGTTGATAAAATTCCTTTTACATTATTGATACCGGATACAGTAATCGGTTATAGGACTCATGTGCTTGCAGTAACAAAAATGTCAATCATGGCAGCGAAAGAGTGGAAAATTTATGGTGACAGATTTAAATTAAATATGGATTATCTCATTGCTGGGGCGATTTTGCATGATGTAGGAAAACTTATTGAATACGAAAAAGATAAAAATGGTAAAACAGTAAAATCAAATCTTGGTAAAAATTTAAGGCATCCTTTTTCCGGTTGTGCTTTGGCAGTAAAGCACGGATTACCTTATGAAGTAGCCCATATTATAGCAAATCATGCAAAAGAAGGTGATGGTACGCTAAGAAGTCCGGAAGCAGTTATTGTAAATAAATGTGATATGCTAAATTTTACGGCATTGAAATCTTTTGCAGGCATTATCTGAAATAACTTAAGGATGGTGACAGTTTATGTATGGGAGATGGATAATATTATTTGCAATTCCGGCAGCAATTATGTGTATGCCTGTACCGGATGGATTAACTCAAGAAGCGTGGAATGTATTTGCTGTTTATGCAGCTGCGATTATAGGACTTATTTTAAGACCTGCTGGTGAAGCCGTTGTAATGCTTACGGTAATTGCTTTTGGATCTTTTTTGGTGCCAATAGGTAAGTTGTTAAGTGGCTATGGAGATGGTACAGTTTGGCTCGTATTTACAGCTTTTTTAATTACACAGGCTTTCGCTGATACTGGTCTTGGACGCAGAGTAGCATATGTGATGATTGATAAAATTGGATCTTCGTCTTTGGGAGTTGTATATGGTCAGATGGCAACAGATTTAATTTTAAGCCCGGCTACACCTTCTAATACGGCGCGTTCTGGTGGTATTGTGTATCCCATTTTCCGTAATGTTGCAAGTGCGTTAAATTCAGAACCTGATAAAAATCCACGTAAAATAGGAGCGTTTATTACTATATGCGGTTACTCTGCAAGTCTTTCAACTTCAGCAGTATTTTTAACAGCTTGTGCTCCTAATGCTTTAACAGTAAGTTTTGCAAAAGATATTTTAAAAGTAAATATTACATGGATGGATTGGTTTATCGGTCTTTGTGTTCCCGCATTATTTGTGTGTGTGGTTGTACCTTTTTTGATTTATAAAATTTATCCACCTAAATTGCGAGAATTACCAGATCATAAAAAAATTGCAGCTGATGGTCTTGCAGAACTTGGACCTATGAAAATACAAGAAAAACTATTAGTTGTATTTTTTGTTTTGGCAATTATTGGCTGGGCGACCAGTAGCATAACTAAAATTAACGGTACGGCGGTTGCACTTTTATTCTTTGCTTGCTGTGCTATTTTTAAACTAATTTCATGGAAAAATGTTTTAAGTAATAATGGTGCATGGAATACATTGATGTGGTATGGATCAATTATTGGTATTTCAGCAGTTTTAAGCAAAGCTAAATTTTTTACATGGCTTGCTGATGTGCTTGGTGCTAATATGAATCTTACAGGAATAAATGAATTTGCTGTTTTCTTTATTCTTCTTATTGTAAGCGTATTGGTTAGATATGTATTTGCTTCGATGGGAGCATATGTAGGCGCATTTATACCGGTGTTATTTACTCTTGGGCTCGTAGCAGAAGTTCCGCCAGTTCCTTTAGCTCTCTTGATGGGTGCATCATCTGCTTTTGGTTGTCTGTTAACTCATTATGGTGGGGCGGTCGGACCGATTATGTTCGGTACAGGTTATGTTCCTCAAAAAACATGGTGGAAAATTGGCGCTGTTGTTGTGGCTTTTAATGTTGTTGTTTATATGACAATAGGCATGGCCTATTGGAAATTTATAGGATTAATGTAATATAAAAAAAGTATGCAGAGATTTTTCTCTGCATACTTTTTTTATTCAATCCCACCTGTTTAAAATATCTTTAATAATCTCTTTTTCGCTTTTGCGGCGTTTCTTTTCAAAATTGCGGTAATTATTGTCGCGGTGGTCGGTGGAGTAATCGGCGTAATCGAAATCGTCATAGTCCCGCTCGTAGCTGCGGTTGTAATCTCCGTGCCCGTCATCAAACATTAACGGATTTATGCTTACGTTGTATTGGTAAAAATTATAATTTAACATGGCTGCCTCCTCAAAACTGTTCTGCTTTTAGTATAGCGTTATTTTAGTGGTTTGTAAAATTTATTAATGTTTAACAGGTAATATAAGCAGGGCAAAATATAATGCCTGAAGCTCTTGTTATCAGTAAAAGCAGCCGACTTTTTATTTTAAACGCCGCTGATTTATATACTATTAACAAAAAAATTCGTATTATACAAATATTGCGCATGTTTAATTTAAAATCCGGCTTAAAATGCCGGATTTTTTGTGCGTCAGGCTTGCAATATTTTAATTTATAGGATATGATAAAGCGTATGCGGTTTTTTGTATAGAATTTTACATATTTTTACTGTTTGGCTGTATTCACAGGCAGAAATAAAAATATATTTTGTCTGATTTTTAGTGACTGATGAGTCGGAAACTATGGCGGTACTTGGCCGGGCATGGTATAATAAGTTTATAATTCTTTTAAGGAGTATGACGATGCCGCAGTTAATGACAAAAGAAGAAATTCATGAATTTGGTTTGCAGATTTTGAGCCGTTATCTTGAGGCCAATGCTTACGAAATAGAAATGATGCATCCCAATATGCAGATGTTTCCGCATGTTATAGCCAAAAAGAACGGGCAGCTTGTATTTATTATTACGGCTACGGATGTTTATCCCAATAAAGGCAGTTTCAATGATGATGAAAAAGCCGCTCTTTTGGAAAACGCCGCTAAGTTTGATGCACAGGCAGCCTGCGCTTACCTTGGCATTGCCAATGCAGAAGGCGCACAGAACAAGAATAAGGAATTGTGCGGCAAGGCGTATAAAAATGCTAACTTTTTAACCGATTTTGGTGGTTTGGAATTTATATATTTTAAAGACTGAGGTGACGGCATGGATTTGTTGAAAGTTGATACCGAAAAATGTGTTAAGTGCGGGCTTTGCGTACAGGCCTGCCCGTCCTGCATTTTATCTATGGGGGAAGATGGGCCGAAATGTGATTTTGACCGCGGCTGCATGAGCTGCGGGCACTGCGTTGCCATTTGCCCTATGGGCGCGCTTGATAACAAATATGCGCCGCTGGCAAAGCAGAAACCTTTGCCGATGCCGGTTCTGGACAGTGAAACTGCATATAATTTTTTGCGTATGCGCCGCAGTGTGCGCCTGTTTAAACCGGAACCTCCTTCTGAGGAAGAAATTGTAAAGCTGCTTGATGTATGCCGCTATGCACCTACTGCCGGTAATTCGCAGGGCATGTATTATATCGTTATCCGCGATAAGGAAACCATTAAAAAGATTGCTGATGCAACGGCAGAATGGATGCAGCAGGAGATTGACGCGGGCAGCAGCGACAAACGTTATTTTACAACCGTTTTGCGTGCGTATAATGACCGCGGACAGGATATCATTGCCCGCAATGCACCGATGCTTATTTTTGCAACGGCAAAACGCCTTAACAGAACCGGCGTAAGCAATGCTGAGCAGGCATGGGCTTATGCAGAGCTTTTTGCGCCTACAATCGGGCTTGGCACAACCATTGCCGGGTTTATCCAGACCTGCGGCATAGCAGGTTACCAGCCGCTTTTGGATTTGGTAGGCGTGCCGCCCAAGTTTAAAATTTGCGGCACCTTAATGGTAGGGCATCCTAAGTATAAATTCCAGCGCATGGTAGAACGCCAGCATTTAAAAGTAGAATTTAAGTAAATAAAAATTTTTTAACGGTACAGTTACAAGCTGTACCGTTTTTGTTACTTATGCAACAGTTTTGGTACTAAAAATAAATAATTTTCCAAATTTACTGTCAATTAAAGGAAATATAAAATTTTTGCAGAAAATATATCTCAATAATGTTTGTAAACAAGGGGGAATAAGTATGAAAGAGTATACCGGAGACAGAATCCGCAATGTGGCCATTGTGGGCCATGGTGGGGCAGGAACTACATCAGTTACGGAAGGCCTGCTGTACCGTTCGGGCGCAATTACCAGAATGGGCAAGGTTGAAGATGGCGCTACCACCACTGACTATGAACCGGAAGAAATTAAACGCGGCGTATCCGTAAACGCTACTTTGGCACCGGTTGAATGGCGTGATACTAAAATCAATTTTATTGATACTCCGGGCTTTGCAGATTTTGTGGCCGAAGTTAAAGGCGCATTCCGTGCGGTTGACAGTGCGCTTATTGTTGTATGTGCAACCAGCGGCGTGCAGGTTGGCACCGAACAGTGCTGGAAACTTGCTGAAGAAGCACATTTGCCCCGCATAGTTTTCGTAAATAAAATGGACCGTGAAAATGCTGACTTTGACAGCATTCTTGATAATCTGCGCGCTAAAATAGGCAAACGCGTATTGCCTCTGCAGCTGCCATTGGGCAAAGAATCCGGCTTCTGCGGCGTTATTGATATTTATAAAATGAAGGCTTATAAAGCTAACGGCAACGATTCCATTGAAATGGATATTCCGGAAGAATATATGGAAGCAGCCAAAGAAGCACATGAAAAAATGGTTGAAGCTGCGGTTGAAGCCGATGACGACTGCATGATGCGTTATCTGGAAGGCGAAACCATCAGCGACAAGGAAATTATGGACTGCCTGATTAAAGGTATCCGCCAGGCCATTATTTTCCCGGTACTGTGCGGCAGCGCTTATAAAGATATCGGCCTTGGCCGTGTAATGAATGCTATTATTGACTATACTTACCCGGCCATTTTGAATGACTTTACCGTTGTTAACCCGGAAACCGGCGAAGAAGAAATACGCGATGCCAACGCACCGATGGCAGCTTTGGTATTTAAAACAACTTCCGACCCGTTTGTTGGCCGCCTGAGCTTCTTCAGGGTATTCTCCGGCGTTATCAAGAGCGACAGCATGGTTTACAACGCCAGCCGCGAAAAAGAAGAACGTTTCGGCACGGTATTTACCATGCGCGGCAAAACGCAGATTCCGATGAAACAGGTTGTTGCCGGCGATATCGGTGTTACCACTAAATTGCAGTTTACCGCTACCGGCGATACTCTGAGCGATAAAAACTCCCCGGTACTCTTTAAACCTATTGCATTCCCCCTGCCGATGTATACACGCGCTATTTACGCGAAGAAAAAAGGCGAGGAAGAAAAGATTGCTTCGGCTCTGAACCGCCTGATGGACGAAGACCCGACTATTATCGTTACCAGAAACACCGCTACCAAAGAAACTTTAATCAGCGGTATGGGCGACCAGCATATTGAAATTATTATGGAACGCATGAAACGTAAATTCGGTGTGGAAGCCGATTTGCGTGCGCCGATTGTTGAATACCGCGAAACCATCCGCGGCACTGCAACCAATGTTGAAGGCAAGCATAAGAAACAATCCGGCGGCCATGGGCAGTACGGCCATGTTATTATTACCATGGAACCGCTGCCGCCCGGAAGCGGATTTGAGTTTGTTGATAAAATCTTCGGCGGCGCCGTACCGCGTCAGTACATTCCGGCTGTTGAAAAAGGCATGCGTGAATCCATGGAACGCGGCGTACTGGCTGGTTATCCGGTAGTTGATATCAGAATTACCCTGACGGATGGTTCTTATCATACCGTAGACTCCTCGGAAATGGCATTTAAAACTGCCTCCAATATAGCGTTTAAAAAAGCTATGGAAGCAGCAAAACCTGTTTTGATGGAACCTGTTTATAACCTTGATGTATACTGCGCCGAAAGCATGATGGGCGACGTTATAGGCGACCTTAACAGCAAACGCGGACGCATTTTGGGCATGCAAAGCCTTGATGACGGTATGGGCTGCATTAAAGCACAGGTGCCTTATGCAGAAATTACCGAATATGCTGTTGACCTGCGTGCGCTGACACAAGGCCTTGGCACTTTTGAAATGAAATTTGACCATTACGAAGATGTGCCGCAGAAAATGGCAGAAAAAATTATTGCCGAACGTAAGGAACAACAGTAAATTAAATAATTGCCAGGTTTAAACCTGCAAAACGCCGCCGGTTTTAACGGCGGCGTTTTTAGTAAATTTATTTTGTCGGCCTTAAAAATAAAGGAATTATATACAATGCTTTATTTAAAAAGTTTTACTTTTCCAACTGACGGCGAAGAATTTGATGTTATCATAAATGTAAAAGAAAAATGTTACAGTTCGTTTTATCCGTTTAAAATTTTGTCGCAGCGGGGAATAGAAAAGATTGATTTTGAGCCGGTAACTATTTTTTACGGCAGTAATGGCAGCGGCAAAACAACGGCGTTAAACGTAATTGCCGAAAAATTAAAGCTGGAGCGCAGTTCTGCATATAACAACAGCAGCTTCTTTAACGATTATGTTGATTTATGCGGCTATACATTAAGAGGCACGGTAATTCCGGCAAACAGCCGCATTATTACAAGCGATGACGTTTTTGATTTTATGCTTAATCTGCGTATCCTGAATGAAGGCATTGACTCAGGCAGGGAAGAACTTTTTGAGGAATACCGGAAAATCAAGTCAGTCGATAACGGCAAATTCCGTCTGCGCAGCCTTGAAGATTTTGAAGAACTGAAAAGGCTTACATCAGTACGGCGCAATACGCAGTCGATGTATGTAAAGAAAAATGTCGGCGTTAATGTACGGGAACAATCCAACGGCGAAAGCGCTTTTATGTACTTTGCGCAGAAAATTGAAGAAAACGCGCTGTACCTGCTTGATGAGCCGGAAAACAGGCTCTCGCCGCAAAAACAAATGGAACTGGTGCGCTTTCTGGAAGATTCGGCGCGTTTTTACGGCTGCCAGTTCATTATTGCAACACATTCACCATTTGTGCTTTCGGTAAAAAACGCACAAATTTATGATTTTGATTCTTGCCCTGCGGCAGTAAAACGCTGGACGGAACTGGAAAACGTGCGCGTTTATTATAACTTTTTTAAACAGCACCGGGCAGATTTTGAAAAATAATGCTGACAATTATGCGCTTTTAACTATGCAGTAAATGTTAAGTATGTTATAATTTATACAAATAACGTACAATAATTGGAGGGTTTATTTTATGCAGACGATTGACCAGGTTGCAGTAAACACCTTAAGATTTTTATCTATTGATGAAGTTGAAAAGGCCAAATCCGGGCATCCGGGCTTTCCTTTGGGCACGGCGCCGCTGATGTACACGGTTTGGGACCGTTTTATGAACTATAACCCCAAAGACCCCAACTGGTTCAACAGGGACAGATTTATTTTATCTCCGGGCCATGGCAGTGCATTGTATTATGCAATGCTGCACCTGGCAGGATATGACGTTTCTATTGAACAGCTTAAAAATTTCCGTCAGTGGGGCAGCATTACTCCGGGCCATCCGGAATACGGCGTTACTCCCGGCGTAGATGCTTCTACCGGGCCGCTGGGCCACGGCTTTGCTATGGGCGTTGGTTTTGCCATTGCCGAAACCATGCTGGCTGCCAAATACAACAAACCGGGCTTTGAAGTGGTTAACCATTATACCTATGGCTTAACCAGCGACGGCGACCAGATGGAAGGCGTTGCAAGCGAAGCGGCATCTCTGGCCGGTACTTTGGGTTTGGGCAAACTTATTTATCTTTATGATGACAACCATATTACTATTGAAGGCGATACCGAAATTGCTTTCCGCGAAGATGTAGGCAAACGCTTTGAAGCATACGGGTGGCAGGTACTGCGCGTTGCCGATTCCGAAGATATTGATGCTTTGGAAAATGCCATTAAAGAAGCCAAGGCCGATACCGAACATCCGAGCCTTATTATTGTACGTACCCATATCGGTTACGGCAGCCCGAAACAGGATAACGCTTCCTGCCACGGCGAACCGCTTGGCGCCGAAGGCGTTGCCAAAACCAAAGAAGCGGCTGACTGGCCGGTTGGGCAGAGCTTTTATGTGCCGGTAACCGTACGCAAGCATTTTGACGATAAACTTGCTGCCTGTGCAGAAAAACAGGCTGCATGGGAAGCACTGCTTGCAGATTATAAAGTGGTTTACCCGGAACTCGGCAAGGAACTTGAGGAACGCATTAAAGGCGATGTGCTTGTAAGCCGCAGCGACCTTGAAGCCGTATTTAGTGATATCGAAAGCATTTCCACCCGTGAAGCAGGCGGCGAAGTGCTGCAGAAACTTTCCATGCAGCTGCCTCAGCTTGTTGGCGGCAGTGCAGACCTTGGACCTTCCAATAAAACCGTAATGAAAACCTGCGGTTATTATTCCAAAGATGACAGAACCGGCAGAAATATTCATTTTGGCGTGCGCGAACACGCTATGGGCAAAGCACTGAACGGTATTGCGCTGCACGGTGGCTTCATTCCGTTTGGCGGCACCTTCCTTGTATTTGCCGATTTTATGCGCCCGGCAGTACGCATGGCTGCACTGATGGGCCTGCGTTCCATCTTTGTATTTACGCACGACAGCATTGCCGTTGGCGAAGACGGGCCTACGCATCAGCCGGTAGAGCATGCTATTAGCCTGCGCGTTATTCCTAATTTGTGCGTTATCCGCCCGGCAGATGCTTTGGAAACCGCTATGGCATGGCAGACAGCCTGCCTGAACCAGCATAAGCCTACGGCATTGCTTTTAAGCCGCCAGAAATTGCCTGTACTGCATAAGTACGCCGCTATTATCCACGATAACGCCGGTAAAGGCGCGTATGTGCTTGACGCAGGCCAGGGTGAAGCCAAAGCAGTTATTATTGCCACCGGCAGCGAAGTGCATCTGGCACTCGAAGCACAGGCCAAACTTGCCGAAGAAGGTATTTGCGTAAGCGTAGTATCCATGCCGAGCTGGGATATGTTTGAAATGCAGAGAGAAGAATATAAAAAATCCGTATTGCCTGAAGGCTTGCCGAAGGTTGCCGTTGAAGCCGGCGTAACTTTGGGCTGGAGCCGCTATACCGGCAGCGAAGATAACGTTATCGGCATCAATAAATTTGGTGCATCCGCACCGGGCGGCACGGTAATGAAGGAATACGGCTTTACTGCTGAAAACGTTGCAGCTAAAGTAAAAAGCTTATTGTAATATTGTAAACGGGCCGGCTTATGCTGAGCCCGTTTTTTATGTAAAGGAGCAGAAATGAAAAATTTACTTACTATTGCCGGCAGTGATTGCAGCGGCGGTGCCGGGATTCAGGCAGATTTAAAAACCTTTGCCGCGCACGGAACTTTCGGCATGAGCGTAATTGTATCGGTAGTTGCTGAAAACACTGCGCGCGTTATTGATATTCAGGATGTTACGCCCGATATGATAAAAAAACAAATGGACGCAGTTTTTGAAGACATTTTTCCGGATGCTGTTAAAATAGGCATGCTTTCCACGCCGGAATGTATGCAGGCTGTTGCGGAAAAATTAACAGAATATAAGCCTCAGAATGTTGTTGTAGACCCGGTTATGTATGCTAAAAACGGCTGTGCGTTAATGCAGCCTTACGCGATTGATACACTTATAAAAACCATAATTCCGCTGGCGGATGTGCTGACGCCTAATATTCCGGAAGCGGAAAAAATTGCCGGAATGGAAATTAAAACCGTTGCTGATATGGAAGCAGCAGCGAAGAAAATCTGCGTCATGGGCTGCAAGGGCATCGTGGTTAAAGGCGGGCATCATATCGGCAATGCGGTGGATGTGCTTTTTGATGGCAAGGAGTTTTACCACTTTGAAACCGAGCGCATCAATACCAAAAACACGCACGGCACAGGCTGCACTTTTTCATCGGCAATAGCCGCAAACCTTGCCAAAGGCCTCAGCGTTGCCGAAGCGGTAAAAAATGCCAAAAACTATGTAACAAAAGCCATTGAACACAGCCTTGCCATAGGCAAAGGCTGCGGCCCGACACATCATTTTGTAGATTTATACAGAAAGGCAGGCATGCTTGAATAATATGGAAATGCAGAATAATTTTGGTAAAATTATAGAAGAATTGCAGAAACAAAAACCGGTTATTCACCACATTACCAATTATGTAACGGCAGAAGCGTGTGCCGATGCCGCTATATGCGCCGGTGCTTCCCCGGTTATGGCAGATGAACCGGAAGAAGTGGAAGTTATAACTTCTGGCAGTGATGCTTTGGTATTGAACCTTGGCACTATTAATTATAATAAAATGATTGCTATGGAACGCTCGGCCATGGCGGCTAAAAAGAAGGGCATACCTGTTGTGCTTGACCCTGTTGGCGTGATGAGCAGCGCTTTGCGCCTTAATTTTGCGCTGAAGCTGTTAAAAGGCGGGTATGTTAATATTGTGCGCGGAAATTATGACGAGTGCCGCGCGCTGGCTGACGAAAAAGCAGCCGGGCATGGAGTGGACGGCGTTTTGCAGGCAGATGAAGGCGAAAAATTGCAGGCTGCCAAGGCTGTTGCTGCCAAATTTAACTGTATTGCCGCTGTAACGGGGCAGGTTGATTATGTAAGCAACGGCAAACAGGTGCTGGTTTTAAACGGCGGCAACGAAATGCTGAAAAAAATTACCGGCGCAGGCTGCATTACCACAACATTGTGCGCCTGCTGCGCTGCCGTTACCAAAGATTATATGACCGCCGCTGCTTTAGGTGTGGTAATTATGGGGCAGGCTGCTGAACTTGCCGCAGGCTTTATGGAAAAGAAAGACGGCCCGGGCATGTTTAAAACACGCCTGTTTGACGGTATTTACCATGTTACCGGCAAGTGGAATTTAATTAATTTAAAGCCGGAAGAAAGAATGAACTGACATGAAACCTGTAATTGATTACAGTATCTATCTTGTTACGGATACGGTGTATTTTAAGGACGATAGTATTTACAACAAGCTGGAAGCCGCACTTAGCGCCGGTGTAACGCTTTTGCAGTACCGCGACAAAAGTGCGGAAACACGTATTTTGTACGAGCGCGCCTTAAAAGTAAAAGACCTGTGCGATAAATACAGAGTGCCGCTGATAATTAACGACCGTGCGGACATTGCTTTTGCGGTAAAAGCGGCAGGCGTACATTTGGGGCAGGGCGATTTGCCGCCGCTTATTGCACGCCGTATGCTGGGCAGCAATGCCGTTATCGGCGTATCGGCGCATAACGCGGATGAAGCGCTGAAGGCAGAGGCAGATACTGCCGATTACCTTGGCTGCGGCGCTGTTTATGCAACTGCAACTAAAAAAGATACTTCCGTTATCGGCACACAAGGTTTAACTAAAATCAGTGCGGCAACAAAACTGCCGTTTGTCGGTATCGGCGGCATAACGATTGAAAATTATAAAGCGGTTTTGCAGGCTGGTGCTGACGGTGCGGCAATAGTAAGCGCAATCTTAGGTGCGGATGATATTTGCCAGACGGTGCGGAAGCTTAAGAACATGGCTTTAGAAGCTAAAAGTGTAAAAATTTAACAAAGCAACATTCTCAAAAGACAAAAATTTAAAATTTAAAGAATTTTTGTTACACTTTATTTGACAACATTTATAATGGGTTATATAATTATTTTATAAATTGTTTGATAGAGGAGCGGAACACATCAGTATAACGCAGAGCGGGAGCGATGAAGCGTTTGAAAGGGCAACCGCCGAAGTTTAAAAAGCAGCCATGTTTTTTATGCTGGGCCGTCAGTGAATAACTGCCGGACTGTCGCCACAAAGGCGGAGGGCTATCTCAATGATTTAGCAGATTTATTGCCGTTGGGAAAGTCTTTCTCAACGGTTTTTGTTTATAAAAGAAAGGGGCTGGCAAAGTGATCAGGGTTTTGGTTAACGGTGCGCTTGGCAGAATGGGCACCGAAGTTTGCAAAACAGTTATGGAACAAAAAGATATGGATTTAAGTGGGGTTGTAGATATTAACGGCGCCGATAAAACAATTCCTTATTATGACGGCGGTGTTTTCGGCGTGGATACGGATTTGGAAAACGCCATTACCTGCACCCGTCCGGATGTTGTTGTTGATTTTACCCGTCCCGATGTTGTAATGGACAACCTGCGCAAAATTATTTCTATGGGTGTAAACGCCGTTGTAGGCACAACCGGTTTTACCAAAGAAAATCTTGAAGAAATCGACAAGCTGGCTTCCGAAAAAGGAGTAGGCGTTTTAATTGCCCCTAATTTTGCACTGGGTGCAGTAGTAATGATTAAGCTTGCATGTGAAGCTGCAAAATACTTTCCTAATGTGGAAATTATAGAAAAGCATCATGATAAAAAACTGGACGCACCTTCCGGTACGGCCGTGCTTACGGCGCAGAAAATTGCCGAAGTGCGTGCTGCTATGAAACAGGGCCATCCTGATGAAAAAGAAACTATGCCCGGTGCGCGCGGAGCAGATTTTGAAGGCATGAAAATTCACAGTCTGCGTCTGCCCGGTTATGTTGCCTCACAGGAAGTTGTGTTTGGCAGCCAGGGTGAAACCCTTAAAATTATCAGCGACCCGGTTAACCGTGAATGCTACATGCCTGGCGTAATGCTTGGATGCCGCAAAATATTAAATATTAAAGGCCTTGTTTACGGCCTTGATAAATTATTATAATTTTATTTATGGGGGATGTTTATGAAAAAGTATAACGTAGCAATTTTGGGCGCGACCGGTGCTGTCGGCGCAGAATTTTTAAAACTGATAGAAGAAAGAAATTTTCCTTTTAATGAACTGCGCCTTTTGGCTTCCAAACGCAGCGCAGGCAAAATTATAAACTTCATGGGCAAGGATTACACCGTGCAGGAAGCAACGCACGATTCTTTTGCCGGTATTGATATTGCCCTGTTTGCAGGCGGCAGTATTTCCAAAGAGTTTGCCCCGAGCGCCGTTAAAGCAGGCGCAGTGGTAATTGATAATTCCAGTGCTTTCCGTATGGACCCGGAAGTTCCTTTAATTGTTCCGGAAGTTAACCCGGAAGCAATTTTAAAACACAAGGGCATTATCGCTAACCCTAACTGCTCCACAATTATTATGCTTATGGCGTTAAAGCCTATTTATGACCTGGCAAGGATTAAACGCATTATTGTTTCCACTTATCAGGCCGTTTCCGGCGCCGGCAAAGAAGGCATCGACGAACTGACAAATCAGGTGGGCGAATACCTTGACGGCAAAGAAATGACGGCGAATATTCTGCCTTCCGCCAGTGCGGAAAAGCATTACCCGATTGCTTTTAATTTAATTCCGCAGATTGATGTTTTCTGTGATAACCTGTACACCAAAGAAGAAATGAAAATGGTGAACGAAACAAGAAAGATTTTAGATGATTACGATATGCGCATTACGGCAACCACCATCCGTGTGCCGGTATACCGCAGCCATTCTGAATCTGTTAATATCGAGCTGGAAAAAGATGTATCCCTTGAAGAAATTAAAAAGGCTCTGTCAGCTTTCCCCGGTGTTATTGTGCAGGATGACCCGGCAGCGCAGCTTTACCCGATGCCGCTGTACACTTCCGATACCGACGAAGTTTATGTAGGACGTCTGCGCCGCGATGAATCCGCTCCCAATTCCTTTAATTTATGGGTAGTGGGTGACCAGATCCGCAAAGGCGCAGCACTTAATACACTGCAAATTGCCGAAACAATGATTAAAAACGGCTGGATTTAACGGAGATAATAACTGATGAAAATACTTGTGCAAAAGTTTGGCGGTACTTCCGTAGTTGATGAAAAAGCCCGCACTGCCGTTAAGGATAAAGTACAGCAGGCTATCCGCAGCGGTTATGCTCCCGTAGTGGTGGTATCGGCCATTGGCCGCAAGGGCGCGCCCTATGCCACCGATACTTTAATTGATTTTTTAAAGCAGGTTAACCTTTCCGTTAATGTGCGCGAGCAGGATATGCTGATGTGCTGCGGCGAGATTATTTCCGCCTGCATTATGGCGGCCACCTTGCAGAAGTTTGGCTTTAACGCCATGGCGCTTACCGGCGGGCAGGCAGGCATTATTACCGATTCGCAGTTTGGTGCGGCACGCATTAAAAACATTAAAACCGATGATTTAAGGCATTTGCTGGAATCCGGCGTGATTCCCGTTATCTGCGGTTTTCAGGGCATGACGGAAAACCACGGCAAATTTACCACGCTTGGACGCGGCGGCAGCGATGTTACGGCGGCTGCACTTGGTGTGGCGCTTAATGCCGAGAAAATTGAAATTTATACCGATGTGGAAGGCGTTATGACCGCCGACCCCCGCATTGTTAAAGATGCAACCATTCTGCACAAAATTTCTTATGCGGAAGTGGCGCAGATGGCGCAGCAGGGGGCGAAGGTTATTCATCCGCGCGCGGTGGAAATTGCCATGCGCAGGAACATTCCGCTGGTTGTTAAATCTACCTTCAGCGATGCGCCGGGCACGCTTATTACCAGCGATATTTCCGGCTTGGAAGTTGAAAATTCCGTTACGGAACGCAGAATCAGCGGCGTAACGTATTTGAAGGATTTGGTACAGTTCCGCGTGCAGTTGGATACCAAAGACGCCAGTAGCGGCCGTATTTTGTTTGAAGATTTGGCAGCGGCAGGCATCAGCGTAAGCTGCCTTAATTTGTCGGAGAGCAGTTCCATGTTTGCGGTTTTCAGCGCCGATGCGGAAAAAACCGTTGCAGTGCTTGACGAAGCCGGCTTTGCTTATACCGTAAATAAAAACTGTGCCAAAGTTTCCGTGGTGTTTGCCGCTGTGCGCGGTTTCCCCGGTTTAATGGCAAAATTTGTCAGCGCTTTGGCAGATAATAAAATTAATATTTTACAGACAGTTGACTCTGATACAACCATTTCGGCAATTGTTAAGGAAGAACACATTTGCGAAGCTGTAACGGCGCTTCATAAAGCGTTTAAGTTATAAAAGAGGGGTGTTTGAGATGAAAAATCCGTATTTTGGCAGGCTGCTTACCGCAATGGTAACGCCTTTTAATGCAGACGGTACAGTTAATTACGATAATGCCGCAGATTTAGCAGAATGGCTGATTGCCCACGGCAGCAACGGTTTGGTTGTGGCAGGTTCTACCGGCGAAGCGGCGACCATGACTGTTGATGAAAAACTGGAACTCTTCCGTGTGGTTGTAAACCGCGTTAATAAACGTGTGCCGGTTATTGCAGGTACCGGCTGCAACTGCACCGCCGAAACTGTAAAAATGACCAAGATGGCCGAAGTTATGGGTATTGACGGCGTGCTTATTGTAGGGCCTTATTACAACAAACCTACTCAGGAAGGTTTCTACCAGCATTTTGCGGCTGTTGCCGAATCTACCAAGCTGCCTATCATCGTTTACAATGTGCCCGGGCGCACGGCTTCCAATATTGCGCCGGCAACTGTGGCACGCCTGGCGGAAGATTTTGACAACATTGTTGCCATTAAAGAGGCAGCAGGCAATGTAGGGCAGGTTAACGAGCTGTTTACCGTACTGCCGGAGGACTTTACCATTTACAGCGGCGACGATATCGAAATTCTGCCGTTTATGTCCGTAGGCGCAACCGGTTTGATAAGCGTACTGAGCAACTGCGGCGGCGAAATGCTGCAGGAGCTTATGCAGGCTTATGAAGACGGACGCGTAAGAGAAGCAGCGCGCCTTAATACCAAAATGGTGCCGCTTGCCAAAGCCATGTTTATAGAAACTAACCCCATTCCCATTAAGGCTGCCACTACCATGGTAACCGGCATCGAATGCGGCGAACCGCGCCTGCCGCTGACTCCGCTGGAAGCGCAGCATAAAGAGCAGCTGGCGGCAATGCTTAAAGAATACGGGCTGATGAAATAATGGCAAAAACAGCGTTAATTATTCAGTGCGATATAGTTGCCAGAAAATGTGTCGGCTATGCCTGCATGAAAAGTTTTGAAACACGTACAGGCAAATTTGCAGGCCTGGAGGAAGGCGTAAACTATCTTTCAACAACCTGCGGAGGCTGTTGCGGAATGGGCGTTGCGGCAAAGCTGGAAGATTTAAACCGTAAGCTGAAACGCTGGGGCGACAGCAAGGATGATGTTACGGTATATCTGGCAAGCTGCATTGTGTCTGATAATTACCATAATCCGCCGTGCCCGCATAAAGAATATATTAAAGAGATAGTAGAACGCAAAGGCTATAAATTTATTTCCGGCACTTATATTTCCAAAACTGCACAGAAAAAACGTGAAGCCGGTATTTATAAACCGCTTGAATAATTTTAAAGACCGTTTTAAACGGTCTTTTTCTTTTTTGCAGGCAGGATTTTAACAGAAAAAATAGAAAATAATATGGGTAAAGGAGTGAGTAAAATGCGTTTGAAGGATTTTATTGGCTGTTTTATTTTTTGTGCGTGTTTGGTTTTGCCGTGCTTTGCGGCAAATGCTGCCGGTGTTACCAATTACAGCAGCTTTATAAGTGCGGATTACTGGGTAAAAAATAACCCGGCAGGAGAGCAGGTTATACTTGATGCTGCAGGAGTTGCCGCTTACAATAAAAGAATTGCAGATAAATCGCCCTCGGTTTATGATTTAAAGGCTTACCCGCAAACGCTTGCCGGAAGTACCGTAAAGGGTTATGTTTCCGGGTATGATGTTCTTAATGACCCGTTATTCCGCCTTGGCAAAGAAGTAAGCCAGAACTATAAAAATATTTTAATTAAAGAAACCAATACAGATAAAATACCGGCACAGGTTAATGTGCGTTATGGTGTTACGGTAAGGCGCAGCAATTTGCGTGTGCTGCCAACCAACGAAGGGCTTTTTTATTATCCTACCGATAATAATTTTGATGCTTTGCAAGAAACTGCTGTTGCTGTTTCCGAGCCGCTTATTATTTTGCATCAGAGTGCCAACGGCTTTTTTTACTATGTGCAGAGCTATAACTACCGCGGCTGGATTTCGCGTTTTGACGTAGCCGTTTGCGGGCGCGATGCCTGGCTTAAATATGTGGAGCCGCAGAATTTCCTTGTTGTAACAGGGCAGAGTTTTAATGTTAAAGTGCCCGGCGAAAGCGTTTATTGTGACGAAGGAACGCGTTTGCAGCTTGTAACGGAAGGCAGCAGTATTTATACCGTTAAAATGCCAATCCGTGCGCAAAACGGAACTTTGCAGGAGGTTAACAGCAATGTTGTAAAAAATGCCGCCCTGCATAAAGGTTATTTGCCTTACACTGCCAATAATGTTTTAAGGGGTGCTTTTAAATATTACAATGCGCCTTACAGCTGGGGCGGTGCGCATAAGGGCATAGACGACGCCAGCTTTATTGCAAACGTTTACCGCACTATGGGCATATTTTTGCCGCGCAATGCCTATGAGCAGGAAAATACTTCCGGCTCTGCCGTTAGATTTTCCGGAATGACATCTGACCAGCGCCTGGAAACGATAAAAAAATTAACTCCCGGTTCGTGCCTGTATATGGACGGTTATGCCGTAATGTATGTCGGTACTTCCAGTAATGTGCCATATGCAATACATGCACTGGCAACGCATTATACAGGCGGCGTGCGCCATACGGAAATGCGTGTGGTTGTAAGCGATTTGGAACTGCAGCGTGCCAACGGCGGCAGATTCTTGGATGAGTTTAATACAGCAATGACTTTTAAATAAACGAGAGGTAAAAAGATGAAAGATTATCAAAAACTTTTTGCAGTAAGGGAAAACAACCTTACTGCTGAAGAAATTGCCGGTGCGGAAACCTTGGTGCTGTTTTTGTGCAAGGGCTGTATTCCGGCTTTGCCGAAAATGAATGCGCCTGAATATTTGGTAAAAGCAGTTGATGAACTGCTTAAAAAGAATGAAAAACTGGCTGATACCGGTGAAATTACGCATTTTGCCATGCTTGTCAAAAACGGTTTGCAGCAGGTGCTTATTTGCGGCTTCGGCGGCGAAAATGCTTGCAAGCCCAATGATTTGCGCAAAGCAGCCGGTGAAGCGTCGCGCGTTTTAAAACAGCTTAAAACGGAAAAGGCGCTTGTTATTGCGCCGATACTTTTAAACGCAGCACGCCCGCATTATCTTTCTGCTTTGGCAGAAGGGCTTATTTTGGGCGGTTATACTTTTAGTGAATGCAAAGGCAAACAGGAACAGGAAAAAGATATTTGCTATACCATTGTTACCAATGTTGATGGTGTAGCAGAAGTTATTTCTGCAAGCTGCATTGTAAGCAGCAGCGTATGCTTTGCACGCGATTTGGCCAATAAACCGGGCAACATGCTTACGCCTCTGGATATGGCAAAAGCGGCTCAGCTTACAGCAGAGAAATGCGGTATGGAATGTGAAATTCTTGACGCCGCGCAAATGCAGGCTAAAAATATGAATGCAGTTCTTGCGGTGGGTCAGGGTTCTGTAAACCCGCCGTATATGGCTGTGCTTAAATATAACGGCGGCGGAGATGCTCCGTACACCGCTTTTGTAGGCAAGGGCATTACTTTCGACAGCGGCGGCATTTCCATCAAGCCTGAAGCCAATATGGGCGAAATGAAGGACGATATGACGGGCGCTGCCGTAGTACTTGGCGCTATGCAGGCCATTGCGCAGTTAAAACTGCCGTGCAATGTTATTGGCATTATGGCATGTGCCGAAAATATGCCTTCCGGAAGTGCACAGCGCCCCGGTGACGTTGTAAAAGCTGCTTCTGGCAAAACTATTGAAGTTGTTTCCACTGATGCGGAAGGGCGTATGGTTCTGGCAGACGCCGTATGGTATGCCTGCCGTTTGGGGGCTGCCAAAGTTATAGATATTGCCACGCTGACAGGCGGCGTTATTGTGGCGCTTGGCAACGAAACGGCCGGTATTGTTGGCAATAATGAAGAACTGATTGAAAAGATTATATCCTGCGGCAAAAAAGCCGGAGAGATGTACTGGCACCTGCCTTCGCTGCCGGAATGCAAAGAAGCGATTAAAAGCGATATTGCCGATTTGACCAACAGCGCCGGGCGTGCGGCAAGCACTATTACCGGCGGGCTGTTTATAGGCGAATTTATTGACGAAGGCACGCCATGGGCGCATCTTGATATCGGCGGCACTTCAACAGCTGCCAAAACAGAAGGCTTTAAGCCTAAAGGATGTACGGCCTTTGGCGTAAGGACGTTTGTTAACATTGCAAAGGAATTGTAAAATGCTTGTAGATTTACATACTCACAGTACGTTTTCGGATGGGCGCTATACGCCGTCGCAGCTTGTAAAAATGGCGGCTGAAGCCGGTATAGGCATATTGGGCATTACAGACCATGATTCCGTTAACGGCATAGAAGAAGCTCTTAATGCTGCCGCAGCCGTGTCGGGCGCGCCTGTAATTGCCAAAGGCGTGGAACTTGGTACGCAGGTTGGCGAAAGCAGCGTACATATTTTGGGTTATAATATAGATATTCACAATAAAAATTTGCTTGATAAAATTGAAGAAATGCGCCATGCCCGCGAAAAAAGGCTGCACAGGATGCTTGATAAAATAGGGGCTCTCGGTTACCATATAACGGTAGAGCAGTGCGACCCGAAAAACCGCGCCGTCGGCAGGCCGCATGTGGCCAAGGCACTGGTAAAAAAAGGTTATTTTTCTTCGGTGGAAGAAGCCTTTGACGTGCTTTTAAAACGCGGAAAACCGGGCTATGAGCCGCAGCCGAAACTTTCGCCGGAAGAATCGGTGGAGCTTCTGCACGGTGCAGGCGGGCTTGCTGTTTTGGCACATCCTGCCGAAATAGAAAATCTGCCTTTGGTGAATACCTTGTTAAGTACAATTCCGTTTGACGGTATTGAAGTATACCATCCGAGTGCCGATGAAAAAATGCAGCAATGCTTTTTGCAGATGGCAGAAAAATACAAGCTGCTTGTTTCAGGCGGCAGCGATTTCCACGGCGTGGAAGGGCGCTTTCCGGAGCAGCTGGGAATTTTTAAAGTTTACGCTGAAAATGTAAATATCATTCAGAAAATGCTAAAATAAAAATAATGCCGGAGGAATGTTTATGGAGGTTGTTGCATTTGTAGGGCCGAGCGGAACCGGTAAAAGCCACCGTGCAATAGGCGTGGCGCATAATAATAACTGCGATGCAATTATTGATGACGGGCTTTTAATTAAAGGCACCAAAATTTTAGCCGGAACTTCCGCTAAAAATGAAACCAACAGAATACAGGCTGTAAAAAGGGCAATTTTTACGGAAGACAGCCACGCTGATGAAGTGCGCAATGCTCTGGCTTCCGGCGGCATCCACCGTTTATTGATACTGGCAACTTCTGACAATATGATTCAGAAAATTGTTTTGCGCCTCGGTCTGCCGAAGCCCGAAAAAACCGTTTATATTCAGCAGATTGCCACCAAGCAGGAAATGAAAAAGGCCAAGCAGATGCGCCTGAAGGACGGCAAACATATTGTTCCTGTGCCGACGGTAGAGCTGAAACCGCATTTTACCGGTTATTTTGCCGATTTGCCGTACAATTTGTTCTCCAAAGAGCGCAAGCATGCCGAACCTGACCGTTCCATTGTTCGCCCCGCTTTTAGCTATTACGGAAAAATTTTTATTTCGGATTACGCAATACAGGATATAATAAACATTGTTGCCCAGAAGATGCTTGGCATTGACAAGGTAAACAGCATCAGGGTAAGAAGGCGCAGCAGCAATACCAAAGGCATTGCCATTGCCGTGGAAGTAGTGCTGTTTTACGGTGTGCGCGTTTTTGAGGTTACAAAGGTTTTTCAAAATAAAATAAAAGAAAAAGTTGAGTACATGACAGCAATGCAGGTTAAATCTGTTGATGTTTCGGTACGCAGCCTGTCTGTACGCAAATAAGGAGGAAATTGCAGATGCTTGATGCTACGCAGCGCAGCAGTGTTATTTTTTCTGCCTATGCCAAATTGCCGGCGGGAATTACGGCATACGAAGTTCATAAAGTAATTGGCGTAGTGGTGGAAATTGACATGCATACCGGCCGTATTTTGCAGGCGGAATGTACGCTTGCAACCAAACTTGCCAGCGATTTTATCGCTAAAATGCTTGTAGGCTACAATATGAATGATGGTCTTGATGAATTGAACGCCATGATTGAAAAGCATTATCAGGCAAGTGCCAAAAAAGCCGTATTAACGGCTGTGCGTATGCTTAACGACAAATTCATCAGCCACAAAAACGGAGAAGGCATTGATTATTACGATTGATTTATCAGGGCAGCCCTTTCTGCTTAACTGCAGGAAGGGTTGTTTTTTATTTTGTTTTAACGCATACCGGTATTTTGCATACAAGTATACTTTTGTAAAAGTCTTGCAAAGTTATAAGTTGTTCTGTAAAATAAAGAATGTGTTTACATAATAGCGATAAAATTGCTCTTAGTTTTTATAAGATGTTAATTTTTGAGCTGCTTATGATTTTGCTATGAAAGGGAGATACTATGCTGGAATTTTTAAATGAGGTTGATGCGTTTGTGTGGGGGCCACCGCTTTTGTGCTTGCTGGTGGGTACAGGTATTTGGCTGACAATCAGGTTAAACATGATTCAGGTTTTACGTTTGCCGCTTGCTTTAAAGTTGATTTTTAAGGCTAAAAACGAAGGCCATGGTGATGTTGACAGTTTTAAAGCGCTGTGTACGGCACTTGCCGCAACAGTAGGCACGGGCAATATTGTTGGCGTAGCAACGGCAATTAAAGCCGGCGGCCCCGGCGCACTGTTCTGGATGTGGATGGCTGCGTTTTTTGGTATGGCAACCAAGTATGCCGAAGGTGTTTTGGCTGTTAAATACCGTACTATTGATGCTAACGGCCATATCGGCGGCGGCCCGATGTACTATATTGAAAAGGGCCTCGGCAGGCAATACCGCCCGCTGGCAATTTTCTTCGCGGTAGCCGGTACAATTTGCGCCTGCTTTGGCAGCGGCACATTTACCCAGGTAAATGCAATTGTAGAAATTACCAACGCCGGTGCGCAGATTCCTGTACTTTACACATCTATCGCGCTTACAGTATTGGTTGCGGTTATTACCCTCGGCGGGTTAAAAAGCATAGCAGTGGTTGCTGATAAAATCGTTCCGTTTATGGCTGCGCTGTATGTTATTACAACCATGGGCATTCTGTTCATGTTCCGTGATGCACTTCCGGGAGCTATTGCAATGGTTCTGCACGATGCTTTTACCGGTACGGCAGCAACCGGCGGCTTTTTGGGCGCAACAATGATGTTTGCGATGCGCAACGGTATTGCCCGCGGCCTGTTCTCCAATGAATCCGGCCTTGGCAGTGCGCCGATTGTAGCTGCGGCAGCGAAAACAAAATGGCCTGCTGAACAGGGGCTTATTTCCATGACCGGTACTTTTATTGATACTATCATTATTTGTACCATGACCGGCCTTACTATTATCGTTTCCGGTGTATGGAGCGGCGATTTAAACGGCGCTGCAATGACGCAGAGCGCATTTACCATGGTTTTCCCGGTATTAGGCAATATGCTTTTAATGATTGGCCTTGTACTGTTTGCGTTTACAACCATTCTTGGCTGGAATTATTACGGTGAACGCTGCATTGCATATCTTTTAGGCGTAAAAGCTATCATTCCTTACCGTCTTTTCTTTATTGCCATGGTTGCCTGCGGCGCATTTTTAAAGCTGGAAATGATTTGGATTATTGCCGATATTGCCAACGGGCTGATGGCGCTGCCTAACCTTATTGCGCTGCTGCTTTTAACCGGTGTAATAGTAAAAGAAACAAAGTTATATTTTAAACATCTTGATGAAAACAAAGATTATTTAAAATAAAAAAATCTAAAAAACTGTAAACAAACTACTTGCAATTATTAGAGTTTGTGTTAAAATAGTTAGAAATGAATATCGCAGTGGATGAAGCATATGGGAGAAGAATTTTTCTACCGAAGGAGTAAACTCTCAGGTGCCGGGTTGCCGGTGAGAACCGTATGTGGACACATCTCTGGAGAATCCCACTAAAAGGGTGCCGAAGGTGCACGGGGAAGCAACGCCCCTTATCTCTCAGGCCAAAGGACAGAGCTTTAAGCGTAAATAATATATTTACATTATTATTTGCCTGCTTATTATTGCCGCCGGATTTGGGATTTGTCCGGCGGTTTTTATTTTACTAAACAGGGAAGAGGGAGTAAAAATTGTTTAACAACGAAGAAGTTATTGCACTATTGAACACGATTGATACTTTTGTATGGGGACCGCCGCTTTTGGTGCTGCTGGTGGGAACCGGTATCTGGCTTACCATCCGTTTAAAGCTGCTTCAGGTTTTTAAACTTGGCGATGCTTTAAAACTTATCTTTTTTGCCAAAAATGACGGCCACGGTGATGTAAACAGTTTTAAAGCCCTTTGTACGGCACTGGCCGCAACTGTCGGCACAGGCAATATTGTAGGTGTGGCAACGGCTATTAAAGCAGGCGGCCCCGGCGCTTTGTTCTGGATGTGGATGGCAGCGTTTTTTGGTATGGCCACCAAATATGCCGAATGTCTGCTTGCCGTTAAATACCGCACGGTAGACGCCAACGGCAATATTTCCGGCGGGCCTATGTATTATATTGAAAAAGGCATGGGCAAAAAATACAGGCCGCTTGCAATTTTGTTTGCTGCGTTTGGCGTTTTGTGTGCTTATTTTGGTATTGGTACCTTTGCACAGGTAAATTCTATTGTAGAAATTACGCAGATTACCGCAGGCATACCTGTAACTTACACGGGCATTGCCATTACCGTTCTGGTTGCAGTAATTACTATCGGCGGTTTGCAGAGCATTGCAAACGTAGCATCTAAAATTGTGCCTTTTATGGCAATGCTGTATTTAATTACAACTGTTGGTATTTTAATTATCTTTGCCGACCAGCTTCCTTCCGCTTTTGCAAGCGTAATTGACGGTGCTTTTACCGGCACGGCAGCAACAGGCGGCTTCCTTGGCGCAACTGTTATGATGGCAATGCGCAACGGTGTAGCACGCGGCGTTTTCTCCAATGAATCCGGCCTTGGCAGTGCGCCGATTGTAGCAGCGGCAGCAAAAACCAAATGGCCTGCGGAACAGGGCCTCGTTTCTATGACCGGTACTTTTATTGATACCATTATTATTTGTACTCTTACCGGCCTTACTTTGGTAGTAACCGGCGTTTGGAAAGGTGACCTTAACGGCGCGGCAATGACAGAACAGGCTTTCTCGATGGGCCTTCCTGCTTTCGGCAGCATGCTGCTTTTAGTAGGCCTTGTACTGTTTGCGTTTACAACCATTCTTGGCTGGAACTATTACGGCGAACGCTGCGTTGAATATTTAATTGGCGTTAAAGCAATTTTGCCTTACCGTATTATCTTTATTATTCTTGTTGCCTGCGGACCGTTTTTAAAACTGGAAGCAATTTGGATTTTGGCAGATATCGTTAACGGCTTAATGGCAATACCTAACCTTATTGCTCTGCTGGCTTTAAGCGGCGTTGTTGTTGCCGAAACAAAACTTTACCAGCAGCATTTGAAAGAAACAAAAGCAAAGGAAAATGCTTGACTTTTAACTTCTGAAACGGTATAATATACGTTGTGTTCGGGGCGTGGCTCAGCTTGGTAGAGCACCTGTCTTGGGAACAGGGGGTCGCAGGTTCGAATCCTGCCGCTCCGACCAGAAGAAAATTTTATATTGCGGGTGTAGTTTAGTGGTAAAACCTCAGCCTTCCAAGCTGATGTTGTGGGTTCGATTCCCATCGCCCGCTCCAAATGGTTCAGTAGCTCAGTTGGATAGAGCAACGGCCTTCTAAGCCGTGGGTCGGGGGTTCGAATCCCTCCTGGATCACCAGTATTCATGCGGGTTTTCAATTTTGAAAACCCGCTTTTTGTTATTTCGACACCTTATTTTATTAATGCGGAAGCAGTTTGGCAGTAACAATTTATTTTTAAATTATGAGCTGTAAAAATAAAATACAATTGCAGTATTTGTGTTATAATAAACAGTAAACATCTATTGGAGGTTAATCGTGAGGCTAAAAAAATGTTTTCAAACTCTGGCAATTAGTTGTATGGCATTTTTGCCTTTAAACGCTTTTGCTTCTGATGAACTTATTACAGGGCGCGGTTTGCCTGAAACTTATACAGAAGTAACTGCGCAGAAAATCACTTTCGGTTCAACGCTGATTTTTTCTGACAGCCCGGAAATGGTTTACAGGAACGGCGTTTTATACCGTGATACCGTAAGCGGTGATGTAAGGATTTTCTTTCATCATGTAAATGCGATGGAAAACAATAAAAAACTCGCCGTTATACTCAGCAACGAACAAATGCGCCCGGTTAAATACAGCGTTGCCAACAACAGCATCGGCAATGCGGGCTGGCATTATTTAAAGGTTGGCAAGGAAACCCAGCAAAAATATTTTTCCGGCGTCCATAATAAAACGGAAGGAAACCTTGGTTTTGGCAAGAATACAGAGCTTTTAACCGGCCGCGGCTATGTGCTTGAACCGGCGCAGCTTTTGGTGGGCACTATTGATTTACACACCGACAGGCCTGTGCAGGTAAGCGTTATTATGTGCGACGAAAAAACAGATTTGGATTTATACAATGAATACGCACCTGTTCAGCCTATGGACGAGCATCCGTTAAGGGGTACTTTTGACGACGCGGACTGGAATTACACTGTATCTGCGCCGCTGAATACCGATAACAACAAGGTATATATGCTTGAACTGGCATCTGAAGAACAGGGCTTTGCGCGCGGCAAGGACGGCACAACAGGCAAAGATGCTGTGAACTACGGTAATTACGGCATTATATATTCTGTTAATTTTACAATCAGCGGCAATAAACCGGCGGCAATGTATTTAAATCCGCTGGGCGGTTTATTTGCCGGTTACGGCGTGCTGAAAAAAGCCGGTGAAGAAAAAATTCTGCCTTTGCCGCAGGATAAAGTGGCAATAGGCGACAGTTATGACGATTTGCTTAAACTTGGCGTTTTGGAACCGGGAACATACAGTTTTATCTGGTCGCCGCCGGGTGCTTCCAACCTGCCTGTAAGGCTGTATTGGATGCAGGATGGCAGTTTATAATAAAAATCAGGGGCAGAAATGACTAAACAACAACCACCATTTAAATTAAACGACATAATTGCAGTAAATATAACAGGGCTTGGCAGCAGCGGAGAAGGTGTGGGCAAGGCTGATGGATTTACGGTTTTTGTACACGGTGCCCTGCCGGGAGAAAAAGTATCCGTAAAATTATTTCAGGTAAAAAAATCCTATGCTTCCGGCAGAATTTTAAACATTTTGGAGGAATCTTCGCAGCGCGTTAAACCGCAATGTGCTTTTTATGAAAAATGCGGCGGCTGCCAATTGCAGCATTTAAACTACAAAGGGCAGTTAAGCGTTAAAAGGCAGCAGGTTAAAGATGCCATTGAGCGTATTGGGCATATTACTGGCTGCGAAGTGCTGCCTGTGCTGGGCATGGAGAATCCGTGGCATTACCGCAATAAAATGCAGTTCCCGGCAGCTAAAACGGAAGGAAAAATACAAATTGGCTGCTATGCGGCTTTAACCCACAACGTTATAAATATTGATGATTGCCTTATCCAAAAGCAGGCTAACAACAAAATTATGCAGGTTGTGCGCCAATGGATGCAGCAGTTTAATATTTCTGCTTATGACGAAACTACCGGCAAAGGCGTTGTGCGCCATGTTATGGGGCGCGCAGGGGCTAAAACCGGTGAAGTTATGGCTGTAATTGTTACAGCCTGCTATGATATTCCTCATGCAGGCGAGCTTGTAACAATGCTTAAAACTGAAGTGGACGGTTTAAAAAGCATTGTGCAGAACATTAACAAAAAGCGTACCAACATAATTATGGGAACTAAAAACCGTGTTCTGTATGGCAAAAGTACAATTAAAGACAGGCTTGGCAATTTAAAATTTAATATTTCGCCGTTGTCGTTCTTTCAGGTAAACAGCGCGCAGACCGAAAAGCTTTATGCTACGGCGCTGGATTTTGCTGCGCTGAGCGGCAAAGAAACGGTTATTGACTGTTACTGCGGTACCGGTACTATTTCGCTGTATCTGGCGCAAAAGGCACACAAAGTGTACGGCATAGAAATTGTTGAGCCTGCCATTAAAGACGCCAACGAAAACGCCAAAGCGAATAATATTACAAATGCAGAGTTTATTTGCGGTGACGCTGCTGTGGAAATGTCGGCGCTGTTAAAAAGCGGCGTAAAGCCGGATACCGTGTTGCTTGACCCTCCGCGCGCAGGTTGTGATAAAAAGGTTTTGGCGGCCATTGCCGGAGTAAAACCTGAAAAAATTGTTTATGTATCATGCAATCCTGCTTCTTTGGCACGCGATATGGCTTTTTTAACGGAAAACGGCTATAAAGCAGTAAAAGCACAACCGGTGGATATGTTCCCGATGACGGTGCATATTGAAACGGTTGCTTTGCTGATATTGGAAAAATAAAAGTTAAAACAGGCATTATACTTTTGTATAATGCCTGTTTTGCATAAAAAAAGAGCGGCTTGCCGCTCTTTTTTTATAATATTTTTAGTTGTTGCCATCAAAAATACTGCCGCTTTCCAGCAATTTGCTATCGTAAATTGCCGGTGACTCGCCGGGATTTGTTAAATGCGGCGTTAAAATCATAATAACTTCGGTTTTTGTTTTGCTGGTGGTGCGGTTTTTAAACAGTTCGCCTAAAAGCGGAATATTTGATAAAAACGGTACTTTTTGCAGCCGTTTTTGTTCTTCTTCATTGATTAAACCGCCTATTACAAGAGTTTCACCGTCGCGCATCCTGACGGTAGTATCGGCTGTGCGGCTGGTTATTTTGTAGTTTTTCAGTTCGGAAATAAGCGTGGGGGTACTGACTTCCGTATGTACAACCGAAGTTATCATACCGTCGCTGCTTACAATCGGCGTATATTGCAGTTTAATACCGGCGTCAACGTAATCGGTAGTGTTGGTTGTAACTGAGTTTTCAATTTTTTCCGTTGTAACAGGTACGTGATCTCCTATAAATATATTAGCTTCACGCCCGGGGATGGTTATTATGCGCGGTGTTGCCAGAATTTTGGCTTTGCCTTTGGCAAAAAGGGCGTTTAAAGCAGCGTTAAAACGGAATTCATAATTAGCGCCAAAATGTACTACGCCGCCAAAATTTTCGTTATCAGAATCATCGTTATCGTCATCATTGCCGTAGTAATTGCTGTTTTGCGGTATTTTATCCCAGTTCCAGCTGATGCCTAGGTTCTCGCTGTCTTCGCGGTTTACCGCAATTATTTTGGCTTCAAGCGTTACCTGCTGCGTGGCAGTATCAAGCGCGGCTACTGCGCTGCGCAGGCGCATTTCGTCGGTGGGGGTGCCGGTAAAAATTATGCTGTTGGTAACAGTATCGGTGCTTATTTTGCTGTTGGTGCCAATAAGCGGAGCCAGTGCAGTTTTAAGTTCTTCGGCTTTGGCGTAGTTCAGTTTTATAATACTGGCCGTATCGTTAAATTTTTCCATGCCTGCGGCAGAGCCAACCAGTATAACATCGCCGGTAAGGCGGTAACTTAACCCTTTGGCAGCGGTAATTATACGCAGTGCGGTGTCGAAAGGCACGTCTTTAAGGTTAAGCGTAACCGTGCCCTGTACGGAACTGTCGGCAACAATGCTTTTGCCGGAAAGTGCTGCAACGGAAGCGAGTACATCTCGTACCTGGCCGTCGCGCACATTCAGTGTAATGCCGTTTGCATAAGCCAAAGTCGAAACCGCAGCTAACAAAGCAGTTAAAAGAGCAGTAAAAATTTTAGTCATGGGCTGTTCCTCCGGCTTTTAACATAAGCGTTTGGGAACCTTTTTCGAGCAGTACGCTGTTTGGGGTGATACTGTGTACTGTAAAGCCGTTAATTTTGCTGCCAGGCTGATAGTAATTGCTTTGCCCTGCAAATTCCATAATTGCCATGGTGGTGCTGCCGTTTTGTACAGTTCCTTTTAAAACAGGGGTTAAGTCGGCAGTTTGGCGTTTAATATCCGGCGCGGCCGGAGCCAGAAATGGGTTGCGCTGCGGTTTGATGCTTTTTGCAGCCGGCGGCAGTTGAATGGGGGTATAAACTGCATGGCTGCTTACCGGCGTATGTTTTTGCGCAGTGCCTGCAAGCGTAAACTGCAAAGCGCTTAAAATCAGCATTGTGCCTGCCGTTAAGCATAAAATAAGCGGCGGGCGTTGTAATTTAATGTGTTCCAGAAGCTGTTCCTCCAATAAACCTCCGGTATCCGCAATTTCGGTTCAATATTATACCATAAAAATTTACTTGAAGATATTATTTTTGCTGGTTATAATAATAAAGCTGCAAATTTTTGTAATGGAGAGAAAAAGTTGATAATACAAACCGAACGGACATTATTTAAAAAAGATGAAAACGCTGATGCCGTAAAGGCGGCTGACAGCCTTATTGCCAAAGCCGCTGCATCCGGCGCGAGCGATATACACATAGAACCGGGGGAAAACAACGCATGTGTGCGTATGCGTATCGACGGCGTTCTTTACAAAGAAGCCGAAATGAATAAAACGCTTATGCAGGCAGTTGTTTCGCGCGTAAAGGTGCTGGCTGGCATGGATATTGCCGAAAAACGCCTGCCGCAGGATGGCAGCATTAAGCTGGAGCTTGACGGACGCAATATTGATTTGCGTATATCGTCGCTGCCGACTATTTTAGGAGAAAAAATAGTTATACGTATTTTAGACAGGGAAAAGTTTGCCCTGCATTTGGATGAACTTAATTTTACGCCGAAAAATTTAGCGCTTTACCGCAGGCTTTATAATTACGGCAGCGGCATTGTGCTGTTAACGGGGCCGACCGGCAGCGGCAAAACCACAACGCTTTATGCTACGCTGGCAGAGCTTAACAGCAGCGAACGCAATATTGTAACCATAGAAGACCCTGTGGAATACCGCATTAACGGTATAAGCCAGGTTGCTGTAAACGAAAAGGCCGGGCTGACTTTTGCAAGCGGGCTGCGCAGCATTTTGCGGCAGGACCCGGATATTATTATGCTTGGTGAAATACGCAGCCTTGATACGGCGGAAACTGCCATACGTGCAGCGCTTACCGGGCATTTGGTGTTCAGCACACTGCATACCAATAATGCCGCGGGAGCAGCGGTAAGGCTTGTCGATATGGGTATAGAGCCGTTTTTGGTTGCATCTGCCCTGCGCGGAGTTGTTGCGCAAAGGTTAGTGCGGCGCGTTTGCCCGCACTGCAAAACGGCTTATGCCGCAAATGCGGAAGAAAAGGCTTATTTAAACATTAAAAGCGGCGACTGTTTAACGCTTTATAAAGGCAGCGGCTGTGAAAAATGCCGCGGAACTGGTTATTTAGGGCGTATGGCTTTGCAGGAAGTAATGCCTGTTGTGCCGGAACTGAAAAAATTTATTTTGGGCAAGGCTCAGGAAGAAACGCTTTTTGCGGAAGCAGAAAAATTTGGTGCGGTAAGTATGCGCAGCGACGGAGTGCAAAAAGTATTAAAAGGGCACACTTCTTTAGCAGAAGTTTTGCAGGCCGTGCATTAAGGAGTAAAAATGCTGGAACATATTCTAAAGGAAGCCGTGTGCCAAAACGCTTCGGACGTGCATATAAAAGCAGGCGGAGTGCCGGTATGCAGAATTAACGGCGTTTTAAGCAGGCAGAATTTACCTGCTGTAAGTGAAAACGCAATTACATCTTTTATTGAGCAGTACGGAACTTGTGCCGTTAATGAAACAGAAGCGGATTTTTGCTGCCGTATTGACGGTGCAGGAAGTTTTAGGGTGCACGGATATTTGCAGAATGGCTTTCCGGCACTTGCCGTAAGAATAATAAAAAGTGCAGTACCGTCGTTATCAGACTTGAACGCTCCGCCACTTTTAGAGAAACTTGCCATGCAGCGCAGCGGGCTTATTTTGGTTACCGGCCTGGCCGGAAGCGGCAAAAGCACAACATTGGCGGCTATGGTTGATTTTATTAACCGTAATAAAAGTGCGCATATTGTTACTTTGGAAGACCCGCCGGAATACAGGTTTAAGGAAGATAAAAGTATTATCAGCCAGCGGCAGGTTGGCAGTGATACCGCCAGTTTTGCACTTGGCCTGCGTGCGGCACTGCGCCAGGACCCTGACGTTATTATGATTGGAGAGCTGCGTGATGCACAAACTGCTGCCAGTGCAGTTTCCGCTGCCGAAACAGGGCATTTGGTGCTTGCAACACTGCATACGCGCAGTGCTGTTTTGGCAGTATCGCGTATGCTGGATTTTTTTGCGCCGGAAAAACAGCAGCAAATGCGTGCGCAGCTTGCTGAAAATTTACAGGCTGTTATAGCGCAGCAGCTTGTTCCGGGCTGCCACGGCGGAAGAACGGCAGCTTTTGAAGTTTTAGCCTTTACGCAGGCCGTGCGCAGCCTTTTGCGTGACGGAAAGGCATATCAGCTTACAAGCTACATGCAAAGCGGAAGGCAGCAGGGAATGCAGTGCATGGATTACGCACTGGCATATTTGGCAAAAACAGGAGCGATAACAAAACAGACAGCACAAGAATATGCTTTTGATATTGACTTGCTAAATAAATATTTATTGCAGTAAAAAACTGCACCGTTAAAGTTATTGAACAAATCATAGCTTTGGGTGCAGTTTTTTGTTTAATTTATTAATTTGTTTATTGTTTCTTCTTCTGGCGTTACATAATACGTTGTCTGGTTAGTGTAAATAACAAAGCCGGGTTTGGCACCGCTCGGTTTTTTTACAAATTTTCGCAGGGTACAGTCTACTGGTATTTTACTGCCGCCGCGGGCTTTGCTGAAATATCCTGCCAGCGTTGCCGCAGTTTGAATGTCTTTTTCATCTGCCTGCGGCAGAGTTGTTTTTAAAATAACGTGCGAACCGGGAATGTTTTTTGTATGGAACCATAAATCATTGCCGCTGCCGATTGAAAAAGTAACGTAATCGTTTTGTTTGTTGTTTTTACCGATATATAAAGTTGTATCTTCCGAAAGCTTAATAATAGTTGGTGTTGATTTTGCCTGCGGCATTTTATTTTTGGTATTTTTTACGGTTATAAAACCTGCGGCAGCAAGCTCTGCCTTAATTTCAGCAACTTCGGCCCTTGTCTGTACAAGTTTAAGGGCAATGTCGATACTTCCAAGGTATTCAACTGCTTCTTCCGTAAGTTTCAGCTGCTCTTTAATTTCTGCCTGCGCACGTTTTAATTTATTATAGCGTTTATAATATTTTTGTGCGTTTTCGTTGGCGGTTAAATCGGGCGCAAGTTTTATTGTCAGCGGCGTGCCGTCATAAATATTTTCCAGCGTACATTCACTGCTGCCTTTGGCAATGCGGTACAAATTTGCCATTAAGGTATCGGCAATAGTGCGCTGCTGTTCGGCATCTTCCGCTGCGGCAAGTTCTTCCTTTAAAAGCAGTATTTTCTTCTGCAGCTTTTCGGTTTCCGCATTTACTGTTTTGTTTAAAACCTCCTGTTCCGGCAAAAGAACAGGAGTAAGGCTTTGCGCAAAAGCAACGGCGCTGTTAAGCGATGTAAACTCTTTTACGGTTTCGCTGCCTGTAAGCTGCAAAGGTTTAAACGGAAGAATTGTTTTAACGGTATTGGTGCGGGTAATAATGGCATATACAGGCGCAGTACCGGCTTTGGCAGCGTTAATATTTTGTTGCAAGGTGCCAATGGCATCTGCCAGCGCGGCAGCATTTTCATTTGTAATACCACCTTCGGCAGTTATGCCGGCAAATTTTAAAAGTTGGCCTGCCGTATACTGACCAATGCCGGTTGTAGCGGCAATAAGCGCTTTTTGCGGCGGCAGGGGCAGGTTTTGTGCCGCTGCGGCAATATCCAACGGGGCGGATGTTAAAATATCCAGCCCGTCCTGCGGCGGCGGGGCAATATAGGCAAGCCCCGGCAGAATCTGGCGGTAACTGCTTAACGCTTTGCCGATGTGTTTCAGGCTGTCTAAAATTACGCCTTCGCTTACAAAAATAATATTGGCGTTTTTGCCGGTTAGTTCAAAAATAAGCTGTTTGCTGATAATTTGCCTTGCGCTGCCTATGCTGCTTATTTCCATTGTAACAACGCGGTCCAGGCCGCTTTGCGTTATTTTGGTAATGCGCCCTTCTTCCAGATGCTTGCGCAGAAGCATACAGAAAGCAGGCGGGGTTTCAGGGCGTTCCGGCGTTTTATCAGGCATATATAAGTAGGGCGAAGCACCGGAAAAATCGGCAGCTAAAGGTATAACGGCATTTTCGGTTTTAACAAGCAGCAGAAGGCTGCTTTTGTTAGGCATAAAAACTTTGTATATTTTGCCGCCGAGCAGCTTTTCCTGCAGCCGGCTTGTGAGAATATTTATTGTAATACCTTCCAAATTCATGGAAATTCTCCTTTTTTCTTTAAAAATTTGCGTTTTTCGTTTGCTTATGAAGTCATAATAGGGTATAATATTATTTCAAGAATAAGTATACAACAATTTTACTAATTTAGAAATGCGGCGGGAGGTTTTATTTTGCTTAAAAGTATGACTGGTTTTGGCCGCGGCGAATATGAGGATGAAAAGTTTTCGGCAACGGTAGAAATGAAAACGGTAAATCACCGTTATAATGAAGTGGCTATCCGTTTGCCGCGCTTTTTAAATCCCCTGGAGGACAGGATACGCAAAACTATTTTGCGCAGTATTAACCGTGGGCGCATAGATGTATTTATCACAGCAGATTATGTAAATGACGGGCTCTGCACCGTTAAAGTAGACAGGCCTTTGGCGGCAGCGTACCATAACGCTTTGCAGGAAGTTGCCGAAGCTGCCGGTATCGGCGGCTGCAAGCTGGCTGAGCAGGCAGAGGTATTGTACCTTGCGCGTTGCCCGGATGTTATCAGCGTTAAAGAGGGCTTTTTTGACGTGGAAACAATCTGGCCGCAGCTTGAACAGGCTTTGCAGCAGGCTGTTAACAACCTTGTTGCCATGCGCGAAACGGAAGGCGGCAATATTTACGGCGATTTTATCAAGCGCGCCGCGCTGATTGAAGAAAAACTTTTGCAGATAGAAGCACGTTCGCCGCAGGTTGTGGAAGAATACCAGGAACGTTTGAGCGAACGCATTAACGACCTGCTTGAAAAATATAACCAGACTGTAGAGCCGGAACGTTTGTTGCAGGAAGTTGCCATTTTTGCCGACCGTACAAGCATTACGGAAGAAATTGTAAGGCTGAAAAGCCACATTAAACAATTCCGCGAAATTATTAACCTTAATCAGCCGGTGGGCAGAAAGCTTGATTTTCTGGTGCAGGAATTTAACCGTGAAGCCAACACCATTGCTTCCAAGGCCAATGATTACACCATTGCCCAGCTGGTGGTAGACATTAAGGCAGAAATTGAAAAAATCAGGGAACAGATACAGAATATCGAATAAAAGGAGGCTGCTTTATGGATATTAAGCTTATTAACATAGGCTTTGGCAATATAGTTGCTGCCAACAGGATTATTTCTATTATCAGCCCGGAATCTGCGCCGATAAAAAGAATTATTCAGGAAGCGCGCGATAACGGCACGCTTATTGACGCAACTTACGGGCGCAGAACACGTGCGGTAATTGTTACTGACAGCGGCCACATTATTTTGTCGGCCGTACAGCCGGAAACCGTTGCCAACAGGCTTGTACAGAGCGATGACGAAGATGAAGAATAACGGCTGAGCAGGGGAGGGCTTATTTTGAAACCAAAAGGATTGCTGCTGGTTTTGTCGGGTCCGTCCGGCGCCGGTAAAGGTACAATCTGCCAGATGCTGCGTGAAAAGCTGCCGGATATTGGCTATTCGGTATCTGTAACCACCCGCGCTCCGCGCGAGGGCGAAGTTGACGGCGTAAGTTATTTTTTTAAAACTGTTGAAGAAGTTAAAGCCATGATTGCCGAGGGCGGCCTTCTGGAATACGCCGAAGTATACGGCAACTATTACGGCACGCCGCGCGATTATGTTATGGATTTGCTTAATCAGGGCAAAGATGTAATTTTGGAAATTGATATTCAGGGCGCTTTGCAGATTAAAAAGCGTTTCCCGGACGGTGTGTTTGTGTTTATTGTTCCGCCTTCTCTGGATGAGCTTTCTTCGCGTATTTACAAACGCGGCACAGACAGCGAAGAAGTTATCAAAAAACGCCTTGCATCCGCCACGGGCGAGCTTGCTTACGCCAGTGAATATGACTATATTATAGTTAATGACATTGCCGAAAGGGCCACGCAGAAAGTTCTGACCGTTATGGAAGCAGAACGTTACCGCGCTGCCCGTACATATTTTATTATTGACGAAATTTGCCATTGCAGAAAAGAGGAGTGATTTTAATGTCTATGGTAGATCCTTCCATCGATTATTTAACAGAAAAAGTTGACAGCAAATATACTCTGGCTATGCTGGCTGCCAAACGCGCACGCGAATTGACTGTGCCCGGGCAGAACCTTCCGGAAAAGGAAGTAAGCATTGCCTTGAAGGAAATTGCAAACGATACCATTACTTATGAGCGCAATCAGGGTAAATAAGGGAGGCGCCGGCCTTGTTGAAGGGTAAGAAAATTGTTTTAGGTGTAACAGGCGGTATTGCCGTTTATAAAGCCGTTGACCTGGTGAGCAAACTGCGCAAACAGGGTGCAGAAGTGCGTGTCGTTATGACAGAACATGCCCAGCAGTTTGTAACTCCGCTGACTTTTAAGGAAATCAGCGGCAATAAAGTTGCTGTTTCCATGTGGAATGCCAATCAGGAATTTAACGTTGAACATATTGCCCTTGCCGATTGGGCCGACCTTTTTATGGTTGTGCCGGCAACGGCCAACATCATTGCCAAAATGGCATACGGCATTGCCGATGATTTGCTTTCGACAACGCTGCTCGCGGCACATTCACCGGTTATTGTGTGCCCTGCCATGAATACGCATATGTATGAAAACCCTGCCACGCAGGAAAATATTGCCAAAATTAAAAGCCGCGGCATTGTGGTGATGCCTCCGGCAAGCGGCGTACTGGCCTGCGGTGCCGTTGGTGCAGGGCGTTTGCCTGAACCTGCGGATATAGTTAATTTTGTGAAGGACTTTTTTGCAAAAACGGAAGGCGATATGCGCGGCCTTAAAGTTTTGGTAACTGCTGCCGGTACGCGTGAACCCATTGACCCGGTGCGTTATGTAGGCAACCGCAGCAGCGGCAAAATGGGTTATTCCATTGCACAGGCAGCGGCAGAACGCGGAGCAGAAGTAACCCTTGTTACAGGCCCCAGCGCGCTTACACCGCCGCCGAACATTAAAGTTGTAAATGTAGAAACAACGCAGCAGATGATGGATGCGTGCCTTGCCGTTTACGACGGCTGCGACATTGTTATCAAGGCGGCGGCCGTTGCCGATTACCGCCCGCATGATGTGGCAGCGCAGAAAATTAAAAAGAAAACCGATGATGCTTTAACGGTTGTAATGGATAAGAACCCGGATATTTTAAAAACGCTGGGTGAACGCAAAAAAGGTCAGTTCCTTGTTGGTTTTGCAGCAGAAACCCAGAACCTTATTGATAATGCCAAAGAAAAAGTTACCAAGAAAAATCTTGATATGATTGTCGCCAACGATGTAACAATGCAGGGGGCAGGCTTTGGCAGCGAAACCAATATTGTAAAACTGATTTTCCCGGACGGCAGCATTAAAGAACTGCCGCAGATGAGCAAGTACGATGTTGCGGAAGAACTTTTGAACACCGTTTTGCGCTTAAGGAAATAATTGTTGCCTTTTTTACATAAATTGGATATAATATCATAGTAACTTAATATTACTCATCAAGAGCTGGTGGAGGGATTGGCCCAATGAAACCGCAGCAACCATTGCATTAGTGCAAACGGTGCTAAGTCCTGCGAGTTAATCGAGAGATGAGAATGTCGGTACAATCAGCGGCGCTCTCACAGAGGGCGCTTTTTTATTTACATAAGGAGGAACAGAATGAGAAAATTATTTACTTCCGAATCTGTTACGGAAGGGCATCCTGATAAAATTGCCGATCAGATTTCTGATGCTGTGCTTGATGCTATTCTGGCAGAGGACCCGCATGGCCGTGTTGCCTGCGAAACCGTAGTTGCAACCGGGCAGATTCATGTTGTCGGCGAAATTTCCACGAGCTGCTATGTTGATATTCCTAAAATCGCGCGCGAAACCGTTATTAATATCGGTTATGACCGTGCTAAATATGGCTTTGACGGCAATACCTGCGGCGTTTTGATTTCCATTGACGAACAGTCGCCGGATATTGCGCTTGGCGTTGATAAATCTCTGGAAGCAAAAGAAGGCAAGGCCGATGAGAACGAAGTAGGCGCCGGTGACCAGGGCATGATGTTCGGTTATGCTACTAACGAAACTCCGGAATATATGCCGCTGCCTGTTTCTTTGGCACATAAACTTTCCCGCCGTTTGGCAGAAGTGCGCAAAACCGGTGTTCTGCCTTACCTGCGCCCGGACGGAAAAACCCAGGTTACCGTTGAATATGACGATGGCAAACCTGTACGCATTGATACAATTGTTATTTCCACGCAGCATGCTCCGGAAATTGCGCTGGAACAAATCCGCCGCGATATTATGGAATTTGTTGTAAAACCGGTTGTACCGGCAGAAATGCTTGATGACGAAACCAAATATTACATCAACCCGACCGGCCGTTTCGTTATTGGCGGCCCGCAGGGCGACAGCGGCCTTACCGGACGTAAAATTATAGTTGATACTTACGGCGGCATGGCCCGTCACGGCGGCGGTGCTTTCTCCGGCAAAGACCCCACGAAAGTAGACCGCAGTGCAGCTTATGCAGCACGTTATGTAGCTAAAAACGTTGTTGCCGCAGGTCTTGCCGATAAATGCGAAATTCAGCTTGCTTATGCCATTGGCGTTGCACAGCCTGTTTCCGTTTTGGTAGATACTTTCGGCACTGGTAAAATCGACGACGATAAAATTGCCGAACTTATTAAAAAGAACTTCTCTCTCAGCCCGTCCGGCATTATTAAAACGCTGGATTTGCTGCGCCCGATTTACAAGCAGACTGCTGCTTACGGGCATTTTGGCCGTACCGATGTAGACCTGCCGTGGGAACATACCGATAAGGCAGAAACTTTAAGAAAACAGGCCGGACTGTAAAATTTAAAATTTTAAACTGCGTTGAACTGCACCCCAAAAGTTAGACTTTAGGAGGTGCAGTTTTTTTATTAAAGTATTTGTCAGGATATGGTAAAATAAATAGGTAAAGTTTTAGTTGGAGTTTTGTATGAGATACGTTAACGTAGCAATAAATTTACCTGTTAAAAATTTGTTTAAGCAGTTTACCTACGCTTTGCCGCCGCAGTTTGGCTATATAGGCGCAGGGTGGCGCGTAATTGTGCCTTTTGCACGGCAGACAACGGAAGGCTTTGTTGTTGGCGAAGCAGGCAGCGATTTGCCGGAGCCTGAAAAATATAAAGAGGTTCAGGCAGTTATAGGCACTGAGCCGTGGTTTGACGGTGAAATGCTGGAAGCAGCCCGCTGGCTTGCAGAATATTATATGTGCCCGCTGGCAGAAGCAATGCGCCTTTTTATTCCCGGTAAAAGCAGTATAAAACGCCATGCTGTTTATGATGAAAACGGCAGGCTTTTATATTACGAACTGGAAAACCGCCTGAAAGAAAAAATGCAGTATTGTTATGCCATAACGGAAAGCGGCAGGACGGCGCTGGCCGAAGGCAGCAACCGCGCTAAGGCGCAGATGGCGGCGCTGCAAATTTTGGCGCAGGCAGAATGTGAGCTGAGCGCAAAGGAGTTGGAAGCAGCAGGTGTAAGTGCTGCTGTTTTGCGTACTCTGCTGCAAAAGGAGTGGTGCAGCCGCAGTGAACAGCGTGTTTTACGCAACAGCTATGCCGGTAATAACACTTTAAAACAAAGTTTTGATTTAACGGAAGAACAGGCACAGGCTGTTAATGCCGTAAGCAAAGCAATTACAGAAAAACGGCAGGAAACTTTTTTATTGCAGGGCGTAACCGGCAGCGGCAAAACGGAAGTATACCTTAATTTAACGGCAAAAGCGCTTGAGGAAGGACGCCAGGTACTGGTACTTGTGCCGGAAATTGCCCTTACGGCGCAGATAGTAAAGCGTTTTCAAAGTTGGTTTAAAGGCTGCATTGCCGTTGTGCACAGCAAACTATCGGCAAGTGAAAGGGCAGACGTTTTTTATAAAATACGCAATAATGAAGCGCAGATTTTAATTGGCGTGCGTTCGGCTGTTTTTGCGCCTTTTACAAATTTAGGCCTTGTTATTATTGATGAAGAACACGACCAGAGCTACAAACAGGAAGAAAGGCCATGCTATCATGCCCGTGAAGTAGCACTGCACAGGGCGGAATATTTTAATATACCGGTAGTTTTAGGCAGCGCAACGCCGTCGATAGAGAGTTATTATGATGCCATAATGAAGCGGTTTAAGCATCTGCGTTTAACTGGCCGCCCAAACGGCCAGCCGCTGCCAAAAGTACAAGTTGTTGATATGCGCAAAGAATTGCAGGAAAGAAATTTTTCGGTGCTGTCACGCACTTTGCAGCAGGAGCTTGTGCGTACTGCTGCGGCAGGTGAGCAGGCAATTGTGCTTTTAAACCGCCGCGGTTATTCAACCTTCGTGATGTGCCGTGACTGCGGTGAAACCATTATGTGCCCGCACTGCGCCGTGGCTTTGGTTTACCATGAAGAAGGAAAAGCCATGCGCTGCCATTACTGCGGCAATACCCTACCTGTGCCGGAAGAATGCCCCAAATGCCACAGCAGGCGCATAAAATTTTTCGGCACCGGCACACAAAAAGCAGAAGCGCAGATTGCAGCTTTGCCGGAAGTAAAAGTTTTGCGTATGGACCAGGATTCCACGCTGCGCAAATTTGCACATGAAGAAATTTTAAACGCTTTTTCAAGCGGCAGGTATAATGTGCTGATTGGTACGCAGATGGTTGCCAAAGGGCACGACATACCAAATGTTACGCTTGTCGGTGTGCTTTCGGCAGATTCCATGCTGAACATGCCGGATTTCCGTGCTTACGAAAGAGCGTTTTCGCTGCTTACACAGGCAGCAGGGCGTGCGGGTCGCGGCGATAAGCCGGGACATGTAATTTTGCAGGTGTACGATTCGGATAACCGGACCGTCCATCTTGCGGCGGCGCAGGATTACGATACTTTTGCAAAAGAAGAACTGCTGCGGCGTAAGGAACTGAATTATCCGCCTTATGCGGCGTTTTTAAAGATAACCGTATGGGATAAAAACGAAGAACGCGCTAACGGTACGGCTAAGGAAATAGCTGATTTTCTGGAGCGGCAGGCAAAAAATACGGATGCGGAAGTATTCGGCCCGTTTGCCGGCATTATTGGCAAGGTGCGCGATTTATACCGAGTTAACGTGCTGGTAAAAAGCACACAGATAAATATATTTAAAACAGCATTATGGCAGTCGCCGTACCGTGACATGAAAAATGTTTATTTTGACGTTGACCCGTTTAATGTGCTGTAAAATTGCCCGTATAACATTTTTTGTGATATAATAATTATTATGAGAGCGAATTTTAGGAGGATACTGTGAGTAAATTAAAAATACTTGTTGCCGGAGACCCTGTGCTGCGCCAGAAAGCACAGGAAGTTGAACGCATGGATAAAAAAACTCTGCGTCTTTTGGACGATATGGCTGAAACCATGTATGCCGCTAACGGCGTCGGGCTTGCGGCGCCGCAGATTGGCGTTTTAAAACGCATTGTTGTTATTGACGTTGGCGAAGGGTTGATTGAGCTTATCAACCCTGTTATTACTTACCGTGAAGGTTCTGCCGTTGGCCCGGAAGGCTGCCTTTCCGTGCCTGATTACGAAGGCGAAGTGGAACGCGCGGAAATTGTGCATTGCGAATATTATGACCGCAAAGGACGTAAAATGCTTATTAAGGCAGACGGGCTTCTGGCAGTTTGCATTCAGCACGAAATTGACCATTTGGACGGAGTGCTGTTTATTGACAAGGCTAAAGTGCTGATGCCTAAGGATTTTGACGGGGAGCAGTAATGATGCGTATAGTATTTATGGGAACCCCTGATTTTGCCGTTGCCAGTTTAAAGGCACTGGCAGAGCAGGGCACAGATGAAATAGTTGGTGTATTTACACAGCCTGACAGACCCAAAGGACGCGGGCAGAAGATGCTTATGACGCCGGTAAAAGAATATGCGCTTGAACGTGGTTATGAAGTTTACCAGCCTCAGCGCGTAAAAACGCCGGAAGTTATTGAACTTTTACGCGGCCTTGCGCCTGATTTAATTGTAGTAGCTGCCTTTGGCCAGTTTTTGCCGAAAGAAATTTTAGAAATGCCGAAGTACGGCTGCATAAACGTGCATGCTTCGCTTTTGCCTAAATACCGTGGGGCTGCGCCGATACATTATGTAATTTTAAACGGCGAAACCAAAAGCGGCGTAACAATTATGCAGATGGATATCGGCATGGATACCGGCGATATGCTTGCAAAAGCGGAAGTTGAAATTACGCCGGAAATGACCATGGGCGAACTTCATGACAGTTTAAAGGAAATTGGCGGCAAACTGCTGCTTGAAACAGTTGAAAAAATAAAACGCGGCGAAATTACGCCCGTTAAGCAAAATGATGCTGAGGCAACTTACGCACATTTACTTACGCGCGATATGGAAGCTATTGACTGGAACCTGCCTGCGGCGGAGATTCATAATAAAATACGTGCCTTTAACCCTGCTCCGGGTGCGTTTACTAATTTGCCCGGCGGCAAAAAACTTAAAATATGGCGTGCGGAAGTTGCCTGCGGCAGCGGCAGCAAAGCAGGGGAAGTTACCGAAGTTTTAAAGAACGGCTTTAAAGTTGCCTGCGGCAGCGGCGTTCTTCTTGTTACCGAAGTACAGCCGGAATCGAAAAAACGTATGCCTGCTGCGGTATTCTGCAATGGCCGCGGCATTAATAAAGGTGATATTTTAGGTTGAGGTAAGTAAAGCAATGGAAAGTGTTTTGAAACCGAAAAAACGCATATTTGTTTCGCTGACATTGGCCAGTGCTTTTTTGGGAGCGGTTTTTATTTATTTATGCTGGCGCGTGGCCTTGCCGGGGCTTGCACAAATCAGTTCCACACTGCCGGTGCTTTTTGGCAGCGTTGGCATTGTGGTTGTAATAGCGCTTTTGGCAGCTGTCAGCGCCATTGTACTTGCAATTTTAGGCTTTCCAATCATCAAAACATTTTATTTTTGGGCATGGAAAGCCGTTAATATGCTGTTTCCCTTTGCTGTTGGGCTGGGGCGCATTTTTAACATACCGCGCCAGAGAATAGAACAGTCTTTTATTGAAGTAAGCAATCATCTGGTACGCCAGCATAAAATAAAAGTGCCGGCATCAAGAATTATGATTTTAACGCCGCACTGCATTCAGCTTGATACCTGCGCCCATAAAATTACGCGCAATATCGAAAACTGCCGTCAGTGCGGACGCTGCTGTGTCGGCGGAATGCTTGGGCTGGCACATAAATACGGAATTCACATGGGCGTGGCAACAGGCGGTACTTTGGCAAGACAGATGGTAAAAGAAATACGCCCGAAAGCAATAATTGCCGTTGCCTGCGAGCGAGATTTAACCAGCGGCATACAGGATGTTTTTCCGCTGCCGGTTATAGGCGTTTTAAACGAAAGGCCGTTTGGCCCATGTTTTAATACACGGGTTGATATTAAGAAAGTAGAAGCAGCTATTTTAGACTTTTTAGATACAGAGGAAGCAGATGACAGAAAAAAGACAAGCAAATAAAAAAATAAAAAAAGATACTGCAAGGCAGATTGCGCTTGAAGTAATTTGTGCCGTTATTGATGGCGGCGCTTATGCCAATATTGCCCTTAACAAAACCCTGCGCACGAAAAAAACAGACGACAGGGACCGCAGGTTCATTACGGAGCTGGTCTATGGTACCATAAAAGCAAAAGGTACTTTGGACTGGCTTTTGTCGCAGTTATCGGCAAGGCCTCTGGCAAAAATTGACAAGGTAATTTTAAATATTTTGCGCATGGGGCTCTATCAGATTTTTTATCTTGATAAAGTACCGGCTTCGGCAGCATGCAATGAAAGTACGGAACTTGCCAAGGCCGCAAGCCATGCCGGTGCGGCAAAATTCGTAAATGGCATTCTGCGTTCTGCTGTACGCGGCAGGGAAGCAGGAACTTTACTGTTTCCTGATAAATCTGCCGATGCAGCTTTAAACCTTGCCTTAACAAAACTGCATCCGCTGTGGCTTGTTAAGCACTGGTTAAAGCAGTTTGGCGAAGAAGAAACAGAAAAATTGCTGGATTACAATAATTTGCCGCTTGTTTTAAGCCTGCGCACCAATACGCTTAAAACAACACGCAGCAATCTTTTGGAAGTTTTGCAGGCAGCAGGTTTTGAAGCAGTTCCTTCCAAATGGTGCGAGGAAGGCATAATTTGCACAAAAACCGCAGGGCTTAATGCTTTAATGGAAAAAGCACCTGATGCTTTTTATATGCAGGATGAAAGCTCCATGCTTGTTGCGCATGCAGTATGCCCGCAGCCGGGTATGATTGTGCTTGATTTGTGCGCTGCGCCGGGCGGGAAAACAACTCACCTTGCTCAGCTTATGCAAAATAAGGGTAAAATTTATGCCTGCGACATTCATCCGCATAAAATGGAACTGATTAAAGAAAATGCCGTAAGGCTTGGCATAGATATTATAGAACCCGTGCTGATGGATGCTTCTGTATTTAAACCGGAATGGGCTGGCGCTGCGGATTGTGTTCTGGTGGATGCGCCTTGCAGCGGTTTTGGCGTATTAAGGCGCAGGGCAGAAGCACGCTGGCGCAAAAGCAAAAAAGATTTGAAAGTATTTCCACCGCTGCAAAAAGCCATTCTGCAAAATGCAGCACGTTATGTAAAACCGGGCGGAAGGCTTGTTTACAGCACCTGTACTTTGGAGCAGGCAGAAAATAACCTGCTTGTCAGCGAGTTTTTAAATGCCAATACGGAATTTGAATATGCCGGGTTCAGGCATCCGCTGACCGGCGAAACAATTAATGAGCTGCAGCTTCTGCCGCAGCGTGATAATGTTGACGGCTTTTATATCTGCGTAATGCGCCGCAAGGAGCTGTGATTATGAAAAAAGAAATTTTTGGCTTAACGCCGGAAGAATTGCAGCAGGAATTTGTGGCAGCAGGTTTGAAAAAATTCCGTGCTTCGCAGGTTTACCAGTGGCTTTATAAAAAATGTGTTTTTAAATTTGAGGAGATGCACAATCTCTCCAAGGCAGATATTGCCGTTTTAAATGAAAAATTTACGGTTATGCCTGCCAACATAAATATTTTAACGCGATGGAAATCGTCGGACGGCCTTACGGAAAAGCTGCTGCTTGAATTGCAGGACGGCAATTCCGTGGAAACTGTTTTAATGCACCACGATTACGGTTACAGCGTTTGCGTGTCGAGCCAGGTGGGGTGCTCTATGGCCTGTGCTTTCTGCGCCAGCGGTTTAAACGGCTGCGTGCGTAATTTAACGAGTGCGGAAATTATCATGCAGGTTTATTTGTTTAACTCTATGATAGCCCCGCAGCAGGTAAGCCGCGTTGTAGTTATGGGCAGCGGCGAGCCGATGCTTAACTATGATGAGGTTACGGGTGCTTTAAAATTCCTGCACCGTGTGGATGCGGCATTTATGAGTTACCGTAATATGACTGTTTCTACCTGCGGAATTATACCTGGCATTGAAAGGCTGGCGGAAGAAAATATACCAATTAATCTTGCCGTTTCGCTGCATGCCGTAAAAGATGATGTGCGCACTCAGCTGATGCCTGTTAATAAAGGCTTTCCGTTTCCTTCCGTTATTGCTGCCGCCGAAAAATATGCGCGCGCAAGCGGCAGGCAGGTAACTTATGAATATATTTTAATAAAAGATAAAAATGACAGCCCGGAGGATGCGCAGCTCTTAAGTAATTATTTAAAATTTAAGCACGCATCGGTAAATTTAATTCCGGCTAATCCGGTACCGGAAAAAGGTTTTGAACGCCCTCCGGCAAAACGTATTGAAGGATTTTTGAGAATTTTACAGAAAAATAAAATTAATGCCACCATCCGCAAGGAGATGGGCAAAGATATTAATGCAGCCTGCGGACAGCTGCGGGCGAAGTTTAACGATAACAAGTGATTTATTCAGGGGGCGCTGTATGATAGCGGTCAGTAAAACAAATACCGGCCTTGTGCGTACTGCTAATGAGGATGCCTTATTAACGGACGGACCGGAACTGTTTGCCATCGCTGATGGCATGGGCGGTTATGCCGGCGGTGAAATTGCCAGCGTGGAAACAATTAAAGTTTTAAAAGAAGAAAAAAAGAATTTTGCCGGGCTTACCGGAGAAGCTCTGTGTACGGCTTTAAAAGAAGCTGCTTCCAAAGCTAACAGCCATCTGCGCAGCCTGGTATGCAAAATGCCTGATTACGAAGGCATGGGCACAACTCTGGTTGCCGTGTATCTGGCGGAAGACAAAAAGGCCTATGCTTTAAATATTGGCGACAGCCGCCTGTATTTATGGCGCAATGGCCTGCTTAAACAGATAACTCAGGACCATTCTTATGTGGCTGAACTTTTAAGCAAAGGCGATATAACAACTGATGAAGCACGCCGCCACCCGCAGCGCAATGTAATTTTAAGGGCTGTCGGTGCGGATGAGGGGCTTGATTCAGATATTTTCAGCTTTGAAACAGAGCCGGGCGACAGGCTGCTTTTGTGTAGCGACGGCCTTTCGGACATGGCTGCCGATGATGAAATTGCCGCCGTTTTGAAGGAAGAAAATACGGAAAAAGCGGCGGATGCTTTAATAGAACTTGCGCTTAATAATGGCGGGCGCGATAATGTTTCGGTTATTTTGATAGACTTTTGTGCGGAGGAGATATAAATGAACAACGGAACAATTTTAAAACAACGTTATAAAATCCTGCGTCACATTGGTTCAGGCGGAATGGCCGAAGTTTATCTGGCTGAAGATTTGCTGCTTAACAGGCAGGTAGCCATAAAAATACTGCGCGACCAGTTCAATGACGATAAAACGCTTCTTAACCAGTTTAAGCATGAGGCACAGTCGGCTGCACGGCTTTCCAGCCCTTCTATCATAAATATTTTTGATGTATGCGAAGAAGAAGGCAAGTCTTTTATCGTTATGGAATATGTGGAAGGCAAAACCTTAAAAGACCTGCTGGAAGAAAAAGGAAGGCTTTCGCCTTATAAGGCTGTTTGCATTGCCGAAGATATTGCAGCAGGGTTAAGCCATGCGCACAGGCGCAATATTATTCACTGCGATATTAAGCCGCACAATATTTTAATAACAGAAAACATGCACCCCAAAATTGCTGATTTTGGCATTGCCAGAATGATAAGCAATATGACGATGGTGTATACCAATTCGGTAATTGGCTCGGTGCATTATTTATCTCCGGAGCAGGCAAGCGGAAAGCCTGTAACTGCCCAGAGCGATATTTATTCTTTGGGTATTGTGCTTTATGAAATGCTTACGGGGCATGTGCCGTTTGACGGCAATACGGCAGTTGCCGTAGCCATGATGCATGTTGAAAAAACACCGCCGCCGCTCAGCACTTACGTTGACGGGCTGCCGGTATGTTTACAGCATGTAATAGATAAAGCGCTTGCCAAAGATTTAACCAAACGTTATGCCAGCGCGGAAGAAATGCGCCAGGACTTAAATTCCATCAAAAATAAAATGGAGAAAAACGGCGAAGCGGAGGATTACACCGAAGAAGACAGCTTTGTTGACGAAGTTAAAGAAAAATCTGCACTGGTGACAGATGAAACGGAAGTTCCGGAAGAAACCATTGTAATGACGGTTCCTGCCGCTCCTGCAAAACCGAAAGCTAAAAAAAGCTGGCTGCAAAAAATGAAAGAAACCCAGCTTACACGGCATCAGCAAATTATGCTTGCGGCTGTGGTAGTTGTTTTATCGGCAGTATTTCTGCTTATAGGCAACGTGTTTAGCCGTGAAACTGTAAAAGTGCCGGATGTAACCGGCAAAACCGTTGTTGAAGCGCAGCAGATACTGGAAAATGCAGGGTTCAGCATAACCCTGAAAGAAGCCTACGACGATAAAGTAACACCGGGGCTTGTGCTTGAGCAGGACCCTGCCGGAAATGAAATGCGCAAGGAAGGCAGCGCCGTTTATTTAACTGTAAGCAAAGGCATTGAAATGGTGGAAGTGCCAAACCTTGCAGGTAAAAATCTTGCCGACGCACGCAGGATGATAGAACGCAAAGAACTGGCGCTTGGCAAAGTAGAAACCGTTTTCCGCGAAGACGGCAGCGGGCTTGTTATTGAGCAGACCCCTAAAGCTAACGAAAAAATACGCCATGGCGAAAAAGTAAATCTTGTAATTTCCGAAAAACCGAAAGAAGTTACCATTCCTTCCGTAGTTGGCAAAGCATCAGGCGAAGCTATGACGGCACTTGAAAAACTCGGTTTTAAAAACATTACCGCACAAAGCGTGGGCAGCAAAAAAGTTGCCGGTACTGTTTTGAGCATTACGCCTAAAGAAGGCAGCAAAGTTTTGAACAGCACTGATGTTGTGCTGCGTGTTTCTGACGGCGTCGGTACTGCATCTCAGAATAAATATGCCGAATTTGTAGTGCCTGACGGAGCGAAAAAACAAAAAGTAAAAATTGTTGTGGTTGATGACGACGGCGAAAAAGTTGTTTACGAAGGCACCAAGCGTGAAGGCGTGCGCATACGCCAGAAAGTTGAAGTAAGCGGCAGCGCCGTGGCCAGATTCTACTGTGACAATAAACTTATAGAGGAGAAACAGCTTTGACAGCAGGCCGCATTATAAAAAATTTTAACGGGTATTATTATGTGGAAACGCCTGATAGAGAAATTGTTACCTGCAAAATAAAGGGTAAAATGAAACAGGTGCGTTTTTCTGCCGTTACGGGAGATATGGTTGAGTTTGAGAAAAATCCTGACGGCGAAAGCATGATTAAAACTATTTTGCCGCGCCGCAATTTTATGGAACGGCCGGCAATGGCTAACCTTGACTGCATTGTAATAGCTTTTGCCTGTGCAGACCCGGATTTCAGCTGTCTGCTGGCAGATAAAATGCTGGCGTTTGCCGAGCGAGCCGGTATTGAAGCCGTTTTATGCCTTAATAAAACAGACCTTGTAAGTGAAGCGCAGCTTGAAGAAATTGCCGGAGTTTACCGTAAGGCAGGCTATACTGTTTTTACTGTATCAACTTTTAACGGAACAGGGCTTGAAGCATTGAAAGAATATTTAAACGGTAAAATAAGCGCGTTTGCCGGGCCATCCGGTGTCGGTAAATCATCCATGCTTAATGCACTGCAGCCCGGCATAGCATTGCAGACAGGCAAGGTAAGTGAAAAAATCGGGCGCGGGCGGCATACAACACGTTATGCCCAGCTTCTGCCTTTTAACGGCGGCTACCTTGCTGATACACCCGGTTTTGGCAATTTGCTTGCTGAAAATATCGACGCGCGCGAGCTTTATAAGTATTTCCGTGAATTTAAGCATTTTGAGCACGGCTGCAAATTTGTTCCGTGTACGCATACTCATGAACCGGTCTGCGGCGTAAAAAATGCGGTAGAAGAAGGTAAAATTGCCGCAAGCCGTTATGAATCTTATCTTGCAATTTTAGACGAAATAAAATTACTGAAAGAAAAGAGTGGTAAAAGATGATTAAAATAGCACCATCTATCTTATCTGCTGATTTTGCCTTTTTGGCGGACGAAATTAAAAAAATAGAAAAAGCCGGTGCAGATTGGGTTCATATCGACGTTATGGACGGCAACTTTGTGCCTAACCTTACTTTTGGCGCTCCCGTTGTAACCAAAATCCGTAAAGTAACGGATATGTTTTTTGACTGCCACTTAATGGTAGAACACCCTGAAACATATATTGATGATTTTGCCAAAGCAGGTGCGGATATGATTGTTGTTCATGCAGAATCAACCAAACATTTGCACCGCTGCCTGCAATATATTAAAAGCAAGGGCGTAAAGGCCGGTGTGGCACTTAACCCTGCAACGCCGCTTTGTATGGTGCAGGAAGTTTTAGGTGATGCCGATATGGTGCTTTTAATGACGGTAAACCCCGGCTTTGGCGGGCAGAAATTTATAGAAAGCGTTGTGCCCAAAATTGCGGCGCTGCGTAAAATGATTGACGAAAAAGGCCTGGCATGCGATATACAGGTTGACGGCGGCATTAATGCCGAAACCAGCAAAATTGTACGCGAAGCCGGTGCCAATATTCTGGTTGCAGGCAGCTACGTTTACGGTGCGGAAGATACTGCCGCAGCAATTGCAAGCTTGAAAGCATAAAATGTTTTAAATTCAGATATATTCAGATTAGAGGAGGAATAAAGAATGCTCGAAGCAGGAATGAAAGCGCCTGATTTTACTTTGGAAGATAAAGACGGCAATTTGGTATCGCTGCACGACTTTGCAGGCAAAAAAGTAGTTGTATATTTTTATCCGAAAGATTCTACGCCGGGCTGTACTCGCCAGGCCTGCGCTTTCCGCAATAATTACGGCGAATATAAAAATCTTGGTGTGGAAGTTATCGGCATCAGCAAAGACAGCGTAAAATCGCACAGTAATTTTGCAGCCAAACAGGAACTGCCTTTTATTTTGTTAAGCGACCCGGAGCGTAAAGCCATTGAGGCTTTCGGCGTATGGCAGGAAAAGAAAATGTACGGCAAAGTAAGCATGGGCGTTGTGCGCAGCACTTTTGTAATTGATGAAAACGGTGTTGTTGAAAAAGTTTATCCGAAAGCAAAGCCCGATACCAATGCCGAAGAAATTCTGGCATATTTAAAAGGCTGATTTGTTAATTTTAATGTTTAAAATGATACAAATAACTTGTCTTTAAAGGCATATAATGGTATAATATATTAAGAAAAATTATGACTTCTTTTGAGAGAGTGGGTATTTTACCCGCTCTTTCCTCTTATTAGGGTTAAGAAAAAGCGGAGGTGAATTATGCAGAGTGCAGAGATTGAAAAACTGGTAAGCGGCATGGCCGAAGAAATTTTGCAGGGAACAGATATTTCGCTGGTTGATGTTGAATATGTGCGTGAAAAAGATTGGTATCTGCGTATTTATATTGATAAACCGGGCGGCATCGAGATTGATGACTGCCAGATGGTAAGTGAAAAGCTGACGGAAATTTTGGACGCACGTGACCCTATCAGGGATAAATATTATCTGGAAGTTTCTTCACCGGGTATTGACCGTCCGCTTAAAAAAGACAAGGATTTTGAAAGTTTCTACGGCAAAAAAGTGGATATTAAATTTTTTGCGCCTTGGGAAAAGAACAAAGAAATAGTTGCAGTTCTGACAGCGCATGATGAAAATACCATCAGCGCCAAACCTGTTCTTAAAGGACGCGAAAGCAAGAATCCGGTTGTATTTGAAAGAAAAACGATTGCCATGATCAGGCCGCACATAGATTTTTAAGGTTTAGGGGGAGTAAGAAAAGTGAACGCAGATTTTATTATGGCCGTGCAGGAATTAGGCAAGGAAAAAGGTATTGAGCCTTCTATTTTGTTTGAAGCTGTTGAAGAAGCATTGGTAACTGCTTATAAAAAGAATTTTGGCAGCAATCAGAATGTACGTGTTGATTTAAACAGAACCAGCGGCGAGCTGCATGTATATGCACAAAAGCATGTAGTTGAAACCGCTGAAGACAGTGCTAATGAAATTACTCTGGAAGATGCACGTAAAATTGACCCACGCTATGAACTTGACGATATTGTTGAAATCGAAGTAACGCCGAAAAACTTTGGCCGCATTGCCGCACAGAACGCAAAACAGGTTGTTGTTCAGCGTATCCGCGAAGCAGAGCGTGGTATGGTGTTTGAAAAATATTATAACCGTGAAAACGACATTGTTACCGGCGTTATTCAGCGTATGGAAAACAGAAATGTTTACATTGATTTGGGCAAAGCAGAAGCTGTTTTAACGGTTGGCGAGCAGATTCCCGGTGAAATTTACGAATACCATGACAGAATGAAAACCTATATTTTAGAGGTACGCAAAACAAGCAAGGGTCCGCAGATTATGGTTTCCAGAACCCATCCCGGCCTTTTGAAACGTTTGTTTGAACTGGAAGTACCGGAAATTCATGACGGTTTGGTGGAAATTAAATCTGTTGCACGTGAACCGGGCATGCGCTCCAAAATTGCAGTTTACACCAAAGACGAAAACATCGACCCGGTAGGCGCCTGCGTAGGTCAGAAGGGAATGCGCGTACAGGCTATTGTAAACGAGCTGCGCGGCGAAAAGATTGATATTGTAAAATACAGCGATGACCCCGCTCAGTATGTTGCCAACGCATTATCTCCTGCTAAGGTTGTAAGCACGGAAATTCTGGAAAGTGAAAAAATCTGCCGTGTAGTTGTGCCAGATTACCAGCTTTCTCTTGCCATTGGCAAAGAAGGGCAGAATGCACGACTGGCAGCAAAGCTTACCGGCTGGAAAATTGATATAAAGAGCGAAACCCAGAGCAAGGAAGAGCCTTTTGAAAGCGCCGGGGGTGAAGCTGATGAAGCAGCAGAAGATTAAAAAAGTGCCGCAGCGCAAATGTGTCGGCTGTGGTGAAATGAAAGACAAAAAATCACTGCTGCGCATTGTACGTTCTCCGGAAGGTGAGATATCGCTTGATTTAACAGGCAAAAAATCAGGGCGCGGAGCTTATGTCTGCCGCAGCCGGGAATGCATAAAAAAAGCCGTTAAAGAAAAACGCCTGGAACGTGCTTTGGAAAAACCCGTAACGGAAGAAGTTTATGCAAAACTGCTGGAGGATTTGCCCGATGGACAATAGACAGGTAGCTTTTGCATTGGGGCTTGCGCAAAAGGCAGGTAAAGTTGCAGCGGGGGATTTTTCGGTACGCAGCGCTTTAAACGGCGGCAAGGCAAAACTGATGCTGATTGCTTCTGATGCGGCGGAAACATCCCGCAGGGAATTGGAATACCTTGCAAAGTCGGCCGGTGTTAATATTATTACAGGGCCTTCGCGTGTGGAAATAGGTTCGGCTATAGGTAAATCTCCGCGTACGGCCGTTGTAATTACGGACAATAATTTTGCAGCAATGATACAGAAAAAGTGCCACGATTAAGTTTGGAGGTGGATGAATGGGTAAGCATAGAATATATGAAATAGCTAAAGAATTGGGAAAAAGCAACCAGGAAGTAATTGATGTACTGGCAAAAAATAACATTCAGGTTAAAAGTTTAAGTACGGTGGATGACGCTGCCAAAGAAATGGTAGTGCGCGCATTTGCCAAAAAGCCGGTTCAGCCGGAGAAAAAGCCTGCGCCTCAGCAGCAAAAAGCACAGAACAATGCTCCGAAGGCAGTGCCGGCAAAAAATGATGTTAATAAAGCTAGTGCCCAGAAACAGGTTAAAGTACAGGTGCAGAATCAGCCTAAACCGGTTGAAAAGAATAAACCCCAGCAGGATAACAGGCCGAAAAATGCCGGTAATAAACCTGCTCCTGCGCATAACGAACAGCGCAATCAAAATCAGGTTAAAAACAATAATAACCAGAATAACCAAAACCATAAAAAGAACAATCAGCCGATGCAGCAGCATGGCAAGGGTAATTTGCAGCAGGGCCAGCAGGGCAAAAACAATAAGCAGAACCGTCCTCAGCGCCCGCAGGGAGGTATTTTTATCGGACCGAAAGGACAGCAGTCCGGGCAGGGTTCCCAGCAGAACCGCAGTGCCGCAGGACAGCAGCAAAGCCGTTTTGAAAACCAGAACCGCGGCAGCCAGCAGGGCGGTAAACAGCAGTTTAACAAAAAACGTAATGAAAAACCGCAGATTAAAGGCCAGTATGCAAGCCGCGACAGCCGCAACATGCACAGCCGCGACCATATGATGAAAAAACGCCCCGGCAGCAGCAAACCGCAGCAGCCGGCAGTACAGGCACCGGTTGTAAGGCCGTCCCGCGTTGAAGTTGGCGAAAGCATTAACGTTAAAGACTTTGCAAATCTCATTAAACGCGAAGTTAATGAAGTTATCAAAGCCTTGTTTATGCTTGGCGTAATGGTTACCATTAATCAGGATATTGATTTTGAAACAGCAGAGCTTGTTGGTACGGAATTTGATGTAGAAGTAGTTCCGCTGCCGCCGGAAGAAGACCCGACCGAAATTCCGGAAGTTGAAGATGACCCGGCGAAACGTGTTCCGCGCCCGCCTGTAATTACGGTTATGGGCCATGTTGACCACGGTAAAACCTCATTGCTTGACGCTATCCGCAAATCCAATGTAACAAGCCGCGAAGCAGGCGGTATTACCCAGCACATTGGTGCTTATCAGGTTAACTATCAGGGCAAAAAGATTGTATTCCTTGATACCCCGGGCCACGAAGCGTTTACGGCAATGCGTGCCCGCGGCGCGCAGGTAACCGACGTTGCGATTTTGGTTGTAGCTGCCGACGACGGTGTTATGCCGCAGACTATCGAAGCTATTAACCATGCCAAAGCAGCCAAGGTTCCTATTATTGTAGCCATTAATAAAATGGACCGCCCGGGAGCTAACCCCGACCATGTTAAACAGCAGCTTGCAGAACATGAACTCATTCCTGAAGACTGGGGCGGCGATACCATTATGGTTCCGGTTTCCGCACATCAGAAAACCGGTATTCCTGAACTTCTGGAAATGATTCTTCTTGTTGCGGAAATGCAGGAATTAAAAGCAAACCCGAACCTTCCTGCACACGGTACCATTATCGAAGCGCAGCTTGATAAAGGCCGCGGCCCTGTGGCAACCGTTTTGGTTCAGCGCGGTACTTTAAGCATCGGCGATACGATTATTGCAGGCACCGCTTACGGCAAAGTACGTGCAATGATTAATGACCGCGGCGAAAAAGTTAAAAAAGCGCTGCCTTCCACACCGGTTGAAGTGCTTGGTCTGAACGAAGTGCCTATGGCTGGCGATATTTTGGACAGCACTGACGAAAAAACCGCCAGAAGCGTTGCTGAAAAACGCCTTGCAAAACGCCGCAGCGAAGAAATGCAGCAAAATGCCAAAGTTTCCCTGGATGATATTTTCCAGCGTATTCAGGAAGGCGAGCTGAAAGAACTGAATATTGTTGTTAAAGCTGACGTTCAGGGCACGATTGAAGCACTTAAATCGTCGCTTTCCAATATTAAAAATGATGAAGTAAAAGTAGTAGTAGTTCATTCCGGCGTTGGTTCCATTACCGAATCCGACGTAATGCTGGCATCTGCTGCCAATGCGCTTATTATTGGCTTTAATGTCCGCCCGGATGCGAATGCCCGCAAGGCTGCCGAAACCGAAAAGGTTGACGTACGTACTTACAGGGTAATTTATGATGCGATTAACGACGTTGAAGCAGCTATTAAAGGCATGCTCGCGCCGAAATTTAAAGAAGTTATTCAGGGACGCGTGGAAGTACGCCAGCTGATTACAATTTCCAAACTGCTTATTGCAGGCTGCTATGTACTGGAAGGCAAAGTTACCAATTCTTCCAAAGTACGCGTAGTACGCGACGGTATTGTAGTTCATGAAGGCGAAATTGACTCCCTGCGCAGATTTAAAGATGACGTTAAAGAAGTTGTGGCAGGCTTTGAATGTGGCATAACACTTGATAAATTCCGCGATATTAAAGAAGGGGATATTTTTGAAGTTTATTCCATGGAAGAAGTTGCCGTTGACTAATAGGTACTTGTTATGGCAAGATTAAGAGTTGAAAAATTACAGGAAGCAATTAAGCAGGAACTCAGCAAAATTTTGCTGCAGGATATTAAAGACCCGCGCATTAAATTTGTTACCGTAACCGGCGTTGAACTGACCGACGATATAAGCCTGGCCAAAGTTTATGTAAGCCTGTACGGAACGGAAAAAGACCAGGAAGAAGCATGGCAGGGGCTTAATAAAGCCGTGGGCTATATGCGTACGGAAATTGCCAAAAGAATCAGGCTGCGTTTTGCACCGGCACTGATTTTTGCCAAGGATACTTCCATGGAATACAGCGCGCATATTGAAGAACTGCTGAGAAAAATTAAACAAGAGGAAACCCCGCATGAGTAAAAATTGTACGCTTGAAGAAATTGCCGGGCTGCTTTTAAAAAACGGAAGTTTTGTATTGTGCCCGCATGTGAGCCCTGACGGTGATGCTTTGGGTTCAACGCTGGCGCTGAAAATGGCACTGGAAAAAGCCGGCAAGCAAGTTACAGTTATGGTAGATGATGATGTGCCCAAGGCATTTGGCTTTTTGCCGCAGCTTGACAGTTTTGTAAAACCGGATGTAAATAATCCTGTTGCTGCCGACCTTTTGGTTGTGCTTGATGCAAGTTCGCTGGACAGAATCGGCAAGGTTGCACAGGCTGTTAAGTATAATGCGATGGTTAATATTGACCACCATATTTCCAACACGCAGTATGCTGATTATTTATACCTTAATACGGAAGCCGCAGCTACCGGCGAAATTTTGTGCGCACTGGTGGAAAAGCTGGATGTTACGCCGGACAAAGATTTGGCAACCTGCCTTTATACGGCTATTTATACGGACTGCGGTTCTTTCCGCTTTGCCAATACAACGCCGGCAACCATGCGTGCGGCAGCAAAACTGCTGGAATATGGCGCGCGCCCGAACGAAATTTCGGACGCGCTCGGAACGCATACCAGAGCCAACATAGAAATGCTTGGCAAGGTACTGCAAACCTTAAGCTTTTATAATGACGGTGCGGTAAGCACTATTGAAATTAACAGCGATTTATACGATAAAGAAGTTAACACCGACAATTTTATTTCTTTTGCACGTTATATTGAAGGTGTTGATGTAGCAGTATTGTTTAAAGCTGTGGAACCGTCTGTTACGCGTGTAAGCATGCGTTCACAAAAAACTGATGTGGCTGAAATAGCACTTTCCTTTGGCGGCGGCGGACATATTAGGGCTGCCGGATGCACGGTGGAACTGCCTTTGGCAGAAGCCAAGCAAAAAGTGCTTGAAGCTATCGGTAAAGCCTTATGACGGACGGAATTATTAATGTATTAAAGCCCTGCGGCATGACAAGCCATGATGTTATCGGCTTTTTGCGCAGGGTGCTGAACACTAAAAAAATCGGGCATTCCGGCACGCTGGACCCTGATGCTGCCGGGGTGCTGCCTGTTTTTGCAGGTTCGGCAACGCGCCTTTTGGAATACGCTGCGGAGGACCGCAAAAGTTACCGCGCCGAAATTACCCTCGGTGTAAAAACCGATACCGGTGATGACAGCGGAACGGTTACGGAACGCAGCAGCCTGCCTGCATGCAGCAAAGAGGATTTTTCGGCGCTGCTGGCAGAATTTACCGGCAGGCAAAAACAGCTGCCGCCAATGTATTCAGCCTTAAAACTTAACGGGCAGCCTCTTTACAAGCTGGCACGCAAGGGCATAAGCGTTGAAAGGCAGGAGCGCGAAATTTTTATTTACCGTTTGCAGCTGCTTTCTTTTTCACCGCAAAAAGCGTTGCTGGATGTTGAATGTTCCAAAGGTACATACATCAGAACGCTGTTGGAAGATATATGCGCAAAACTTGGCGTTTGCGGCACAATGAGTTTTTTGCTGCGTACTTCGGCAGGCGGATTTAAAATAGAAGATGCCGTTACTTTGCAGGAACTGGAAAACGGCGGTGAAAAATATCTGCTGCCTGAAGAAACCGCGGTTATGCATTTACCGGAGCTTGTTTTAACGGACAGGCAGGCCTGGCGCATTACGCAGGGCGTAGCAACCAGCATGGCAGAAGCTGCTGACGGCCTTTACAGGCTGAAAGGGCGCAGCGGAGAGTTTTTCGGTATCGGCAAAGCCTCCGGCGGAATAGTGAAAGGCGTAAAAATACTGCATCACGCAGAAAAACCACAGGAACTTATTTGAGGTTGTTCATGGAAATAATTACATCTCTGGATGCTGAATTAAAAAATAAATATCCTGCAACGGTTATTGCACTCGGCACGTTCGACGGCCTGCATCTTGGGCATACTGATGTAATAAATACGGCCAAGGATTACGCAGAGCGCAGCGGACTTAAGCTGGCAGTTTTTACCTTCAGCAACCATCCGCTGGCATTAATCCGTCCCGATTTGGTTCCGGTAAGAATTATTTCTGCGGAAGAAAAAATAAAACTTCTTGAAAGTTTTGGCGTGGATTATTTGATTAATATACCGTTTACGGAAGATTTTGCCGCCTTGTCGCCGGATGAATTCTTGGAAAAGCTGGCCTGTTTTAATTACCGCTGTTTGGTAGTTGGTGAGAATTTTACTTACGGATTTTTGGGCAGCGGCAAAACGGAAACGCTGGAACGCAGCGGCAGGAAAAACGGCTTTGATGTTATTGTAAGGCCGCTTGTAAAAATGAACGGAAACGTTGTCAGCAGCACTGGCATCCGCAATCTTATACAGGCAGGGCATATAGAATATGCCAACCGTATGCTGGGACGCGCTTATGCCATTACCGGCAAAATTGTGCATGGCGAGCAGCGCGGACGCAAACTTGGTTTCCCGACTGCCAATATTGAACTTCTGCACGGCGAAATGGCTGTGCCTGCGCCGGGAGTATATGCTGTAACGGCTTCTATCGAAGGCAGCATTTACGAAGGCATGGGCAATATAGGCAACAACCCGACTTTTAACGATGTTGAACACGCAAGGCTGGAAGTTAATTTATTTAACTGCAGCGGAGATTTATACGGAAAAACAATGTCGGTGCAGTTTCGTAAATATATCCGTGCCGAAAAGAAGTTCAGCGGAGTGGAAGAACTTTGCTGGCAGATTGAAGAAGACAAAAAAGCAATAAAAACTTACTTTTTAAATAAAAAACAGTTGCCTGATACATAAAACTGTGATATACTTTTAAAGTATTATTTTGAACCATTGCTTGGAGATACGCTGCTCCGGCGGTTTCTATGCACTGGCGATTACAGAAAAATGGAGGAATTACAATGTTAACACCTGAAAGAAAACAAGAAATTATTCTTGCAAATGCAAGACACGAAGGCGATACCGGTTCTCCGGAAGTACAAATCGCAGTATTGACTGAACGCATTAAATATCTTACCGAACATCTGAAAGAACACAAAAAAGACCATCATTCCCGCCGTGGCCTGCTCAAAATGGTAGGTCAGCGCCGTGGTTTATTAAATTATCTTATGGCTAAGGATATCGAGCGTTATCGTGCAATCCTTGCAAAGCTCGGCCTGCGTAAATAATTGGCAAATAAAGGCCTGCTTCATTGCGAAGCAGGCTTTTTTACCAGATACAGAAGATTTTATTGTAACACAAGTTTTGTTATGATAAAATAAAAGGGTAATTTAGTTATAGGAGGAAGCCAAGTTGATTACAGCGTTAAGTGTATTGGACGTTATTGTCAGCATAGCATTAATTGGCTCTGTGCTTATGCAGTCCGGCAAGGGTTCCGGCCTGTCTGACGCTTTTGGCGGCGGTGGCGGTTATTTTGGTAAAGGCAATGATATGGATACAATGATGGCTAAAGCTACCATTGTTTTGGGCATTTTGTTTGCCGTTATTACACTTGTAATTGCCAAATTAAGCATGTAATTTTATTTTTATAAAATAATAAGCAAAGCTTTTGTAAAATCCTGCATCCTTTCAGATGTAGGATTTTTTTGTATATGCTATAATAGATATGTATATATCAGGAGGTTTAAACGTGGCTAAACTTGGCGCAAAACCGTTCTTTTTTAAGGGCGGCAGCGAAGGCGTGCTTTTAATACATGGTTATACCGGCGCACCGGGAGAAATGCGCCTGCTGGGCGAATTTTTGCACAGCAGGGGTTATACTGTGCTTGGAGTTTTGCTGCCCGGGCACTGTGAACCGGCATCCGTTCTGGCAAAAAAGACTTTTGACAACTGGTATGACGAAGTTAAGCGCGGGTTTATGCGTTTAAAAGCCATTTGCAGCAAAGTTTATATTGTAGGGCTTTCCATGGGCGGGCTGTTAACTTTAAAAGCCGCGGCAGAACTTGTTCCTGATAAAATTGTGGTTATGGCCGCGCCCATATATGTTTTTGACAAAAGACAGATTCTGCTTCCGTTTTTGCATTTCTTAATCCGTTATGTAAAAAAACATCAGCGCGAATTTGATGTTCCGGAAGAATATTGCGTACACAGCGAGGTAATGCCGACGAAGCCTCTTTTAAGCATGTTTAAATTTATTAAAAAATGTAAAACCGGCTTTTTAAAGAATATTACCGTTCCGTGCCTTGTTATGCAGAGTAAAATAGAACATACCGTACGCTGGCAGAGTGCGCAGTTTATTTATGATAATATCGCATCAGAAAAGAAAAAATTAATATGGTTTGAGCATTGCGGCCATATTTTAACTTTAGATAAAGAAAGGGAAGCAGTATTTAATGAAGTACTTGCTTTTTTAAAGGAAAGATAAATGTTTGAAGATAAGGAATATCCAATGTGTTTTGCCTGCGGCAAAAAGAACCCTATCGGTTTGAAAATGACTTTTAAAATGGATGAAAAAGAATGTGTGTCTTATTTTACCCCAAAGGAAGAACATCAAAGCTATAACGGCATGATGCACGGGGGGTTAATAAGCGTTTTGCTGGATGAAATTATGGGGCACTATTTGTTTTGTATGGAAGGCAAACCTGCTTACACGGCAAAAATGGAGCTGCGTTACCGCCAGCCTTTAAAAATAGGCGAGGAGGTTAAGTGCGTGGGAACGCGTGTTAAGCAAAAAGGCCGTTTGGTTGAAATGCATGGCGAAATTATAACAAAAAAAGGTGTTGTGGCGGCAGAAGCTACTGCCAAGATGATGCTGGAGGATTAAAATGAAAAAAGGAAAAGAACAGATTTTGGAGTTTATGAGGCGCAGCAGTTATGCGCCGCTGACTGCCGAAGATTTGATTGAAGAAATACCCATAACAGGCAATTTAAACAATTTTTGGCAGGATTTAAAAGAATTGCAGGAAAACGGCGAAATTATAAAGACCCGTTTCGGCACATTCGGTTTACCGGAGCGTATGGGGCTTGTAGTTGGGCGCTTTCAGCTTACAAGCAAGGGCTTTGGCTTTGTTATTCCCGATAATAAAGGTGAGCGGCCTGATGTGTTTATTCCGCCGCGCCTGCTTAACGGTGCCATGAATAATGACCGCGTTATGGCGCGCGTAGAAAAGGGCGGAGGCAACAAAAATAAGCCCGAAGGCGAAATTATACGCATTATTACACATGCAAACAATAAGATTGTCGGCACTTTTAAAGCCAGCCGCGATTACGGCTTTGTAGTGCCGGATGATAAACGCATAGGGCAGGATGTATATGTTTTAAAACGCAATTTTGGCGAAGCCAAAAACAACCAGAAGGTTGTTGTAGAAATTACGGAGTGGGCTCCGGACAGCCGCCGCAATATCGAAGGAAAAATTGTGGAAGTGCTGGGTAATACAGGCGATGTCGGCATGGAACTTTTGTCGCTGATAAAGCAGTATGATTTGCCGCTGGAATTTCCGGAACAGGTTATCGCAGCCTCCAAACGTGTGCCGAAAACCATTAAAGCCGCAGAACTGGACGGCAGGCACGATTTGCGTGACAGATTAATTGTTACCATTGACGGCGACGATGCCAAAGACCTTGACGATGCCGTATATGTAGAGCCGCAGGAAAACGGCGATTTTACGCTGGGCGTTTATATTGCGGATGTAAGCTATTACGTACACGAAAATACTATTTTGGACCGCGAAGCGCAGGAGCGAGGTACTAGTGTTTACCTTGTAGACAGAGTGCTGCCGATGCTGCCGGAACGCCTTTCCAACGGTATTTGCAGCCTTAACGCAGGAGAAGACAGGCTGGTAATGTGCTGCGAAATGCTGATAGATAAAAAAGGCCGCATTAAAAGCTACGATATTTTCCCCGGCATTATCAATGTGCGTTACCGTTTAAGCTACCGCATTGTGCGTGAAATTTTGGTCAATAAAAATGCCGAATTAACGGAAAAATATAAAGACGCGCTGCCGATGCTGGAAGAAATGGAGAAACTGTGCGTTATTCTGCATAAAAAACGCGTAACGCGCGGCGCAATAGATTTTGACCTGCCGGAACAGAAAGTAATTCTGGACGAACAGGGCAGGCCTTTGGAAATAGTTCAGCGCGAGCATGGTCTTGCCGAATCAATCATTGAGGAATTTATGCTGGCGGCCAACGAAACGGTTGCGCGCCATATGGCCCTGCAAAAATGGCCTTTTGTTTACCGCGTGCATGATAAGCCCAATGAAGAAAAAATGCGCGACTTATCGCTTTTGTTAAGCCGTTTTAATGTAAAAATGCCGGTAGCGGCAGACATTAAGCCGCTGGCGCTTCAAAAAGCATTAATCGCCATGGAAGGCCGCCCGGAAGAACGCATGGTTTCAACGGTTGCCCTGCGCTCTTTAAAACAGGCCGTATACCAAACGGATAATATCGGGCATTTTGGCCTTGCGGCTGAGTATTACACGCATTTTACATCGCCGATACGCCGCTATCCGGATTTGATTGTGCACCGTTTGCTGCATAAATGGCTGGCTGACCCGTACATGAAAGAAAAAACAAAGGACGAATATATTAACAAGCTCGACCATATTGCCGAACATTCATCGATTCGCGAGCGCACTGCTGCCGAAGCTGAACGTGCAACCGTCGATTTGAAAAAGGCCGAATACATGGCAGGCCATATCGGCGAAGAATATGACGGCATAATATCCGGCGTTACTGCCTTTGGCATGTTTGTTGAGCTGGAAAACGGCGTGGAAGGTCTTGTGCATATCTCCAGCCTGCTGGATGATTATTACGAATTTATTGAAGAAAATTATGCATTGATGGGTACGCATACGCGCAAATGCTACCGCTTGGGCGACCCTGTGCGCATTGAGGTTTTTCAGGTTAATATTGCCGAACGCAATATAGATTTTATACTTGCCGGCGAAGACGAAAGCGTGCGCGAACGCATTAAAATGCAGCTCGCCGAACAGCGTAAATCCGTAAGTTACCGCAGCGATGTGCCTGATAAAAAAGGCAAGAAGAAAAAGGGCGGCAAGGATAAATTTGCCAAACGCGGCAAAGGCGGCATTGGTGGCAATAAATATTTAAAAGACAGTAAGAACAAACACGGCAAAAGAAAGAAAAAACAGAGGAATAAATAGTGGAAAAGAAAATAAAAATTGTTGCAGAAAACAGAAAAGCGCGCCATGATTTTACTATTCATGAAACTTACGAGGCAGGCATTGCCTTGACGGGTACGGAAGTAAAATCGCTGCGCGCGGGCAAAGCCAACATGAAGGACAGCTATGCCCAGATAACCAAAAGTGCGGAAGTAATTGTCTGCAATTTGCACATCAGCCCTTATGACCAGGGCAACCGGTTTAACCACGAGCCGCTGCGCGACCGTAAACTTTTGCTGCATAAGGCAGAAATCCGCCGCCTTATCGGCAAAGTAAAAGAAAAAGGCTATACGCTGGTGCCTTTAAAAATGTATTTTTCGCATGGGTTGATTAAAATAGAAATTGCCCTTGCCACCGGTAAAAAACTGTATGACAAGCGCCAGGATATAGCAAAGCGCGACGCTAAACGCGAAGTGGAACGCGCCTTGAAGGAGCGGAACAGGTAGCAGTAAAATTTAAATAAAGGAGCTGGTCTACTATGAAAAAATTTTTAATGTTAGTATTTGCCGTTGTGCTTGCAGTATCTGCCGTATGCTTTGCAGAAGCGCCCAAGGCAGCTGAAGGCACTCAAGCGGTGCAAACGCAAGCTGCCGCAGCTTATAAAACGCTTACGCCGCAGCAGGCAAAGCAGCGCATGGAACAGAATGATAAAATTGTTGTTCTGGATGTGCGCACACAGGAAGAATTTGCAGCAGGGCATATTCCGGGAGCAGTTTTACTGCCGGTTGATTTAATTGAAGCTAAATCCGAAGAAGTTGCCAAGGTTCTTCCGGATAAAGATGCAGAAATTTTGGTTTACTGCCGCAGCGGCAAACGTGCACACCGTGCATCGCAGGCGTTGGCAGACATGGGCTATACAAATATTGAACATATCGGCGGCATTATGGACTGGCCGTATGAAGTTGTGAAATAAATAATGTAAATAAAAAAGTGCCTATACTAATTAAAAGTGTAGGCACTTTACTTATAATATTACAACATCATTCAAATGTAGTGTTTTACCTAAAATAGTTTTTGATATTCTGCATTTGATTAATGTATATCCGTAAGAGTGGTGGAGATGAGGGGAGTCGAACCCCTGTCCGAAAATATTGCAATATGACTTTCTCCGAGCGCAGGCGTCATTTTATTATTCGCTTCCGTGCCGCCTGACGGCGGGCTGCCCGGTTGCTATCCCAAAAGGTTTCCCTTAAAGGCTCAGGGAAAAGCCCTTAAAGTATCCTGCTGTTGGCGTCCAGAGCATTTCCGCAGGAAAGAAATGCAAGGACGTAGCATTAAGCTGCTAAAGCGTAATCGTTTTTAGCGTTTATTTTTAAACGTCCGCCGTTTAACGTGCTGACGGAAACACGGCTCGCTTATCATACCACACCTATCCCCGTCGAAACCAGTACATCCCCGTGATAAGTGTAATTTATTAAAATATTATAGCATATCTGTTACAAAATGTACAACTAAAATTATAAAATAATCTTTCGTTAAAACAATTTGCCCTTTGCCTTTCATTTTTATATGCAGAAGTGTATAATATAATTATATAACTACTATTAAAAAAGGAGAATGAACAATGAAGGAATACACTCTCCCGTATGGCAGCGGCTGCCAGAAGGTAATGCTGCCGGAAGAACATATATTGTACGACATTCATGGCAATAAGGCGTCCGTTGCCGGTGATATTAAAGAAGCTACGCTTAATGCGCTGCGCAGCCCGGTTGAAAGCGCTCCGCTGAAGGACGTTGTGCAAAAAGGCGATAAGGTTGCCGTTATTGTAAGCGATATTACGCGCCTTGTGCGTACTGCCGATTTTCTGCCTGTTGTTATTGATGAAATTAATGCAGGCGGCGTGCCTGATGAAGATATTACCATTGTTGTTGCAACAGGCACGCACCGTGCCCATACGCCGGAAGAAGATGTGCTGGTTTGCGGGCAGGAAATTGTAAACCGCATTAAAATTCATCAGCATGACTGCCGCAACAACGCAGAACTGGTTGACCTTGGCGTTACCAGCCGCGGCACACCAATTTTAATTGATAAAACAGTGGCAGAAGCCGATAAAATTATTATTACCGGCGCCGTATCGCTGCACCCGATGGCAGGCTTTGGCGGCGGGCGCAAAGCTGTTATGCCGGGCGTAAGCGGCCACGCTACCATTATGCACAACCATGCTATGGCACTGGCAGATGAAGTTGGTGCAGGCTGCAATCCGCTGTGCGAAACCGGTGTTTTGGAAAATAACCCGCTGCACGAGGATATGACGGAAGTATGCGCAAAAATTAACCCTGCGTTTTTGGTAAACATGGTGTTCAGCCCGGAAGGCGACCTGCATGAAGTTGTTGGCGGGCACTGGTATAAAGCGTGGGAAAAAGGCTGCCATGACCTTTTGGCAATGGCAGGCGTGCATATTAAAGAGCAGGCAGATGTCGTTATTGCTTCGGCAGGCGGCAGCCCGAAAGATATAAACCTGTACCAGAGCTGCAAAGCCCATATGAACGCTGTTTTTGCAGTAAAACCCGGCGGCTATTTAATTTTAACGCTGGATTGCCCAGATATTAAAGAACCTGCCATTTTTACAGACTGGTTCTCCAAATCCGATATTCTCAGCTTTGAAAAAGAAGTACGCGCCGATTTTTCTATTCCGGCGTTTGTGGCGTTTAAAACAAGATGCATTGTAAATTCGCTGCATACTTATCTTGTAACAAGGCCGGAAAACTTTGAATTTGTACGTACTACCGGGCAGATTCCCGTGGCTTCGCTTGAAGAAGCGTGGAATATGGTGCAGGCTGACCTTGCTGAAAAAAATAAAAAAGACTATACAATTACCGTTATGGGGCATGCCTCGGCAACGCTCCCTATTTTGGACAAGTGAGGAAGCATGAAGGAATATAAGCTGAAATATGGCAAAGGCGAGCAAAGCGTAATGCTTGATGAAAGCAAAGTTTTGCAGATTATCGACGCCGCGCCGGGTGAAAAAATAACCGATTTAAAAAAGGCTGTGCTGGATGCCGTCCGCAATCCTGTCGGTTCTGCGCCGCTGCGCGAAGTAGTAAAGCAGGGCGATAAGGTAGTAATTCTGGTAAGCGACATAACGCGCGCTTGGACGAGAACAAGCGAGTATCTGCCCATTGTGGTGGAAGAACTTAACAACAGCGGCATACCGGATGCGGATATTTCCGTTATTGTTGCGGCAGGAACACACAGGGCCAATACAGACGAAGAAAAGAAAATTATTGTTGGCGAAGATTTGTACAACCGCTTGAAAATTTATGACCATGATGCTTACGATATGGATAAAAACGTGTATCTTGGCACAACAAGGCGCGGTACGCCGGTGTACCTTGATAAGCGCGCCGTTGAGGCAGACAAGGTAATTTTAACAGGCGGAATTACACCGCATTTGTTTGCCGGTTTCGGCGGCGGGCGCAAAAGCGTGCTGCCTGGCATTGCAGCTGCCGAAACAATTAACCATAACCATGTTATGGCGTTAAGCGATACAATTGGCGGCGGCATAAATCCGGATACCTGCCTTGCCAAAACATGGGATAACCGTGTAAGCGACGATATGTGCGATGCAACGGCACTTTTAAATCCATGCTTTCTGGTAAATGCCATTATGGATGCTGACGGCGATTTTTACGCTGTTGCAGCCGGCCACTGGCATGAAGCATGGCTGGAAGGCACACGCATTGTAACTAAGCAGCAGGGCGTAAAAGCCAAAGCCAAGGCCGATATTGCAATCAGCAGCGGCGGCGGGTTCCCGCGTGACATGAACCTGTATCAGGGAATGAAGGCTTATGTGCCTGCGGCTATGGCGTTAAAAGAAGGCGGCGTTATTATTGCGGTGCTGGAATGCGAGGATATTGCCGAACCGCCGGTGTTTTTCAACTGCTTCCATTATGACGATTTGAAACAGATGGAGCAGGAGGTGCGTGACGGTTTCAGCATTCCGTTTTATGTAGCCTTTTATACCTGCTGCCTTGCAGAACGTTTTACCATAATTTTGGTAACCAAGCCGGAAAACTTTGAAAAAGCACGCAAAACGCGCGCCGTACCGGTAGCAACCTTGCAGGAAGCAATGGCAATGGCTGAAAAAATTGTCGGCAGGGAAGATTATACCGTTAATATTATTCCGCACGGCATGGCAACCATTCCGTTTTTTGATTAATGTTTACAATTTTTTAATATAAATGCTTTTTAGGGGAAAGGAAGATGATTATGGCATTAAAAAATTTTAAATTTGGTTTTGGTGACGGCTTTCAGGAAGTTGCACTGCCGGAAGAACACATTTTGCAGGTAATTGAGGGCAACCAGAGCGAAAAAATTACTGACGTAAAAGCGGCAGTTTTAAAAGCAATGCGCGAGCCTATTAACAGCAAACCTTTGCAGCAGTGCGTTAACAAGGGCGAAAAAGTAGCAATTGTTGTCAGTGATATTACCCGTCTTGTACATACCGACCAAATTCTCATTCATATTGTTAATGAACTGAATCTTGCAGGTATTCCCGATGAAGATATCAGCATCGTGGTTGCGCAGGGCACGCACCGTCCGCAAACACATGAAGAAGACGTAATTGTTTGCGGGCAGGAAGTAGTAGACCGCATTAAAATTTATCAGCACAGCAGCAAAGAATCTGTCTGCGTGCATGTAGGCGATACTCCGCGCGGCGTACCTGTATGGATTGACAAGCATGTAACCGACGCCGATAAAGTAATTTTAACCGGCGGTATTACCGTACATCTGCTTGCAGGTTACGGCGGCGGCCGCAAAAGCATTCTTCCGGGCGTTGCCAGTGAAGAAACCATTCAGAAGCACCACTCTCTGGCACTTGCCGATGAATTTGGCGGCGGCGTATATCCCGGCGTTTGCACTGCTAATATCGAAGGCAACCGTTTCCATGAAGAACTTTGTGCTGCCTGCGAATTTATCAACCCGTGCTTTTTGGTAAACAACGTGCTTGATAATGACGGCGATTTTGCCAAAATCGTTGGCGGACACTGGTATGATGCATGGCTGGAAGGCACCAAAGAAGTATTAAAAATTCAGGGCGTTAAAGCCAAGGGAAAAGCAGATGTGGTAATTGCTTCTCCGGGCGGTTTCCCGAAAGACATTAACCTGTATCAGGGCAGCAAAACTTATGATACTTCCGCACTTGCACTTAAAAAAGGCGGCATTTTAATTGCTGCGCTTGAAGCACGTGAAATTAATGACCCGCCTGCATATATGGAAAGCTTCCGCTTTGATAATTTAACGGATATGGAAAAAGCGCTGCGTGAAGAATTCTCCATTCCGTTCTACGTAGCTTTTGTACTGGCCAGCCTGTGCCACGAAAACACTGTTTACCTTGTAACCAAACCCGAAAACTTTGAAGCTGCAAGAAAAACAGGCCAGATTCCTGTTGCAACCATTGAAGAAGCATGGCAGCTGGCGCAGGAAAAATTAAAAGCTGAAGGCAAAACCGATTACACCATTAATATAATGCAGCATGCGGCCAACACAGTGCCTATGATTGAAGAATAAAACTTATATTAGTTACAAAACTTAGTTACAAAACTTAGTTACAAAACTTAGTTACAAAACCGTCGTACAAATATGTATGGCGGTTTTTGTTTTATAATTTTCAAAATAAAAAATTCCTAATGCAAGCCTTAAAAACTTACATTAGGAATTGACAGTTATTATAATCAGTTAAAACCGAGCATTAAACCAATATGGTAAACCGTAAAGGCTGCCAGCCAGGCAACAGATATTTCGTAAGCCATAATGGCAATAGTGGCAATGCCGGAGTTCATTTCACGCTTTATTGCTGCAAGCGCTGCCACGCAGGGTGGGTAGAGCAGGGCAAAGGTTAAAAAGCTGAGCGCCGTAAGCGGGGAGAAAAGGTTCTGCAATGCGCTGCCGGTAAGCTCATCGCCGCTGCCGGTAAGAACGGAAAGCGTACTTATAACAACTTCTTTGGCAGTAATGCCGGTAATTAATGCCGTTGCCGCACGCCAGTCGCCAAAGCCAAGCGGAGCAAACACAGGCGCTATAAAAGAACCGATTTGGGCAAGCATGCTGTTGGCGGGGTTTTCTACCATGTAAAAACGCGTATCAAAACTTTGCAGCAGCCAGATCACAATGCTTGCAAGGAAGATAATGGTAAAAGCCCTGTGCAGGAAGTCTTTGGCTTTGCTCCACATATGCAGGCCTATGCTTCTTGCGGTAGGCAGGCGGTAAGCAGGCAGTTCCATTACGAACGGAACAGGCTGGCCGTTAAATACAAAGGCTTTTAAAAGCAGGCCTGATAAAATAGCAATTAAAATGCCTGTCAGGTACAGGTACATCATTACCTGTGCACGGTTTTCGGCAAAGAAAGCCGCGATAAAAACGCCGTAAACCGGAAGTTTGGCGCTGCACGACATGAAAGGAGTTAAAATAATTGTTATTTTGCGGTCGCGCTCACTGGCAAGAGTGCGTGTTGCCATAATTGCCGGTACGCTGCAGCCGAAGCCGATAAGCATTGGTACAAAAGATGAACCGGAAAGCCCGATTTTACGCAGCAGCATATCCATTACAAAGGCAATGCGCGCCATATAACCTGTATCTTCCAAAAGAGAAAGGAAGAAGAACAGCGTTACGATAGTTGGCAAGAACGAAAGCACGCTGCCAACGCCGGTAAATACGCCGTCGATAATAAGCGAGTGAATAGGCGCGCTGACATTGGCTGCTGTTAAACCTGCGTCAGCCGCGTCTGTTACGGCGGCAATGCCAAGCTCCAGCAAATTGCTTAATTCTGCGCCTATAACGTCAAAAGTAAGCCAGAATACCGTAAACATTGTTAAAAGGAAAATAGGTATGGCCAGGTATTTATTTGTTAAATAGCGGTCCATTTTTACAGAACGCTTCTGGGCAACGCTTTCATCGGGCTTATGAACGGTCTGGCTGCACAGTTCTTCAATATATGTGTAGCGCATATCTGCCAAAGCGGCTTCTTTATCCGTATCGGCTGCCGATTCAAGCTCTGTAACAAAGTGGCCTATAATATCCTGTTCGTTTTCCGTTAATTCCAGTTCTTTGGTTAACAGGTCATCGCCTTCAATGAGCTTAGTTGCCGAAAAACGCAGCGGCAAGCCTTTTTTGCGTACTTTCGGTTCAATTAAATGGGCGATGGAATGAATTGCCACATGTGCCGGACCGGAGCAAAAGTCAAGGCGCTCAGGCAGCTGATGAGTTTCAGCGGCGTTTTTTGCGCGGCGGATAAGTTCATCAACACCAGCACCTGAATTGGCCGTTATTGGAATTACCGATATGGTGAGCTTTTTCTCAAGTGTTTTAATATCAATACTGCCGCCGCTTGCCTGCAATTCGTCCATCATATTAAGAGCAATTACCATTGGCGTATTAAGCTCTATAAGCTGCAATGATAAATACAGGCTGCGTTCAATATTGGTAGCATCAAGAACGTTTACAATAACATCCGGCTTGTTGCGCAAAAGCAAATCACGCGTAACAATTTCCTCGGAGGTATAAGGCGAAAGGGAATAAATACCGGGAAGGTCAATAACGGTAATGTCCTTATCTTTCAGCAAAATGCCTTCCTTTTTCTGCACCGTTACGCCGGGAAAATTGCCAACGTGCTGGTTGCTGCCGGTAAGATAGTTAAAAAGCGTGCTTTTGCCGCAGTTCTGGTTTCCTACAAGTGCAAATGTAAGTTTCATGCTTCCTCCGGCTGCACGGTAATTTTTTTAGCGTCATCCAGCCTCAGAGTCAGCTCGTAGCCGCGCAGAAAAATTTCGATAGGGTCGCCTAAAGGCGCTCTTTTACGCACCATAACCCTTGTTTTGGGGGTCAGCCCCATATCTAAAAAGCGACGGCGCAAAATGCCTTCACCGCCAACTGTAATAATCGTGGCTTTTTGCCCGATAGCCAGATTATTTAAAGTAATAGCTTCCATATTTAATTTTCTCCTTTGATTACTTATGACTAACTGCAAATTTATTATATCACTACCAAAACTCATTAGCAATCAAATAAAAGTTTTTAAAATTTTTAAATAACTAAAACTAATAAACGAAAAACATTATTTATTAAAAACACACGTGAATGATAAGCAGACGCTTACTGAAAAATGCTGTAATTTTAAAGGAAAAACCGCTCATACGTGAAAAAATAGTAAACTTGCTTGACAAGATTTCTTTTGGGTATATAATTGTAATTGAGAATAAGTTTTGTTAGAAGGGAGAGGCAGAATGAAACGTAATACTATTCAAAGACAGCTTGTTATTGCTGCAGTACGCTTCCTGGCGGACCATCCCACGGCTGACGAGGTTTATGAACGCATAACCATGGAATATCCCGATATCAGTAAGGGAACGGTGTACCGCAACCTTAACTCGCTTGTGGAAAGCGGGCTTTTAAACAAGGTTTCCGTACCCAGCGGCGCAGACAGGTTTGACCATATGCTTACCAAGCATTACCACATTAAATGTTCCCATTGCGGAAAATTTATGAATGTAGAGAATATGGATTACATGGAAGACCTTGATGAAAAGGTTGCCGCAGTAACCGGCTTTAAAATGCAGAGCCATGATATTGTTTTTAATGGATTGTGCCCCGATTGCCAGAAGCTTGAGGCAAAAGAAGCACAATAAGTGCAGCAGCACAAATAAAATTTATTTTATGGAGGTATGAACAATGGAATTTAAAGGAAGCAGAACCGAAGCAAACTTGCAGGCAGCATTTGCCGGTGAATCTCAGGCAAGAAACAAATATACCTATTATGCAGGTATTGCAAAAAAAGAAGGCTACAACCAGATTGCCAATATTTTTGAAGAAACCGCAGGCAACGAAAAAGAACATGCCAAAATCTGGTTTAAACTTTTAACCAGCGGCGGTGTAGCACACAGCAGCCTGCCCGATACTTTAACCAACCTTAAAGACGCAGCAGCCGGCGAAAACTATGAATGGACCGAAATGTATGCCGAATTTGCCAAAGTAGCAAAAGAAGAAGGCTTTGATTATATTGCCATGCTGTTTGAAGAAGTTGGCAAAATTGAAAAAGAACACGAAGAACGCTACAATGCACTGGTTGCCAACATTGAAAATGACCGTGTATTTAAACGCGAAGAAAAACAGGTTTGGATTTGCGGCAACTGCGGCCATATTGTAATTGCTGAAAAAGCTCCGGAAGTTTGCCCTGTTTGCGACCATCCGAAAGCATATTTTGAACTGCGCAAAGTAAACTACTAATATCTGAATGGTAAATAACCAATCCCCGGTGGGAAAATCCTGCCGGGGATTTTTGTATTCTTTTAAAAACTTAACTTGCAAAGTGTTTTTTATAATGCTATGATGAAAATGGTTTGTTTTATGATTATGGCAACAATCTTTTTGAACTGCATACAGGTACGCTGTCAGAGCGTTTAAAAAGTTATGATGAATATAATAAACAGCATGGAAGGGTATAAAAATGATTTTAATTGCTTGCGTTGATGATAATTTAGGCATGCTTTTTAATAACCGCCGCCAGAGTATGGACAGGGTTTTGCGTGCGCGGCTGCTGAAGCTTTGCGGCGCGCAGAAACTGTGGATGAACGCATACAGCCGCGGACAGTTTGATGAAACTGCTGAAAGCATAACCGTTGATGAAGATTTTATGACAAAAGCAGGCAGTGATGATTATTGCTTTGCCGAAAACATCAGCGTTAAGCCTTATGAAAAAGAAATGCAGAAAATTATTTTGTACAGGTGGAACCGGGTTTACCCGGCAGATTTATATTTTGACATTGATTTAAAAAACTGGCATCTTAAAGAAAGCAATGACTTTGCCGGTTCATCCCACGATAAAATTACGGAGGAAGTTTACGTAAAATGAGAAAAATATTTGCTGTAATTTGTTCTTTAATGCTGGCTGTAAGCCTTGTTTTAAGCGGCTGCGGGCAAAAAGGAAGCAATGCCGCCGCACCGGCAGGCAGTTCCGTTAACGCCGCCGGTATTGCTTCTGTACCTGCGTACAGCGGTAAGCCCTTTATTGCAATTAACGGCAATAAGCCAAATTTTACCGAGGCTAATTTAACCGAAAAATCATTTGAAAAATACAGCCCGCTGGATAGTTTAAATCGCTGCGGCACGGCGTTTGCCAATGTATCCAAAGAAACTATGCCTAAGGAAAAGCGCGGCAGCATTGGCCAGGTTAAGCCGAGCGGCTGGCAGACGGCAAAATACGATTTTGTTGACGGCAAATATCTTTATAACCGCTGCCATTTAATCGGCTATCAGCTTACGGCTGAAAATGCAAACAAACGCAATTTAATAACCGGAACGCGTTATATGAATGTGGATGGCATGCTGCCGTTTGAAAATATGGTGGCCGACTATATTAAAGAAACAGGCAACCACGTTTTATACCGTGTAACGCCGGTATTTAACGGCAATAACCTTGTGGCGTCAGGCGTACAGATGGAGGCAATGTCCGTAGAGGACAAAGGTGCAGGCATAAGCTTTAATGTTTTCTGTTACAATGTACAGCCGGGCGTGGAAATTAATTATGCAAACGGCAAAAGCAAACTGGCAGAAGGGCAGCAAACGGCAAAAACTGCCGGCAATAAGCCCAAAGTATGCCCAACTGCCGATGATTACGCAGTACAAAGCTATGTGTTAAATAACGGCAGCAAAAAGTTCCATAAACCTGATTGCAGCGGCGCAGAAAAAATAAGCGCTAAAAATAAGGAAAATTTTAAAGGGCGGCGTGCCGAATTAATCAGCAAAGGCTACAGTCCGTGCGGAATTTGCAAGCCTTAACCGGAGGTTAATTAATGGGATTAGTAGATGATTATTTATCGGCCTATAAAGTAGGCAAAAAAGAGCAGATGGCGGCGCGCATGGCGTTTTTTATCAGCGGTTTTGCTGTTGCCACATGGGCGCCAATGATACCGGCAGTTAAAGATAAACTGCAAATTGGCGCCGATATATTAGGCATGCTGTTATTGAGCATCGGCATCAGTGCTTTTATTTTTATGCCGCTGGCAGGTATGTTAAGCCGCAGTTATGGCTGCAAAAAGGTTTTGCGTACCGCTATTGCCGTTATGGCAGCGGATTTGATAATTTTATCGCTGCTTGGAAATATTTGGGGATTTTTGGTATTTCTTGCGGTTTTTGGCGCGGCAATGGGCTGCATAGACGTTAATATGAACCTTAATGCCGTTATCGTAGAAAATGCTTCTAAAAAGCGTATGATGAGCGGCATGCACGCTTTATGGAGCGTTGGCTGCTTTGCCGGTGCAGGTTTATTCAGCCTTTTGGCTAAAGCAGGGCTTGGCATAACGGTTATTGCCGCCATACACAGCCTTATAGTAATGGTGTTTACGGTAATTTACAGCCGCCACTTTTTAAACTTTAAAGGTGCGGGCAACGAAAAACCAATCGCTGTTCCCAAAGGCATAGTAGTGTTTTTCGGCGTGCTGGCGTGCATAACATTTTTGGGCGAAGGTGCAGTTATGGACTGGAGCGGCGTTTTGCTTACAGAAGTAAAAAATACCGAGCTTTCGCTTGCAGGCGTAGGCTATGCCGTTTTTTCGGTAGCAATGCTGTGCATGCGCCTTTTGGGCGATAAAATAGTGGCTGTGCTTGGCGAAGAAAAAACATTGGTTTTTGGCAGTGTTATCGGCGCCATTGGCTTTTTAAGCGTTATCTTTTTGGAAAATTTTTATGCCTTTCAGCTTGGGTTTGTGCTGATGGGATTAGGGCTAGCCAACATAGTACCCACAATTTATTCGCTGACAAAATACCAGAAAGTTATGCCCATTAACGCAGCTGTAACGGCAATAACCAGCATGGGTTACACCGGCGTAATTTTAGGGCCAGCAGTTTTAGGCTTTGTTGCACACGGTTTCGGCATAACGCAGGTATTTTACCTGCTTGCAGTTTTGCTTGCCGCTCAGGCCGTGGCCGTTAAATATTACTTTGCCAAAATGGCTTAGAACATTGTTTAAACCTTTAAAGTTTAGTATAATTAAAAAAAGTATAACAGGGAGCGGCAAAGATTGTGGGCTGTGTAATTATCAGGCAGGCGAAGCGGCGTTATAACTTAAGGCCGGCACTTTGTTATGTAATTAATATTAACAATAAAATTAACGGGCGCTTTGCTGTTTACGTTTAACGCAGACAGCGGGGTGTCCTTTTGTATTTTGGCGCAGGCTGGTTGAAAGGGGAAGGCCTTATGAACGATTTACTTAAAAAGATTGTGGAATGGAATGAAGCAAATGAATATCAAAAATGTGTTGATGCCATTGAAGCCATACCGGAAGAAGAACGCGGCTATGAACTGACCGTGCTTTTGGGCAGGGCTTACAGCAATTTGGGCGTGCTTGGCAATAATAATTCCAAGGCAAACGAGGACGGCGTAGATATATTTCTGCTGGAAAAAGCCGTAAATATTTTTGAAAGCGTGCGCCTGCAAGGGCTGGATGACTGGTATTGGAACTGCCGTATGGCTTACGCTCTGTGGATGACATCCGGGCGCGAGCTGGAAGCGCTGGCCTATGCACGCAAATGGCAGCAGTTAAAACCTGATGACGAAGACGCGGTAAATTTAATTAAAACTATCGAAGAATATATTGAAGAAAATTACCGTGAACCGGAAGTTTACAGTTTTGAAGAAATGCAGAGCGTTGGGGCGCATATTGAAAAATATTTCGGCAAGTACGGCAGCGTAATGCATGAATTGGCATCGCCTGATATTCACGTGGATATTTATGTTATCCCGCCACGGGCGGAACACGAATATTATACGCTGGTAACCTGCGGCATGGGTGCGCATAAAATGGAAGTGCCTGATGAGCTGAAAAACGAACAGCTGGAACGTGCTGAGCTTTTAATTAACCTGCCGGCCGGTTGGCAGCTTGACGAAGAATCACTAAAGGACGAAAAGTGGTACTGGCCCATACGCTTTTTGAAATTTATGGCGCGCAGCCCTGTTAATAACGGAATGTATTATGATTGGGGCTCAACGCTTGAATTTGACGATATTACCAGCTTTGATGACAGTACAAAGCTGTGTTCGGCTGTTGTTTTAAGCCCCGGTATTTTTGGCGAAGCAAGTTATGCCTGCACGCTGCCAAATGGCGATGCAGTAAATTTTTATCAGGCAATACCGCTTTATAAAGAAGAACTTGATTATAAAGTGGAAAACGGGATGGATAAATTATTGCAAAAATGCCCGGATGAAATTTTGGAAGTCATCAATCCCAGCCGTTTAAACGCTGTTACCGATGCAGAAATATTAAATTATGATGACCGCGAAATGGACTGTGCCGCAGAGCATTTAAAACTGATACAGGAACATAATCTTTCGGTTGATGAACTGGCAGTATATAACCATATGGCGGCATATCTGCGCTGGTGCATAAACCATAATTTAATGGGCGATGTTTTTTTGCAGCAGCATGGTGACGTGGCTATAAATGTAAAAAGCGGCAGCCTTAAGGATTTGCGTACTTTTGTGCGTGATGAACTTGGCGGCAGGCTTATGATAATTGATTACAACTATAAAGGAGTTTGTTTTGCCAACTGGTATAACACCGGCAACCGCAGCATGCCCTACGCCTTTATTAAAGATTTAAAAGCATACGCAAGAGAATATTTTAAAGGGCAAATGCCTTGCGCAGAAGAAGCGGCATACCTGCTTTTGCCATGGGACGAAGAATATTGCCGGGCTGTTGAAAAAATTATTAAAGAACGTTTTGCCGAATGGCAAAAACTGTGCGGAGAAGAAAATGCTGCGCAGCCGTTTATTGATGAAAGCAATTTTAAAAAACTGCTGCCAGACTGGCAGGGAGCACGGCATTGCCGCATAAGCAAACGGATTATAAAAGACGGCTGTACGGTAGGTTTTTGCTGCCGGGAGGAACCTGACAGCGACGATACAGGCTGGGACAGCGGCTGGTATTTTGAAGCAGGCGACGAGGATGAAGTTTATGCCGGTGAAGATGCAGAGTATGGCATTTACGATTTAAATACTATCTGCAATTTGTATCCGGAGCTTTTGCCTTTGTTAAACAGCCCTTATGATACTGCTTTTGAGCGCAATAAAAGTGGCAGGCTGGTACAGATAAAGGACGGCGGGGAATAAAATGGATAAGGCTTTGACTGATTTTATAACCGAATACCGTGATTACATAACACTTTTTACAGGCATTGTGCTTGCTGTTGGAGCGGCAAAAAACTGGAACTGGCTGTGTAATCCGGTCGGCAAGCCGGATGCACACCTTTTAAGCCGCGGCATATACAGGCTTATTTTTGGCGCGCTTGGTTTAATACTTATATTTTGCGGTGCAATGATGATATTTGGATGAATGGATAGGTATTTTTTATAAAACAGCTTGCAGAAAATACTACTATATAGTATAATCCTATACGGGAGGAATATAAATGGAAATAAAAGGCGGCAATTATGTTTCGCAGATTAAAAGGCTTAGCGACAGAATTTTAGAGCAGATTTTAGCGGAGAAAAACATTGATGCCTTTAACGGCGCACAAGGGCGTATCTTATATGTTTTGTGGAGCAGGGACGGTATTTCTCTGCGCGAATTGGCAGATAAAACAGGTCTTGCGCCAACAACGCTTACAAGCATGGTTGACCGTATGGAGAAGGCAGGGCTTGTATGCCGTATGCCCGATAAAAAAGACCGCCGCAAAACCTTGCTGGCGCTTACCGCCAAGGCTGAAAATCTGGAGCAGGATTATAAAGCGGTATCCGATAAAATGTCCGAAATTTTTTACAAAGGCTTTTCTGATGAAGAAATCCGCGCTTGCGAGGCAATGCTTGCCAGAATTTTAGACAATATGAAAAAATTAGGTTAAACCTTCGATTGTTTACTGGAAAGGATGATTTATTATGACTAATGAATTAAGAACTTACCTTACTGAACAGGTAAACGCTTTAAAAAACGCACCTTCCTGCTGTGCAGAAGCCAAAGCAGTTTGCGCTGAATGGCTGGAAGCAGTTGGTACTGATAAAGAAGCAGAAATGACCAAAAAACTCATTGCCGAAGTTGAAGCAGACATTATGCCTGTTGACGGTTTAATTGCTTTTGCAGGCAGCGAAGCAGGCGTTAAAGTTTTTGGCGAGGAAATGGCTAAAAACGTACTTGCACATGCCGAAGAAATTAAAAAGAACGGCGCAAAATTCTGCGATTGCCCGGCCTGCACTGCCTGTGCTGCCATTATCGCCAAAAAAGCTGAACTGTAATTTAACAGCGTAAATAGTAAAACAGCACTCCGAAAGTAAAATTACTTTTGAAGTGCTGTTTGCTTTTACGTTGGTTTATTTTTATTTTACGCTTTCGGCTCTTTCCAAAAAGCCGCGGATAATATCGCAGGATTTGGCGAATTTTTCTTTTTCGCTTTCGTCAAGTTCTACTTCTAAAATTTGTTCAAGACCGTTTTTGCCGATAACGCAGGGCACGCCGGCGGCAACATCTTTTTGCCCGTATTCACCGTTAAGTGCTGTGGAGCAGGGCCAGATGAGTTTCTGGTCATGGAAAATTGCTTTTATAAGCATTACGGCAACATTGGCAATGCCAAATTCGGTACAGCCCTTGCCGTCAACTTCAATATCACCGGCGCGTTTAACCTGTTCCTGTAAATCATCAAGGTTAAGTGCGGCAAGCCTTGGGTTATTTTCGCGCATCTGCAAAAACGGAGTGCCGTTAATAAATATGCGCGACCATACGATAAAGCTGCTGTTGCCGTGTTCGCCCATGCATATTGCCTGAATGGAGCGGCGGCTGTAACCGGTAGCGGCTGAAAGCACGCGCAGCAGGCGGTAGGTTTCCAGGCTGGTGCCGGTGCAGAAGCAGCGGTTTGTCTGCCAGTTCATCTGGCGGCGGATGTATTCACAGATAATATCGGCAGGGTTGGAAATACTAATCATAATGCCTTTAAAATCAACCTGTTTTAAATGGCTGATTACTTCGTTTGCCATGCGGATGGTATCATCGAACATATCAAGGCGTGTTTCTCCGGGCTTGCGGCTGCGCCCGAACGCAACAACCATAATATCGGCATCGTTAAGTTCGTCGTATTCACCGGCGCGTATAACGGCGTCATGTCCGCATAAAGCTCCGCTTACGCAGTCGTCAAGGTCCAATGCCTGTGCGGCTGCTTTTTCTTTTAAAATATCAATTAAAACAATGTCATCGGCTTCGCCGGATTGAATAAGGCCCAGTGCTACATGAGAGCCTACATGACCGGCACCGATAATGACAACCTTTCTTGTTTTCATATACTATACCTTCTTTTTATGTATTACAGTGTCAGCTGCATTTACATAATACTATAAATTTTTAAAAAGTGAAAGTTAATTATTATTTTGCCAGATTCAAACTGTGGACACGGCGCTTTATGTTTCAGATATTACAAATAATGGCAAAAACAAGCGCAGAACGAAAATTTTATTGTAAATTGTTTGTAAGCATTGTTGCCTGTTATTGTTTTGTTTTTGTATAATTATTATAGAGGGTATATTGTTTAATTTTAAGGAGTGAGGGATGATGAAAAAGGTATTATGTACATTATTGATGGCAGCATTTATCAGCCCGTTATGGGCAGCGGAAACGGAAGCTGCACCTGAACAAAAATTAATGCCTGCTATTACCGCAGATGCGGGCGGCAATGAGCTTGGCGTTGTAAACGATATTCTGCGCGCGGCAAGCGGCAAGGACAGCCCTTTTGACCATGATAACGGCAGAGGCAATGACGATAAATGGCGGCACGATAATGGACGCCGCGGCAATTACAAAAAAGACCGTGACAGATGGGAACGTGAAGAACGCCGTGACAGGCATGACGATGACAGATGGGATGATGACCGCTGGGAACACGACGATGATGACAGGTGGGATGATGACCGCTGGGAACACGACGATGATGACAGGTGGGATGACGACCGTTGGGAACACGACGATGACGACAGGTGGGACGATGACCGTTATGAAGACGACGATGATGACAGATGGGATGATGACCGCTACGAAGATTAATTAAAATATGAAAAGAAAAACTCCTGCCCGGCAGTTAAGTTTGCCAAACAGGAGTTTTATTTTGTTTTAGCGCATATGCTTCATAAAATACATAATATTGTCGATTGTCAGCCGCAGATCATCTTTCGCCCTTAATTTAATCTGTTCATAGGGAAGGGCAACGCGGTTAATGCTGAAAATTCCGGTTACGCCTTCCTCGTAGGCTTTTTGAATATCGCTGCCGATATCGCCGACAACGGCAATAAGCGGTACGGATGATTTTTTAGCACGGCGTGCAACGCCAATAACTACTTTGCCGCGCAGGGACTGGGTATCAATTTTGCCTTCGCCTGAAATAATAAGGTCTGCGCCTTCAAGCAGGTTATTAAAATGAACGGTATCAAGCACCGTTTCTATGCCCGGTTGTAAAGTGCTGTTAAAAAATGCCGCCATACCGCCGCCCATGCCGCCTGCTGCGCCGGAGCCCGGCAGGTTCAGCACATCTTTATCCAAATCGCGTTTAATGATTTCGGACATGTGATAAAGACCGGCATCAAGCATTTTTATACAACCTTCGTCAGCTCCCTTTTGCGGCCCGAAAACAGCTGAAGCCCCATGCGGCCCGCAGAGCGGGTTATCAATATCGCACATGGTAACAATAGGAACTTCGCGCAGAAGTGGATTAATACCGCTTGCGTCGATAGCGGCAATATCCTTTAAGGTTTCACCGACAGGGACAAAACTTTCATTTTTGCTGTTGATAAAGCGTACGCCAAGAGCTGCTGCCGCACCGCAGCCGCCTTCGTTGGTTGCGCTGCCGCCAAGGCCTACAATAAGCTTTTTGCATTTGTTGCGCAAAGCGTCTTCAATAAGCTGTCCTACGCCGTAAGTGGTGGTTTTTTCTGCACGGCGGTTTTCACCAACCAGCGGCAGTCCTGCCGCTGCTGCCATTTCAATTACAGCAGTGCCGTCGGGTAAAATTCCGTAAAAAGAATTTATTTCGCGGCCGTAAGGGTCCTGTGCTTTAACGCTTACTTTTTCGCCGCCCAGTGCTTCCAAAAAGGCGTCAACGCTTCCTTCGCCGCCGTCGGCAACCGGAATGCTTACAACTTCTGCTTCCGGATAGTGATGGTGTATGCTTTCTTCCATAATGGAGCAGATTTCCATGGAAGACATTGTGCCTTTAAAAGAATCGGGTATTAAAAGGATTTTTTTCATAAATTACTCCTTAAATCAGCAGAACAGGGACAAGAGCCAGATACCAAGCATGGAAGATACGCCAAGCACCAAAGTGCAGACGGTTTGGGTTTTGTAGCCCTGGTCAGGAGTCATTTCGCCGAAGTTGGTAACAACCCAGAAGTAAGAGTCATTAGCGTGCGATACTACCATAGCGCCTGCGCCGATTGCCATAACGGTAAGGGTGGTAAGCATCGGTGTATCAAGGCCGAGTACGCCCAAGAGCGGTGCAACAATGCCTGCGGTTGTTGTAAGGGCAACGGTGGAAGAACCCTGAGCCGTTTTAAGAATTGCAGAAAGAAGGAACGGGAAGAAAATACCGATAGTTTCCAAAATGCCTGCGTTGGCGGTAATGTACTGTACCATACCGGAAACAGCAATAACTTTGCCGAGTACGCCGCCGGCAGCGGTTACAAACAAAATAGGGCCGGAAACTTTTAAGGTTTCATTGGTAAGTTCGTAAAATTCACCGGTTTTGCCGGAGCTGATAAGCTGGGCAACAGCAAAGATAACGCCTACTGCCAGTGCAATTACAGGTGTGCCGAGGAAAACGCATACATCGGCGAAGAAGCCGGTCCATTTAGCCATGTTGGAAATGGAACCCAAAGCCATTAACAAAATAGGAATGATAATAGGGGCGAGGGACATGAACGCGCCCGGAATATTTTTGTGGGAAGCCATAATTTCTTCATAAGTTTTTACAACTTCGCCGTCGTTAATGTCTTCAGGAGTTTTAACTTTCGGGCCGATATATTTAACGAAAGCATAGCCAGCAATAAGCGGGAAAATGGAAACTACCATGCCCATGCCGATAACCAGCAGCAGGTTATTGCCAATGCCCAAAGTATTTGCCGCAGCAATAGGGCCCGGTGTAGGGGGAATAAATACATGGGAGATGTAAAGGCCGGCGCTTAAAGCTACCGACATGCCAACGCTTGGCGCAAGAGTACGTTTAACCAGCGCTTTGCGGATAGGGTTTAAAATTACAAAGCCGGAATCGCAGAATACAGGAATGGAAACAACCCAGCCCATAAGTTCAATGGCGAGTTCCGGGTTCTTTTTGCCAACCAGTTTAATAATAAGGTCTGCCAGTTTAAAGGCTGCACCGGTAATTTCCAAAATGCCGCCGATAAGAGCGCCCAAAATAATAACGATACCGATACTGGTAAATGTGCCGGAGAAACCGGAGCCGATAACAGTGGCAATGCCCTGAACCGTTTTGCCGTCAACTTTGGTGTCCACCAAAGGAATACCGGCAACGAGGCCAAGAACAAGAGATACGGTCATAATAGACAAAAACGGATGAATCTTGTACTTGGAGATAGCAACAATCATGACGATGATAGCGATAACAAACGCTATCATTAAACCTAAACCTGACATAATAAAAATTCCCCCTTAATTTAATAGGTATTTTAAAATTCTTATATAGAATACTACATTTTTAAGAAAATGTAAATTATTCTTAATAAAATTTAACATAAAGTTAACGTTAAAACTTTAAATAGCATATACTATTATAAATTGATTTTACTTTTTGGATAAGGCAGTTTTTGTGGTAAAATATAAGAAAAACTATCGGAGAAATATTTATGAATAAACTTTACTATGTCCCCCTGGGGTGCAGTGCCAGAGGATATTTTATTAATGAAATAGCAGAGAAAGGCTGGGAAAATTCGCTTTTGGTTCTGCCCAGCGGCGTGTTGCAAAGCCGTGCTTTTAAAGAGGGCGCAGTACGCGTAAAAAATTTTGACGATGTTGCAACCGATCTGCTTAACGCTAACGGCTATGCAGGTTTACAGCGCATCTCACGCCGCACGCAGGAGCTTATTGTCGAAGAAATTCTGCAAAAATATGCCCACGATAATAAACTTGACTATTTTAACATTCTGGTTGAAAAGAAAGGCTTTGTTAAAGCGGTAACATCGCTTATCGGGCAGTTATCGCGCAGCGGCGCCAAAATGGAAGAAATTTACGAAGCGCTTAACGGCTGGGACAGGCCGGGAAAACTTGGGCTTAAAGACCGCGAAATTGCCGCCGTTTATACGGCTTACCGCCAGAAATTAAAAAAAGAAGGCTGGTTTGACGTTGAAGGCTTGTACCGCCTTGCTGTTTATGTGCTGCAAAAAGATAACCCGGTTGTTCCGTGGGAAAATTTATATTTCAGCGAGTTTTACCGTTTTGATGGATTGCAGATAGAACTGCTGCGCGAACTGAAAAAACATTGCAATATAAACGTTGGGTTAATGTATGACCCCAAGCGCCCGGAAATTTTTGCGGCAACTGAACATGCCTTTGCCGATTTAAGCCGTTTTTTGGATATGGAAAAATTATCGCCGGAACTGCCTGAACGTAAAAACAGCTTAAAAATACTGACGGAGTATCTTGGTGAAGAAAGCCGTGCTGTATATTCCGGCAGCGGCATAAAGCTGCTGGAGGCCGCAAGCCGTGAGCAGGAAATACGCACGGTGCTGCGCAGCGTTAAAAAGCTTTTGCTGAAGGGTATAAAAAGCAGTGAAATTATTATTTTGCTGAGGGATTTTTCGTTTTATGCCGGCCTGCGTAATTTAAGTGATGAATACGGCATTCCCGTTTCTTTGCCGCTGACGGCAGAACTGAATAATGAGCCTTTAACGGAGTTTATGTATCTGCTTGTTAAAACCGCCGCTTATTCTGCACCGGCAGCCGCAGCCGGTAATTTATGCACGCTTATGGGCTGTCAGGCAGTAAAAATGCTGTTTGAATTCGATACGGAGCTGCTTTTGCGTTTGAAAACGGAAAAACTCTATCAATCGGCAGACAGTTTTGTTGCTGACGGCATGGAAGTGCTAAAAGATGAAGAACAGCAGGAATTAAACCGTTTGCTGGATTTAATAAAAACCGTTCCCGAAAATGCCTGCATCAGCGAATATTGCACGGCGGCAGAAAATATTCTGGAAAAGCTGGACATTGCTTCCAGACTTGGCAGCGCCTATAAAAACGGCAGTGCCGGTTATGACGCAATAAAAAACTATATTCTTGCTGCAGGTAAATTAAAAGATATTTTATCGCTGCTGCAAAGTGATTACGCCGCCGGAGGAATGCTTAACAAAAAAATATCGGCGCAGGATTTTGCCGATATTTTGTATGAAGCGGTACAAGGTGTTGAACTTGTTCTGCAAAAAGGCGATATGAACGGCGTGCTTATTACAGAGGCTGCTAATATACAGGGCGTTTATTATCCTTATGTTTTTCTGCTTGGCGTGCGCGAAGGTGAATTCCCGTCAGTAAAAACAGAAAACTGGATTTATAACGATTATGAGCGTGCGGCAATGGAAGCGCTCGGTATAGATTTGCCCGGTACTATTGCCGGTTTAAACGAGGATAAATACTTTTTTGCCGCCGCGGCAGCAGCAGCCCTGCAAAGCCTTACCGTAAGCTGGTACAGTGACGATTCCGGCGGAGCATCTGCATATGTGGAAATGCTGCAAAATACTTTTGCGGATAATTCTCTTGAAGAAGAAAAATGCACGCCGGTTAATATTGACGGTTCTTTATCGGGCGATGAGCTGCTTGAAAATCTTGCTTTTGCAAACAGAAATAATAAACTGCTTGCAGAAGCTGTTGAGAACTGGGCTGAACGCAGCAGCATTGAATATATAAGAGAAAGCGGTTTTAACCGTTACAGCGGCATACTGCAAAACAGTGAGCTGCTGTCTGAACTCCCGCGGAAAATTGGCAGCAGCTTCAGTGCTTCAAGGCTTGAAACTTATGCGGATTGCCCGTTTAAATTTATGGTAAGTTATTTGTGGCGGCAGGAAGAATATGCCGAAATGGATGAAGATATAAATGCTGCTGACGAAGGAAGCCTTATGCACGCCGCAGCAGCACAGTTTATAGGCTTGTATTTAAATAAAAGCCTTGCAGAGTATCCGCCGGAAACTTTATGTGAAGAAATGCGGCGTATTTTTGATGCTTTAAGCAGGGAATACGAGCAAAGCGGCAAATTGAAAGACACCATATTTTTAACTTATCAGAAAGAAAATATTTTAAAACGCCTGTTTAAATTTGTTAAAGCAGAATATGAATATGCAAAAGCATGGTACGGATATAAGCCTTTAAATGTGGAAATGTCATTTGGACCGGGTACATCGCTGCCGCTTAGCTTAAGTGATGAAGACGGAGCGGTTTATAATTTTAAAGGACGTATTGACCGCGTTGACGCTGACGGCGAAAGAATATTTGTTACCGATTACAAGCGCAGCAAAATACCGGACCCCAAAGATATGAAGGAAGGTTTGGATTTGCAGATGCCGCTTTATTTACTGGCAGCGGAACAGCTGACAAAAGATAAAACGGTTTTGGGCGGCGATTATTTTTCTTTTAAAAGTTCTGAACGTGATAAAGGAATAGTTTTTGATGCTAAAAATAAACCGCCGTTCTTTACAGCAAAATCCGTAGGTGAATGGGATAGTTTTGTTGAAGAAACGAAGCAGTTTATTACCAGCTACATAAAAGCCATGCGCAGCGGCAATTTTAAGCCGTCTGCAAAAAGAATATGCTCAAATTATTGCCCGGCGCGTGAAATTTGCAGGCGTTTTAACGAAAAAAACAACGGAGGTGCAGACGGAGATGTTTAATTTTACAGAAAATCAGGCAGCGGCCATTAATACTCTTAACTGCAATGTCTCCGTATCTGCCGGTGCGGGCAGCGGCAAAACAAGAGTGCTTGTTGAACGTTTCATCAACATTCTTGCCCAGGGTATAAAAAATCCGCAGCAGGCTGTGCAGCCAAAAGAGATACTGGCAATAACTTTTACGCGCAAAGCTGCGGCAGAAATGAAGGAACGCATACGCAAACGCTTGTATGAACTTGAAAAAGAGGATGCCGTAAATAAAGAGTTCTGGCATAACCACAGGCAGCGTTTTGACCAGGCGCGCATCAGTACAATTCATGGTTTCTGCAACGGAATATTAAAAGAAAACCCTGTAGAAACAGGGCTCGACCCTTCGTTTAATGTTGCGGAAGAAAATGATATGCAGGAATTTTTGGAAGCCAATATCACTGGTTTTATTAAAAAAGCGATTGCAGAAAATGATTCCGGTTTGGAAGAACTTATCCGCAATTACGGAATTGAAGGCGTTAAAGAACAGCTGCTCAGCATTTATGGCATTGCGGATGAGGTTTTGAAACTTGAAAATCCGGCAGAGCCGTATAAAAAAAGTGCGGATTGTGCGCCTGAATTGCAGTCAGAGCTTACTGCGCTTGTTGACGAGCTTATTGCAGGTATGGGCACTGTTGTTGACAAAACAACCAAGCATTATCCCAAATTGCAGAATTTAAAGGAAAACCGCCATTTGGTTATTGAGGCAATTCAGAAATATGAAACTGAAGAAAGCCGAGCGGTGCTAAACCAATATATTGGCGTGCTTACCATGCAAGCTAAAGATAAAGCAGTTGTTGCCGAAGCTAGAGAAGCACTGAAAAAACTATACCAGGCTGTTGTTGATGACCGTGCAGCAGAACTGGTTACCGTATGGAATAATGTTTTGCGCAGCTGCCGTAAATTTGTGCTGGCAAAGCAGGAAGAACTTAATTTAATCGGTTTTGATGATTTGGAAACCCTTGCCTTAAAACTTTTGCTTGATTCACAGGAAACACGGCATAAATACCAGCAGAATTTTAAATACATAATGGTTGATGAATTTCAGGATACCAATGAGCGCCAGCGCGAGATTATATACCTGTTATGCGGCGACGATAAGGACAGCCTGAACGGCAATAAGCTGTTCGTTGTTGGCGACCCCAAGCAATCTATTTACCGTTTCCGCGGTGCTGATGTTAATGTTTTTGCACGTGTGCGCAGAGATATTGGCGCTAAAAAAGGCAAAAACATTGTTTTGGATGACAATTTCCGCACGGTGGATAAAATTCTTGATTTCTGTAATGTAACCTTCCCGGATTTGTTGGGGCTTGACGAAACGCAGGATGTGTTTTTTGAAGCGCTGCGGGCCAACCGTTCAGGCACGCTTTTGCCGGAACTTATTGTAATAAACCATGATGAGCAGACGGCGCAGATGGATGCACGCGAAGCGGAAGCCGCTTTTATTGCGCAGAAAATAAAAACCCTGCATGATGAAGAAGGCGTTTTATACAGCGATATTGTTATTTTGCTGCGTGCCATGACGAAGGTTGATTATTACGAAAATGCACTGAACTGCAGCGGAATACCTTGCAATGTTGTTGACGGCAAAGGCTTTTATGGAAGACAGGAAATCATTGATTTTATCAATTTGCTGACAGTTTGTGCCGACAGCAGGCGTAATTTGGAACTGGCAGGTGTTTTGCGTTCGCCATATTTTGCTGTTGATGACGAAACGCTTACTGCTTTGTTCTTTGAATTACAGGATAATGCAGATAAATATGAAAGTTTATGGCAGATTCTGCAAAGCGGAACATATCCGGGATATTTGGCCGAAACGGAAAAAAGCAAATTAAACCGTTGCAGCAGCGTTTTAAAACAAATTTATGATGCTTCCATGTCACTGCCGCTTACGGATTTATTCAGCTTTATCGAACAGATTCTTAATCTTAATGCTGTTACTGCTGCACAGCCGGGGGGAGAAGAAAAAAACGCCAATTTAAAGAAGTTATTTGCTCTTGCCGCTGAATTTTGCCTGCACAGGCAGGGCGGACTGCGTGAATACCTTGATAACATAAAACGCCTGCGAGCACTTAATGCGCGTGAAGCGGCAGCTGTTTCCGGTAATGCACAGGAAGCCGTAAAAATTATGACTATCCATAAATCAAAAGGGCTTGAGTTTCCAACCGTTATTTTGCCGGCACTTGATACAGGGGTTGGCGGCGGCAGCACGCAAATAAATTTTAATAAAAACACAGGGCTTGGCATTAAAGTTGATGTTAACGGAAACTTGCAGGAAAGCAGCGTTTTTAAAGAAATAAAAGCCTTAAACAGTGAACTCGACAAGGCAGAGAAGGAACGCCAGTTTTATGTTGCGGCAACGCGTGCAAAAGACAGGCTGATTTTATCCGGCGTTACAAAAACCAAAGGTGATAAAGGCACATGGTTTAAAAATCTGAAAAATATATTAAGCGGCTATGAAGGCATGATTTTTACCAATGTTGACGCGGCAGAAATATTACCGCAGGAAATGCAGGCAGAAGAAGATACCGAAAGTTTAATCGGCGAAGATGTAATTGCCAATACTCTGCCGCTGCCGGAATACGGAAAAGCCTGGCAGCAGAGTTTTTCGGCTTCATCTTTACAGCAGTATAATATCTGCCAGCGCAGTTTTTATTACCATTATATTTTGCAAATGCCGCCCGTTGAGCCTCAGCTGAACGGTGAGAACGCAATTGATGCCAGAACTTTTGGCACTTTGGTGCATGAAGCACTGGAAAAATATGCCGGTAACGTAAAAAAAGCCTTAATGCAGGCTGCTTATGATAATAATTTACAGGATTATGACCTTAGTGAAGCAGAAAAAATGCTGGAAAAATATCTGCAAAGCAATTTATATCCGGGACTGGAGGCTAAACAGCTGCACGAAACCGGCTTTGCGCTGCCGGTACTTGCAAAATACGGCATAAATGCGCAGTGCTACGGCTTTATAGATAACATTATTTATAATTCTGACGGCAGTTTAAGCATTATTGATTATAAAACAGGGCATGTGCCTGATGCGCTTCCCAAAGGATATAAATATCAGCTGGCTTTATATAAGCTGGCGGCAGAAGAAATGTTTAACCTGCCTGTTAAAAGTGCGGAGCTGCATTTTCTGCGCGGCTGTGTAAGGTTTGAACTTCCGTCAGGCTTTAACCCGGAAGAAATTGCAGCCGAACTGCAAAGCATTTTTGCCAAAACAGATGAGCGGGAATTTACATGCAGCACAGCCTATTGCCACAGCTGCCCGTATGCGTATTTCTGCAAAAAAATTTAAGGTGGGCGCGCATATAGTAAAATTTGCTTTAGTATAGTATAATGTATACAAAAAAGAATAAGAGGTGTTTACATAATGAAAACAAAAATTACCGAACTTTTAGGCATTAAATATCCTGTTATCCAGGGCGGTATGGCATGGACTTCCGACGCTAACCTTGCTGCAGCTGTTTCCAATGCTGGCGGCGCAGGCATTATTGCTACCGGTGGCCGTACTACCGAATGGACCAAAGCAGAAATTCAAAAATGCAAAACCTTGACCGATAAACCTTTTGGCGTAAACTTAATGCTGATGGCACCGAATGTTAACGAAATTATCGAAGTTGTATGCGAAGAAAGAGTTGCTTTTGTAACTCTCGGCGCAGGCAACCCGGTGCCGCATATTGAAAAACTGCACAGTGCAGGCATTAAGGTTATTCCGGTTGTGCCGAACGTAAAACTTGCAAAACGCGTGGAAGCAGCAGGCGTAGACGCAATGGTTATTGAAGGCATGGAAGGCGGCGGACATATCGGCCAGCAGACCACCATGGCGCTGATGACCAACGTACTGCCTCTGGTTAAAAACGTACCTGTACTGGTTGCAGGCGGCATTGCCGACGGCCGCGGCATTGCAGCAGCACTTCTGATGGGTGCAGACGGTGTACAGATGGGTTCCCGTTTTATTCTTACCACTGAGTGCCCGACTCATCCGCGTGCTAAACAGGCAATTATTGATGCTACCGACACCGATTCCGCTGTTACCGGCTTCAGCCGCAATAACGCAGTACGCTGCCTGAAAAATGAATTTACCAAAGAATATCTTGCCAAAGAAGTTGCGGGCGCTCCGCAGCAGGAACTTAATGATTTTGCAACCGGTACCAACCGCATGGGTGCAGTAGACGGCGACATTGAACATGGCGCAGTGCTTGTAGGCCAGAGCCTGAACGCTCTTAACGAAATTCTGCCCTGCAAGGAAGTTATGGAAAAACTTATTGCCGAAGCAAGAGAAACCCTTGCCAACGCTAAAAATATTGAACTGTAATTGTAATTAAGTTAGAAAAACGCATTACACTTTTTTTAAGTGTAATGCGTTTTTTACTTATTCTTCAAAATCAGAAGTTTTTACCAAACCTTTGTCCAAAAGGAAACTGCGTGCTACTTCGGCACGGTCGCGGCCTTTTTCTACAACTTCATAATTAAGGCTTTGCATGGTGCTGTCATCAATAGCGTTGTCCAAAACTTTAAGTGCTTCAATAAGTTCCGGATATTCTTCTGCGGTTTCGCCGTTTATAAATGGGCACATATAGTAGGGTGGGAAAAAGTGTTTGTCATCCTCCAGCAATACCAAATCATATTTCTGCAAAAGCCCGTCTGTGGAAAACGCCGTAATAACATCAACATTATCACTGGTAATGGCAGTATACATAAGCGTTCCGCTGAAATTATTGACAGATTTGAATTTTATGCCGTAAGTTTTTTCAATACCGGGCAAACCGTCTTCACGTGCCGCAAATTCCGGCGAGCATCCGAAACGCAGGTTGTGGCTTACGCGGGTTAAATCTGTTACTGTTTTTAAATGGTATTTTTCGGCAGTTTCTTTGGTAACGGCCAATACATATGTATTATTAAAGCCTAAACTGCCAAGCAGTTCAATGTTGTGGTCGCGCCGCATCTGCTTTTCAACCATATTATACATTTCTTCCGGCGTAAAACCGGGGCGCAGTTTATTTTTTAATATAGTGCTGTAACCTGTGCCGGTATATTCAGGGTACAAATCAATTTCACCGCTGCGCAGGGCTTCAAAGGCAATCATTGTGCCGCCAAGCGCAAGGCGCCGCTCAACCTTGATATCGGTTTTGGCTTCAATTAAATCGGCAAGCATATTGCCGATAATCACGCTTTCGGTTGCATCCTTGGAACCGATGCGGATATCCGGACGGTTTACAAGTTCGCGCCCGAGCAAAAATCCGCCGCTGATAAGAATGATGCATGCGGCAACGGCCAGAGTTTTTTTGCGCTGGCTTTTAATTTGCTCAATAGTTTTGGTTGACATTTTTTTGGAAGCGGGCTGTAATGAAACAGGCGTAACTGCTGTTTCTATTTTGCTCATCACAAAATCCATTAAAAGCGCAAGGCAGCAGGCTGGTATTGCACCGGCCAGAATCATGGCGGAATTATCTGTTTGTATACCGCTTAAAACAAGCGTGCCAAGACCTCCGGCGCCTATGTAGGCGGCTATGGTCATCAGCCCTACGGCGTTAACGCTGGAAATGCGTATACCGGCCATAATTACCGGCAGCGACAGAGGCAGGCGCACTTTAAATAAAATCTGCATGTCTGTCATGCCGATACCTTTTGCTGCTTCCAAAGTTTCGGAACTTATATTGCGCAGACCTGTACAGGTATTTTTTAAAATAGGCAAAAGGGAATAAAGTACAACCATGGATACGGCGGTAATAGAGCCGATACCCATATAGGGAACGAGAAAACCTAGGAGTGCTAGGCTCGGCAATGCCTGAGCAAGATTGGCAAACCCCATAACGGGCTTCATAATTTTATCGCGCCCGGAAATATAAACACCGAGCGGTATGCCAAGGCAAACAGCTATTGACACAGAAAGCAAAGTAAGCTGTATATGCCCTAAAAGCAGTTCAAAAATATATTGGTGCTGTTCAAGCAGAAAGGTGAGAAAAGCAGTCATGCTCCGGCACCTCCTTTAACACCAATAAACTGGTGGCTCATTGTTGTTACAAGGCTTGAGTTTGTTATAAGTCCTGCAAGCCGGTTATCTCTGTCTGTAACGGGAATATTTGAGATATTAAGCCCGTTGATTTTTTCTAAAAGAGAAACTATATTTTCTTCCGTATCGGCGGTTACACGTGCGTGAGTCATAACTGTTTCGACCGGCAGGCTTTTGTCGGCCGAATTCAGAATGCTTCTGGCACGTACAATTCCGAGCAGGTGATTATCTTCATCAATGACGATAAGGCTGTCGACCTTATCAATACGCATTTTTTCAAGCCCTTTAAACATTGGTACATAAGGGTATGTTGTTTTGGGCGAGGTTATCATAATATCTTTGGCGCGTATTAACTGCGGGCTGCTCCAGATACGTTTGCTGCCAACAAATTCACTTACAAAACCGTGGGCAGGATTTTTAAGGATGTTTTCCGGTGTATCGTACTGCAGAATGCGCCCGCCCTGTAAAATGCAGATGCGGTCTGCAATTTTTACGGCTTCGTCCATATCGTGCGTAACAAAAACTATTGTTTTATGCAGCTTTGACTGCAAACTTACGAGTTCGTCCTGCAGCTGGCTGCGGGTAAGAGGGTCCAGCGCAGAAAACGGCTCGTCCATTAAAATAATATCGGGGTTCATGGCAAAAGCACGGGCAACGCCGACACGCTGCTGCTGTCCGCCGCTTAAATGATTTGGATAGCGGTCTAAAAATTCTTCGGGTAAACCGACCGTTTCCATTAATTTTACTGTACGGTCAACAATTTCGTAAACCGGCATTTTGGCAAGCCGGGGAATTATTTCGATATTTTCCCGTACTGTCATGTGTATAAATAAGCCTGTCTGCTGAATAACGTAACCAATATTGCGGCGCAGTTCGATAGGGTCTTGTGCTTCAATATCGGTACCGTTAATTTTAATCTGGCCATCACTTGGTTCGATAAGGCGGTTAATCATTTTTAAAATAGTTGTTTTGCCGCAGCCGGAGGGGCCTATTAAAACAACCAGTTCGCCTTTGTTTATTTCCAGATTGATATTTTCAATAACATTGTGTTCTTTATAAGCCTTGCTTACATTAATGAATTGAATCATGAGGTCACTTCCTTTTTTCTAAGTTTTGAAATTTTGAATGGCTTTTAAACATACATCCATAATATCAGCCTCCTCTCTATAAAAAATAGATAACAATTTACAATTCGTGATAATTTATAAAAAATCCTGTTTTATTTTATTAACTAAAAAATTAAATTTTTGTAAAAACACAAAATCTTTTAACGTTTTCAGAAAACAGTACATAATTAATGAAAATGCTTTAAAAAATTTGACTTCCAATGCCCGGAAGTGTTACAATAATAACAACATAAAACTTACCTTTAAATCGGTCCTGTGAGACTGTAAGGTAGACTTTTAGGTAACTTGTACTACAAGCCTTCCTATCCTCATGGGGACCGGAAGGCTTTTATTTTTGTAAGTAAGCGGCTTTAGTCCGCAAGTTATGCTTAAATTAACAAACAGGAGGTTTCTGCAATGGCAAAAGCAACAGTTTCTCTCGGCGGACGGGATATACTGGATTTGGATTCGCTTTCCGTTGAGGAATACGAACTCATCCTTAAAACCGCAGCCGAGATGAAAAGAATTATGAAGCGTGATATTAAAAAGGTTCCTTCGCTGCGTGGAAAATCTATCATCAACTTGTTCTATGAACCAAGTACGAGAACCCGCACTTCTTTTGAACTGGCAGGAAAATATCTTGGCGCTGATGTTGTAAACATTACTACTTCAAGCTCCAGTGTTGTAAAGGGTGAATGCCTGCGCGACACAATTCTTACCGTACAGTCCATGGCTTGTGATGCCATTGTAATGCGCCATCCTATCGAAGGTGCCGCAGCCTATGCTGCCGATGTTTCCAAAGCTGTCATCATCAACGCCGGTGACGGCGCCCATGCACATCCTTCTCAGGGACTGCTTGATATGTTTACCATCCGCGAGCAGGGCAAAGATTTTAAAGGCCTTAAAATGGCAATTGTCGGCGATATTTTATACAGCCGTGTTGCACGCACGAACATTGCTGCCTGGACAAAACTGGGAGCGGAAGTGCATGTTGCAGGCCCGATGACTTTAATTCCGCACGATATTGAAGCACTTGGTGTAAAAGTACATAAACGTGTTGAAGATGCTATTGAAGGCGCGGATGTTATAGACATTCTGCGTATTCAGCTTGAACGCCAGCAGAAAGGTTTGTTCCCGTCTGCACGCGAATATGCAAGAATTTTTGGCATTAACGAAAAACGCCTGGCACTGGCCAAACCTGATGTAACCGTGCTGCATCCGGGCCCGATGAACCGCGGCCTTGAAATTTCCTGGGATGTTGGTTACTGCGACAACGCCAAAATCAGGGACGAAGTACAAAACGGCGTTGCCGTGCGTATGGCATTGCTGTTCTTAACGCTGACAGGAGGGAAACAAATTGAAAACATTAATTAAAAACGGACGTGTGGTTGACCCTTCGCAAAATCTTGATGCAGTAATGGACGTGCTTATTGAAGACGGCGTTGTTGCTGCAATTGATAAAAATATCGAAGCAGCTGCCGATGAAGTTTATGATGCTTCCGGCCTTGTGGTTGCTCCTGGGCTTGTTGATGTGCATACGCATCTGCGCGAGCCGGGCCTTGAAGCAAAAGAAGATATTGTTACCGGCACCATGGCGGCAGCGGCTGGCGGCGTAACCACCATTGCCTGCATGCCTAACACCAAACCGGTTGTGGATAACAGCATTATCGTCAGCGGCATTAAAGAACGCGCTGCCCGCGAAGGTTATGTAAATGTAGAAGTTATCGGCGCCATCAGCAAGGGCGAACAGGGCAAGGAACTGGCAGAACTTGGTGATATGGCAGAAAAAGGTGCTATGGCTTTCAGCGACGATGGCCATTATGTAGAAAGCAGCCGCCTGTTTTTTCTGGCTGCAAGATATGTAAGCGCTTTTGATAAAGTTTTGATTTCCCATTCTATCGAAGAAGAACTTAACCACGAAGGTTATATGCATGAAGGCGCTGTTTCCGCACGCATTGGCGTGCCCGGCATTCCTTATATTTCCGAAGATATCGCTGTAGCGCGTGACTGCATAATTTCCGAATATACCGGTGCACATGTACATATTGCACACGTTGCTTCCAAAGGCGCGCTTGATATTATCCGCCGCGCCAAGGCAAGGGGAGTAAACGTAACCTGCGAAGTTACCGTTCACCACCTGACTTTAACGGATGAAGCATGCAGCACATACAGCACGGCTACAAGAGTATCGCCGCCGCTGCGCAGCATGGACCACGTGGAAGCATGCCGCCAGGCATTGAAAGACGGTACTGCGGACGCTATCGTTACGGACCACGCTCCGCACGCACCGGAAGAAAAAGACGTTGAGTTCCGTTATGCACCGAACGGTTTTACAGGCCTTGAAACTTCTCTGGGTGTAATTTTAACCGAACTTTATCATACAGGGCTCTTCACAATTAATGAAATTATTGATAAAATGAGTACAGCGCCTGCGCATATTTTTGCATTAAATGCTGGAAGTTTAAAAGTTGGCTCTCCGGCGGATGTAACTGTTATCGACCTTAACAAGGAATGGACAGTTGATAATACGAAATTTTATACACGCGGCAACGTAACACCTTTCAATGGCAAACATTGCAAAGGCAAAGCGGTTGCCACTATGGTAGCAGGTAAATTTGTGATGAGAGATGGTGTAGTATGCGGCAAATAGGCAGAAAGGGTAAACTTGTTTTAAAAGACGGCAGCGTTTACAGAGGTACTTTGTATGGCAAACGCAATGCTGTCGGCGAAGTTGTTTTTACAACGGGCATGAGCGGTTATCAGGAAACTTTGACTGACCCCTCGTTTTGCGACCAGATTGTTGTAATGACTTATCCTTTGGTAGGCAATTACGGTATCAATAAAGATTTTAACCAGGGCAGAAGGTGTTTCTTTCAGGGCTATGTTATCAGCGAGCTGTGCGACCACCCGAGCAACTGGAAAAACGAAAAGTCTCTGGAAGATTTTCTTGATGAACAGGATGTTCCGGTACTGGTTGGCGTAGATACGCGTGCCATTACCAGAAAACTGAGAAATTACGGCGTTTTGCAGGGCGTTATCGTTCCGGACGAAATGCCGCAGGAAGAAGTTGACAAACTGCTGGCGCTGCCGGAAGTTCATGACCAGGTAGCAAAGGTTACAACTCCGGAAATTTATACGATGGGCGAAGGCAAATACCATGTAGCTGTTATGGATTACGGCATTAAGCAGAACATCCTTAACTATCTGGCAAGCTTTGGCTGCCGCCTTACCGTGTTCCCGGCGTTTACAAGTGCGCAGGAAGTTCTTGCTTCCCAGCCGGACGGCATCTTCCTTTCCAACGGCCCTGGGGACCCGAAGGATTTGACTTCCGTTATCGAAGAAGTTAAAAAATTCATCGGCAAACGCCCGATTTTCGGTATCTGCCTCGGCCATCAGCTGATGGCGCTGGCAAACGGAGCCGATACATACAAAATGAAATTCGGTCACCGCGGCATTAATCATCCTGTTAAGGATTTGCTTGAACATAAAGTTATGATTACTTCCCAGAATCACGGTTATGCCGTTGATGAAAAATCACTGGAAGGTAAAAATATTGAAATTACAAATATTTCGCTGAATGACCATACAATTGAAGGCGTGCGTTATCTTGACCACCCGACCTTTACCGTACAGTACCATCCGGAAGCAAGCCCGGGGCCTGGCGGTCACGAATATTTGTTTGAACGTTTTATTAAAATGATGGGAGGCCGCTAATATGCCGAAACTGCAAAATGTAAAAAAAGTACTGGTTATCGGTTCCGGCCCGATTATTATCGGGCAGGCGGCAGAATTTGACTATTCCGGTACACAGGCCTGCCGCGCATTAAAAGAAGAAGGGCTTGAGGTTGTACTGGTAAACAGCAACCCGGCTACTATTATGACGGACGTGCATATTGCCGACCGTGTTTATGTTGAACCTGTTAATGTGGAATTTTTGGAAAGCGTTATTAAACGCGAACGCCCGGATGCTTTGCTGGCAACCCTGGGCGGGCAGGTTGGCCTGAACCTTGCCATTGACCTTGATAAACAGGGTATTTTGCGCGAATATAATGTTAAGCTTCTGGGCACCCAGATTGAAAGCATTAAACGTGCGGAAGACCGTGAGCTGTTTAAGGAAACGATGGAAAAAATCAACCAGCCGATTCCGGAAAGCACGATTGTTGAAACCGTTTCCGCAGCTAAGGAATTTGCGCGTGAAGTTGGTTATCCGCTTATCGTACGCCCGGCATATACTTTGGGCGGCACCGGCGGCGGTATTGCCAACAACGACGAAGAACTTGACGATATTGTAAGTAAGGGCCTTTTGTACAGCCTTATCGGCCAGGCCTTGATTGAACGCAGTGTTGCCGGCTGGAAAGAAATTGAATACGAAGTTCTGCGCGACGCTGACGATAACTGCATTACCGTTTGCTCCATGGAAAACCTTGACCCGGTTGGCGTGCATACGGGCGACTCCGTTGTTGCCGCACCGGCACAGACTTTGAGCGACCATGAAGTACAGATGCTGCGCCAGGCCTCTATCGACATTGTACGCGAACTTGGCGTACGCGGCGCCTGCAACGTACAGCTTGCGCTCGACCCGAATTCCTACCGTTATTATGTAATCGAAGTTAACCCGCGTGTAAGCCGTTCTTCGGCGCTTGCTTCCAAGGCAACCGGTTATCCCATTGCTAAAGTAGCAACTAAAATTGCCGTTGGCTACACACTGGATGAAATTCAGAATGCCGTTACCCAAAAAACTACGGCATGCTTCGAGCCTTCGCTGGACTATGTTGTTTTAAAATTCCCGCGCTGGCCGTTTGATAAATTCGTTACCGCAGACCGTACTCTCGGCACGCAGATGAAAGCTACCGGCGAAGTAATGGCCATTGAAAGAAATCTGGAAGCCGCGCTTTTAAAAGCTGTACGTTCTTTGGAAATCGGCCTTATTCACCTTGAAATGCCGGAACTGAAAGCACTGAGCGATGAAGAAGTACACGAGCGTATTCATCTGATTGATGACCAGCGTCTGTTTGTTATTGCCGAAGCATTCCGCCGCGGCGTAACGATTGACGAAGTACACGATATTACCAAAATCGACAAATGGTTCCTGCAAAAAGTAATGAACATTGTTGAGATGGAAAACCGCATTAAAACCGAACCCATGACGGCAGAACTGATGCTTGCCGCCAAGAAAAAAGGCTTTGCGGATGTTACCATTGCAGGCTATATCGGCAAAACATGGCAGGAAGTGCGTGAAATGCGCAAAGGCTGGGGTATTATTCCGACCTATAAGATGGTTGATACCTGCGCCGCAGAATTTGAAGCCGCAACTCCGTACTATTATTCCACTTATGCGGAAGAAGACGAAGTTGAAGTAAGCGATAAAAAGAAAGTTGCCGTACTTGGCAGCGGCCCGATCCGTATTGGCCAGGGCGTAGAATTTGACTACTGCTCCGTTCATTCTGTATGGGCGCTGAAAGAACTCGGCTATGAAACCATTATTATCAACAACAACCCTGAAACCGTAAGTACGGACTTTGACACCAGCGACCGCCTGTATTTTGAGCCGCTGACGATTGAGGACGTACTGAACATTCTCGATAAAGAAAAACCGGAAGGCGTTATTGTGCAGTTCGGCGGACAGACAGCCATTAACCTCGCCGGTCCGCTGGAAAAAGCAGGCATTAAAATTTTGGGCAGCAGCGTGGAAAGCATTGACCGCGCCGAAGACCGCGAACGTTTTGATGAACTTTTAACCTCCTGCAACATTCCGCGCCCGAAAGGACATACCGTATTCGATACCGAAGGCGCTCTGAAAGCAGCTGCCGATGTTGGTTACCCGGTAATGGTGCGCCCGTCCTATGTACTCGGCGGCCGTGCCATGGAAATTGTTTATAACGACGAAGAACTGAAATACTACATGACAAACGCCGTTAAGGCTTCGCACGAACATCCGGTACTTGTTGACCACTATCTGCAAGGTACGGAAGTTGAAGTTGACGCTATCTGCGACGGCAAGGACGTACTGATTCCCGGCATTATGGAACATATCGAACGCGCAGGCGTACACTCCGGCGACTCTATTGCCGTATATCCTCCGCGCACGCTGGCAGAATCGGTTATTAAAACTATTATCGATTACACAAACAGAATTTCCATCGGCCTTGAAGTACACGGAATGATTAACATTCAGTACATTGTACGCAATAACGAAGTGTTTGTTATTGAAGTTAACCCGCGTTCTTCCCGTACCGTGCCGTTCCTCAGCAAAGTTACCACCATTCAGATGGTTGACGTTGCAACCAAATGCGCAATGGGGCAGAGCATCCGTGAACAGGGTTACCGCCCAGGCCTGCAGCTCTTCCCGGATTACTATGCAGTTAAAGCACCGGTATTCTCCTTCAACAAGATGAGTAATGTTGATATTACCCTTGGGCCTGAAATGAAATCTACCGGTGAAGTAATGGCCATTGACTACCAGTATTCGCGCGCACTGTATAAAGCCTGCATTGCTGCCGGCATTAATGTGCCGCACGAAGGCGCAATTCTTATTACCGTAGCCGATATGGATAAAGAAGAAGCCTGCGAAATTGCAGCCGGTTTTGCAGACCTTGGCTATGAAATTGTAGCAACCGGCGGCACTGCGGAATATCTGAACAACCACGGTGTAAAAGTAAGGGTTGCAACCAAAGTAAGCGAAGGCAGCCCGAATATTCTTGATGAAATTAAAGAAGGCCATATCAGTATGGTTATCAATACAACCAACCATGGCCGTGATGCTGAACGCGACGGCTTTAAAATCCGCCGTTCTACGGTTGAGCATGCCATCGCCTGCCTGACATCCCTTGATACGGCACGCGAACTGCAGCATGTAATGAGCGCTATGCGCCGCCGCCGTGTAGTAAGCATTGTTGCTTTGCAGGACCTTTCCTGGGAGGGCTGATAAATGCCTAAGAAAATAGTTGAAGCTAAAGTTATTGGGCAGCATGTTTTAAACAATTCAACAAAATTAATAGAAGTTTACGCACCGGAACTGGCAGAACTTGCCGTTCCGGGGCAGTTTGTAAACGTGCAGGTATTTAACTGTACTGCTCCGCTTCTGCGCCGTCCTTTTGGCGTTGCTGCCGTTAATAAAAAAGATGGCACTATTACCATGATTTACCGTATTATCGGCGAAGCTACCAAACTGCTGGCAGAATATTGCAGCGGCGATAAATTAAGTATTGTGGGCCCGCTTGGGCGCGGTTTCGATATGAACGCGCAGCATCCGCTCATTGTCGGCGGCGGCCTTGGCCTTGCACCGCTTTTGTTCCTTGCTTCTGCTTTTGGCAAAGGCAAAGCGGAAATTGTTATGGGCGGGCGTTGTGCCGACGAATTGTTCTGGACAAAACTGTATAAAGAATACTGCCCGGTAATGCACCTGACGACGGATGACGGAAGCTGTGGCACCAAAGGTACGGTTTTGGCCGTACTGCCGGAACTTCTTGCCAGCGGCAGATATGATGCGCTGTATGTATGCGGCCCTGTGCCGATGATGAAAGCAGTTGCGGAAGCAGCTGAAAAATACGGCGTTAAATGCCAGGTTTCACTTGAAAAATACATGGCCTGCGGCCTTGGTGCATGCCTGTCCTGCTCTTGCAGCGGCATTGGCAAACGCCTTAAGGTTTGCACTGACGGCCCGGTATTCTGGGCTGAGGAGGTGGGAGAATGGTAAGCGCAAAATTGTATGACGGACGTCTGGCAGTTGATATTGCCGGTTTGAAAATGCAGACTCCGGTTACCACCGCTTCCGGCACTTTCGGCTTTGGCCTTGAATTTACCGATTTTCTGGATTTGGAAAAAGTTGGGGCAGTATGCGTAAAAGGTACAACGCTTCTGCCGCGCGAAGGCAATAAAGGCCAGCGTGCTGTAGAAACACCTTCCGGAATGCTTAACTGCGTAGGTTTGGAAAACCCCGGCAGCGATTACTTTTTGAATGAAACACTGCCTAAACTGCGCAAATATGATGTGCCCGTAATTGTAAATATTGCGGCTTCTTCTCCCGAAGAATACGGCGAACTTGCTCATAAGCTTGATGTTGACGGTGTAGATGCGGTAGAAATTAATATTTCCTGCCCGAACGTTAAACAGGGCGGCATTGCTTTCGGTACATGCCCTGACAGTGCTGCTGCCGTTGTAGAGCAGGTAAAAAAACATTTTACCAAAACTGTTATTACCAAACTTTCTCCTAATGTAACCAGCATTACGGAAATGGCACTGGCAGTTGAAAATGCAGGTACTGATGCAATTTCGTTAATTAATACGCTTATCGGCATGAAGATAGACATTGAACGCCAGCGCCCGGTGCTTGGCAATATTACCGGCGGTTTAAGCGGCCCGGCAGTACGCCCGGTTGCAGTACGCATGTGTTACGAAGTAGCGCAGAAGGTGCATGTGCCTATTATCGGTATGGGCGGTATCGAAACAGCCGAAGACGCCGTGGAATTTTTCCTCTGCGGTGCAAGTGCCATTGCAGTTGGTACAGCTAATTTCCGCAATCCCTGCATTGCCGAAACAATCAGCCACGGCATTTTGGACTATATGAACCGCCACGGCTACAACAAACTTACCGATATGATTGGTGTGTCTCTGCCGGAAGGCAGCTTTGCCCTGCACAGCGGCAGGAAGGAGTAAGCTATGCAAAGTGATGAAAGATTAATAGTTGCGCTTGATTTCCCGACTGCTGATTTGGCAAAAAACTGCGTAGAAGAACTTGGCGATTCCGTATGCCATTATAAAGTAGGCATGGAACTTTACTATGCCGCAGGCAGTGAAATCATCCGCTTTTTAAAAGAACATAACAAAAAAGTATTTTTGGATTTAAAACTGCATGATATTCCCAACACTGTTGCCAGCGCACTGGCTGTGCTTACGGAACTTGGCGCAGATATGATGAATGTACATGCCATAGGCGGCAGAAAAATGATGCAGGAAGCTGTAAAAGCCGTGCATGCCAAAGCTGCTGAACTTGGCAGGCCTGCTCCTAAATTGATTGCCGTAACAATTCTTACCAGCATTAATGAAGAACAGTATGCTGACCTTAATTACAAAGCAGGCATTGCCGAACAGGTCATCGCTTTGGCGAAACTTGCCAAAGAAGCCGGTATGGACGGCGTTGTTGCTTCTCCGCAGGAAGCAGCGGCCATCCGTGAAGCATGCGGCGAAGGCTTTTTAATTGTTACACCGGGCATCCGCCCGGCAGGCAGTGATGTTAACGACCAGAGCAGAATTGCCACGCCTTCCGGCGCGCTTAAAAACGGTTCCACCCATATTGTAGTTGGCAGGCCCATTACGAAAGCTGAAGATAAAAAAGCTGCGGCACAAAGCATTGCAGCAGAAATAAGAGGTGTATAAACTTATGATGCAGGAAAAAGAAGTAATGCAATTATTGGAAGAAACCCAGGCAGTGCTGCATGGACATTTTTTACTGACCAGCGGTTTGCACAGCCCGATGTACGTTGAAAAATTCAATGTGCTGCAGCATCCCAAATATACGGAAATGCTTTGCCAGGAACTGGCAGAACGCTATGCAGCCGATAATGTGGAGCTTGTTATCGGACCTATGACCGGCGGCATTCTGCTTGCACATGAAGTAGGCAAGGCTCTTGGCACCCGCGCTATTTTTACCGAACGTGAAAACGGCAAAATGACTTTGAAACGCGGCTTCCAGATTCCGGAAGGTACCCGCGTATTGATTGTTGAAGATATTGTTACTACCGGCGGCAGCGTAAAAGAAGTTTTGGATGTTGTAAAAGAACACGGCGGCGTACCTGTTGGTATCGGCCTTTTGGTTGACCGCAGCGGCGGCAAAGTTGATTTTGGCATGCGCACCGAAGCATTGCTGCACCTGGACGTTCCAACTTACGACCCGAACGACTGCCCGCTCTGCAAAGAAGGCAAACCGTTTACAAAACGCGGACGTACCGGTAAATAAAAGTTTAAAATTTAAAATTTGCATAACAGCGGATGCTTCTTGCGTCTGCTGTTATTTTTTTGCTATAATATCAGGGTTGCGCTTTCTTTAAAGCAAAAAAATTAAACTTATGGTGATTGAAAAATATGTTTTACTGGCTGCTTTTTTATTTTTTTACAGGCAGTGCGCTTGGCAGTTTTTTAAACTTATGTGCCTGCCGTCTGCCGCGTGGGCAATCCGTTGTTGTTGGCAGGTCAGCCTGTGATTTCTGCGGGAAGAAGCTGACGGTAACAGACCTTATTCCAGTTTTAAGTTATTTATTTTTAAAAGGCCGCTGCCGCTATTGCGGAGTTAATTATGGCATCAGCCATTTATTTGCGGAAGTTTTAACAGGCTTCGCTTTTGTTTTATGCGGAATGCAAGAAGAGTTCGGGCTTAAATTGCTGCTGTTTTTTATATTTTGCTGCGCAGTTATTTTAATAAGTTTAATTGATTACGAATTGCAAATTATACCTGACAGCTTAGTGCTTATATTTGCAGCAGGCGGGTTTATTTACAGCTGTTTGTATTTGCCGGGAGGTTTGCTTAACGGCTTATTCGGTTCTGTTTTTGCTTTTGCCGTTATGCTGGCAATTTTTTTAATCAGCCGCGGCGGCATGGGCGGAGGGGATGTTAAGCTGAGCGCAGCGGCAGGCTTATGGCTTGGTTTTGAAAATACCGTTATATTTTTATTGCTTTCTTTTATTAGCGGAGGAATTATAAGTATATTGTTAATGATAACCGGTGTTAAAAATAAACAGGACGCTATACCGTTTGGGCCTTTTTTATGTGCCGGTGCTTTTACTGCGCTATTATATGCCGGTTATTTGGCAAATTTTTATTGGAATTTATTTAATTTTTAGGGAAGTTGAGAATGGATTACAAAATTTTAAAAGATAAATTATTAGCTAATAAATTCAAACATATTATTGCTGCCAATATTGCTTCTGATGTTATACGGATTGCAGTTGTAAATTGCAGTAAACGCATTAATACAGTTGAAAAACTGATATCAAAACAGCTGCCGCAGGAATTGGCAGCGGACGCTTATGTTTTTAATAAAGAAAAACTTGCTGCATTTATCAACGAAATTTTTAAAGAAGAAAATATCAGTAATGGCGTGCTTGTTTTTACTGCTGGAGCAGATAAAACAGCGTTGCTTAACTTACAGCTGCCATATTTAAAAGAACAGGAATTGCGCGAAGCTGCCAAATGGGAAATTGTACATGAGCTTGGCAGCAGCGCAGAAGGATTTTGTTATGCGGCCGTTTATAACACGCATTCAAAAGAAGAACTGAACAGAGTAACGGCCGTAGTTATGCCTGAAAATATTTATCAGGTTATAAAAGAAACGGCTGTAAAAACAGAACTGCCGCTTGGCGGAATCTTTCTGCGTTCTTTGGGCATTGAACAAACATTTGCCAAAAACTATACAGATTTTTTATTATGTGATTATCTTACGGATGATGAATGTATATTAACTGCTTTTGCTGGTGGCATGCCGGTATTGCAAAAAACGGTTAATGTATTTGACGGGGAATTTTTGGCGGCTGAAATAAAAACCATAATATCTGCGCTGCCGGATATTGAATTTAAACAGATTATTTTAAATTGTGATGATGGTTTAAAAAACGATATTCTGTCATCTGAAATTGCATTGCCTGTAATTAAAAATAATATTTCACATAGCGTTGGCTTTAATGAATGTTTACAGACTGAAAATTTACAGCATTTAAATTCTTTTGCGGCAGCAATAGGTGCAGCATTGTGCTTGGCAAACAACAGCAAATTTAATTTGGCCGGGCATAATAAAAGCAGTTTCAGCCTGCCAAGGTGGAAAGTATACCGCGGTGCGGCTGTTTTTGCCGTTGTTTTTACGCTTGCCTTTTGGGCATGGCAATTAGCGGAACTTTTTATAGTGCAGCAGCAGTTAAAAGAAATTGACGGAAAAATTGCTGCCTGCGCTGTCTGGCAGCAGCGTTATGAAGAAAGCGCCGCTTTAAATATGCAGGTTAACAGGCGTTTAAAATTTGCTGAAAATTTAAAAAGGCAAAGTATAACATGGAATGAACTGTTAAATGATATCAGCAGTGCCTTACCGCAGGGATGCTGGCTTGAAAGAATTGAGCAGCAGGAAAATAAAAAGCAGCTTACTGTTACCGGTTACGCCGCAAATATTGATAAAGCCGTGGAATTTGCCGAAATGCTCAGCGGCAAAAAAGCCAATTTTAAAACCGAATTAACGGAACTTAAAACTGAAGAACTAAACGGCAAACAATATACTGCTTTTAATGTACTTATAGAAAGAAGGTAAAAAATGCAGGATTTATATCTGCAATTGCAAAATTTAAAACGTACTGATAAATATTGCCTTATTTTTATTGCGGCTTTACTTTTATGCCTGGCAATAAAAATTTTAGCCACAGACCCGCTTCAAAATTCCATAAATACGAGCAAAGAACTGCTTAAAGAAAAGCAGCAGAATCTTAATAATTATCTTGCTTTTGCAGAACGATATAAGGATTACAGCGCGCTGCAAAAACAGCAGAATGAAGCAGCTTTACTGGCAAATGAATTGCTGCCGCCGCAGATAACAACGGCAGAATTAATTAAAGAATACACCGCGCTTGCCGGCAAATATAACCTGCGTATTGAAAGCATTAAACCTGTTCCTCAGGAAAAACAGAAAAAAGAAGCGTATACATATGTAACGGTCAATATTGTGCTTACCGGCAGTTTTTATAAAGCGGCTGCCTTTTTAGATGATTTGCAGCAGCAAAAACGCCTTGCTGTACCCGCAAATGTTGTAATTGAACGAAGCAAAAACGGTTTTGCGGGTGATGTTGTTTTAACTGCCAGCCTTACTGCTTATGCTTTAAAATAAAGCAAAGTAATTGAACTGCTTGCTATAAGCCTGCTCCAAGTTGTATAATTAAATAGTTGGAAGAACTTATTTTTAAGAGTTAAAAGGATTGAAAACTATGGGATATAAAGAGCAGACTTATGAATTGCTTAAAGATTTTAAGCAGGGTTTAATTGATGACGAAACATTTTTAAAAAAACTGCGCAGCAGCGAATATACCGATTTGGGCTTTGCCATGATAGACCATGAACGCAGTTTGCGCCAGGGCTTTGCCGAAGTTGTTTATTGTGAAGGAAAAACGGCAGAGCAGACTGCAGCAATTATGAGCAGGCTGGCTGAGGTTCACAGCAATATAATCGGCACAAGGGCAAACGAAGAAAAATTTGCCGCTGTAAAAAAAGCAGTTCCTGATGCGGAATATTATAAAGACGCAGGATTCATAAAAATTGAACGCAATCCTCTGCCAAAAGACGAAAAACGTTATATTGCCGTTGTAACTGCCGGTACCAGCGATTTGCCGGTATCTGAGGAAGCCGCACTGACAGCGGAAATTATGGGCAATACGGTTAAACGCGTGTATGATGTCGGCGTGGCAGGGATTCACCGTTTGTTTTCTAAAATTGATATTATACGCGATGCCAACGCGGTAATTGTTGTAGCCGGTATGGAAGGCGCACTGGCAAGCGTTGTGGGCGGGCTTGTAGACAAGCCTGTTATTGCGGTTCCTACAAGTGTCGGTTATGGAGCAAACTTTAAAGGTTTATCCGCTCTTTTGGGCATGCTGAACAGCTGTTCGGCAGGCGTTGCCGTTGTAAATATCGACAACGGATTTGGCGCAGGGCGTTTGGCAAGCATTATTAATCATATGAGGTGAGAACATGAAAAAAGCACTTTACATAGAAGCATTTTCCGGTATCAGCGGCAACATGCTGCTTGGCGCGCTGATTGACCTTGACGCTGACGCTGCTTATATAGAAGCAGAGCTAAAAAAGATGAATCTTGGCGAATATGAACTGATTAATACTCGCGCAGATAAATGCGGCATAAATGCAGCTTATTTTAATGTTAAAATTCCGGGTGTAACGGAAGCAGCCGAAGCAGAAGAAGCACATCTTCATGAACATCATGACGGGCATCACTGCCATCATCATGCCCATGGCTGTGAAGGTGAAGAACATCATCATCACCATCATGAGGAGCATTATTGCTGCCACCAGCACGGTCATACTGCCGAAGAAGCGAATGAACATCACTGCTGCCATGCGCATGAAGCAGGTGCGCATCACCATCATGAACACAGAAATTTTAACGACATCAAAACTATCATTGAAAATTCAGATTTAAGCACTAATATAAAAGATAAAGCGGTAAATGTTTTCCGCATGCTTGGCCTCGCCGAAGCAAAAGTTCACGGCAAAAGCCTTGAAGAAGTGCATTTTCATGAAGTAGGGGCAGTTGACACGATTATTGATATTGTCGGCAGCTGCCTGGCTTTGGAAAACCTCGGCATAGAAAAAATTTATGTGTCGGAAATTAAAACCGGCTTCGGTTTTGTGCAGTGTGAGCATGGACTGATGCCCGTACCTGCACCGGCAACAGCCGAGCTTTTGGCGCATGGGCTGCTTTATGCCAAAGGAAACATTGAACGCGAACTGGCAACACCTACCGGAGCCGCGTTAATGGCTGCACTTGCCGAACCTTCTGCTGATATGCCTAAAGGCTTCAGCGCAGAAAAAGTTGGTTATGGCGCAGGCACGAGAAACCTTGAAATTCCTAACGTGCTGCGTGCTACGCTTGGCACTGTTGCAGAAGCAAAAAATCACTCTTTAACGGTTGCTGAATGCAATATTGACGATATGAGCGGTGAGGTATGGCCCTACGTACAAGAAAAATTAATGGCTGCCGGTGCGCTTGATGCCTGGATTACGCCTATAATTATGAAAAAAGGGCGCCCGGCGCAGATGCTTTCTGTTTTAATGCATCCGCAGGACTTGCCGGTGCTTGAAAAAATTATTTTAACCGAAACCACTACATTAGGCATGCGCTACTATGATGTTGCGCGCCATTGCAGTGAAAGAAGCTTTATAGAGGTTGCATTGCCTCAGGGAAGCGTAAAAGTTAAATTTTCGCAGGCCGGAGGGCAAATTTTAAACATAGCACCGGAATTTGAAGACTGCCGCAAGCTTGCCGAAACAAGTAAAATGCCGCTGAAAAAAATAATGCAGATGGCTGCGGCCGCTGCGGAGGCTCAGCTTGAACACTGATTTTGGCACATATATTAAAGAATTAGTAAAAAAATTCAGTGAAAACGGTATAAGTACTGAAGAAAAAAGCCTGCAATATGGCTGCCAGTTAGTGCTTGCCAAAGGCACGGATAAAGCTGTTTTATCCGTTTATAACGGCAAAAAAGGCATAAAATTTGTTTGGAACTGCAAAAATGCAGCGTTTACACAGGCCTGCAAAGATATACTGGCAGACGGAAGCAGCACCGGCACAAACTATTGCCTGCTGAAAGATTTGCCGGGATTTAATGGTATCTGGGCAGGAAGTGACGAATCCGGCAAAGGCGATTTTTTCGGACCGCTTGTGGTTGCGGCAGTTGCCTGTGATGAGAAAAGCGCTTCAAGGCTTTTCAGCCTGGGCGTTAAAGACTGCAAAATTGTTAGTGATAAAGATGTGCTGAAAATGAAAGACGAAATCTGTTCTGCGGCACTGGCAGTATCTGTTTTAGCGCTGACGCCTAAAATGTATAACTACCGCTACAATCAGCTTAAAGCGGCAGGGCAGAATTTAAACCATTTATTAAGCAGCGGGCATGCTGCAGCACTTACGGGGGTAATCGGCAAATGCCCAAGCTGTGGTTATGCCCTCGTAGACCGTTTTGCCGTGCATAATGATATAACGCAGCGCATTCACGAAAAATATCCCGCTGTTAAAGTTGTGCAGATGCCAAAAGCAGAAGCAGATATTGCCGTAGCAGCCGCTTCGGTATTGGCCCGCGCCGAATTCCTTCGCATTATGGCAGAACTGGAAACACAGGCAGGCATATCGCTTCCAAAAGGCGGAAGTGACGCTGCAACTAATTGCGCACGCATGATTGCGGAAAAATTTGGCAAAGAAAGCCTTGCAAATTTTGTTAAATTGCATTTTGCCAATTATAAACGTATATAACCGGAGAATTTATGAAAAAACTGATAATTAATGCCGATGATTTCGGTTTGCATCCATTGATTAATAAAGGAATTATAGAAGGGCACCAAAAGGGCATGATTACAAGCACGTCGATTATGCCTGGCGCTCCTTATTTTAAGGAAGCGGCAAATCTTGCTGTTCAAAATCCTGAGCTTGGAATCGGAATTCATTTAACTCTTGTTGGCGGAGTTGCGCCTGTTTTAAAAAAAGGTGTAAATTCTTTGCTTACTTCGCAGGGAGTTTTTGCAGAAGATTATACAGTTTTTGCAAAAAAATGGTATACTGGTAGTATAAAGAGGAGTGAACTCGAACAGGAACTGCGTGCACAAATAGATAAAGTGCTGGAGTCCGGAATTAAACCCACACATATCGACAGCCATCAGCATATGCATGTGCTGCCGGGTATTGCCGGTATGGTTATACGCTTATGCAGAGAATACGGTATACGCAAAATAAGAATGCCGGAAGAAAGTATTTTCTGGACCGGCGGGTTTAGCGCCGGAGCCGGCAGAAAAATAGGCAGGGACGGTTTGAGCTTTTGCAGCGCGCTGGCAAAAAGCAAGGCCAAAAAAGCAGGGCTTATTTACCCGCAGCACTTTTTTGGCATGCTGGCAGGCGGCAACTTAAACGAACTTTTGGTTAAAAACATTTTGCTTGGTTTGCCTGAGGGGACGAGTGAAATAATGACTCATCCCGGGGCAGATAATGTTTTGCTTGCACAAAACTTCAAATGGGGTTATCATTGGCATGATGAGTTAAATGCTTTTTTATCTGAAAGCAATAAAAACATTGCCCGTGAACAGGGAATAGAACTAATTAATTTTGGCAGGCTTTAATTATGAACAAAAAATTGATAGGCAGGCTGCTGCTGGTTTTTGTAATTATTGTCCTGATACCGGCAGCGGTTATCTACTTTACATTTGATATAAGGGCGCTTGAATATTTAACCATGTTCAAGCCGTGGAGCATTGCGGCAGCCTTCGGCATTTTGGCCGTTGGGCTTATTTTTGACGGCCTGAGACTGATGACTCTGGCACGTGTAACTGATGAACGCCTGAGCATTAAAGAAGTTATCAATGTAGTTTTAAGCAATTATTTTCTGGCAGTGCTTACTCCCGGTGCCAGCGGGGGCGCAATAGCCCAGATTATGTTTATGAAAAGGGCGAATGTGCCTGTTGCTAAAGCAACGGTAATTGTTTTTGTGCGCACGATTATGTCGATAACTTTTTTAATTTTACTGGTGCCGTTTGTTTTGTATAATGACGCTTTTTTAAGCGAATGGATGCCGCCGGCAGTTATCGCGGCAGTATCCATAATATTTATTTCCATACCTGTGGCAGTGGTGCTGCTTATGCGTACGCGCTATCCGGAGTTCTGGCTGGTTGCGCTGACAGGCAAGCTGTCGCACGATTACAGGCGCAAATGCTTTAACAGTTATTATGAATTCAAAAAAGCATCGTTTATTATGGGCAGGCATCCTTTGATGATTCTGCGTGCTTTTATTGAATCGGGCATCAGCCTTTTGGGCATTTACGCTACTGTGCCGATGTTCTTTTTAGGCATGAATATTCAATTTGACTGGCTGCAGGTTATGGGCAGGATGGTGCTTTTAAACCTGGTTTTATATTTTTCACCTACTCCGGGCGGCAGTGGCATTGCCGAAGCAGGTTTTATCGTGCTGTTTGCGTCGCTTCTGCCGGAAGGCATGGTAGGCATTATGGCAGTGCTGTGGCGTTTTACGGCCGAGTATTTCCCGTTTTTGCTGGGTGCTTTTATTTCTATCCGCGCTTTTGGTTCAAACATTATTGCTGCCAATAATTTGAAAGAGAGAGAGAACTGATGAAATTACTTGTTACAGGGGGAGCCGGTTTTATCGGCTCTCATCTTTTGGAATACCTTAATGCACAGCATGAGCATGAAACGGTTGTTTTCGACAATTTTTCCAGCGGTTCTGCCAAAAATGTACCGGCAAATATGAAGCTGTGCGTAGGCGATGTTTGTGATGAAGCCGCCGTTGATGCTCTGTTTGCCGCAGAACATTTTGACGCCGTTATTCATTTTGCCGCGCAGACAATGGTTCCGTTTTCTTTGCAGCACCCGCAGGAAGACTGTAATGTTAATTTGCTGGGGCTGATTAATATTCTGGAATGCTGCCGCAAATACAATGTTAAATCCGTGGTATTTTCATCAAGCGCGGCCGTTTACGGAGATAACCCTAACATTCCGCTTACTGAAGATTTACCGCTTTTGCCGACATCCTGCTACGGCATTACCAAAATGACATCCGAACATTATATGCGCGTTTACCACGATTTGTACGGCATTAACTGCACGGTGCTGCGCTTTGCCAACGTTTACGGCGAGCGTCAGGGTGAAGGGGGAGAAGGCGGCGTTATCAGCATTTTCTGCAAACTGCTGGTTCAGAATAAGCCTTTGACGGTTTTCGGCAACGGCGAACAAACACGTGATTTTGTATATGCCGGCGATATTGCGCAGGCTGCGGCTAAAGCAGTTGCGCTTACCGGCTATAATGTTATTAATATTTCAACAGGTAAAGAAACCTCGCTCAACAGCCTGCTTGATGCTTTTAAATCTGCCTGCGGGCATGAACTTACGGTAAACTATGCGCCAGCGCGCAGCGGTGATATTTTCCGTTCAGTTTTAAGCAACAAAAAACTGGAAGCTCTGCTTGGCTTTGTACCGCAAATGGATATAGAGCATGGCATTCCGAAAACATATAACGACTACTTGGCACGCCGGAAGGAAGGTCTTTAATGAAAAATTTAAATCTCCAAAGCCTGATTATTATTGCAGTTTTAGCTTTAGTAACCATTTTGTGGGGAATAGGTTCCGTACCGCTTTTTGACCCGGACGAACCGGTTTATGCGGAAACCGCACGTGAAATGATTAAGTACAACGATTACTTATCGCCGCGCATTTTCGACAATTTCTGGTATGACAAGCCGCCAATGTACTACTGGCTGGTAGCTGCTTCAATAGGCCTTTTTGGCGACGGGGAAGCGGCAGCGCGTTTTCCGGCGGCGTTAATGGCCGTTGCAACTTCGGTAATGCTTTATTTTTCGGTAAGCAATATTTTTTCGGAACGTGCCGGATTCTGGGCATCCATTGTTTTAACTACCTGCGTAGAGTTTTTTTATCTTGGCAAGGCCGCAGTTACCGATACGACTTTATTGTTTTTTATGACAGCCGCGCTTTTATGTTACCAGCACAAATGGTATTGGGTAATGTATATTGCCATGGCTCTGGCCACTGTAACCAAAGGCCCCATCGGCATAGTTTTTCCCGGTGCGATTATTTTCCTGCATCTGCTTTTTACCGGTAATTTACGTGAAATTTTAAAAATGCACGTTATCCGCGGGCTTGTTGTTTACTTTGTCATTGCAGCACCATGGTATTATTTGATGTATCAGGTACATGGAATGGAATTTATCAATACTTTTCTTGGTTTCCATAATCTGACGCGCTTTACTACGCCGGAACACCCCGACCGTGTTCTGTGGTGGTATTATCTGCCGGTAATAATTTTGGGCATGTTCCCATGGACGGGCCTGCTTTTGCAGTCAATCCGTGCTTCCATATCCGAAGCAAGCAGCGAAGAACTTGTTAAAATGTCATTTTTTAATATCTGGTGGGTGTTTGTACTGCTGTTTTTCAGCATTTCACAAACCAAACTTGTTTCTTATATTCTGCCTATGTTTCCGGCACTTGCAATTATTATCGGCTGGAATCTTGCAAGGCTTGAAAAGCAGCGCGGAGAATCACTGCTTTCGTGGGTTATTGGCACGGTAATTATGTTCGGCCTTTTGGGTGCGGGCTGGCTTATCGGCGGCAATCAGCTGCCGGAAGCGTTCCTGGAAGCGTCTGTGCTCAGCGGCACAACCTTTGTGGTAGGTTTGGTAATTATCTGGTTTTTATGGCGCGAGCGCGATGTTATTTTTGCCGGTTATCTGCATGCGGCAATGGGCTTTTTAACAATGCTGATTGCATTTTCGTTTATTTTGCCGCCGGTTGCAGATCGTTTCAGCGTAAAAACAATGGCTGCCGAATTTGTGGCGGGCTGCGATACATCCAAGCCATTGTATGTAGATAAGTTTTTACGCCCCGGCTTTATGTATTACACCGGTATTGCCGGTGAGGAAATGCTGCCGAAAACTGATGCTCTGCAAAAAGCCGTCAGCGATACTACGCCAAAATATATTGTGGTGCGCAGGCTGGAATTTAAACGCCTGCAAAATCCCGAGGCAATTCAAAACCTGCGTATTGTAAAAGAAAAAGACGGAATTATGATTTTGGAAAAATATTGAGTATAACGAACCTCTCAAAATTTTTTGAGAGGTTTAATTTTTACGCAGCGTTATAAATCTTTATTTTAAAGCTTAAATATGGTATGATTAGATGATAAACGCTGACTAAAATTAAGGAGTTTTTTGTGAGAATAAAGGGAGTTTTATTTGACCTTGACGGCACGCTGATTAACACAACGCCGCTGATTTTGCAGTCGTTCCGGCACACGTTTGTGGAGTTTGGGCTGCCGGTTCCGTCAAAAGAGGCGCTTGTTGCAGGTTTCGGGTTGCCGCTGCGCACCGCAGCCAAAGCCTATATGCCAGAAAGCATGATAGAAGATTTTTGCACTGCTTACAGTAATTACCACCGCAGCCAGCACGACAAGCTTATTCAGGCGTTTGACGGCGTTAACGAAGCATTGGCACAGCTTGCAGGGCGCGGCATAAAAATGGCTGTTGTAACATCTAAAAAACGCCCGATGGCTCTGCGCGGGCTTGCCTGTTACGGGCTTGATAAATATATTGAAACGGTTGTTACCTGTCAGGATTGTGAAGAACACAAACCGCTACCGGCGCCGAGCATGATGGCTTTAGACAGACTGAACCTTAAAGGCAGCGACTGCATTGGCGTGGGCGACAGCCCTTATGATTTGCAAAGTGCAAAAGGCGCAGGCTGTTTAACGGCAGCAGTACGTTATACCAGCTTTGACTGGGATTTTATTTTGAATGAAGGCAAACCGGATTACGTTTTGAACAAAATGGATGATTTGGTGAAACTGATAGACAGACTCAATAATTAGGAGGTTATTATGCGTAAAATAGCTATTATCGGCGGTACCGGGGTTTACAGCCCTGAAGCACTTGGAGGATTTGAAGAAAAGGTTATTAAAACGCCTTACGGCGATGCGCTTTGCAAAATGGGCTCACTGTACGGTAATCAGGTTGTGTTTATTACACGCCACGGTGTAGGGCACAGCGTTCCGCCGCATAAAGTAAATTACCGTGCCAATATCTGGGCTTTAAAAAGCCTTGGCACAGAAGAAATTTTTGCAACCACGGCAGTCGGCTCTTTAAATAAAGAGATGAAAGCCGGGCATTTTGTTGTTTGTGACCAGGCGATTGATTTTACCAAAAGCCGCGTTAACACATTTTATGATACTCCGGAGCGCGGAGTGGCGCATGTGGATTTTACCAATCCGTACTGCCCGCGCCTGCGTGCAAAGGTTATTAAATGCCTTGAAAGAATTGACATTCCGTTCCATAAAACCGGCTGTTATGTTTGCACCGAAGGCCCGCGTTTTGAAACCGCAGCGGAAATTAAAATGTTCGCCATGCTGGGCGGCGACCTTGTAGGCATGACCAATATTCCGGAATCTGTACTGGCACGCGAAGCGGAAATGTGCTATACAAACTGCAGCATTGTAACCAACATGGCCGCAGGCATTTCGCCTACGCCGCTTTCTCACAGCGAAGTCGTGGAAGCAATGGCTCAAAGCGGCAAAAACATGGCCCGCCTGATTGAAGCCTTTATTGCCGATAACGGCGCTGAAGAAACAGAATGCGGCTGTGCGCACTGCATGGCAGAATTTGGCGGTTTTAAACTGTAAGAGGCTGTTATGGTTAAAACAATGGAATGGCAGCATAACGTACTGGAAATTTTAGACCAGACGAAACTGCCTGTAGAAATCAGTTTTATAAAATGCGGTACTTACCGCCGCGTGGGCGAAGCAATAAAAAAGCTGGAAGTCCGCGGCGCACCGGCAATCGGCGCAGCAGCCGGTTTTGCCATGGTTTTGGGCTGGCAGCAGCTTATGGCGGAAAACCGCTGCAATTTGCCTGCCTACGAAGAAATAAAAAATGAACTTATTGCAGCACGCCCTACGGCAGTAAACCTTGCCTGGGCTGCCAACAAGCTTTACGCTGAGGCAGAACGCCTGACCGGGCAAAGCAAAACGCAGAGCGAAATTGCCTGCGCTTTGGAAAAACTGGCGCAGCAAATTTACGATGATGACATTGAATGCAATAAAAAAATGGGCAGGTACGGCGCTGAACTTTTGCCGCTGCATACCCGTATTTTAACGCACTGCAACGCAGGTGCACTGGCAACCTGCGGGTGGGGGACGGCTCTCGGCGTTATCCGCGAAGCCTTTGCCCAGGGGAAAATAGACATGGTTTACGCCGACGAAACGCGCCCGCTCTTACAGGGCGCCCGCCTTACTGTATGGGAGCTTATGGAAGATAAAATTCCCGTTACCGTTATTACCGATAATATGGCAGCATGGGCCATGCAGCAAAAAGGCATTAACGCCGTTGTTACCGGGGCGGACCGTATTGCCTTAAACGGCGATACCGCCAACAAAATAGGCACCTTTGGCGTAGCTTTGGCCGCTCAATACCACGGTATACCGTTTTATATTGCCGCACCTGTAAGCACGTTTGATTTTTCCATTGCAGACGGCAGCGGGATTCCGATAGAAGAACGCAGCGCACAGGAAGTAAAAACCTTGCAGGGAGTTGTTACCGCGCCGCCTGAAGCCTTAGCTTACAACCCTGCTTTTGATGTTACACCGGCCGCTCTTATAAGCGGCATTATTACCGAATACGGCGTTATTAAACCGCCTTATCGGGAGAACATAAAAAAATTGCAGCTTAAAATCAAGGAGGAAATTTTTAATGAATAGCATGATTAAAGACATTGCCCTTGCACCTACCGGGCATCAGAAAATTGCCTGGGTTAAAGAGCACATGCCGCTGCTTAACATTTTGAACGAGCGTTATGCAGAAAAGAAAATTTTTGACGGTTTAAATATGGTTGTAACCATTCATCTGGAAGCAAAAACTGCATATCTTGCCCAGACTCTTAAAAACTGCGGTGCAAACGTAGTTGTTACCGGCAGCAACCCGCTTTCCACGCAGGATGACGTTGCCGCAGCTCTGGCTGACAGCGGAATTACCGTTTTTGCTACCCATGCCTGCTCGCAGGAAGAATACGATTTATATTTAAGCAAAGCGCTTGATACAAAACCTTCGCTCATTATCGACGACGGCGGCGACCTTGTTAATATGCTGCACAGCACACGCCGCGAGCTGATTCCGAACCTTATCGGCGGCAGCGAAGAAACCACTACCGGCGTACACCGCTTAAAATCACTTAACGAAGCCGGCAAACTGGCTTTCCCGATGATTGCCGTTAACGACGCTTACTGCAAATACCTGTTCGATAACAGATATGGTACCGGCCAATCTTCCTGGGACGGCATTATGCGTACCACCAACCTTGCCGTTGCAGGCAAAACCGTTGTTGTTGCAGGCTACGGCTGGTGCGGCAAAGGCGTTGCCATGCGTGCCAAAGGTTTGGGCGCAAACGTTATCGTTACCGAAATTGACCCGATTAAAGGCATTGAAGCAGTATTTGATGGTTTCCGCGTAATGCCGATGCGTGAAGCAGCTAAATACGGCGATTTCTTTGTAACCGTAACCGGCTGCAAAGACGTAATTACCAAAGAACACTTCCCGTTGATGAAAGACGGTGCAGTTCTTGCCAACGCAGGCCATTTTGACGTTGAAATTAACGTTAAAGACCTGGAAGCAATGACCGTTGAACCTGCTTACGAAGTACGCAAAAACATTACAACCTACACCATGCCTAACGGCAAAAAAATCAACCTGCTGGGCGAAGGCCGCCTTGTAAACCTTGCCTGCGGCGACGGCCATCCGGTAGAAGTTATGGACCTTTCTTTCGCCATGCAGTTCCTTGCCATGAAATATCTGCTGGAGCATAAAGGTGAACTGCAAAATAACCTTTATGTACTGCCGGAAGAACTGAATACGGAAATTGCCGCGCTGAAGCTTGAAGCAATGGGCGCAGGCATTGATACCTTAACTCCGGAACAATACGCTTACCTGCACGCCGAATAATTATGGAAAACGAAACTGTTGAAAAAGCAAGGGCACAAATTGTTAAAGCTGCGCAAAAAATGGCAGGGCAGAACATGCTGCCGGGTTCGTGGGGAAACATAAGCATTAAAATAAACAAAAATGCTTATGCAATAACTCCTTCCGGCCGCGGCTATGACAATTTAACGCCCGATGATATAACCATAGTTGATGCAGCAGGACAAACGCTTGACGGAGCATTAATACCAAGCAGCGAACTGCCTTTGCACCTGGCAATATATAAAGCACTGCCGGAAGCAAACGCCGTTGTGCACACGCACAGCATTTATGCCAGTGCCTGTGCCGCAGCACGCAGGGATATTCCGCCGCTTATTGAAGACATGGTGCAGATAATGGGCGGCGCGGTGCATTGCGCCGAATATGCCCTGCCTGGTACGGAAACGCTTGCCCAAAACGTAATAAAAGCCATGGACGGCAAACGTGCGGCGCTTTTGGCAAACCACGGCGTTGCTGCCTGGGGCGTAACGCTTGACGAAGCCATGATGGTAGCTGGAATAGTTGAAAAAGCCGCTCAGCTTTATTGCATTACTCAGAGCCTTGGCGGAGCAGTGCTGCTGCCTCAGAGCGATATTGACGCCATGCACGGTTTTTATGAAGCCCATTACCGCAAACGTCAGTTAGGAGAAGAATAATGGCGAAAACACTTATTAAAAACGCTGAAATTATTACCGCAAAAGATACGGATAAATATTATATCGGTATTTTGGACGATACTATTCAGGTAATATCCAAAGAAGTGCCGCAAGGATATGAAAACGCGCAGGTTATTGATGCCGAAGGTAAAATTGCCGTGCCGGGCATGGTAAACACCCATACCCACGCAGCAATGACGCTTTTGCGCAGCTATGCCGATGATATGGTACTGATGGACTGGCTGCAAAATAAAATCTGGCCTGCCGAAGACGGACTGACAGATGACGATATTTACTGGGGCACAATGCTTTCTATTGCAGAAATGCTTAAAACCGGCACAACCTGCTTTGCCGATATGTATTTTGCGATGAACCGCGTTGCCGACGCCGTTGAAGAAACAGGCATCAGGGCAGCATTAAGCCGCGGCTTAACCGGATTCAGCGACGAAAACTATGCAAAACTTGAAGAAAATGCAGCGCTCTTTAAAGAACGCCATAACAGTGCAGGCGGGCGTATTCATGTAATGCTCGGGCCGCATGCCCCATATACCTGTTCTGTTGAATACCTGAAAAATGTTATTGCCAAAGCACAGCAGCTTGGCAGTGAAATTCATATTCACCTTTGCGAAACCAAAGGCGAAGTTGACAACTGCATTAAAGAACACGGCATGAGCCCGATAAAACTTATGGACAGCCTTGGCATGTTTGAATGCGGTACATTAGCAGCACACAGCGTACATGTAGATGAAGAAGACATGGCAATTATGGCAGCCAAACATGTGCGTGTTGCCCATAACCCGCAAAGCAACCTTAAACTTGCCAGCGGCATTGCACCGGTACCGGCAATGTTAAAGCACGGCATTACGGTCGGCCTTGGCACCGACGGCACCAGCAGCAACAACAACCTTGATATGCTGGAAGAATGCCGCCTCGCCGCAATGCTGCATAAAAACATGACAGGCGACCCGGAAATTATACCGGCAGCGCAGGCACTTGCCATGGCAACAAGCGAAGGCGCCAAAGCGCTTGGCTTTACTGACGTTGGCAAAATTGAAGCAGGGCAGAAAGCAGATATTGTCCTTTATAACATGAATAAACCTTACTGGCATCCGCGCAACGACAGAACTTCGCTGTTTGTATATGCGGCAAACGCCAATGACGCAGATACTGTACTTGTTAACGGCAAAGTTCTTATGCAAAACGGCGAACTGCTTTACATAGACCTGGAGAAAGTTTATGCCGAAGCAGACGCGCGCGCACGCCGCTTAACCAATAAATAACAAAAATTTTGGGAGGGAAACACAAGTGGCTAAAATTTTATTTAAAAGTAATTTAGCACCTTCTGTTTACGAATTTTTAGTAGACGCACCCCTGATTGCACATAAATGCCAACCGGGACAGTTTGTAATGATACGCACAGATGAAGACAGTGAACGCATTCCGCTTACCATTGCCGATTTTGACCGCGAAAAAGGCACTATTACCTTAATCGTTCAGGCAGTAGGCAATACCACAAAACATCTTTGCGAAACTTTTGAAGAAGGCGACGATATTCTCGACATTGTTGGCCCGCTCGGCCATCCGTCCGAAATGGGCAGGTTTGGTACAGTTGTCTGCGTAGGCGGTGGTATCGGCGTTGCGCCGGTATACCCGATTGCCCGCGCTTACCACGAGCTCGGCAACAAAGTAATTTCCATTGTCGGCGCACGCAGCAAAGATTTAATTATCTGGCGCGATAAAATGCAGGCAATCAGCGACGAGCTTATTATAACCACGGATGACGGCAGCGAAGGGCATAAAGGTTTTGTAACCGACCCGCTGCGCGAAATGCTGGAAAAAGGCGAAAAGATTGACCTGGTACTTGCCATTGGCCCGGTAATTATGATGAAAAACGTTGCCGCAACAACCAAACCCTTCGGCACCAAAACAACCGTAAGCCTTAACACCATTATGGTTGACGGCACCGGCATGTGCGGCGGCTGCCGTGTAATGGTGGGCAACGAAAATAAATTTGCCTGCGTTGACGGTCCGGAATTTGACGGGCATCTGGTTGACTTTGCCAACTTAATGCAGCGCCAGATGATGTACAAAGACCAGGAATCTATTGAATACAGCTGCGGAGGTCATTGCAAATGCGTGGAGGAATGAGAAACCCTATGCCGGAACAGCCGGCTGATGTAAGAAACAAAAACTTTAAAGAAGTTGCTCTCGGCTATGATATGAAAACCGCTGTTGATGAAGCAGAGCGCTGCCTGCATTGCCCTAAACCGCTGTGCGTAAGCGGCTGCCCTGTTAATGTTGAAATTCCGGCTTTTATTCAGGCTGTAAAAGAAGGCAACCTGCAGGAAGCCATTAAAATTTTAAAACGCAAAAACAGCCTTCCGGCAGTCTGCGGCCGCGTGTGCCCGCAGGAAAACCAGTGCGAATCCAAATGCGTGCTCGGCATTAAGGGGCAGTCTGTCGCTATCGGCCGCCTGGAACGCTTTGTAGCAGATTACGCGCGTGAACACGGCTTAGATAACGTAGATAACGAAAAAGCAGCTCCTAACGGCAAAAAAGTTGCCATTGTAGGCAGCGGCCCTTCCGGCCTTACCGCAGCAGGCGACCTTGCAAAAATGGGCTATGATGTAACCATTTTTGAAGCACTGCACGCACCGGGAGGCGTTTTAATGTATGGCATTCCTGAATTCCGCCTGCCGAAAGAAATTGTGCAGCACGAAATTGACGCACTGAAAAAGCTGGGCGTTAAAATTATGGTAGACGCCGTTATCGGCCGTTTATTTACCATTCAGGAACTTTTTGAAGAAGAAGGCTTCGACGCCATTTATGTAGGCACAGGCGCAGGCCTGCCGCACTTTATGAATATTGAAGGTGAAAACCTTAATGGCGTATATTCTGCCAACGAATTTTTAACGCGTGTTAACTTAATGCGTGCTTATCAGTTCCCAAAAGTTGCAACACCGGTTTACATTGGTAAAAAAGTTGCTGTTGTTGGCGCGGGTAATGTTGCTATGGACGCAGCACGTACCGCAAAACGCCTCGGCGCAGAACAGGTTTATATTGTTTACCGCCGCAGCGAAGAAGAAATGCCTGCCCGCAAGGAAGAAATCGGCCATGCAAGAGAAGAAGGCATTGAGCTTCGCCTTTTGAACAACCCTGTACGTATTTTAGGCAACGAAAAAGGCTGGGTTAACGGCATGGAATGTATTAAAATGGAACTTGGCGAACCTGATGCCAGCGGACGCCGCAGCCCGGTAGCCATTAAAGGCAGCGAATACGTGCTTGATGTTGACATGGTTGTAATGGCGATAGGGCAGGGGCCTAACCCGCTGTTGAAGCAAACCACGCACGATTTGGAAACCAACAAACGCGGCAATATCGTTGCTGACGAAACCGGCGCAACCTCCATCCCCGGCGTATTTGCAGGCGGCGACATTGTAACCGGCGCAGCAACCGTAATATCCGCCATGGGCGCAGGCAAAAAAGCCGCTCAGGCCATTGATGAGTATTTAAAGAATAAATAAGTTAGATATAAGATAAAAAGACTTACCTGTATGATATAAATATGGGTAAGTCTTTTTAATTACTTGATTATTATTTAGTAAATTGCGTTGAATCTAATGTGCTTTGTTGTATTTGTGAATTTTCAACGTTACCAGAAATATTAATATAATAATTTTTGATTTCAGGTGTTGAATTGGCTATCTCTTTTTCTTTTATTGAAAAATTTATGTCGTCACCTGTAATGCCTTTGTCAGATAGTAATAGTGCCCAGTTCAGTATTTCGTTTTTCACCATTTCAATGATATTTAAAATAGAACTTCTATCGATAATTAAATGTGTGTCCATTTGTATAGAAGGGTTACTTTTCCAAAATTGTTTTAATATTTCTGGAGAAAATGTCATTGTTATAATACCTTTGTTACTGCTAATTAAACTTAAACATTTGGGAATAGAATCAATTATTTTTCTTGTTGAAAAATAGTTTTCTGATTCAAGTGAGTCAAAAATCATGGGGCACCATCCGTGGAATGGATTAAAATACTTTATTAAACCTCTTACAGTTCGATATTCTGGTATTAGCTCATTTTCTGTATATCCTTCAAGTTCATTTTTTATCCATTTTTCTGTTTCTTTTAATTGTAATTTATGACTAATTATTAAAGTTTTTCTTAAGATAGATACAACATCACAATTAGGATTGCTAACTTCTTTTAATAAATCATCAATTAAACTCATTTGTTACTCCTTTTTTAATTTAAGATGGTTGTGATAGTAAAGCATAAATACCAGATGAAATGACACCTGTTGCAATATTACTACAATAATTTTTTAATTTTTCTATACAAGTTTTTACTTTTGAAGGTTTTTCTTTTTCTTTAACTAATAATATAGTTTTATCTAATAAATTTTTAAAATCTTCTGCTGTTGTATCAAATTCATTTAAAAATTCGTTAGTAGATGTATAGGACTTTATTTTATTAAGTATTTGTAAAATTTTGTCGTAGTCTAAATTCTCAATATTTATGTTTTGTACTGAATGCTGATTATTTTGCTGAATAATAGTTTGATTTGCTGAACCTTTAATTATTATAGTATTATTAGTCATTATATCACCTCCAAAAAAATTTAACCTATTTTATTATACTACATTTATATAATTATTTTACATATTAATTTGCTACTAAAAGTGATTTACCTGTATAATATAAATATAGGTAAACCTTTTTATTTTATTTAAAGCGGGGTACTGATTATGGCAAATATGCAGGAAATTATCCAAAAATATAACCTTGAAAATCTTGGCGGCAATGATAATTTTATAAACGATAAATTTGACGCCAGAGAATGGTCAGCTCCTATTATACAAGAGCCGCAAGTTTTAAAAGAATATCTTGATGCTTCCGGCATTGTTGGTTCAACTATCAAAGAAATTGCAGTAGTTCATCTAAACTATCACGTTTATAACAGAAACATTTTTTATCTTAAAAACGGAAGAAGTAATAACTTTTACATTAAAGATATATTAGACCCAGTAATTATAATTACCGATAAAGGCTGTTATGAAATTGATTTTAGCGAATCAAGTACAGTACGTTTAACTAAAGATTGCTTGAAACGCTGCATGTATGATTTTGAAAATAGTTTTTATGAAGATAAATTAGATTTACGCAAGACATTTTCAATTTTAAACAACAAACAAATTATAGGTTTTACTATAAAAGAACAGGATTTTGACCATGCTGACAATGATTTTACTGGCTCTTATGACATTGGTCTTGACAGCGCACAAAAATCATATATAAAAGAATTGATTTTCTTTACCAATGATAACAGAAAACTTGTATTTATTAACGATTTCGACGATGGTGTTTTATATTTACTTGACGCAGATGTAGAGAAAGGCTTTAAAGATTGGTGATAAAATGGATACAAATAAAATTTATTTTAAACTTCATAGTTTATGTGGAGCAACCCTTCATTTTGAATTTGGCAATAATAAAGAAAGTTATATTTATTGTTTTGATGAAAATTTAACAGATGCTGTGCCGAATATGGTAAAAATGTATAATAAATTACAAAACTATGAAGATTATAGATTTGAAGCATCGTATGATGGAAAAATTGCTTTTTCTGCCAAAAATTTAAATAAATCTTTAATTCAAATAACAATTAGTTATAGCGAAGGTGATATAAAGGCAGATTTATGCGGAAGATTATCCAGAGAAGAATGTTTAACAATGTTTGAAAATTTATTTGATGATATTCTTAACAATAAAGATTTTCCTCATCAATTTCCGTGTTTTTGAGATAATAATGAAGAAGAATACGAGAAATTTAGTGATGTAGCAGATAAAATTTTTGAAGAATTAGTTGCTAAAAAGTATTGTGATAATGATTTAGATATATGCGACATTATTGATAATGTTATGTGCAGAGAGCTTGTAAGCATAACACCTGAGGGGATTGAATACTATCAAAAATACAAAAGGATGCTTGAAACAAGAACTCTGCCGGAAGGTTGGGCAAAACGTTCTGACCTTGATCCGATAGGCGATTCTATTGTTAATTATATTAAGCAGCATATAAAATAAAACTGTTATTAAAAGCGGTTTGCCTGTATAATATAGGTAAACCGTTTTTATTTTACACGCAAAGGATTGAACAAAGTGGCAAATAAATTAGAATTAACCTGGTACGGCAAAGAAAACGAACTAAAAATTGAGCCGCGCCTTTTAATAGAAAATAAAGAACTTTCTAACACTAATAATGACCCTAATACACAAAATATGCTAATTCACGGTGATAATTTAATGGCGTTGAAAGCATTGGAGAATAAATATGCCAATAAAATAAAATGTATTTATATCGACCCGCCATATAATACAGGAGAAGCATTTGATAAATATAATGATAATTTAGAACATTCAATGTGGCTTTCTTTAATGAATAAACGATTTGAATTTTTACATCATTTATTAAGAATGGATGGATGGATTTATTTTTATCAATCTAGATGAAAGCGAACACGCTTATGCAAAAATTTTACTAGATAATATTTTTGGTAGAGAAAATTTTATCGGAGATATTATTTGGCAAAAAAGAAAAGGCGGTGGAAATGATTCCCGTTTTATTGCTTTAGACCATGATTATATATTGGTGTATGCAAAAAATAGTAGCAAAGAAGTACATCCTAACAAATGGAGAACATCTCAATCCGAAGAATATTTAAAAAGATATAAGGAAATTGATGAAAATGGAAAAAGATATTATTGGGATACACTTTCACGTGACGGCTTGCAAAATCCTATTCCAGTTACTATAACTTGTCCTGATGGAACAACGTTATCTATAAATTCACAAAAATCACTTAAAACAATAGAAGATGGTTTAGCCAATGGGACTATTAGATTAAAGAAGACGAAAAATGGTTGGACATTACATCATAGAATTTATATGGGAGAAGGTCAAGTTTTACGTTCAATTTTAAATGACGTAGGTACAAATAAAAGTGCAGGAGATGAAATGTTATATTTATTCGGTGATAAAAAGTCATTTCCATATCCAAAACCAGAATCATTAATTTCTAGATTATTAGATGTATGTACTAACCCCGGTGACCTCGTACTCGACAGCTTTTTAGGCAGTGGCACAACCGCAGCTGTGGCGCATAAAATGGGGCGCAGGTGGATTGGCATTGAAATGGGCGAACACGCTTATACCCATTGCAAAGTACGTCTTGATAAAGTTATCAGCGGCGAAGATAAAGGCGGCATTACCAAAAGTGTAAACTGGCATGGAGGAGGCGGCTACCGCTTTTATGAACTTGCGCCAACTCTTATCAATCAGGACGATTTTGGCGAATACATTATTAACAAAGAATATAATGCCGATATGTTGGCTGCTGCTGTTGCACTGCATGAAGGTTTTAGTTATAACCCCTCGTCGGAAATTTTTTGGAAGCAATCTACCGGCAGCGAAAACAGCTATCTGTTTGTAACAACAAAGCATATAACTGCCGCATATTTGCAGGCAATTAAAGATACTATGCAGGATAATGAATATTTGATTATTGCCTGCAAATCTTATGATGAAAAAGCTGCTAATGCATTTGGCAATATCGTTATAAAAAAAATACCGCAAATGCTGTTAAACCGCTGCGAGTTTAATAAAGATAATTATAATTTGAATATTGTTCATCCGCCTGTTTATGATGAGGTAGAAGATGATGAGTAAAGCAGATTTTTTTAAATATACAACAGAATATATCAGCGGCGTAATGTCGCTGCGTAAGCCGCAGGCAGAATCGCTTAAAATACTTGATAAAATTATGGGTAGTGTAAACCTTGCCAAAAATGCAGATTTAAATAGCAATTTAAGCATTGTTAACAGCCTGTACCCTATTTGTAGCAGTTTTGAGCGCGAATTTATGTCTTTAACTTTCGCACTGGCAACAGGTGTCGGCAAAACAAGGCTAATGGGCGCGTTTATTGCATATTTATATACGCAGCATAATATCCGCAATTTTTTTGTGGTTGCGCCCGGCACAACGGTTTACGAAAAATTGAAACAGGATTTAGGCAACCCAGCCAACCCCAAATATGTGTTTAAAGGGCTTGGCTGTTTCACCAGTACGCCTTATATCATTGCTGATGACGATTACCGCGATAAAAGTATCAATCTTGCCTTAAATGATATTAACATTTTTGTTTTTAATATTGATAAATTTAATAAAGAAGAAAGCAAAATGCGCGATATTAACGAATATCTCGGTCAATCATTTTACGAAGAACTTGCTGCGCTTGATGACCTTGTCCTTATTATGGATGAATCGCACCATTACCGCGCTAAACGTGGATGGAGTGCATTGAATGATTTACACCCTTTATTGGGGTTAGAACTTACAGCAACGCCGTATGTTAAAAACGGTGCCAAACAGGTTAATTTTAAAAATGTAGTTTACGAGTATCCGCTTTCGGCAGCTATTGCCGATGGCTATACCCGTACGCCCATGGCACTGACCCGTAAAGATATAGATTTTTACAATTTTGGCGATAATGAAACTGATATGTTAATGCTTAATGACGGTTTGTTGAATCATCAAAAAGTAAAGGCTGAACTGCAAAGTTATTCTCAAAATAATAATTTGCCGGTTGTTAAGCCGTTTATGCTTGTTGTTTGCAAAGATACGGAACACGCCAAGGTTATTGAAGATTATATCAAGTCGGATGATTTTGCAAACGGCGATTACAAAAATAAGGTTATTACAGTTCATTCTAAACAAAGTGGGGCAGAGAGCGATGCCAATATGCAGCTTTTGCTTTCAGTAGAACGTGCCGATAACCCGGTTGAAATTGTTATTCACGTTAATATGCTTAAAGAAGGCTGGGACGTTAATAACCTTTATACCATTGTGCCGCTGCGCACGGCGGCGTCCAAAATTCTGCGTGAACAAATGGTTGGCAGGGGCTTACGCCTGCCGTATGGCAAACGTACCGGCAATGAAATTGTAGATTGCGTTGTTTTAACTGCCCACGATAAGTTTGACGATATTATTAGAGAAGCGCAACGCGGCGATTCCATCTTTAAAGCTGGTAATGTTATTTTTGCAGAAACGCTTGAAAAACAGCATACAGAGGCTGCGCAAATTACTTTGGTTGAAGCGCCTGATGAAGAAGCGGAAGCGGTGTGCCAAAAGCTTAATTTAACGCCTAACAAAGCTTCTTACGATTTTGTAAAAAAGACTGAAACTCAAATTACTGAAGTAATGACAGGTTTTTTAACATATCGTGAAAATGCTAAAAAAAGTTGTACTCATAATTACGAATCAATTAAAGAAAAACTTAAAGAAGAAATTGTGCAAAAGGCAAAAGAAAACAAAGACCTTGGAGAAATTTTTTCAAAAAACGAGTTTCCTTTAGCAGCTTGGATTGATGAAAAAGCCGATAAAACATATAAGCAAATTAAAGAAAAGTTTGTACCCATACCGCAAATAAAAGTTAGCGACAGCGGCGTACAAGAATATTGTTTTATTGATTTTGACCTCAATTTAGATGAATTTAAAAGGTTTGTACCAATCGAAAATGAAATACTCATTCAAAATTTAACAGACCCATCTGAAATGCTGCACATTAAAGGACATGCTATTGATTTTGGCGGTTATAATCCTTTAAAAAAGATTTTAGCTTTTTTGCGCGAAAAACCTGAAATTGATTATGAAAAATGTTCAGATTTATTATTTAAGTTAATCAGCCAATGCTGTGCATATTTTGAAGATAAGCACGGCGAAAACGGTATGCAGAACATTGTTATGATGTATAAACGGAATATTGCCGAAATAATTTACAAGCAAATGATGCAGCATTTTTATTGTGACGAGGGTTTAATTGTTGAAGAAGTTTTAAGCGGGCGCAACTATAACTTGCGCAGCAATTATACTTTTATTAAAAAATTAAATTTATGTGATACTTTTACTGCGAATGAAGTAAGAAATATTTTGTTTGAAGGCATAAAAAAGGGTGTATTTGCAACAGCAAAGTTTGACAGCGCGCCTGAAGTAAATTTTGCGCGTTTACTTGAACGTGACCAGGATGTTAAAAATTGGCTTCGTCCTGCTGCGCAGGAATTTAAGCTAACATATAATAATGGCAATCAATATCATCCTGATTTTGTTGTAGAAACGGAAAATATGATTTACTTGACGGAAGTAAAAGGAGAAGATAAATTAAATGACCCTGATGTAATAGCTAAAAAGAAAACTGGCATACGTTACTGCCATATAGTTTCAGATTGGGCAAAAGCCAGCGGCTATAAAGAATGGCGTTATTTATTTATTCCTTCACAGCAAATTCGTTCTAATTCCACTATTAAAAATTTGATAGCGAGTTTTATAGAAGAATAATATAAAATGAGGTGTTATTATGGCATTTTATGTTCAAAAGCATGGTGAAGTAATTCCACAAGATATAAGAAATAAAATTTCTACAAGATATCATACTGTTACCAAAGCAATAAATGAAGAGTTTTGGATGATAAATAATAGTGAATTACATAGTTTATATGTTGGTTCTTATGGGCGTGGTACAGCCATTAAAAGTAGTGATTTAGATATTTTGATTCAATTGCCTGAAAGTGAGTATTATAGATATGACGCATATAAAGGAAATGGACAATCTCAACTTTTACAGACAGTAAAAAATGCAATTTTAAATAAATATCCAAATAGTAATATAAGCGCTGATGGTCAAATTGTTAAAATAGATTTTACTGACGGAATACAGTTTGAAATTTTACCTGCATTTCAAAATAATAATATTTATATATATGCTGATACAAATAATGGTGGTAAATGGCGTTCTACAAATCCTAAAGCTGAACAAGAAGCTATGTATTTAAAGAATAGGGATAGTAATGGTTTGCTTTTTGACACATGTAAACATATAAGAAAAATTAGAGATGCAAAGTTTTCAAGTGAAGAATTGACTGGTATTGTAATTGACAGTTTTGTGTTCACTACAATAGGATATTGGCATTGGTGTGCAGAAGGAGAGTTATCTGCAATGCCTATTGGAAGTTATGAAAAATATTTATATCAGCAAGCTATAGTTATTGAAAAATCTTTTCAGGGTATTATGCATGCACCTGGCAGTGGACTGCAAGTTAATTATTCTGATAGTATTAATACATTACAGAAAGTATTAAAATTTATGGCGTATTAGGAGCAAATATAATGAATGCTGAAATTCAAAAAGAAAATCTATCTTCGCAGCTTCGCAATGAATATGGTAAAGTAATGTATACTTATACTGCTCATTGGAAAGATATTGATATACTTTCCAAAAGAATAGATTTCGTAAAATTAATACAAATCATTTTATCGACTTTATCAACTGGTGGCATATTAAGTATAATTTTTTCTGATTGTATTTGGATTAAGAATGTAACAGCTTTAGTTTCTGCGATTTTATTGGCAGTAAATTTATATTTTAAAGAATTTGACTTAGTTGAAAAAGTAAATCGGCATCGTTTTACCGCAGATTCTTTATGGAATATATTGAGAAGTTATGAATCATTGCTTACAGATTTACAAGTACTATCTATTGATGAAATTATTATAAAAAGAGATAAGCTTCAAAATGAACTTTCTATGATTTATAAAACTGCACCACCAACAAGTAATGAAGCATATAAAGAAACACAAAAATCTTTAAAATATCATGAAGAACAATATTTTAATGATGAAGAAATTGATAAAATTTTACCTCCTCATTTACGAAAAAATAAATAATTTAATAAAAAGTAGGTTTTCTATATATTTATACAGGTAAACTGCTTTTTATTTATAAAAACTGCTTATAAATCTTGGATATCGTTATAATTGTATACAACCAAAACAAAATGACATCTGCCTGTATTTGGTGTATAATAAATAATAATATGGTTTACAATAATTAAAATTTTACGAGGTGAATTATATGCGTTTTAAATTAAGAATGGGTGTTTCAGGACGTCATTGCCATTTAAAAAGAGAAGATATGGATATTTTATTCGGTAAAGGCAGCGAGCTGCACCCTATAAAACCGATTGTGCAGCCTGGTCAGTTTACCTGTGAAGAAAAAATTATTCTGGTAACGGATAAAGGCGAAATGCCGCTGCGCGTTATCGGGCCGCTGCGTCCTTATACGCAAATCGAGCTTGCCAAAACAGATGCCCGTCAGCTTGGGCTGAACCCGCCGATTTGCTTCTCCGGTTATCTTGACGGCTCGCTCGGCGGCAAAATCGTCGGCCCTGAAGGCGAAGTTATTTTAAAAGAGGGCATTATGCTTGTACAGCGCCATATTCATTTGTGCCCGGAAACTGCCGCCAAATATCATTTAAAGAACCATGATATTGTTGCTATGGAAACCACAGGCTCACGTGCGCTGCGTTTTGAGCACGTTTATGTAAGAACCGGCCCGGAGCATGCGGACGAAATTCATATTGATACCGATGAAGGCAACGCATGCGGACTTGAAAACGGCGCTTTGGTTGATATTGTAACCAGGCTTTAATTGTTATTGAGGAAGAACAATGCGCAAAATATTGTTTTTTATGCTGTTGTTAGTACAGCTTACCGCGGCAACGGCGTTTGCGTATACCAATAAAGAGGACGGGTTTAAAACACAAAGTCCGTCCTCTGCTAATTACGTAGAGGCTGTTGGCAAACATTTTTACGGTTTTATTGACGATAACGGTACTGCGGCAGGATATACCGAATGTTTAAGCAGTGAACAGGCTTCAAAATTTTTAGGAACCCCGTTCAGCACTGCAGCGTTTAATAAAACTTACAGCGATATTTTACTTTTGCAGCGTAATGGCATCAGCAACGAACGTATTAATCAACTTATAGCTGAGCCTGTTGTTTCACCGCTTTTTGCTTTTGCAGAAAATGAAGAACCTGATTACCTGGTTTCTGCGCAAAAGTTTGGCTCAAACAAGTATATTGCCGTTACTTTTAACGTAAATCCGGAAACTGAACCGGTAACAATATATTATACTTCTGCTAATGATAAGCTTTATATGCTTATGGCAGAACAGCAAACAGCTGTTTCCAACGCTGTTGAAAACCAGCCGGAAAATACCATTGGCGTTATTGGCGGTGCCGATGGTCCGACAGACATTTACGTTAAAGATAATGTTTTGGCTAAAGAAACCAACAAAACTTTTCTGAAAAAGTTTAAAACCGTTAAGCCGGTTGATAAAAATACCTCGTTTACCTTTGGCGAAAAAACAGCCAACGTAAAAGTAATCCTTCCGGATGACTGGTTTTACGTGCAGTTAGCAGACAGCAGATATAATGAAGAAGCTGTTGGTGTAACGGTTGCCATGCCGCAGGAAGCCATGGCGCTGATTCTTAAAGAAGCGCTTGATATTGGTGTTACCGATATAGAATCGGCAGTTATTGCATCGCATGCTGCGGCGGCTGATAAAACCATAAGCGCTGAATTAACAGATAAAAAAGATGATATAATGGATATTTTCCGTCATGGCATCATAATATTATCTGTTAAAGCCGGCGATAAAACTTTTTCGGAATTTGTATTTGATAACCCCAATAAAACGGCTTACGGCGTAAATGAAGCGTTGGAAGATATAAAAGCCGCCCTTATTGAGCAGGGAACGGAATTTAAAAGTTTTGCTTATAATACGGATTTTAAAGACGGGCAGGGGAGCTTTAGCCTGCAAACTGAATTGAAGCCTGCTGAAACTGATTTTTATTACACCTTATTTGCCGAAGGTAAAGTTATTGGCAAAGCTGCTTATCTGGCTTTTGTATTTGACCGTAACGGTGATGATGAAAATACGGCACTTAAATTTTGGAACGGCAAAACACTTTTAAAAGATTAATGTCCACATTCGTACTTAAAGTAAAAAGAGGGTACAGATGATGAAAAAATTATATGCTGATATTTTAATGACAGGTTTGATGTGCAGCGCTGCTCTTACGGCTAATGCTTTTGAATATGTAAGCAGCGAAGCAGGTTTTTCCGTTAACATTCCGGATCAGAACATTATGCTGATAGGCGAAAATATGTTTGCTGGCGAAAACCGTGTTTTTGACCTTGACAAAAAAATTGTAAAAACCAACGGCATGCACTTTGTTACCGGGCTTAACCACGAACAGCTTAAACAAAATTTTAATACCGCTTTTACAACGGAAAAATTTACTGCTGACCTCAATAATATTAAAAAAGCTTTAAAAAGCGGCACTGCTGCTGACGTTTTGCAAAGCAGCAGCTATAAATACCTTACCGAAGCCGCGGCTGGCGCCTATGTAAATTACAGCGGCGAAAGCGAAGACCTTGCCGGTTTATTGGAATTAAACAAACAATTTGCCGGTAAGGCAAACATAAAAAAGGCATCCGTTGAAAATATTAAAGGCAAAGATGCTTTAATGATAGAATCGGACATTAAAAATATAACTTTTGAGTTAAAGCTGCCGCTGAAAAAATCGGAATTGTTGCCGCAAGAATCAGTTGATGAAGAAAACCTGAAAGACCAGGGCTTTAAATTTGAATTTGCTGATGATGGCTATTTAGTTACTAAAATAGCAAATTTATATAATATTACAGAAAAAACTTACTTGTTATCGGCCAATGACAATTTGTATACGGTAACGAGCCTGTTTGCTTCAACTAACGAATTGCCTGACAATGTCGACAGCCTTTATAAACTTGATAATAAAGGCTTTAATAAATTAAGCAAACAGCTGGTTAACAGTTTAAAATTTACGGAACCTCAGAAAAACGGCAATAAACCGCTTACAATCAATGATAATATCAGCGGACGCAAACTGCAATTGCCGGAAAAATGGCTGTACACAAGAACTGATTTCAGCAGTATTTACGGTATTAATAAAGGCGGCTTTGGGCTTACTGCTTACAGCGCTTTGCCGGAAACTTCACTTGATGCTGCAAATAACGCCATTAAAACCTTTGGTATAAGTTTTGATAACAGCACAAATACCTTGAAAATGGATTTGTCGCAGTTTACAATGCCGGATTTACTGAATTTGTTTGATGAAGGCATTGTTATGGCCAGCGGTAATTTTAATAATGTTGCCCAAATTGAGCCTGATTTCAGCAAGTATGTAAACGAATACAAAACTATTTTCGATAATCCGGAACTAACTAAATTTATCTTCCACAATAGCATGAACCAGCTTTTTAACAGCCTGCGCCCGGAAGATATTGCAGCCATAGAAAAATATCTGAAAGCAGAAAACTTTAACTATACTTTTGACATCAATAATTACAATGCACGCTTTAATTGTGATGCTGACTTAAAGGCTCACATACCAGACATATTTAAAGTACTGCAGGAAGCAAATGTTATTGCCGGAAATGCTGCTGATGCAGATGAAATGCGCAGCAGCCTGAGTAAAGATAAAGTTTTTGCCATGCTGGATACCAATCTGGTACCCTTTAACTGCTATTTTAAAAACCAGCTTTATTTTGACAGAAGCCAGCGCTTTAATAATCTGTTATATTTTACAAAAGGCGATAAGGCAGCTGCCAACCAGCAAATTATGAAGCAGTTTAATACAACCGATTTATATCTTTACTGATTTGTGTTATATAAAGTATCAAGAGGCTTATGCAGAAAATGCCTGAGCCTCTTATATTTTTGTAATAATGTTGTAAAAGCAACCTTCATAAATTGGCTGTAACAAATTTTAAAACACACGCGCATATAAAATAACGTGTTTATTATAAAAACGCCTTAAAACGCAAATATGAAGGCGTAAATAAAATATGATAACATCTCAGCTAAAATCAATGAGAGTATTGATAAAAAGAGGTAAGATTATTTAAAAATAAATATAGAATTTATCGTCCGGTATAATTTGTTAAGTAAAATGGTGAATGTGAACTCATGCAAAACCATGTCAGATATTTTGGCTGGTTTTGCGTTTGGCTTCCTTTTGCGAATTTTACATAATATATATTATCGGACGTTATTTTTATATATTTTTCTTTCTTCTAAACTTCTGTTTTATCTCATCTTTCAATATTAAAATCAAAGTAAAACTAATACAGCGAACAGCAAACAAATGTTTTGACTCCTTCTTAATTAGCTGTTATAATAGAATTATATAAAATCTATTTCGGGAGGCTTTTATTAATGGCCAGACATAAACGCTTTTCTAATTTTGAAGGACAAATTACCGAAGAAATGCTTACTGACCGTCAGCGTCAGATTTTAGAATATATTCGCAAATGTGTTAAAGATAAAGGTTATCCTCCGGCTGTGCGCGAAATCGGCAAAGCTGTAGGATTATCTTCAAGCGCCAGTGTTCATAATCACCTGCATAAATTAGAAGAATACGGCTTTTTACAGCGTGACCCTTCCAAGCCGCGCGCACTTGAACTGACCCAGGATGCTGAATGGCGTCAGAAAACAGTTGTGCCTGTACCGCTTGTTGGCCGTGTAACAGCGGGCGTTCCTATTCTAGCTGTTGAAAACATTGAAGAAACATACCCTATTCCGCTTGATTTATTGGGATGCTCTGATGATGTTTTTATGCTTTCCGTGAGCGGCGACAGCATGATTAAAGCCGGTATTTTAGACCATGACTATATTGTTGTGCGCAAGCAAAATTTTGCCAACAACGGTGATATAGTTGTTGCTTTAATTGATGGCGAAGAAACTACTGTAAAACGTTATTTCCGCGAACTCCGCTGCGTACGTTTGCAGCCTGAAAACGATGCTTATCAGCCTATTGTAGGCGGCGATAATATTCAGGTTATCGGCAAAGTAATTGCCGTTTTTAGAATGCTGTGATTTTAAACTTATATTATTATTACGCTAAAACGAATATATACAAGTATTAAAAAGATGTTAAATTGATGTCATAATTTTAGAAAGCAGGTTTATTTTTGGATTATTTTATAAATAATTGGTTGACTCCAACTATTATTGCTCAATTTCTTAATTTAATAATTTTACTTGCACTTTTGTATAAATTTTTTAAATGGTGTTTTTCTGATAATTCATCTTCAAATAAATCTAAAAATAAGAAAAACAATGATGATGACGATTTTATAGACTATATGGATTAGAAATAATAAAAAGAACTGTTATTTTTGTTGGCTTAAATATAATTTTGCTTTACAAAATAACAGTTCTTTTGTATTTTATTTCAAAACTATCGAATATATTGTATTTATTACTATGGCTGCTGCTATAAGCGACACTAAAAATAATATTATAAACTTTATAATTCGCCAAATTTTTCTCATAATAACTAATTACTCCATTACCATTTTTCAGGTATAGTTTCAAACTTTCCTATGACATACATTGTGCCAAGCATTTCCGTAAGCAGCGTACCTTCATTATTAAAGGTTTCTACTTTTATAATAATTATTTTGTGTCCGCGCTGAATTACCGTGCCAACAGCAGTAGCCACATCTCCGGCATGGAGGTTTTTTATAAAGTTTATCGTGTAATTAATAGTTACTACTCTGGCCCCTACACTTGCGCTTGCCATCCCCAGCGCAGTATCTGCAAGTGCTGCCAGAGAACCGCCGTGGGCAACTTCATATAAATTGGTGTGCTTGGCTGCGTCAATAGGCATTGCAAGTGTTACCTTGCCGCATTCAACGTCAACAAGCTCCATGCCGCACAGTTTAACAAAACTATTAATACTATATACATCTTTGATAATTTGCGTATATTCTTCTTTTGCGCTCATTAACTTAACCTCCCTGCCGGTACAATTTATTCTTTGGGGCCTACCATACGAGCTGCGCTCATAATGGCAATACGGCCATGTTCAAAAGTCAGCCCGCCCTGGAAATACACATTATATGGCTCACGGCACGGACCGTCAGCACTTAATTCGATAGAAGCGCCCTGTACGAAGGTTCCTGCTGCCATAATAATTTCATCCTGATAACCTGGAATCATGGCTGGAACAGGCTCTACATGTGCGTCAACCGGCGAATTTGTCTGGATTGCAACACAGAAATTGCATAATTTCTCACGTGTTTCCAAACGTATAGCCTGAATGATATCGCTGCGTACTTCTTCCGGCAGCGGTTTTACAGCATAACCAAGGTTTTTAAAAACAGCCGAAGCAAAAATTGCAGTTTTTACGGCCTGCGTTACAACATGAGGCGCAATAAACAAGCCCTGATAAAATTCACGTGCCGTATCACCCAACGTTGCACCCATTTCGCCGCCTAATCCCGGAGCGGTAAGACGGTATGAAGCAAGTTCCACCAAATCAGCACGTCCGGCTATATAGCCGCCGGTAGGAGCAAAACCGCCACCCATATTTTTAATAAGAGAACCTGCAATCAAATCTGCACCGACTTCCGTGGGTTCCTGTTTTTCAATAAATTCGCCGTAGCAGTTATCTACAAAGCAAATAACATCAGGCTTAACCTTTTTTACGGCTTCGCATATCTCACCTATTTGCGCTACATTAAGCGTTTTACGTACACTGCTGTAACCGCAGGAACGCTGAATATGTATTAAGCGCGTTTTATCTGTAATAGCACTGCAAATTGCCTCTAAATCCGGCTTGTCGTCCTGCATGGGAATTTCTTTATAAATAACGCCTAAATCTACAAGCGAACCCGGTGTTTTTACAGGGCTGCCGATAATGGTCTGCATGGTATCATACGGAGTTCCTGTTGCGGCTATCATCTCGTCCCCTGCGCGCAGTACACCCAAAAGAGCCACTGCCAGTGCATGCGTGCCGCTTACAAACTGCGAACGCACCAGCGCTGCTTCTGTATGGAAAATTTCTGCGTAAATTGCATCAAGATTCTCTCGCCCAACATCGGAATAAGCATAACCGGTTGTAGGTTTTAAATAATAATCTGAAACCATGTGGTTGCGGAAAGCCTTCATTACTTTTTCCGTGTTAAATAAGGCGGCTTCTTCATATATTTTAGAATATTTTTCTACATCATTAAGTGCTGTTTTTTCAATTTCTGCAAAGTCTACCATTTAAATCATTCACTCGCTTTTTAAAATATATTCATTGTATGCTTCCAAATCTTCTACCGGTAGAATAACTTTCATTACTGCGCCATTTTCGGTATATTCCTGCTCTAAAACATTGGCAGTTTCATGAAGCTGGGCAGCTTTGGCTGTTTCCGCATAAGGAATACACAAAGTAACTTCCACGGCTTTGCTTCTAAGATGTGATTCTATCATCTGCTGCAAAGTTTCAAGGTTTAACTTTTTGGCTGCCGATATGCAAATGACATCTTCTTCCAGTGCTAATCTGTCAGCCAGTTTGCTGTCCGGAGGCAGTTTATCTATTTTATTATAAACCGTAATAACCGGCTTTGTTTCTGCGCCGATTTCCTTTAAAACTTCGTGTACCGCAGCAGCCTGTTCTTTGTAAAGCTCGTGGCTTACATCGATAACATGCACCAGTAAATCAGCTTCCGTTACAACTTCAAGCGTAGAACGGAAAGCGGCAATCAGCTGATGCGGCAGGCGCTGAATAAAACCAACCGTATCGGTTATGATTATTTCCTGCTTATTGGGAAGCGTCAGCTGGCGTGTAGTTGGGTCTAACGTTGCAAAAAGCTGGTCTTTGGCATAAATATCGGAATTTGTAAGTGTATTAAGAAGCGTTGATTTACCGGCATTGGTATAACCTACAAGGCTCACTTCAAATACATTGTTCTTTTTGCGCTTGCTGCGGTGCAGGGAACGTACGGCTTTAACCTTTTCAATCTGCTCTTTAATAAAAGCAATGCGGTCGCGGATTCTGCGGCGGTCAACTTCAAGTTTAGTTTCACCAGGGCCGCGTGTGCCAATACCGCCGCCGAGCCTTGAAAGCATAAGGCCTTTACCCATAATACGCGGCAGCGTATATTGCAGCTGTGCCAGTTCAACCTGTAATTTGCCTTCGTTGGTACGGGCGCGCTGGGCAAAAATATCAAGAATCAAAGCTGTACGGTCTAAAATTCTGATACCCATAACGCTTTCAATATTGCGCTGCTGTGCCGGAGAAAGTTCGTCATCAAAAATACATAAGTCGATATTTTCCTGCTGGGCATATAAAGCAAGCTCCTGCACTTTGCCTCTGCCGATAAAAAATGCCGGGTCAGGTTTGGGGCGTTTTTGTATAAACTTCTTTATTACAGTTGCACCTGCCGTATCGGCAAGCTGTTTTAATTCTTCGAGTGAATCGTCAACTGTCCACAGCGAATCGTTTCTTCCCCACTCCATGCCAATTAAAATGGCTCTTTCGGACATGACCTGCAAAGATGCAGTTCCGGTCTGCTTGTCGAGTATGCGCTCTATTGTGCTTACGGTATTAACAAAGTTAATGTTTTCAGCATCTTCGATACTATACGGGCCGTAACATTCAGCGGTATAATTTTCATTGCTGTCTATGCCGGTTATCAGCCCGAAAGTCAGTTCAGATTTGGTAAAATCCGGAGAAACAACGCCAATGGCAACCATGGCATCATATTTATTATTTTTTAAAGCGGAAATATCAACGCCGCTTAAATACGGGTTGCCGCCCGGATGCGTATGTATGCAGCGTATGCCGCTAAGGCGTCCGGCTCCGCGCCTGCCGCTGAAAGAAGGCAATTCCACAGTAGCATTGTCGCCTACTGCAATTTCTATAATCTGGCCGCTGCGTGTAATATAAACGGAAATTTCCCTGTTTATATACTCTGTAATATCCGCAAGCTTAACAGCAAGCTCCTGCGAAACAAGCTGCGGCGACTGCATATCGTACAGTTTCTGCAGTTCTGCTATAACGCTGTCGCGTATGCCTTTTATATTACCTTTAATTTCACGCATAATTATACCTCAAAGAGCAGACAGTATTTCTGCCTGCTCTCTTTCATAAACAAAATTTTACTGACGGCTGCGTGCCGGCTCAACATTAACTTTATAGCCTTTAATGGTGTTGCGGTGCATTACGCCAAGCACTTTTTCGGCAACATCTTCCGGCACTTCAACAAACGTAAATTTATCATAAATATTAATTTTGCCAATATCTTTGGCAGGTATATCGGCTTCAATAGCAATGGTGCGCACAATATCCTGCACGCTTATTTTCTGGCTGCGGCCGATATTCATAAAGAAACGCACCATGCCTGGGCGTCCGCCGGTATTGGTTAAATCTTTGGACAAGCCTTCTTCTTTCGGCGCTTCAAGTGCTTTATTGCCTTCCTGCATTAATTTTAAGGCAGCAGCAATAATGTCTTCCGAAGCATAATCCTGCAACAGTGTTTCCGCAATAGGCATATAATCATGGTAATGGTTAAGTTCCAAAACCGCCTGCATGCGGGAAATAATAATTTCGCGCTGGCGTTCAACAACGTTGGCCGTTGTAGGCAGCTGACGGCGCATGATTTTGGTGTTTGCTGCGCGTTCGATAAGTTTAAGCTGCCTGAATTCACGTGGGGTAATAAAGGTCATGGCCGTGCCGGTATTGCCTGCCCTGCCTGTACGGCCAATGCGGTGTACATAACTTTCAGGGTCCTGTGGAATATCAAAATTAATAACATGGGTAATATTATCAATATCAATGCCGCGTGCCGCAACGTCGGTTGCAATCAAAATATCTGCCGTTCCTTCGCGGAATTTTTTCATAACACGGTCGCGCTGGGTCTGGCTTAAATCGCCGTGCAGGCCTTCTGCCATATAACCGCGGCTGGCAAGTGCGATTGCCAAATCGTCAACGCCTTTTTTGGTGCGGCAGAAAATAATAATCTTGCCGTCAATTTCAGCATCGAGTAAACGGCACAGACCTTCTACCTTGTCTTTGGTTTCAAAATAATACTGCTCAATCAAAGGTACTGTCAGTTCCTCCTTGCTGACGGTAACATTTTTAGGAGCTTTCATGTATTTTTTGGTAAGGCTTAAAATTGGGCGAGGCATGGTTGCGGAAAACAGCAGCGTCTGCCTTTCCGCAGGCAGGTTGCGCATAATTTCTTCCATATCGTCAACAAAGCCCATATCAAGCATTTCATCAGCTTCGTCCAATACCAAAAACTTAATATGGTCAAGTTTAATGGTATTGCGGTTAATATGGTCAATTAAGCGTCCCGGAGTGCCTATTACAATCTGCACTCCGCTTTTTAAGGCACGAATCTGTCTTTCGATAGGCTGGCCGCCGTAAACAGGCAGAGCCTTAATACGCGAAGTACGGCCGATTTTACCTACTTCTTCGGCTACCTGAATGGCAAGTTCTCGGGTCGGTGTCATAATAAGTGCCTGAATATGCTTATGGTCGGTAATGCTCTGAACCAGCGGAATGCCGAAAGCAGCAGTTTTACCGGTACCGGTCTGCGCCTGGCCGATAACGTCGTAGCCATCCAGCACCAGAGGAATGGTTTGCTCCTGTATCGGTGATGGTTCTTCAAAGCCCATGTCTGTTAAAGCTGTAACTATTTTTTTATCCAGCAGCAGGCTGCCGAACATCTCTTTTTGATTTGTTGTCATTTGTCTTTATTCTCCGTTTCTTTTTCCTTTATTCTGTCAATAACCATCGAAATCGCGGTTAATGCACTGCGCATTTTATTATCGGTACGTGTACCGCCAAAAACATGTTTGGCCCATTTTACGCCGTCAGCATCGGCAACGGCCATATATACAAGCCCGACAGGTTTATCTTCCGTTGCTCCGCCCGGGCCTGCTATGCCTGTTATGCCTACGCCATAAGTTGTGCCGAACAGTTCACGCACGCCCTGAGCCATTTCGCAGGCAACCTGCCAGCTGACTGCGCCATAGGCTTCAAGGCTTTCTTCTGATACATTTATCAGTTTATGTTTAGCCATGTTGCTGTAAGTAACGGCACTGCCCAAAAGGTATTCGCTGCTGCCCGGAACATCCGTTACAAGGCTGCTGGCAAGGCCGCCTGTGCAGGATTCGGCAAAAGCTATGGTACTTTCTGTTCTTAACAGTTTCTTGCCGAGATAAGAAGCAAGCGTTTCGTCATCCGTACCGTAGATAAACTGCTTTAATCTGGTATTTACCAGAGCTTCCATTGCAGCAATTAAGGTTTTGGCTTCGTTAACTTCCATACATTTTGCGGTAATGCGGATAATTATTTCTCCCCTGCGGGCATAAATAGCAATGGTGGGATTGGTTTGTGAAGTTATAATATCGTCCAGCTTTTCGGCAACGGCGCTTTCGCCAATGCCGCGCAGCCTGATAATATGCGAATAAATAATTCCCTGTTTGGTAAAATGGTTTATTAAAAATGGTTCCAGCTGCTTTTCATATACATGCTGCATTTCAGAAGGCGGGCCGGGCAAAAGCACAATCAGTTTGCCTTCATGCCTGATGGCCAGCCCGGGAGCAGTACCAACTTCGTTAGTTAAAATTTCGGCGCCCACAGGTATCATGGCCTGCTTTTCGTTATTGCCGGACATGCACAGCCCTCTTTTGCAAAAATAATTATTAATGCGGTTCCATGTGTCCAGGTCAAGATAAGTGCCTAAATTAAGCGTTTCGCATAAAACTTCTTTGGTAATATCGCCGCGGGTAGGTCCAAGGCCGCCGGTGGTAATAATAATGTCAGCACGCTCCAGAGCATTTTTAAACACTTCTTTTAAGCGCCCGGCATTATCGCCGACAGTAGTCTGATAAAGTACATCAAAACCCAGTTTATTCAGCTGTCTGGATAAATACTGAAAATTTGTATTTAAAATTTCACCCAGCAAAAGCTCTGTACCAGTATTGATAACTTCAACTTTCATGGTCCTTCCCCCTTTAGTTTATATTCTTTCGCCTACAGATTCGTAAGTGAAGCCTTGCAGAATATTAACCTTTACAAAACAGCCTGGTTTAATATCGCCCGGATTTTCAATAAATACCAGCCCGTCGATATCGGGAGCTTCACGGTAGGAACGCCCGTAATGCAGTCCCGAACCGTCTTCTTCAATGCCTTCAACCAGAACTTCAAGAGTCTGTCCTTCGGTATCCTTATGAATTTCTTCGGAAATCTGTGCCTGCAAAGCCATTAATTCATGGTAGCGTTCCTGTTTTATTTCATCGGGAATCTGATTGGGCATAGCTCCGGCAACAGTGCCTTCCTCCTGAGAATAGGCAAAAACACCGGCATTTTCAAAACGCTGCTGTTCCACAAATTCTTTTAATTCTTCAAAATCGGCATCCGTTTCACCGGGAAAACCGACTATAAACGTAGTTCTTATAACAATTCCGGGAATACGTTTGCGCAGCTTTGCAAGAAGCGTTTCCACTTCTTCCCTGGTATCATATCTGTTCATTGAAGCCAGGAGCCTGTTGCTTGCATGCTGCAGCGGCAGGTCAACATACTTGCATACCTTGTCCAAAGATGCAAAGGTTTCTATAAGCTCATCCGTAAAATTATTGGGATAACAATACATTACCCTAATCCATTTCAAGCTTTCAATTTTATTTAATTCTTTTAATAAATCAGCTAAAAGCAGTTTGTCTCCCGGTAAATCTTCGCCATAGCGGGTTGTGTCCTGTGCTACTACAATCAGCTCTTTTACGCCGTTATCGGCCAGTGCTTTTGCTTCTTTAAGCACCTGTTCCATTGGCTTGCTGCGGTATGGCCCGCGGATTTTCGGTATTGCGCAATAAGAGCAGCAATTGTCACAGCCCTCGGCAATTTTTAAGTAAGCCGTATATGAAGGCGTTGTTAAAATACGCGGCAGAAAAGTTTCTTTACTGGTATATATAACATCGGGTTTGCTGCGTTCAAGCATTATAAAGCGTTCGCCGTTCATAACACGTTTTATAATGCTGCCTATTTCGTCATACACTTCCACGCCGGCAATGGCATCTGCCTCAGGCAGTTCGCTAAAAAGTTCTTCGGCATAACGCTGGCTTAAGCAGCCAGTTACAATAATATATTTACAGCTGCCGGATTTTTTATATTCTGCCATCTGCAAAATGGTATTAATAGATTCTTCTTTGGCAGATTCGATAAATCCGCAGGTATTTACTATAATTATTTCCGCTTCTGACGGATCATTGGTAATTTCATAATTTTCTTCGTGAATCAACCCTAACATGGTTTCAGAATCAACCAGATTTTTAGGGCAGCCCAAACTTACTACACCTATTTTCACTGTATATCCTCCGCTTTAATTTTCAAACCGTACGGTTTCAAGCCATTTGTTTATAAGTTTATCAGCTTTTTCCTGCTGTAAATATGCAGTGTTCAGCCACAGTTTTTGCGTGTCTGTCTTATCGTGCATCAAGGTTTCAAGCCCTGTATTTTGCTGCAGCAAAATACGCTTAATTTCTTTTTCCGTTAAAAGCCAGCGGCAAAAATCCTGTGCTGCCATATTCTCCCCGCTTTCAGCGGCAATGGCAACGCCATAAAGATTTACCGGCGTACCTTCTACCGGTTTTGCAACATAAGCAGGAAAAGAATTTTCAAGATATTGGAAAATAAAACTGCTGCGGGTTATAGCAATATCAGCATCGCCGGTTGCTGCCATTCTTATTGAGGTAAACGGAAATTTTGCATACTGGGGAATATTTTTATGAAGCTCACGCAAATATCCCAAAGCGTTATCTTCGCCCCAATGGCTGGCAAAGGCATATAAAAAGCTGCGCGTGCTTTCCGTATCGCTTAAATTTTCAAGTGCAATACGGATACCGCGGATTTTCAACAAATCTTCCCAGGTACGTATGTTTTCCTGACCGGCACGGCGGGCAAAATTCTGGTTTACCAAAAGAACTGCCGGGTCATAAAAAACACCGTACCAACAGCCGTTTTGGCTTTTAAATGTTTCCGGCAATATTGCAGTTTCTGGTATTTCAAATTTGAGCAGTTTATTCTGCTGCTCCAAATTTACCAGTTTGCTGAATTCCAGCAAATAAATATCAGGCTGCTTCTGCTCTTTTCCGGCATTTTCTTCTGCAAGCCAGACTTTATATTTGCTTTGGGAAGCATTATATTCTTCTGCCAGCGCCTGAAGCAGCATTCTGTTCTGGTCTGATGCAAGAATTGCTTCGTTATCATTTTTTAAATGTACAACATCATCAAAAAAAGAACAGCCTGCAATACAAATTACTGAAATAAAAGCTAAACAGGCCGTTACAAGCCTTTTTAAAGCCATAAAATTCCTCATCTTTTTTTAGTTTTGCTTCTGCTGTTTTTACCGGCAGGCTTAGCTTTATAGCCGGTATTTATTTTCAGCAGGCATTTATCTCCGCTGCCGATAAGGTCATTGCGGCCCGCTTTAATCAAAGCCTCTTTAACAAGCATACGGTTACGCGGATTTTTATACTGCATTAATGCCCTTTGCATTGCTTTTTCATGCGGGTTGCGTGCTACAAATATTTCTCGCCCTGTTTCCGGGTTGCAGCCGGAATAATACATAGCCGTTGAAAGGCTGCCAGGCGTCGGAATGAAATCCTGCACCTGTTCCGGCTGATGGCCTATATCACGCAAAAATTCCGCAAGCTCTATTGCGTCATCAAGCGTGCAGCCAGGATGGCTGGAAATGAAATACGGTACCAAAAATTGTTTTAAACCGATTTCTTTGTTCTTTTTAGAAAAGGCACGCATGAATTTCAGATAAACTTCTTTACCCGGCTTGCCCATATTTTTCAGGGCGCGCGGCGCTACATGCTCCGGAGCTATTTTTAACTGGCCGCTTACATGGTAACGGCAAAGTTCGTCCAAAAATTCTCCCGTTTTTTCTTCCAGCAAATAATCATAACGGATGCCGGAACGGATGAAAACTTTTTTTATGCCGGGAATAGCCCTTATTTTGCGCAAAAGCTCTATATAGTCACTGTGGCTGCTGTCTAAATTAGGGCACGGTTTCGGAAAAAGGCACTGCCTGTCGCGGCAGGCTCCAACTTTAAGCTGTTTGGCGCATGCCGGATGCCGGAAATTAGCTGTAGGCCCGCCAACATCATGAATATAGCCCTTAAAATCAGGCATAGCCGCAATAATTTTTGCTTCTTTTAAAATTGATTCATGGCTTCTTGACTGGATAATACGCCCCTGATGGCTGTGAATAGCGCAGAATGAACAACTGCCGAAACAGCCGCGGCAGCTGATAATGCTGAAACGCACTTCTTCAATAGCCGGAACTCCGCCCAAAGCTTCATAGCTCGGATGATAGGTACGCTGGTAATCAAGGTCATAAATAGCGTCCATTTCCTGCTGTGTAAGCGGATACGGCGCAGGATTTTGGACAAGGTATTTACTGCCGTTTTTCTGTACTACTGTTTTACCGTAAAACGGGTCCTGCTCTTTGCTTTGCAAGTAATGCGCTTTGGCAAACAGCTTTTTGTTTTTAAGGCACGCTTCATAAGAAGGTATTTCCACATAGTCATCAATACCTTCCAGCGAATCAGTTAGATACGCCGTACCGCGGATATAGTGCATATCCTGCATGGAAGCACCGCCGCTTAAATAGTCGGCAGCTTCCGTAATCTGCTTTTCGCCCATGCCGTAAATTAAAAGGTCGGCATGGCTGTCTGCCAGAATGGACGGCAGAAGTTTGCCTTCCCAATAATCATAATGTGCAAAGCGCCTCAGGCTTGCTTCAATGCCGCCTATAATAACCGGTATATCAGGCCAGAGTTTTTTTATTTGCTGTGAATATACTACCGTTGCGTGGTCAGGGCGTTTACCCATTTCACCGCCCGGCGTGTAATTATCTTTTTTGCGTTCTTTTTTTGCCGCCGTATAATGGCAGAGCATTGAATCAAGATTGCCGCCTGAAATAAGCACTGCAAGGCGCGGTTTGCCTAAAACGGCAAAGTTCTCCGGTTTGCGCCAGTCTGGCTGGCACAAAAGAGCAACCTTGTACCCCTGTGCTTCAAGTACACGGCAAATAACGGCAGGGCCAAATGATGGATGATCCACATAAGCATCGCCGCTTACAAACAAAAAATCCAACTGTTCCCAACCGCGTTCTTTAATTTCTTCTATTGAAATTGGCAGAAAATCTTTCATTATTTATGAAAGCCCTCCAAAATTATTTTTTATATGTTCTTACAACCGAACCGACTTCCGGGTCTTTAGGCAGAGTTTCTCCGTTAACGGTTATTTCCATGGCGCCGATATTGCCGTAATGCACACTGATATTTTCTTTGGCTTTAAAAGACTGCTGCTGGCCTGCTTCCATTATGCCGCTGAAAACAATCTCGCCATCGGTAGTAACTTCCATCCAGCAACGGTCATTTACGCATTTTAAAGCAAGGTTAACGCCATCATACACAGGTTTGGGCGCTGCTTTTTCTTCGGCAGGCATACTGTTTTCAACTGCGGCGGGTTCCGATACCAGATTCTGCGAAGAATCGGTATTCATAAACCAGGCTATACCGCCTGCAACAACAATAACCAAAGCCAATACCACAATATAACTCAGCCAATTGCCGGATGATACCCTTTCCGGCTTTATCTGGGGAGAAATACTGATTTTTTCAACCATTCTGATAGGCTTGGGCGCTACCGCTTCCTTGGTAAGGCCGCTGTTCTGTGCTTTATAAATGTTGACGAGGTCCGGCCCGTTAAGCCCCAAAAAATTACCGTACGTGCGGATAATGCCTTTGGTAAAAACATCACCGGGAATTTTGTCAAATTCGCCTTCTTCTACCGCATCCAGGTAAAGTTTACGGATACTGGTAGCCGCTTCTGCCTCTTCCAGCGACAACCCTTTGGCCAGACGTGCTTCTTTAAGCATTTTGCTGACATTATCCATATCCATAACCGTTTCCTCCATTTAATTATTAGTTGTAAAAAATTTATCTTCTATTACGGCTTTAGGCATAATAAGTTCGCGCGGTTTACTGCCGGCAGCATGGCTGATAATACCCAAATCTTCCATGCAGTCCACAAGCCTTGCGGCTCTTGTATAACCAATGCGGAATTTACGCTGCAGCATGGATGAAGATGCCTGCCCTGTATCCATAACAAGCCTTACTGCATCTTCAAATAATTCGTCGCGCTCGTTGTCAAATCCTGCCGTCTGCCCGGCAGCATTCTTATCACTTTCCAATGCCTGTTCCGTTACTTCACTGCTGTATTCAACAGGAATAGCCTGCTCTTTTATAAAATCAACAACACGGTTGAGCTCATCATCACTTACAAAAGCGCCCTGTACCCTTACCGGCTTATTAATGCCAATGGGATAAAAGAGCATATCGCCCTTGCCAAGCAGTTTTTCGGCACCGCCCATATCCAAAATAGTACGCGAATCGGTCTGCGAAGAAACGGCAAACGCAATACGCGACGGAATATTGGCCTTTACTATGCCGGTAATAACATCTACCGAAGGACGCTGCGTTGCCAGTATAAGATGTATTCCGGCAGCCCTTGCCTTCTGCGCAAGGCGGAGAATTGCATCTTCCACGTCAACTTTGGCAACCATCATCAAATCAGCAAGCTCGTCGATAATGATAACAATAAACGGCATTTTTTCTTCTGCATGCTCATTAAAGCTGCTGATGTCGCGTACATGGCTTTCGGCAAACGCCTTATATCTGCGCTCCATTTCGGCAACTGCCCAGTGCAGAGCAGAAGCTGCCTTTTTGCTGTCGGTAACAACCGGCGTTAAAAGATGCGGTATGCCGTTATAATTAGAAAGCTCAACAACTTTCGGGTCAACAAGAATAAGTTTTACATAATCGGGAGAATACTTGTACAGCAAGCCTGCTATGATTGTATTGATACATACCGACTTGCCGGAACCGGTTGAGCCTGCAACCAGCAAATGCGGCATTTTGCTCAAATCGGCAGTAATAATATTGCCGCTGATATCCTTGCCCAAACCAATAGCCAGCTTGCCGGAAGAATTTTTAACGGTTTCGCAGTCAACAACTTCTTTAAAAAATACCGTATCATTCTTCAGGTTAGGCACTTCAATGCCTATTGCGGCCTTGCCCGGTATTGGCGCTTCAATGCGCACGCCTGGGGCGGCAAGTTTTAACGCTATGTCATCTGCAAGATTAACTACCGAGCTTACTTTTACGCCGGGTGCAGGTTCAAGTTCAAACCTTGTTACAGAAGGCCCGCGCGTAACGGCAACAACCGAAGCCCTTACCTTAAAATCAGATAAAGTCTGTTCAAGAATACCGCATTGATGGCGTATTCCTTCTTCAAGGTTATGGTCTTTGGTAACAGTCGGCGTATTAAGTAAAGATAACGGCGGAAATTTATAACCGGGAGCGTTATCTTTTTCGAAAGGTTCGGCTTCTTCTTCCGTTTTAACAGCTGCCTGCTCCTCTGATTTTTCTTTAACCAAATCAGCACTGTCAGCAATATTAAGCGGTTTATTTAAAGTAAAATCATCTTTGGTTTCAGGTTTTGCAAATATCTTTTCGGAAGGTATTTCTTCATCCGAAAAATCAATTGCTTTCTGTCTGTACGGGTTTAAAAAGCTGCCGGCAGGCGCCATATCCTGCTCCGGTTTAACAAATTTTTCCAAAACAGGTTTGCTTTCCTGTTTAACGGCAGGTTTTTCAGCCGCAAATTCTTCCGGAGCGGCAAAAAACTCCTGCGTTGCTTGCGTAGTATTTTCCTGTTTCTGCTCATCATCCTGCAAATAAGCATTGTAGGTATCGTCTTCATAGGCTTCGCTGCGGTAATTTACAAGGTGTTCGCTTATTGAAGGCTTTTTGGTTTTTCCGAAAATTCTTTTAAAAGCGCCTGGTTTTTCAAGCCCTTCCGTAAATTCGGAAAATTCTCCATCACGGTAAGGGTTAAAAGTATTTTCTTTAGAACCGGTAATATTTTTTTGCTTTACAGGCTGTGAATATTCAGTTCTGCGTACATCTTTTTTATTTTCTCTTTTACTGATGCCGGAAAAGGAATTTTTAATTTTTACAAACAAAAGCTGTAAGGAAATCCTGCTCAACAAAAGAACGCTTGCCAAGCCAAGCACAACCAAAATAATCAACGCTCCGGCTGTACCGGCAATTTTACGCAAAGTCCATAAAATTATACCGCCTATAAAACCTCCGCCTTCCGGAAATGAATATAAATCCAGTTCCTGCCCGGCAGGAGTAAAAAGATGATGTGCAAGGCCTAAAAAGCATATAAGCAGCAAAACAAACGCAGCCACGCGGCGCGAAATACTGAAACTCCCGGAAAAAGCCAGCAGGTAAATGCCGCAAATAATAAGGGCAAGCGGAACCAGAAAAGCCCCCAGCCCTAGTAAATATGCAGACATTTCCGACCAGAAACTGCTCGTAACGCCAATGTCTGACGCCGCAACAAGCAGCCCTGCCAAAAGCATAAAAATGCCTGCAATTTTTCTTTTGCGGCCTTTATTCTTTTGTTCATCTGCAACTTTTTTATATCTTGGCAACTGCTGGCACCTCTTTATTTAATCAAACTTCCATAATAATCGGTAAAATCATCGGGCGGCGGCGTGTTCTTTCATACAAAAAGCGCCCAAGGCTGTCGCGGATAGCGCCTTTAAGAACGCTCCACTCCGTTACATTATTTTCGGCACATTTATCAAGTGCCTGTTCTACTTTTTCTTTTGCTGTTTCCATAAGGTCTTCGGCTTCGCGCACATACACAAAACCACGGGAAACAATATCCGGGCCGGAAACAATATTGCAGGTATTTTTTTCGATTGTTACAACAACAATCATAATGCCGTCCTGCGAAAGCTGGCGGCGGTCACGCAGCACGATATTGCCAACATCGCCCACGCCAAGGCCGTCAACAAGAATTTTACCGGCAGGAACACGGCCGGAAATACTTATGCTGTTGCGCGTAAGTTCAATTACAGCGCCGTTTTCACCGATAACGATATTTTCGCGCGGCATACCCAATGACTGGGCAAGCTGTGCATGTTTAACCAGATGGCGGTATTCGCCGTGCACCGGCATAAAGAATTTCGGACGCACAAGATTATGCATCATTTTAATTTCTTCCTGGCTGGCATGGCCGGAAACATGAACGCCGTTGCTTTTTTCGTAAATAACGTCGGCGCCGAGTTTATAAAGGTTATCAATTGTGCGAGATACGAGTTTTTCGTTGCCGGGAATAGGCGTTGCCGAAATAATAACGGTATCGCCCGGAAGAATTTCAACCTTTTTATGGTCATTATTGGCCATACGGGTTAAGGCAGACATAGGTTCGCCCTGGCTGCCGGTAGTAATAATTACAATCTGGCTGGGCTGGTAGTTAGATGTTTCATCAACATCAATCAGTACGCCTTCCGGCACTTTCAAATAACCAAGTTCAATGGAAATATTAACAACATTAACCATGCTGCGGCCGATAACGGCAACTTTACGTTTATATCTTACAGCGCTGTCAACAATCTGCTGAATGCGGTGAACATTAGACGAGAAAGTTGCCACGATAATACGGTTTTTCGCATAACGGAACTCATCGTCGAAAGTCTGTCCTACCATTTTTTCACTTGGCGTATAGCCCGGGCGTTCGGCATTAGTGCTGTCCGCCATAAGCAAAAGCACGCCTTCATCGCCGTATTCCGCAAAGCGGTTAAATTCCGTAACTTGTCCGTCAACCGGGGTCTGGTCAAATTTAAAGTCGCCGGTGTGAATAATAAGCCCGACAGGCGTACGGATAGCCAGTGCTATTGCATCAGGAATGCTGTGGTTGACACGCATGAAACCAAGCTTAAAAGCACCGGCTGATATTTTATCTCCGGGCTTGATTACATGGCAGTTATCGGCACTTACGCCGTTTTCTTTCAAGCGTCCCTGCAAAATACCCAAAGTAAGGGCGGTGCCGTAAACAGGCACATTAATCTGCTTCATAACATACGGCAAAGCACCGATATGGTCTTCATGGCCGTGAGTTAAAAAAATCGCCCTAACCTTATCTTTGTTTTCCAAAAGATAAGTTATATCAGGAATAACCAAATCTATTCCAAGCATATCCTCCTCAGGGAACATTAAACCGGCATCGACAAGTATAATATCATCGCCATAACGGAAAGCCGTCATGTTCTTGCCGATTTCGCCGAGTCCTCCGAGCGGAATAATATTTACTTTATGTTGTGTTTTACTCAAAAAAAATACACCTCCAAATTATTTATTTTCCGATCAAGTATCACACAGATTAACGCAAGTATTAACCGTACACTTACTCTACCGTATATTATACATTAAAGTGAGTTTAAAAACAAATGTTTCCCCTTTGAAAAACTTTATTTTTGTAAATATTTCGTGAAAGAATGTTTATATAAAACAAAAACGCCCCTTAACGGAGCGTTTTTTATATTCAAAATTATTTTGCGTAGTCAACTGCGCGCGTTTCGCGGATGATAACTACTTTTATCTGACCGGGATATTCCATCTCGGCTTCAATCTTTTTGGCAACATCACGCGCCAAAAGTATTGCCGAAGCATCATCAACCTGTTCGGGTTTAACCATGATGCGGATTTCCCTGCCGGCCTGTACGGCATAACATTTTTCAACGCCATCGAACGATTCAGAAATTTCTTCCAATCGGGTCAATCGTTTCAAATAGCTTTCCAAAGTTTCCCTGCGTGCACCCGGGCGTGCTGCCGATACGGCATCGCATGCCGAAATGAGCACGGCCTCAACGCTTTTCGGCTCGGTATCGCCATGATGGGCTGCAATAGCATTGATAACAAGATCGGATTCACGGTATTTCTTGGCAATTTCCACGCCAAGTTCAACATGGGAACCCTCAACTTCATGGTCAACCGCTTTGCCGATATCGTGCAAAAGGCCTGCACGTTTGGCAAGGTTAACGTCCACACCAAGTTCAGAAGCCATAATTGTTGCCAGATGGGCAACTTCAACAGAATGGTTAAGAACGTTCTGGCCGTAACTTGTACGGTATTTCAAACGTCCCAAAAGTTTAACCATTTCAGGATGCAAACCGTGCACCCCAACCGAGAACATAGCCTGTTCACCGGCCTCTTTAATTCTCTGTTCAACTTCTTTTTGTGCTTTCTCTACCATTTCTTCAATGCGGGACGGATGAATACGCCCGTCATTGATGAGTTTTTCAAGAGCTATACGTGCAACTTCACGCCTTACAGGGTCAAACCCCGAAATAATAACCGCTTCCGGAGTATCGTCTATAATAAGATCTATGCCTGTCAGTGTTTCCAGAGTTCTGATGTTTCTGCCCTCGCGGCCGATAATGCGGCCTTTCATTTCATCATTCGGCAGTGCCACAACAGAAACAGTGGTTTCGGCAACATGGTCTGCGGCACAGCGCTGAATAGCAAGGGAAATGATTTCACGGGCTTTTCTGTCCGCTTCATCTTTAGCCTGCTGTTCAAGCTCTTTAATCATCATTGCAGATTCATGCTTAACTTCTTCTTCCACAGACAACAGCAATTCTTTTTTTGCATCTTCGGTTGACAAACCGGATAATCTTTCCAGTTCACCCAATTGTTTCTGGTATAACTCGTCCACCTTGGCCTGGCTTTCGTTAAGTTTGGTTTCTTTTAAAGCCAGATGTTCCTCTTTTTTCTCAAAGGAATCAATTTTTCTGTCAAGGTTTTCTTCTTTTTGCAGGAGTCTGCGCTCCTGACGCTGCAAATCGCTGCGGCGTTCTTTATTTTCACGTTCCATTTCGCTGCGCATGCGGTGGATTTCTTCTTTAGCTTCCATCAGCGCTTCTTTGCGTTTGGTTTCACCGGCCTGCTCGGCATCCTGAATAATGCGGATTGCAGTTTCTTCGGCAGTGGCTATTTTGCTTTCGGCAACATTTTTGCGGACAAAATAACCGACAATGCCGCCTGCCGCACCAGCACCGGCTATTGTAATGAACAACTCTAAAATGGTACTCACCTCCTTAGTAAAATTCTAAAAAAAATGAGGCAACCTGCTAGTCGCCTCGTGGTTAACATTGAATCTCTTAACACGATTGGATAATATAATTTTAAATGGATTTTAACTAAAAGTCAAGTTTGTATCACTAATCATAATTATCCACACCGGAATAACTTATTTTTTCTGCAATAGTTTTCTTTATCAAATCAACAGAAAAACCTCTGGCAAATAAAAACCTTCCTAATCCGGCTTTAACTTTCATCGCATCTTCAAAACTGTTTATTTTTTTCTTTTTTATGTAGCTGTCGGCAGCAGCGCAGCAGCGCTCAATTTCAGCATCTGCTTCAACAAGTCCGGCAACTTCGTTAATTATTTTGTCATCAATGCTGCGCTTTTGCAAAGTGTTTTTTAAATAGCCCTTGCCGTAATACTTTTTTGCAAGCCAGCTGTCATAAACGCGCAGCGCATAGCGTTTTTCATCCAAAAAACCATATCCGCACAGCTTATCAGTCACCGCTTTAATATCGGCGTCCGATACGGAACACTTTTTTAATTTTTCCTGCATTTCCGCTATGCTGTAATCACGGTAATTTAAAAGCGTCAGCGCGTAATTATAAGCATCCTTTTCGTTATCAAAGGTTTTATTATTCTTCCTGCGCAGCACTTTCGGTTTCACCTTCGGGGGCAGCCTGTTTAATGGTCATGGCACGGATTTTATTTTCTATCTCCTGCAAAAGTTCAGGGTTATCCTTAAGATATTCTTTGGCTTTTTCTTTGCCCTGCCCTAAACGTACATCACCGTATGAATACCATGCGCCGCTCTTGGTAATTAATTCAAGCTCAACGCCAAGGTCAACAATGCAGCCTTCGTGAGAAATGCCTTCTCCGTACATAATGTCGAATTCAGCCTGTTTAAACGGAGGCGCCACTTTGTTTTTAACAATTTTAACACGGGTACGGCTGCCAATCATATCGTTGCCATTTTTCAAGGTTTCAACGCGGCGCACATCCATACGCACGGTTGCATAAAACTTTAAGGCACGGCCGCCGGTAGTAGTTTCCGGGTTACCGAACATAACGCCGACTTTTTCACGGATTTGGTTAATAAATACGGTTGCGCATTTGGATTTTGCAATTAAACCGGTCAGTTTGCGCAGTGCCTGACTCATCAGGCGCGCCTGCAAGCCAACGTGAGAATCGCCCATTTCGCCTTCAATTTCCGCACGGGGAACAAGTGCTGCAACAGAGTCTATAACAATAATGTCAATAGCACCGCTGCGTACCAGAGCATCGGCAATTTCCAGTGCCTGTTCGCCGTTATCAGGCTGTGAAATCAAAAGATTGTCAACATCTACGCCAAGGCGGCGTGCATAGTCCGGGTCAAGTGCATGTTCGGCATCAATAAAAGCCGCATAACCGCCGAGTTTTTGTGCTTCGGCAATCATATGCAGGGCAACAGTCGTTTTACCGGAAGATTCAGGGCCGTAAATTTCTATAACCCTTCCTCTCGGTATGCCGCCAACGCCCAAAGCAATATCAAGCGACAAAGCACCGGTCGGGATAACTTCTATATTCATTTTGCTGCTTGCTTCGCCAAGTTTCATAATGGAACCTTTGCCGAAATCTTTTTCAATCTGGCGCATGGCAAGGTCAAGCGCTTTCATTTTATCTATGTTTTCAGATGCCATAAATTTTACCTCCACCGTTGTATCTGCTCTTCTAAAAACATTATACAAACAGTTGTTTGCTTTGTCAAGCAGTTTTAATTTGTTTTAAGCTGCTTCAGTTCTTCACTGCTGAAATGATATACCTTGTTGCAATACTGGCAATGCACTTCCGTATCAGGCTGCTCTGTCAGATAATCAATATCATCCTGGCTTAAAGCCGCAAGCATGTTTAGTATTTTATCTTTAGAACAACCGCAGGAAAACTTAACGGGCATGCTTTCTTTTATATCAAATTCCAGCCCTCTGGCAAGCACTTCAATAATTTTTTCAGGCGTATAGCCAAGTTCCAGCAGCTGCGTTACATATGGCGTAACGGCTACATTATTGCCCAGTCTTTCCAGCACTTCTTCATCGCAGCCGGGCATAGCCTGAATAAAATAACCGCCTGCGGCAAGCACTTTACCTTCCTTGTCAACCAGTACGCCAAGCGCGACTGATGATGGAGTTTGCTCGGACATATAAAGATAATTGGTGATATCGGTTGCAATTTCGCCGTCAGCAAGTTCTGCATGCCCTGTAAACGATTCACCGTTCTGCAGATAACGCGTAAGGGTAATTGTGCCCTGCCCAAGCGCGCCGCCGATATCGAGCTTGCCGTTTTTTAAAGGCATAAACACATCCGGCTCGCCAACATATCCGCGCACGGAAGTTTCCTGCGCTTCGGCAACAACCTCTCCCATCGGGCCGTCACCTTTCAGTTTTAAAAGAATACGTTCGTCGTCTTTCATTGTTGCGGCAAGCATTAAAGCACCGCTCATGGCTCTGCCGAGCGCGGCCGTTGCCAAATGGCTTGTATGATGGCGGTCAGCAGCTTCCTGCACCAGATTTTTGGTTGTAATGGCGTAAATACGCACGCCTTCCGCCGTAGCAATAGTTAAAGTATCTTCCATAAAAACCTCTTACATTTCACGCATTAAATTTACCATTTCAATGGCGCACATTGCCGCATCAGCGCCTTTGTTGCCTGCTTTGGTGCCGGCGCGTTCAACAGCCTGTTCAATATTGTCGGTTGTTAAAACGCCAAACGCAACAGGTACGCCGGTTTCAAGGCTTACATGGGCAATGCCTTTGGAGGCTTCTGCGCATACATAATCAAAATGCGGCGTTGCTCCGCGGATTACAGCGCCAACGCATACAACGGCGTCATATTTGCCGCTTTTGGCAAGTTTTTGCGCAGCCAGCGGAATTTCAAACGCACCGGGAACCCATACAAGCGTTAAATTTTCCCCTTCTGCCCCATGACGGAGCAGGCAGTCTTCCGCGCCGCCGATAAGTTTGCTGGTAATAAATTCATTAAAACGGGATGCTACAATAGCAACTTTCATGCCTTTTGCTGTTAATTTGCCTTCTAAAACTTTCATTTTCATTCCTCCAGTTATTTTTCGTGTAATTTGTGTCCCATTTTTTCTTCTTTAACATCAAGATAATGTTCGTTATAGCAGTTTGCCTCCATAATGATGGGCACCCTGCCGGTAACGGTAATACCGTAGCCTGTAAGCCCTGCGCGTTTGGCCGGGTTATTGGTAATCAGGCGGATTGTAGTAAGCCCCAAATCGGCAAGAATCTGTGCTCCGATACCGTAATCACGCAAATCGGGTGCAAAGCCGAGTTTTATGTTTGCTTCAACGGTATCAAGCCCCTGGTCCTGCAACGCATAAGCACGTATTTTATTGGCAAGGCCAATTCCGCGCCCTTCCTGACGCATGTAAACAACTACGCCGCAGCCTTCTTTTTCAATCATACGCAATGCGGTTGCCAGCTGGTCGCCGCAGTCGCAGCGCAGCGAACCAAGCGCGTCGCCTGTAAGGCATTCGGAATGTACGCGTACCATAACATCCTTTTTGCCGGCAATATCGCCTTTTACAATGGCAACATGGCACTGGCTGTCAAGGTCATTTTCATAAGCGATAATGCGGAAATTACCGTATTTGCTCGGCAGTGCCGCTTCCGCTACGCGGTGAACCATTTTTTCGTGCTTTTTGCGGTAAGCAACAAGCGCAGCAACGGTTATAAATACCAGATTATGCTTTTTAGCAAATTCAATAAGCTCCGGCGTGCGTGCCATATTGCCATCGTCACTCATAATTTCGCAGCAAATGCCAACAGGTGTCAGCCCTGCCAGACGGCATAAATCAGTAGTCGCTTCGGTGTGCCCGGTACGCCTTAAAACGCCTCCGTTTCTGCTGCGGAGCGGAAATACATGCCCCGGGCGGCGGAAATCCTGCGGCTGAGATGCAGGGTCGGCGCATTTACGCATGGTATAGGCGCGTTCATAGGCAGAAATGCCGGTAGTGGTGTCAACATGGTCGATAGAAACCGAAAAAGCCGTTTCGTGGTTATCGGTATTGTTGGCAACCATTGCGCCGAACTGCAGTTTATCCATAATCTGCGGGTCAGCAGGCATGCAAATCAGGCCGCGGGCGTATTTTGCCATAAAGTTTACGTCATCGCCAGTGCAGAACTGCGCTGCCATAATAAGGTCGCCTTCATTTTCACGGTCTTCGTCGTCCGTAACCAAAACCATTTTGCCGTTTTTTATGGCTTCAATGGCTTCTTCAACAGTATTAAACTTAAAATTATCCATAATTGCCTCCTTTTATATAAAACCATTTTCAAAAAGAAGTGATTTTGTCAAAGTATTTTTATTTTCCGCGCCGGCAGATGTTTTAAAATTAAGCAGATGTTCGACATATTTGCCGATAATATCTGTTTCCAGGTTTACTTCGTCGCCGGGCTTTTTGAAGCCGAGCGTTGTTTCTTTGGCGGTGTGCGGAATAAGCGATACGCTGAAACCGCTGCCGGTAACTTCCGTTACGGTAAGGCTGATGCCGTCAATGGCAATGCTGCCTTTTTTTATTATATATTTTAAAAGCTGCGGCGGTGTTTTAACGGTTACAATTTCGGCAATGCCCTCTGCCTTTTTGGACATTATAACGCCAATACCTTCAACATGGCCGCTTACGATATGCCCGTCAAGCCCGTCGCTCAATTTTAAAGTGCGTTCAAGATTTACCTTATCGCCGCTTTTTAAATTGCGCAGATTAGTAAGTTTAACCGTTTCCGGCATAATATCAGCCGTAAAGGCGCTGCCGCTGATTTTTACTACCGTAAGGCAGGCACCGTTAACGGCAATGCTGTCACCGATTTTAAGGTTCTCCAAAACCTTCTGTGCTTTTACAGTAATATTATAACTTTGTTTAAGCGGTTTTAACTCCGTTACAGTGCCAAGTTCCGCTACAAGTCCGGTAAACATGTCAGTCACGCTCCGTTCTGCCGGTAATTAAAAGGTCGCATCCAAGCTCTTTATATTCAATATCCTTAAGGCGCAGCGCTTTGCCCATATCCTTGCAGCCATTGCCGCCCACCGGGGCAAGAGCATTCCTGCCGCCGATAATTTTAGGAGCAATAAACGCATATACCCTTTCGGCAAATCCGGCATCCAAAAACGCACCGTGTACTTCGCTGCCGCCTTCCACAAGCAGGCTGGTAATTTCCTGCTCTGCAAGGTACTTCATTAAAGCATTAAGGTCAAGCTTGCCGTCATGCTCCGGCAATTTTATAATTTCCACATTTTTTAAAAGTTTCAGCGCATTAAGATTGGTAAGTAAAGGTTCTTCACCTACTGCGACAATCGTTCGCGCTTCACCATTTAAAATTTTGGAATTTACCGGCAGGCTGCATTTGCTGTCCAGCACAATTCTTACAGGATTTTTGCCTTCTACCATACGGGTAGTAAGTTCGCAGTCGTCCTGCAGCACCGTATTTTTGCCGACAATTACGGCATCATGCGTTTTACGCAGGTAGTGCGCATAAGTTCTGGCTTCCACACCGGTAATCCATTTGGAATCGCCGCCGTCGGCAGCAATTTTGCCGTCCAGAGTCATGGCATATTTAAGAGATACAAACGGCCGTTTATGGGTAATCCAAAAGAAAAACTTTTCATTTAATTTTCTTGCTTCGTCCTCGCAAATGCCGTTTACAACTTCAATACCTGCTTCACGCAAACGGTTTAAGCCGCGTCCTGCAACAAGCGGGTTGGGGTCTGTAACGGCGCTGACTAATTTTTTTACGCCTGCCTTAATAAGCGCTTCGCAGCAAGGGCCAGTTCTTCCGTAATGCGAACATGGTTCAAGCGTAACATAAACGGTTGCGCCCTTTGCCTTATCGCCGGCCGCTGCCAGAGCATTTATTTCGGCATGTGGCTGGCCTGCTTTATGATGATAGCCTTCACCGACAATTTTGCCGGAACTGTCTGTAATAACGGCGCCGACCATGGGATTGGGGCTAGTATCGCCTTCCGCCATCTTTGCCAGTTCCAAAGCACGGCGCATATATTTAATATCGTCCATTAACTCACCTTCTTTATAAACAAAAACAGCCAAAACCTCCGGGGTTTCAGCTGTAAAAATTCTTTTGCCTTTTCTCATCCAGACTTTACTGTCGGTACCGGAATTGCACCGGTTCATGCTTAACGCTCGCGGACTTTACCGCCGGTTGGGAAATTAACCCTACCCCAAAGGCCTGTATTAAATTACAAAAACAATATAGCACAAAACCATGCGCCCGTCAAATGAAGTTTTTGTTAACTAACTGCATCATGCATAAGGCGCTTAAAGTCTTGGCATCAAAAATTTCTCCGTCAAGCAGCATCCGGCGCACTTCTTCCGGCTTTATAGCTTCAATGTCTATAAATTCGTCTTCATCAGTATGCTGGTCAAACTTCTTCAGGCCTCTGGCCAGATATAAATGTATTACTTCATCCGTAAAACCCGGAGTGGTTACAATGCTTGTAAGTTTCTGCCATTTGGCGGCTTCATAGCCAGTTTCTTCCGAAAGTTCGCGCTTGGCGCAGTCCAGAGAGTCTTCATTTGGATGGTCGAGCTTTCCGGCCGGCAGTTCATACAAAACGCTGCCCACTGCATAACGGTACTGTTTTACAAAAATAATACTGCCGTCATCAAGCACCGGCACAACACACACCGCCCCCGGATGGGCAATTATTTCGCGCGTGGTTTGCCTGCCGTTGGGCAAAGTAACGGTATCAACCATAACTTTTAAAAGGCGTCCGTCAAAGCCCTGCCTGCGGCTGACGAATTTTTCGTCCAGATTATCCTGATGAATTTTCTTCATAATATCACCCTGCATTTTTAAATTCTGCTGCTTTATTTAAAAGTTCTTCGGCATTGCGGCGCGCAGCCTCGCTTATATTGTCGCCCGCCGTCATGCGCATTAATTCTTCAATGCGCCCGTTATTATCAAGCACGTTTAAAACGGTTTGCGTGCGTCCGTCCGCACTTACTTTGTTAATCTTAATATGTCTGTCGGCAAAGCTTGCTATCTGCGGCAGATGCGTTATGCAGATAACCTGCCCCGTACGCGAAATAACGGCAATTTTTTCCGCCATTTTCTGCGCAGTAACGCCGCCTATGCCAGTATCTATTTCATCAAAAATCATTGTAGGCACGCCAAGTTCATTAAACAAAACCGTTTTTACAGCCAGCGCAATGCGCGACAATTCACCGCCGGAAGCAACTTTTGTAAGTTCCATCAGCGGCTCTCCGGCATTGGCCGAAAACATAAATACCATATCGTCGCAGCCGGTTTTGCCGAAATCTTCTTTAGCGGCAAACTGAATGGTGAACTTACCCTGCGGCATGGCTAAATCGGCAATATGTTTTGTAATTTCACCGGCAAGCATTCCCGCATATTTTTTGCGCAGCTCTGTTAATTTGCCTGCAAGTTCTTTCAGTTCAGCCTGATTTTTTAAAAGTTCTTTATTTTTAATGGCAATGCTGCAGTCAATTTCCTGTAACTGTCCAGCTTCCTGCTTAATTTTTTCAAGATATTCGTTTATGGCTTCGTAATCAGCCCCGTATTTTTTCTGCAGTTTATACCATAAATCCAAACGCTGTTCAACATAAGCGGAACGCTCTGCATCAAACTCGCTGTTCTCCAGATAATCAAGCAGGTTTTTATGGCATTCCTCCACCGTCAGCCAGCATGTTTCCAGCATTTCGGCATTTTCCGAAAGCCCGGCATCATATCTTGCCGCCGTTTCAATTTTGCTTTTTGCCTCTGCCAAAGCGTCCAGAACGCTGAACTTGCCGTCTAAAATTTCACCGGCATCACTTACAGCCTGCATTATTTTGCCGCTGTTCTGAATACGTTTCCATTCTTCCTGCAAATCTTCGAGTTCGCCTTTTTGCAGCCCGGCGTTGGTTATTTCTTCAATTTCCCATTCCAGACGGTCTAAAATACGTTCACGGTCCTGCCCTATGCTTTGCAGATGCTCAAGTTCGCTTTTGGTTTTATTGTAATTATCAAAAGCGCGGCTATATTCATTAAGCACCGGCATAATAAGGCTTTGTCCGTACAAATCTGTAAGCTGCTGCGGAAAACCGGCTTTTAAAAGCGCCTGATTCTCATGCTGGCCATGAATATCCACAAGCACAGCCGCAAAAGAACGCAATACAGCCAGCGGCACCTGCACTCCGTTTACCGTAGCCTGGCTTTTGCCGGAAGCCGTTATGCGGCGGCGCAAAAACAGGCCGTCCTCATAATCAATTCCCTGTTCTTCCAGAAGTTGTCTGGCAGCCGGGCAATTATCAATATCAAAAATTGCCTGTACCGTTAAAGCATCCGTGCCGCTGCGCACATAATCTGCTGAAGCCCTTGCCCCCAAAGCTATGCTGAACGCATCTATGAGAATAGATTTTCCCGCGCCGGTTTCACCGGTAAAAACATTAAAGCCGCCGGTAAATTCAACTTTAGCATCTTCTATTAAAGCAAAATTATGTACATGTAAAGCCTGAAGCATTCTGCCAACCTCTATTTTTTACCAAATCTGTCAATAAATACATCCGTATTTTCGGGTTTATCAACAGCTACAAAAATCGTATCGTCACCGGCAACGGTTCCCAAAACCTCCGGCCACTTCATATAATCAAGAGCAAACGCTACCGAAGACGCAGCGCCCGGCAGGCTGTGTATTACAACCAAATTGCCGCCTGCCCTCAGGTTTAAAACCGAATCCTGCAAAATACGTTCCATTCTGCCGGAGTTTAAAAGAGCATTCTGGTCTTTCGGAAAAGCGTAATAATAACGCCCGGCAGCATCGGGAACTTTAATCAGCATTAATTCTTTAATATCGCGCGAAACTGTCGCCTGCGTAACTTCTATGCCGCTGGCGCGCAAAGCTGCCGCAAGTTCGTCCTGGGTTTCAATTTTCTGCGATTCAATTATGCTTTTAATTTTAGCATGGCGGTTTGTTTTTAATTGTTTAACGGATACTTCTTCGTTCATTTTGCTTCCTCATTTCTGCAGGTACGCATCAATTTTTGCTGCCAGGTTTCATAATAGCTTCTTCCGTTTAAACGGATTAACCTGACAGGTTCGGGATTCTTTTCTATGCGGATAATATCATCTTCGGCAACTGCCGCAGTAATTTCACCGTCTGCCGAAAGCAGCAGTTCTTCATAGGGCGGCACTGCCGTGATTTCTATTAAATTATTTCCTGGTATAATCAGCGGGCGAGTATATAAGGCATGTGCGCAAATCGGAGTTATTATGGACACATCAAGGCTTGGGTGTACCATCGGGCCGCCTGCCGACAGCGAATACGCCGTTGAACCTGTTGCGGTTGCCACAATCAGCCCGTCGGCGGCATAAATGCCGGAATGTTTACCGTTAATTTTCAGTTCCAGATGCGCAAGTTTGGAAATATGACCTTTAGCCACAACCATGTCATTAAGCGCATGAGCCTGGACCGTTACCCTGCCGTTTTTTACAACGCTTGCTTTCAGCTGGCTGCGTTCTTCCAGTTCAAATTCATGCCCGGCAAGTTTTTGCAGCGCTTTTTCAAAATCGCTCATTTCGGTTTCTGCCAAAAAGCCAAGTTTGCCAAAGTTTACGCCGAACACTGGTATTTTTAAAGGTGAAAGATGCCGCGCCATTTGCAGAAAAGTACCGTCGCCGCCAAGCGAAATACCTGCGTCCATCTGTGCCAGCGATTCTGCTTCTTTGCTGTAATAACCGGCTGCTTTAAAGTCTTTCATATCTTCCGGAAGCAGCGTTTTTAAGCCGTATTTCTGCAAAAGTGCCAAAATATCCGGCAGGCAGTCACGCACTTTGTCTTTCTGCATATTGGGAAACAGCCCTATTGTTGATACGGACATTTTTACACCTTCTTATTTTCCGCTTGTATCAAGTGTTAAATGCGATTTTTTTACTGTTTCATCAGGGTCTACGGCAATTTCTTCCGCATCTGCGGCATTTTTTAAATACAAAAGGTATTCAATATTGCCTTCCGGCCCTTTAACCGGCGAATAATCAAGCCCGGCAATTTTAAAGCCAAGTTCTCTGGCTGTTGCAATAACGTTGTTTATTACCGTTAAATGCACCTGCGGGTCACGCACAACGCCTTTTTTGCCTACATTTTCCTTACCGGCTTCAAACTGCGGTTTTATAAGCGCAATAACAATGCCGTTATCTGCAATTATTTTCTTTACCGCAGGCAAAACCTTGTCAAGAGAAATAAAAGCAACGTCAATCGTTACAACATCCACCTTTTCCGGCAGGCTGTCAGCTTCCAGATAACGTACGTTAGTGCGTTCCATATTAACGACACGTTCGTCGCTGCGCAGCTTCCATGCCAGCTGTCCGTAGCCAACATCTATGGCATATACACGCGCAGCACCATTTTGCAGAGCGCAATCAGTAAAACCTCCGGTTGAAGCGCCGATATCGGCAGCAATTTTACCAGTCAACTCAAGGTTAAAACAGCTTACCGCCTTTTCAAGTTTCAGCCCGCCGCGGCTTACATATTTAAGATCGCCGCCCAAAAGGCGTATTGCGGCATCAGGCGCTACCTGCGTGCCTGTTTTATCAATCTTCTGTTCGTTTACAAGAACCTGCCCGGCCATAATAGCCGCCTGCGCGCGTGAACGCGATTCAAAAAATCCGCGCTGCACAAGCAGGGTATCCAAACGTTCTTTCTTCACATTAATCTCCGTTATTTAAAAATTCTTTAATACGTTTTACAACGCTTTCATGGTTAAGGCCGATATCACGCATCAGCAAAGGCTTTGCTCCATGCGGAATATATTTATCGGGTATGCCTAAATTAAGCACTTTTACGCTTTGAAGCATACCGTTTTCATTAAGCACTTCCAGCACGGCGCTGCCTGCACCGCCTTTTAAAGAGCCTTCTTCCATAGTTACTATATTTTTATACTGCTGCGCCGTTTTTACCAGCAGCTCACTGTCAAGAGGTTTAACAAAGCGCATGTTTACAACCCCGGCGCTGATGCCGTCTTCTTCAAGAGCAACTGCTGCTTTCATTGCCTCGTCAACCATGCTGCCAACCGCCCAGATGCATACATCGCTGCCCTGTTTTAATTCTTCGGCTTTGCCGATTGGCAAGGTATGCAATGGTTCTGAAATATCCACGCCTAAGCCGCTGCCGCGCGGATAGCGCAAAGCAACAGGCCCGTTAAATTTTACCGCAGTAGCCAGCATATGCCGGAGCTCGTTTTCGTCTTTCGGCGCCATAATGGTAATTTGCGGTATCAAACGCAAGTATGAAAAATCAAAAACGCCGTGGTGCGTATAGCCGTCGTCACCGACAAGCCCGGCCCTGTCAAGGCCAAGCACTACCGGTAGATTCTGCATGGCAATATCGTGCAGCACCGAGTCATACGCTCTCTGCAAAAAGGTAGAATAAACCGCGACAACCGGATGCAGCCCTGCCGCTGCCATACCTGCGGCCGAAGTTACTGCGTGCTGTTCGGCAATGCCTACATCAAAAAATCTGTCCGGGTAAGCATCGGCAAAATAATTCAAGCCTGTACCGTCCGGCATGGCAGCCGTAATGGCAACAATTTTTTTATCTTCTTTGGCAAGCTGAACCAGCGTTTTGCCAAAAACTTCAGTATAACTCACCGGCGCATCAGGGTTGGTAATTTTTTTGCCGGTTTTTATTTCAAAAGGCCCGGTACCGTGAAATTTATTCGGGCTTTTTTCCGCAGGCTCATATCCCTTGCCCTTTTTGGTAATAACATGAATGATAACAGGGCCGGGAGTTTGCTTTGCGGTTTCAAAAACTTCCACAAGATGTTCCAGATTATGCCCGTCAACAGGGCCATAGTATTTAAAGCCCAGATGTTCAAAAACAGAACCCGGCACAAGCAGATATTTAACGCTGCCTTTAACGCGGCGGACAATATTTATAATATTTTCGCCGTAGTTTTTATGTTTAAGCCAGCCTTCCAAATCCTTTTTTATGCGGGTATATGTTTTTGCCGTTCGCAGCTGGTACAGATAATCGCTCATAGCGCCGACGTTTTTGGCAATAGACATCTCATTGTCATTAAGCACAACAATCAGCTTTTTCTGCAAATCACCGGCGTTGTTCAGCGCTTCATAAGCCATGCCGCCCGTCATGGAGCCGTCGCCGATAACGGCAACCACTTCATTATCTTCGCCCTTCAGGTCACGCGCAATCGCCATGCCCAAAGCAGCCGATATCGAAGTGCTGGAATGCCCCGTTCCAAATGCGTCGTACTTGCTTTCCTGAATTTTAGGAAAGCCGGAAATACCGTTATACTGACGCAGCGTTTTAAAGGCTTCGCGCCGCCCGGTAATTATTTTGTGAATGTATGACTGATGCCCTACGTCCCAGATAATTTTATCCTTCGGGCAGTTAAAAACCTTATGCAGGGCCAGCGTCAGCTCCACAACGCCCAAATTAGGGGCAAGATGCCCGCCGTTTTTGGAGATGACTTCAATCATATACTCGCGTATTTCGGCAGCCAGTTCGTTTAACGCTTCATAATTAAGTTTTTTTATATCTTCAGGTGAATCAATCTTTTTTAATAATCCGGCTGTCATTAAGGCATCTATCCTTCCTGTAATTATTAAACCGGCAAATAATTATTAAGATTTACGTCCGCACATCATCTTTGTAATCCGGCGCAGCGGCTCGGCTTTTTCGCCAAAGCTGTCCAGGCACTCCAGTGCTTCGGCAACGGTTTTCTCCGCCAGTGCCTTGGCGCCTGCAAGCGTATATAAACTTACATAGGTAGATTTATGTTTTTTCTCATCGCTGCCTGCGCTCTTGCCCATTTCGGCAGGGTCGCCTTCAACGTCAAGAATATCGTCAGTAATCTGGAAAGCAAGGCCCAAAAGGTCTGCAAAATGCGTCAGCGCCAGCAGCTGGTCGCTTGTTGCACCGGCAAGATGCGCGCCGCCGCGTACTGCCGCAATAAACATAGCACCGGTTTTGCCGGAATGCAGTTTGCGCAGTTCGGCTTCGCTGATTTGTTTGCCTTCTGCGTCAAGGTCAAGCGCCTGACCGCCAACCATTCCAAAATTACCGGCACACATGGCAACTTCACGCACAACTTCAACCAAAACTTCCGGCGGCACATTTTTTTGCTCCAGCATAACTTCAAAAGCCAGTGTTAAAAGGCCGTCGCCTGCCAAAAGCGCCATTGCCTCACCGAAAACCTTATGGTTTGTATACTTGCCGCGGCGGTAATCATCGTCATCCATGCACGGCAAATCATCATGAATCAAAGAATATGTATGAATCATTTCCAGCCCGGCGGCAACTGGCAAAAAATTATAGCCATTTGCACCAACGGCATCGGCAGTAGCCATTAAAAGAATCGGGCGTATGCGCTTGCCGCCTGCAAAAAGGCTGTATGCCATGGCTTCATCCACGCGGGAAATGCCTTTTTTCTGCATTCTTTTTTCCAAAAAATTGTTAATCAGTTTTTGCCTGTCAGAATAATATTTTTCAAAATCCATCTATTCATCAATCTCCTCAAAAGGTTTTGTTGTATAACCGCTGTTTGTTTCCATAATCTGTTCAACAATCTGCCTTGCGGTATCAAGCCTGCCTGCGCAGATTTTGCTTAGTTCTATGCCTTCTTTAAAAACTTCCAGCGATTCTTCAAGCGGCAAATTGCCTTCTTCAAGAAGTTTTACCTTTTCTTCAAGCATTGCCAGTGCTTCATCAAATTTTAAATTTTTAAGTGATTTTTTTACTGCCATATTTTACCGACCTTCCGTATGCTGAACCACCGAAATAACGTTGCCGTCGCCGACCTGCGTTACTATTTCATCACCCCAGCGTACATCAGCTATACTTCTGATAATTTTTCCATCCGTATTTTCCGTAACACTGTACCCACGTGCAAGAACGGTAAGCGGGCTGAGCGCGTCGAGCTTTGCCGCCAGCACGCCGCAGCTGTGCTGTTTCTGCGTAAGGGCAGCATTAAAAACCTGCTCAAGCCGTACCGAAGCAAAATCAAATCTTTGCATTCTGCCTTCAAGCATGCGCTGCGGATTTGATAACGCCCATGAATTTTGCAGGCGCTCAAGCGTAGTTTCCGATAAGGCAAGCCGTTTTAAGACCGTGTTTTTTAAACGTTTTTCCAACTCTGCGACGCTGTTTAAATAAGCATTGGCGTCGGCAACAACAATTTCCGCAGCCTGTGAAGGAGTTGCCGCGCGTTTATCCGCCGCAAAATCCGTTAAAGTAAAATCCGTTTCGTGTCCAACTGCCGAAACAACAGGTATCTCCGATGCAGCAACTGCACGGACGGTCTGTTCTTCATTAAAGGCCCACAATTCTTCAATAGAACCGCCGCCGCGGCCTACAATCAAAACATCAGCCATTTTGTTTCTGTTCATAAACTCAATGGCATGGGCAATTTCTGCCGGAGCTTCTTTGCCCTGCACGCGTACCGGGTAAAGCAGCAGCTTGATGCCCTTGTTGCGCATGCGCGATACGGTAATTAAATCACGCACAGCCGCGCCGGAAGGTGATGTAATGATGCCAACTGTTTTTGGGTTTACCGGCAGCTGCTTTTTTCTGCTTTCATCAAACAGGCCTTCGTTTAACAGTTTTTGTTTAAGCTGCTCAAACGCCAGCATTAAATCGCCGGTACCTTCAGGTATCATTAAATCGGTATAAAGCTGGTAAACGCCGTCACGTTCATAAACGCTTATGCGCCCGACAGCAATAACCGTATCGCCGTTTTGAGGTTCAAAACGCAGAGTGCGCGCTGCCGTTTTAAACATTACGGCTTTTAAAACGCCGCCTGCATCTTTTAACGTGAAATAGCAATGGCCGCTGCTGTAACGCTTAAAATTGGAAATTTCACCGCGCACCTGAATATTGGCGAAACGCCGTTCACCTTCAACAAGCGCTTTAATAAGTTTATTTACCTGGCTGACGGAATAAACATCATCATACACTTTTTTCACCCTTTAAAACTGCAAAAGCGGCACAGCCAGAGGCATTATCGCAGCTAAAGCGTGCCTGAGGGTGCCAAAGTGATATTTTTCTGCCTGTAAGTTTATTATGTAAATATTCTCTTATGTAAGTATTGCTGGCAACGCCGCCGGCAATTAATACGCTTTTGGTATTATATTCCCTGCATGCGTTATAAATAAGCCTATAAAAGGTTTCCGCAAGCACTTTTTGCACGCCAAGCGCTATTCCGGCCGGGTCTGCCCCTGCCGCCAGTTTGCGTTCTGCCGCAGTTGCAGGCCCTGAAAGGCTTGCTTTGCAGCCTTTAACGGAAACAGGCAGTTCAACAGGCCCGGCAGCTGTCCCGGCAAATTTTTCAAGCGCCGGCCCTGCCGGAAATTGCAGCCCAAGGATTACGCCTATTCGGTCAATAAACTGCCCGGCGTGCAAATCAATGCTGCCGCCGATTTCCGTTAATTTATAACTGCCACTGCCGTCTTTTTCGGCCGTAAGTAAATCCGTTGTGCCGCCGGAAGCATGCAGAAACAAAAAGCGTTCATCATCCGGCCCGCCTGCCGACCATTTTCCGGCCAGCAAATGGTTTTCCTGATGGCTGATAAGCCACAGCGGAATATTATTAAGCACCGAAACAGAACGCGCCAGTCCAGCGCCAACCAAAAAAGCCGGCATATAAGAATCCGGCAGGGGACGCGGATAACCGGAAGCGCAAACGCCAATAATTTTTGCGCCCCGGGGCATTGCGTTTGTTATCATTTCCGGCAAGTTACGTGTATGCTGAAAAACCATTTCGGATTGCTGCAAGCCGCATTTGCCTTCGTGTACTTTTAAAATCTGCCTGCTTTCCCCAACAAGGTTAGCCTGCCTGTCCATAAAAGCAACCGAAGTTGTGTAGCAGCTTGTATCAATGCCAAGGTAAACTTCAAGTTCACTCATTGTTTCTGACCATTTTGCCAAGCAGCCCGTTAATAAAGCGCGGGCTGTCTTCCGAACCGTAAATTTTTGCAATTTCCACAGCTTCGTTAATTGCAATGCCGGCAGGAATTTTTTCTTCCGCAAAATAAATTTCATAAACTGCCAGGCGTAAAATATTACGGTCTACGGCAGGCATGCGGCTTACTTCCCAGTCAATGGAAAATTCCGTAATTTTTGCATCAATTTCTGCCAGCAAATTTAAAATACCATTTAAAGCAATCTGTGCATAGTTCTGCGCTTTCAGCGCATTTTTGCTGTTTTGTTCTTCAACTGCCGCATTTAAAGCTTCTTCTGCGCTGCAGCCGGAAAAATCTATTTGGAATAAACTTTGTACTACAAGTTCTCTTGATGTTCTGCGAATCATGTTTAACCTCGTTCTTTTAGTTATTTATGGTAGCCGGGCGGCAGCAGCCTGTCCAGCCATTCAAGCAGGTCTTCCTTTTTGTCAATTTTGTTGCCTATAAAAAAGCCTGCCGAAATACAAATCAGTAAAAATATAGTTTGCAAAAAACCCAAAATTAAAAACATGGCCCCGATAAACAGGCCGAACACAGAGCCTAAAAGACGGCCGCGATATACTCTCCACAAATCATTGAGAATTTCATTCCACATCGCCTGTGCCCCCTTCCTAATTCTTGGCCTTAATCTGTTTAAAGAACAATTCTATTTCTTTAATTTCCATGCCCAATACTTTTTTAATGGTATCACGCACATTGTATTTTATTTCTTCCGTTGTTTCCGGAATATTTATGCCCGGTTCTATCGAAGCGTTAATGCGCACGCTGATGCTTTCATCATCAAGCTTGGTATCGCATTTTACGTTGTAAACACCGTAAACTTCCTGTGCAATTTCACAAATATAATCTTCAATAGCGTTTTTGCCTACAAAAATTTTACCGGCATCGCTGCTTTTTAAAATTAAGGAGCTTACACCGGTTGCGCCTATGCCGGCAATTAAAAGGCGCAGGCTTACCAGAAGTATTATAATGCCGCCAACGGCATACTCCCAGTTGCCGGGAATGGTTGCCAGAAACTGATTGATTGCAGCCTGCGAAATAATGCTGAGGCTGCATAAAACTACAAGTACGGCAACAACTGCCATTAAAAATGTATATAATGTCAAAATTATTCTGTCAGGAATTCCCATTGATTTTCCCTCCCAATGAGTTAATTATTATCAGACGCTTCCAGGCTCTGTTCAAGTTCTGTTTTATGGCGGCGCTGCACGCCCTGCACATGTACGTCCACAATTTTAACTTCGTATCCTGTCATGTCTTCAATGGCTTCGCGCACTTTTTCCTGAATTTCCAAAGCTATTTCCGGTATGCAGCCGCCGTATTCAATGTTTACATACACTTCAACACTTACAACATGCCCTTCTACCGTAACGCGCACGCCTTTTGAGACATTTTTATTTCCTAAAAATTCGCTCAAATCACCGGCAAAACCGCCGTTCATCCCTGCCACGCCTTCAACCTCCTGCGCAGCAAGGCTTGCCACAATGCTCAGCACCTCATCGGCAATCTGTACGTCGCCTATTTCTTCCGGTGCTGCTCCGCCTGCGGCTTCTTCGTTAGCCTTTTCGTTGGCCTGCAAAATTTCCTTATCAGCCATGCCACATCCTCCAATGCTGCAAGACTTACTGTCTTTGCTTACAGTTTACTATCTTTTATATTATAACATACCTGTACGTTAAATACCACGCCGCAGGTTTTAAAACCTGCATAAAAATAAAATGGCACGGCCGCAAAGGGCAATGCCATAATAAAACTAAATGCTGTTTTTAACTGCTTCTGCCATGTTTTCCGGCTCAATAACTTCTTTATGCAGAACCGGCATATTTTCAAGCTGAAGCATTTTTTCCGGCACAGGCACGCCGGTAAGCTCGTGCAGTTTATGCAAAGCGTCAAAAGAATGCAATTCTTCGCCGCCGTTTTTAACCGCTTCATAAACGCTGCCGCTGAACTTATACGGGCTTGCGGTTGAAACAACAACTGCATATCTGTCATCGCTTGTTACAAGGCGGTATTTTTCACATGCTCTCCAGGCAACGGCTGTATGCGGGTCAAGCAGGTATTTGCTGTCGTTGTAAACACGTCTGATGGTTTCTGCTGTTTCCTGTTCGTCCACCCACGCACCAAAGAAAGCAGAAGTAATTTTTTTGTGTATCTTTTCGCCTACGTTGTATACGCCTTCGGTGTTAAGCTGCTGCATCCATTCCGTTACTTTTTCGTAATCTTCATCGGTTACGCTGTACAGCAGGCGTTCCAGATTGCTGGAAACCAATATATCCATAGACGGCGAAATGGTCTTTTTAAATTCGCGGCGTTTGTCATAAATGCCTGTGTTGATGAAATCGGTAAGTACATTATTGCTGTTGGATGCGCAAATAAATTTGTGTACCGGCAAACCCATCATTTTGGCATAATAGCCTGCCAGAATGTCGCCGAAGTTGCCTGTCGGCACGGCAAAGTTAATTTCGTCACCGGCTTTAATGCGCCCTGCTGCTACTGCGTCGCTGTATGCGCTGAAATAATAAACAATCTGCGGTACAAGGCGGCCCCAGTTAATGGAGTTGGCAGAGCTTAAAGCGCAGCCCTGAGCGGCAATTTCTTCGTTTAAACCGGCATTGGCAAAAATTTGTTTTACGCCGGTCTGGGCATCGTCAAAATTGCCTTTAACGGCAAATACATGCACATTTTTGCCGGCCTGCGTTACCATCTGCTGTTTCTGAATATCGCTTACGCCGTTTTCGGGATAGAATACAATTATTTCCGTACCGTCAACATCGGCAAAGCCTTCAAGTGCAGCCTTGCCGGTATCTCCGGAAGTTGCAGTTAAAATAACAATTTTATGCTGCTCACCAGTTTTTGCAATTGCCTTGGTTAAAAGCAGCGGCAAAATCTGAAGCGCCATATCTTTAAAAGCGGATGTAGGACCATGCCACAATTCAAGCGCGTCTGTGTTGTCGTTAACCTGCACAACCGGTGCCGGGCAGCTGCCGAATTTAGCTGCGTCATAAGCTCTGGCAGCGGCATCTGCAAGTTCTTCTTCGGAATAATCCGTTAAGAACAGCGAAATAATTTTTACCGCACGCTCCTGATAGCTTAAATTATGCAAAGCAATAATATCTTCAAGCGGAACCGCTACAAATTTCTGAGGCACAAAAAGCCCGCCGTCATCTGCCATGCCGCGCGTTATGGCGTGGGCACTGCAAACAAGGTCGGTTTTGCCGCGTGTACTTAAAAATAACATAAAAGCCATCCTTTCATCTTTCCATGGAGTCATAATAGCATATTTATGTACTTTGGGCAAGTATTTACACGTTCAGGAATGAATAATGTTTACTACAACTGCACCTGTTGCCTTCACCAAATCGTCAGGGTTTAAAAAAATCTGCATACCGCGCAGCCCTGCGCTGATAGCAATTTTATCCCACAAAATACAGGTTTCGTCAAGGTAAACCGGGTAATTCTTTTTCGCGCCAAGCGGAGAGCATCCGCCGCGGATATAGCCTGTCAGCGGCAGCACTTCTTTTAAATGAACCATCTCTGCTCTTTTGTTGCCGCTTGCTTTGGCAAGAGCCTTTAAATCAAGTTCGCCGTTGCCGGGAATAACCGCAAAAACCGGGCCTGTCTTGTCGCCGCGCACAACAAGAGTTTTAAAAACCTGTTCCGGCGGCAGCCCTACTTCCCGGGCAACGTGAACGGCATCAAGATGTTCTTCATCCACCGCGTATTCAATCAGAGTGTATTCTATTTTCTTTTCGTCCAAAATGCGTGCAGCATTGGTTTTTTTCTGCTTCGGCATTGCTTATCGCCTCCATTTGTATGGTATTACATGCCTTTATTTGTTATAATAACATCATAAACATATAAACGCAAACCGGAGAGATGCAAAGTGCTGATAAAATTTGCCTGCGCCCAGCCGGAAATTACCGCGGGGCGGCCAGACCTTAATACACAAAAAATTATAAATTTAATTAAAGAAGCTGCTTTAAATAAAGCAGATATTTTATTATTGCCGGAACTTGCCGTACCGGGCTATTTAATCGGCGATTTATGGGAACAGAAATCTTTTCTGGAGGACTGCGAATCCTTTGGCGAAGAAATTATAAACGCCACTGCCAATTATGATATCTGCGTTATTTTCGGCAACATTGCCATTGACAGAAGCAAAGTTAACGAAGACGGGCGCGTGCGCAAATACAACGCCGCTTTTGCTGCTTACCGCGGCAAAGCCCTTGGCAACGGCAAACTGCCTTATAACTGCATTATTAAGCACTCGCTGCCAAATTACCGCGAATTTGATGACAGCCGCTATTTTTACAGCCTTGCGCAGCTGGCGTCAGAACTTGAAACCACACCGCAGCAGCTTGCACATCCTGTTGAAGTGGAAATAAAAGGGCAAAAACTCAAGCTTGGCATTATGCTTTGTGAAGACGGCTGGACGGAAAACTATCATTTCAGCATACCTTCGGCACTTGCCGAAAACGGCTCGGATATTTTGTGCAACCTCTCCTGCTCTCCGTTTACCTTAAACAAAAACGCCAAACGTCACCGCTTGTTTTCCGCGCAGGCGCAAAAACTTGCACTGCCTCTGGCTTACTGCAACAACACGGGTATTCAAAACAACGGCAAAAACATTTTTACTTATGACGGCTGCAGCTGCGTTTACAACAGCAACGGCACTTTAATTGCCGAAGCGGATGCGTTTAAAGAAAGCCTGCTGTACTTTTATTTTGATACGGCAGATAAAACAGTTAAGGCAGATTCGCATCCCGTTGCTGCTGCCAAAGACGATACTGCTGATATTTATAAAGCCGTACGCTATGGCACGCAAAAATTTTTGCAGCAGCTTGGCATAACAAAAATGGTGGTTGGCCTTTCAGGCGGCATCGATTCTGCCGTTACGGCCGCGCTTTACACCGATATTTTAGGCCCGCAAAATGTGCTTTTGGTTAACATGCCCGGACGTTACAATTCCGGTCTTACCAAAGATATGGCGCTTAAAACCGCGCAGGCACTTAAAACAAACTATATGGTTGTGCCCATTACCGAAAGCGTTGAACATACATACAACCAGCTTACGCAAATAAGTGCAGAAGCGTATTACAGCAACAGCACCTTTAATTTAAGCGTTACCCCTTACGTTATGGAAAACATACAGGCCCGCGACCGCGGCGCACGTATTCTTGCAGGCGCGGCAGCGGCTTTTGGCGGCGCGTTTTCGTGCAACTCCAACAAAACGGAAATCACCATCGGCTACGCCACCTTTTACGGCGATATCTGCGGCGCAGTAGCCCCTATCGGCGATTTGTGGAAGCATGATGTTTACGCCATAGGGCGTTACCTTAACGAACACGTATTTAAAAAAGCCGTAATACCGGAAGAAATTTTTACTATGCGCCCCAGTGCGGAGCTTTCACCGGAACAAACTGTCGGTAACGGCGGCGACCCGCTGGTTTACCCCTACCACGACAAACTGTTTGCCATGTTTGTTGAAAGCTGGCAGAAAACTTCCCCTGCCGATATTTTACACTGGTATGCCGAAGGAACATTGGCTGAACACTTAAACTGCCCGCCGGAAATTATAACGGCCACCTTTAAAACCACCGGTGAATTTATTGCCGACCTTGAACGCTGGTGGAAATTATTCTGTGGGCTTGCAGTTGCCAAACGCATTCAGGCGCCGCCTGTCATCAGCATTACGCGCCGCGCCTTTGGCTACGACCACCGCGAAGCACAGCTTCCGGCATATTTTTCACGCGAATACTACAAATTAAAAAACGAGCTTCTAAAAAAATAAGAGGGCTTCTGCCCTCTTTTTTTATACGCTTTATGCGCAAAAGGCTGCCTGCATTAACAGACAGCCTTAATTTTTTTATAACATTTTTCTTAATCAGTCCGGATATCTTTCCGGGAAAAATACACGCAGCACTTCTTCATCCTGCGCTTTGCCGATACAAGTGCCAATCAGGAACAAAATCAGCGAAACGCCAATACCGATAACAATCTGGTGCAAATCAAAAACTTTAATCTGCATTGCCATACATACGCAGTAGCTTACCACGCCGCCCAGCATTGCCAGTATTGCGCCCATACGGTTGGCCTTAGGCCAGAACAGCCCAAACAACAGTACCCAGAAAAACGCCGTTTCCAAACCGCCGAAGGCAAACATATTTATCTGCCAGATTACGCTTGGCGGGGCAATAGCCACAACATACACAATTAAGCCAAGCACAACGGTTGCCAGCATACTGAGCCTTTTTATTTTATCGTTGCTTACTTCAACATTGCGTTTTTCCATTTCACGCATGTACACATCTTTAATGATTGAAGAAGAAGAAGAAAGCAAAAGCGAAGAAACCGTCGATACCGTTGCCGCAATAGGCCCTATAATGGTAATTCCTGCCCAAAAAGGCCCCATGGTTTTCACAATCGTCAGCGGAGTAATGTTATCAACGCTGTTTCCGTATGCAGCCAAAGTGTCGGTTAAAATACCTTTGGAAAGTACGCCAATCCAGGTTGCTACAAGCGTCATGGCGCCAATGGTAATAGTGCCTATCAGCATGGCATTATGCAGCGCTTTGGTGTTTTTATAGCTGATGCCGCGCACAACGGACTGCGGCAAAGCCAGCGTACAAATACCAACCAGCAGCCACTGGCTGATGTACAGCGACATCGGCATTTTGCCCTGCGAAAGCGGCTCCAGCATATCATGGTGATTGGTATTAATGTAATTCATAATATTATCGTAGCCGCCGCCTGCGCTGAGCATGGAACTGAACAAAATTCCCAGCCCTACAAGCATGGCAACAGCGCAAATGGCATCGGTAATTGCAACGCCCTTAAAACCGCCAACGGTAGTGTAAAAAACCACAATCAGCCCAAAAAGGCTGAGGCCGGTAAGATACGAAAACCCGGTAACGGCTTCAAACAATTTTGCCGCGCCGACAAACTGTGCAACCATTGTACCACAGAAAAACATTACAATAAACAGCGCCGACATATTGGCAAGAAAATCAGACTGATAACGCCTGCGGATAACATCTATAACCGTAATGGCATTAATTTTACGCGAAATAAGCGCAATTTTTTTGCCGAAAACACCCAAAACCAAAAATACAACAACAACCTGCACAATGGCCATATACAGCCAGCCGTAGCCAACCAGCCACGCCATGCCCGGCCCGCCAACAAACGTGCTTACGGAGCTGTACGTTGCCACAGTTGTCATGGCAAGCACAAAACCGCCCAGGCTGTAGCCGCCGATAAAATAATCGCGCGCAAAATTTGTGCTGCGCTCTTTGCGCGAAGCATACTGAATGTAAAAACTTACGCCCAGCATAAACATTAAAAAGCAGAAAACAGGAAGAAGATTAACCCAGTTGCTCATATTATTTTTCCTCCCCGTCTTCCAAGTCAAAATCCTTAAAGACAAACCGAACCAGCACCCAGCAAACCAAAACTGCAAAAAGCCAGGTACCTATGCAGCCGCCGATAACCCAGATGGGTGTATGGAAAAATTCAATCGTTGAATTTTCCAGCCCGAAGCCTGCCGCATACCAAAACAAAATTACAAGTGCGAGTGCTATCCATGTAGCCTTGGCTTCACGGTTAGCCTGAACAAATTTTTCACTGCGTTTCATAATACGCTCCTTCTGGCGTCGCCACAGATGTTGCCGCGCCGTTTATTAGGCCTAAGCCTCTCCATATTGTACCATATTTTCAGAATAAACCAACACCTTAAAAATGAAAAGTTTTATGTTTTTATTATTTTTAAGTGTTATAATATAAAAGATATTATATCACACGGAGGTAAAATATGATTAACGAAGAACGTCTTTTAAATGAATTTATTGAACTTGTCAGCGTTCCCTGCCCCAGCCTTGATGAAAAAGCGGAAGCTGATTTAATTGTAAAAAAACTGGCAGAACTTGGCATTAAAGCCGAAATTGACGACGCAGGCAAAAAAGCAGGCGCCACCACCGGCAACGTATGGGCATTTATTCCTTCAAATCTGGATTACAAAGTGCCCGCCCTGATGTTTGAAGCACATATGGATTCCGTTGCCCCTACCACCGGCACCAAAGTTGTACGCAAAGACGGCGTGCTGTATTCCGACGGCACAACCACGCTCGGCGGCGACGATAAAGTAGGCATTGCCGCAAGCCTCGAAGCAGTAAAAGTAATCCTCGAAAACAAACTGCCCCACGGCGATATTCAGCTGTGCTTCACTATCGGCGAAGAAATCGGCAGTATCGGCGTAAGATATATGGACCCTTCATGGATTAAAGCCGATATCGGTTACTGCCTTGATGAAGGTTTTGAACCCGGCCTTGTAAACAACGCCGCACCGCGCGCCGTAAAACTGTTTGTAAAAGTTATCGGCAAAGCTGCCCATGCAGGCGTAGAACCAGAAAAAGGCATTAACGCCATTATGCTGGCCGCCAAAGCCTTAACCGCCCTGCCCGCTTACGGACGTTTGGACGAAGAAACCACACTCAGCGTCGGCAAAATTGAAGGCGGCCTTGCCAGCAACATTGTTGCCCCTAACGCCGAATTTGTTATTGACATGCGCTGCCTGAACCCGGAAAAACTTGACGTTTTAATTAGCGATACCAAAAAAACTCTTACCGAAACTGTTGAAGCAGGCGGCGGACAAATTGAAATTAATGTTGAAGAAGGCTCGCCCGCAATGCGCATCAGCGAAGATGACCTTGGCGTTGTATTTGTAAAGGAAGCAACCAAAAAACTCGGCCTGCCGTTTAAACTGTTCAGCAGCGGCGGCTGCACCGACGGCAACTACCTGTGCGGCATGGGTCTGCCCTGCGTTGCGCTTTCCACCGGTATGGATAAAATCCACTCTACCGAAGAATGCTTAAAAGAAAAAGACCTGTACAATCTTGCGCGCCTCGTTTTGGAAATCATCAGCGCAGCAGCTAAAAAGCAATAATTAATTTGTAAAAAGCCAAACAAAAAATGGCAGCATACTCAAAAAGTATGTTGCCATTTTAATTTTTAAATTGTAATTTTTCCCATATCTAACAACCATAAAAGCCTGTTAGAAGGTCCGGAAGGTTTATTGCGCCCGGCTTCCCACGCTTCTACTGTTTTTGTAGAAACACCGATATATTTGGCGAACAGTTTCTGCGTTAAACCGATTTTTTCTCTAATATTTTTTACCTGAGCAGATGTATAAACACCGACAGGTTCTATTTCTATACTTCTGACATTTCTTGGTAATTTTTTTGTTTTGGTATCATTTATAGCTTCATCTAAAGCTCCGCTTAAAATTGCAAATGCTTCACTCATTATAATTCACCCCTTATAAATTATCCTCCAATATATCAATTTGATGTTTTAAACTTATACATTCAGCCTGTGATAAATTTTCTAATTCATTTTTAGCAAAAACAGCCAATAAAAATATCGTTTCCTTTATTTCAAAATCAACATAACATACTCTTGTACTGCCGCTTTTGCCCCTGCCTTCAAAAGCAAAACGCATTTTTCGCAATCGCCCTGTTCCTCTGATAACATTTCCTACTTTTGGATTTTGTAAAAGTTCGTTTTCAAGCCTTCTTAAATCACTGTCATTAAAACCTAATTCTTTCCATGATTTTGTAAATGCACTTGTCTGAATAAAAGTTCGTTTAATTATCAAAAATTTTCACCTTCCAGTTTTATTATACCCTATTCAATAGTAGTTAATCAAGAAATTTTGCATAAAAACAGCCTTTTACCTATTTTTGTAAGTAAAAGGCTGTTTTGTCATTTTATTTATTTTCTAAAAGCTGTTTTATTTAACTGCTTCGGCGCAGCGTGCGCACAGGGTTGGGTGTTCTGCGTCCTGGCCAACGGTATCGCTGTAAATCCAGCAGCGTTCGCATTTATGGCCTTCAGCAGCTTTAACGGCAACTTTCAAATCTTCGCGGGTTGTTGCTTCGCCTGCTTCACCAACGCCTTCATGCAGTTCTGCCTGCGATACGATTAAGAGTGCAGGCAAATCTTTTTCTACGGATTTGAGCACTGCAAGCGCTTCGCCTTCGGCATAAAGTTCAACTTTGGCATCAAGGGAATGGCCAATGGTTTTGGCTTTGCGTGCAACTTCCAGAACTCTGGTAATTTCACTGCGGATGCCGATGAAGTCTTCCCATTTCTTTTCCAGAGCCGGGTCGATGTATTCTTCTTTAACTTCCGGCCAGGGCATCATCAATACGGATTCCGGCATATCGGAGGTTTTCTTCATGAACTGCCATACTTCTTCCATGGTAAAGCTCAGTACCGGAGCCAGCATTACAACCAAATCAACCATAATTTCATACATGGCGGTCTGGGCGCTGCGGCGTTCAATGCTGTCTGCTTTGTAAGCGTACAGTCTGTCTTTCAGAATATCCAGATAGTAGCTGCTCATTTCTACGGTGCAGAAGTTATGAATTGCATGGTACAGCACATGGAAATCGTAATCTTCGTAAGCCTGCTGTACTTCTTTTTTCAGCAGCTGCATGTGCATTAATGCCCAGCGGTCAAGCTCCTGCATCTGTTCAAACGGCACTTTGTCTTTTTCGTAGTCAAAGTCGTTGGTATTGCCCAAAATGTAACGGATGGTGTTGCGGATTTTGCGGTATACTTCGGAAAGCTGTTTCAAAATATCTTTGGAGATACGGATATCAGCTTTGTAATCGCTGGAAGCAGCCCACAGGCGGATAATATCTGCGCCGTATTGTTTGATAACGTCCTGCGGAGCAACGGTATTGCCTACGGATTTGGACATTTTGCGGCCTTCGCCGTCAACAACATAACCGTGGGTTAAAACGGATTTATACGGAGCGTGGCCGGTGGTGGCAACGCTGGTTAAAAGCGAGGACTGGAACCAGCCGCGGTGCTGGTCGCTGCCTTCAAGGTACATATCAACAGGCCATGCCAGTTCCGGGCGTACTTTGGCAACAGCTGCATGAGAAGAACCGCTGTCGAACCAAACGTCCATAATGTCGCTTTCTTTGGTAAAGTGTTTACCGCCGCAGTGCGGGCAGGTTGTGCCTTCCGGCAGAATTTCTTCGGCTTCGTGTTTCCACCATGCGTCGGAACCTTCTTTTTGGAACAAATCGGCAACGGCGTTAATGGTTTCGTCGGTAATCATCGGTTTGCCGCATTCTTCGCAGTAGAACGCCGGAATAGGAACGCCCCATACACGCTGACGCGAAATGCACCAGTCATTGCGGTCGGCAACCATGTTATGGATACGGCTTTCGCCCCAGGACGGAATCCATTTAACTTCGTTGGCAATGGCAGCAAGTGCGTCATCGCGGAAACCGTCGATAGATGCGAACCACTGCTCGGTTGCACGGTAAATAATCGGGTTTTTGCAGCGCCAGCAGTGTGCGTACTGATGGCGGATGTTTTCTTTGCCGAACAGCATGCCGAGTTCAGCAAGGTATTTTAAGATAGGAATGTTGGCATCGAATACAAACATGCCTTCAAACTGTTTTGCTTCTTTGGTAAATTTACCGGATTTATCTACCGGGCAGATAATCGGCAGATGATATTTAATACCGGTTTCAAAGTCGACATCGCCGTGGCCGGGAGCGGTATGTACGCAGCCGGTGCCGGCATCAAGCGTTACATAGTCGGCAAGTACAACGATGGATTTGCGTTCAATGGTGTCAAACGGATGGCGGCATTCGGCAAATTCCATATCTTTGCCTTTGCAGGTGCCAAGCACGTTGCTCAAATCTTTCTTACATACTTTGCCAACCTGTTCCAAAAGTTCTTTGGCAAGGAACAGAACTTCGCCTTCACATTCAACCCATGCATATTCAATATCAGGATGCAGGGCTACGGCAACGTTGGCAGGCATGGTCCACGGAGTGGTTGTCCAGATTACCATATAGGCCGGTTTGCCTTTTGCTGCTTCAGGCATCATGCCGTTGTCTTTTACAATCGGCATTTTTACGTAAATAGCCGGAGTTTTCTGTTCAGCGTATTCAATTTCTGCTTCTGCCAGAGCGGTTTCGCAGTGCGGGCACCAGTAAACGGATTTCTGGCCTTTATAGATATAGCCTTTTTTAGCCATTTCGCCGAATACATGAATCTGTACGGCTTCGTAATCAGGCACAAGGGTTACATAGGGATGATCCCAGTCGCCCAAAACGCCAAGGCGTTTAAAATCGTTGCGCTGAATGTCAATCCACTGCAAAGCGTAGTTTTTGCATTCGTTGCGCAGTACCAGCGGGTCAAGCTCGTTGCGGTTCAGGCCAAGGTTTTTAATGGCAGCATGTTCAATCGGCATGCCGTGGGTATCCCAGCCGGGAACGTACGGAGTATCATACCCCTGGGTATATTTATATTTCATGATAATGTCTTTTAAAATTTTATTAAGAGCAGTGCCCATGTGAATTTGTCCGTTGGCATACGGAGGACCGTCGTGCAGAACAAATTTTTTGTGGCCTGCGTGCAGTTTTTGTTTCTTTTCGTAAATGTTGTTGTCATACCAGTATTTTAAAATTTCCGGTTCACGTTCCGGCAGTCCGGCACGCATAGGAAACTCTGTTTCCGGTAAGTTAAGCGTTTTGCTGTAATCCAATTTTTTACACCTCCAAAAAAATAAAGCCTCATCCCAAAGGGACGAGACTGTATAACCCGTGGTACCACCCTAATGACGCAGAATTTACGCGCCACTCTCAACGCCGTTAACGTGCGTTACCCCGTCCGTACTTACTGCTGTTTCTGTACGGAAGCTCCAAAGTGATTTTCACCGGCCTTCTGTCCTGTTCCGGCTTGCACTGTCCCGGAATCGCTGCGCTGCTTCGTGCCGGCTACTGTCTTTATCATAGCCTGTAAGAATATTTAAAAACACAATCATTATACAACACCGGCGAAAAACCGTCAATGTTTTTTGTAATACTTATATGAAAAAATTCCGTATCCTTCGCCTTTATGTAAATGCGACGTATCATTTAACAAAAAGATGCTGTGTTCCAGCCATTTGTTAATGCCAAGTACGGTTACACTGCCCGGCAGGATATCGACGGAAAAGTTATATTTGTTTACTTCTTCAATATCAAAGCCAAGCCAGTAAAAAATAATGTTTTGAATAGTGCCCTTGTGCGCAACGATAATCAGGTTTTCCTTTTCCATATCAGCACAGGCTTTAATGCCTTCAACGCAGCGGTCATAAAATTCCTTGCGCGTTTCTCCGCCCGGATAGTTGCGATGATGCAGTTCTTTAAGCGTCGCTGCCGGACGGTAAATTGCCTTGGCTTCGCTTTCGGTCATTCCGGCGGCAAGGCCGTTGTTTTTTTCGCGCAGAAATGCGTGCTTTTCAACCTTATCGTCCATATGCAGGCGTGCGGCAATAATGGCAGCGCTTTCGGCAGCGCGTTTTAAATCGCTCGCCAAAATGCGGAATTTTTCGCTGCGCCCTTTAAAATCCAGTGCCAGTTTTTCCGCAAGTGCTTCCAGCTGCCTGCGCCCGGCTTCGGTAAGGTCAGAATCAGTCCAGCCGCCGGTTAAATGCTGAGTATGATGTGTTGCTTCTCCGTGCCTCACAAGGATTATCATAATCGTTCCGCCTATTCTTCAGTATTTTTATCAAAGCTCTTTAAAAGTTCAAGCTGTGATTCCAGCAAATTTATCATGTGCTGGCGGTGTACATTGGCTTTTTTTACCTGGTCATCAAAACTGTTTTTGGCAAGCGCTGCTTTGTTTTCAGCGTCAAACATCAGCTTGCGTGCCCTTGCGTCAGCATCGCCAACTGTTTTTTCTGCCTGCATGCGTGCTTTGCCAAGGGTTTCAACGGCGTCTTCCCGTGCTTTATCAATAATATTTTTACAGGATTCTTCCGATTTTACCTTTAATTTTGCCACTTCAACTTCGGCGGCAATACGCATTTTATTAACAAACTGCTGCGTGTCTGCTTTCAGCTTGTTCATTTCGGCTTCGGTATCGTTGCGCAGTTTATCCGCTTCGGCATTGGCTTCGTTGCGTACTTTTTCGGCATAGCTGTCGGCTTCGGCCTTAGCCTGCGCTGCGGCAGTACCGGCTTCGTTAAGCAGGCGGTCCGCCTCGTTTTTGGCATCTGTTTTCATGCCTTCGCATTTGGCGGTGGTTTCGTCAAGCAAAACCTGTGCTTTCTTTTCGCTTGTTTTTTTAACTTCGTCCGCCGTTTCCTGCGCCACAACCAAAGTGTTCTGCATGGTTGCTTCCATTTGCTGGTAATATTCCAGCTTGGCGCTGACGCGTTCAACGGTTTCTTTCAGTTCGATATTATCCTGATACAGACGCTCAAAATCTTTTACAACCTGAGCAAAAAACTTGTCTACTTCTTCGGTTTCATAACCGCGGAAGCCTTTGGTAAAGGTTTTATTTTTTAAATCGAGAGGTGTAAACATCTGCCTCTTTCCTCCAACATTAAATATAGCGTTTTAAAGTAATGCTCATGCGTCCCTTTTTGGTTGTACCGCGTATTTCGGCAACTTCTACACGCCCGCGGCTGCGGAAGGATATTACATCGCCTTCGTTTACGCTTTGCGATGGCTTTTTGGCTTCCTTCCAGTTTACACGTACATTAAGGCTTTTTATTTCATCGGCCATGCGCGAGCGGGAAACACCGTAACCTGCGGCGGCAACGGCGTCAAGCCTTAAATCGGCTACTGTGGCACTGATGATTTTTACTTTTTCTTCACGCTGGGCAAGGTTTTCACGCGGTATTTCGGTTATGGTAACCGGCGCGCTGCCAATCTGCGTAAGATTGCTTTCGATGTAATTGGCAAAACTTTTATCGGCAACAAAATGCGCGCCTTCCGGCGTAATAACAATATCGCCCAAAATTTCGCGCTTGCAGCCCATGCCCATAAACGCACCCAGCACATCACGGTGCCCGATGGTGTAAAAACGTTTGTCCCATTTAACTTCAAAGCAGCTGATGCCGTAATCAGGTGCGCCCATAAAGTTTTCGTCTATAAATGCTGCTTTTACTCTTTCGGCATTGTTAAAACCGCCGTCAGCTTCAATATTTATATTTTCATAGTTAGCGGCAACAATTTCCGCTACATTATAGCTGTGCGGGTCTAAAAAATCAGTTATACGGAACTTTTTGCTTTTTCTTGCCCCTTCGGCAAGGTCAAGCAGTTTTGCTGCCAATTCTTCATCGCCACCGGCTTTAAAATAACGCAGTATTTTTTCTCTGTCTGCCATTTATTTGCCCTGCAGCTCCCTGCTGCGCTGCATTGCTGCCAGTACAGCGTCGTAAATAGCCGCTCTTACGCCGCGGTTTTCAAGCGCATGTATGCCGGCAATTGTTGTACCGCCCGGTGATGTTACCTGGTCACGCAAAACAGCCGGGTGCAGCCCGGTATCCAATACCATTTTGCCGCTGCCGGCAAAAGTCTGCGCCGCCAGTTTTATCGCCATGGCGCGCGGCAGGCCTGCGTTTACACCTGCATCAGCCAGAGCGTCAATCATCATAAATACATATCCCGGCCCGCAGCCGCTTACTGCCGCAATAGCTTCTATGGCGCTTTCGGCAATAATTTCTATTTCGCCGCAGCTGCCAAAAACAGCCTTGGCAACATCAAGCATTTCTTCGCTTACGTTTTCGTCAGGAGCAATGGCCGTCATGCCGCAGCCAACCGCCAGCGGGGTGTTTGGCATAACGCGGATAACTGCATGCCCGGGAACAAGTTTATGCAGCTTGTCAAGGTTAACGCTGCCCATAATGGAAAGCACCGTTGTATTTTGCGGAATTGCATCGGCAACTTCTTTAGTTATGGCCGCATCAGCCACCTGCGGTTTTACGGCAAGAATTACAAAGCCTGCCGTTTTAACCGCTTCCGCGTTGCAGCCGGTGGTATTAACTTTATAAGTTTTTTCAAGGTATTCGCGGCGCCCTGCCGAAGGATCGCTGATTATTATCATTTCAGGCTCAGCAATCTCCTTATGCAGCATGCCTTTTAAAATGGCTTCTGCCATCATGCCGCCGCCAATAAAAGCTATACGCCCTGTTTTATCAGTTATTTTTTCCAAGGCTGTCCCCCTCTTTCGTCATAAATATTATCGTCTGCATTAATATCAACGTTTTTAGGCGCGCAAACCAAAATATTATGGCCTATTTTTTTCATGCTTCCGCCCAAAGCGTAAACAACGCCGCTGATAAAATCAGTCATTCTTTTCATAACAACTTTGTCGGTTGCTTCAAAATTAACAACTACCGGCTGGCTGCCGTTAAGGTAATCGGCAATTTTCTGCGAATCGTCAAACGATACCGGCTCCAGCACAATTACCTTAACCTGCTTTTGCGCCATTGGTATGGAAATGGTTTTTGAAGCGGGCATAGCAGTTGTTTTGCTTTTGAAAAACGATTTGCGCTCAGGTTCCGGTTCTGCCGGAGCAGCCGGTACTTCTCTTACCGGCGCTGCGCTTTTGCGTGAAAACAGGCTTTTTTTAGCCGGTTTTTCTTCCGGTTGTTCACTTGGGGTTTCTTCAATTATTTCATCGTCTTCTTCATACAATCCGAGAGCTTCCGAAATACGGTCCAATAATTTCATAAAATTATCACCTCAGGTTAAAATTTTAAACTGTAATCACGCTGCCCGAAAAGCGCCGTGCCTATGCGCACCATATTTGCGCCTTCTTCAATAGCAGTTTCGTAATCATGCGTCATGCCCATGGAAAGAATATCTATATCCGGGCGCTGCTGTTTCAGTTTGCAGTAAAGCTTGTAGCCTTCCGCAAACACCCAGCGTATATCTTCGGAATTTTCCGCCGCAGGCGCTATAACCATCAGCCCGCGCACATGCAGGTTTTTAAAATTGTCAAGTTCGGGCACAACCGCTTCATAATCTTCCGGGCTGAACCCTGTTTTTTGTTCTTCGCGCGCAATGTTAACCTGCAAAAGTATTTCCTGAACTTTGCCCGCTTTGGCGGCTTCTTTATCGACAGCCTGCATTAAATGTACGCTGTCCGCCGATTCAATCATATCAAAAATGGCAACTGCCTGTTTGGCCTTGTTGGTTTGCAGATGCCCTATTAAATGCCACCTGCCGCTGCCTTTGCCGACAATTTCACGTTTGGCTTTGGCTTCCTGCACGCGGTTTTCACCGATTACCGAAACGCCAAGGTTAAAAGCGTCGGTAATTACCTCAGCCGGGTGATTTTTGGTTACTGCAACCAGAGTAACTTTATTGCCTGTAATTTTTTCTTCTGTGCGCCTTGCAAGCGCAGCATCTATTTTGGCTTGTACATTAATTAAATTTTCCTGTAACAATATAAAGACCCCCTAAAGGTTTTATATTCGCCGTTAATATAATTTATCCTTTTACTTTTTCCAAATAGTTACGCCCATGCGCCCTGTTTTGCCGTTTTCTGCGCGGTACGAAAAAAACAGCTCTTTGCTGCACTGCGTGCAGATACCGGCATTATAAATATTTTGCGGCAGTAAACCGGCATCTAAAAGTGCAAGGCGGTTCCATGCCTGTAAATCTGCCATATATCTGCCGTTTTCTTTTACTTTAAAACATCCGGCATATTTTTTGCCGGCTTCAAAAACTTTATCGTCAACTTCATAGCAGCATTGCCCAATGCCGGGGCCAATGCCTGCCAAAATATTTTCCGGCTTTGCTCCGAATACTTCCTGCATTTTTGTTACGGTGCTGGCGGCAATCCCGGCAACGGTTCCGCGCCAGCCTGCGTGTGACAGCCCTATGCTGCCGCTGACCGGGTCAGCAAAAATAACAGGAACGCAGTCGGCAAAAAACAGCATAAGCGGCAGCTGCGGAAGGTTTGTTACCAGCGCGTCGGTATTTTTTACGGCATCACTGTATGCTTCAGCGCCTTTACCTGCCAAGGCTTCCTCAACAACGGCAACATTGCTGCCGTGCACCTGTTCGCAGCAGGTAAATTTACCGGCATCAAGGCCGAGCGCCGCGGCATAGGCACGCCTGTTTTTTAAAACAAGCCCTGCCTCATCGCCAACATGCAGCGCAAGGTTTAACCCGCCAGATATTAGTGCGCTTTCTCCGTGCAAACGGCAGCTGAAAGCATTACCGAAGCCAAGAGCGTCAAACGCAGCAAAGCTGCCGTACCAGATATTTTTATTATTTTGCAAAACAAATCCGTTCATTTTACCCCTCACAAACTCCGCAGCGTTTGCAGCCGTCAAAACACATCGGCGTAAAGCGCTGCGCTTTGGCATTTTCCCATTCTTTAATTAAATATGCTTCTTTAAAGCCCATATCCAAATGCTTCCACGGCAACGGGCAGCCTAGTTCATATTCCGCACCGGCAAGCTTTTCAATATCAAGCCCGCTGTTTTTAAGCGCCTGTTTTAAGGGTATGCCTTCCGTAAAGGCCTGCAGTAAAAACTGCCCTGTTTTTCTGTTCCCGCGCGCCAGTGCAGCCTGCAAAACAGTTTCTTTTAAAGATTCCGTTAAAAGTTTTATATGCTTTTCTTTTTTAAAAGCTGTTTCCAGCATTTTAAAACGCTTTTTCAAAAGTTTGGTATTGCACAGCGGCGACCACTGGAACGGCGTAAACGGCTTGGGCACAAATGCGTTTACGGAAATAATTAAATCGCCTTTGTTGCCTGCTTCATCCATTTTTTTGCGGATGCGGCGCACCATTTCCGTCATTTCGTCAATATCGGCATCTTCTTCCTGCGGCAGCCCAATCATGTAATACAGCTTTACGTTTTTCATGCCGCTGGCTGCGGCAAGCGTAACTGCTTTGTAAATGTCTTCTTCGGTAATGCCCTTATTAATAATATTGCGCATTTTTTCGCTGCCTGCCTCCGGCGCAACGGTCATGGTCTGCTGGCCGCTCTGCGCAAGGGCGTCTGCAAGCAGGCTGTCCAAAGTATCCGCACGCAGCGATGCTACCGTAAACGGCACTTTATTTTGAATAAGCGCCGAAGTTAATTCGTGTATCTGCGGATAATCGGAAACCGCAGCACCCATTAAACCAACTTTTTCCGATACGGCAGGCCTGTTTAAAATTTTATCTAAAAGCAATTCGTAATTTCTTGCACGCGGCTTGCGGAAACAGTACCCTGCCATGCAGAAACGGCAATGACGCCCGCAGCCTCTGGCCACTTCGGCAATAAACATATTCTGAAATTCCGTTTCGGAAGTTAAAATTGCTGAAGTATTGGGATATTTGTCCAAGTCGCGCACCCAGCGCCGTTTAACAATTGCAGGCACACGGCTGTCATGCTCCATGCCGGTAAAATTGCCGTCAGCGTCATATTGCGGCGTATAAAAACGCGGCACATACAAGCCTTCAACCTGCGCCAGATTAAGCAGCAGTTCTTCTTTGCCAAGGCCCTGCTCTCTGCCTTTATAAACAACGTCAAGCAAATCGTTAATTACTTCTTCGCCTTCGCCTATAACAAAAACATCGGCAACTTCTGCCAAAGGTTCTGGGTTAAAGGTTGCACACGGCCCGCCGATAACAATCAGCGGTTCTTTATCGTTACGTTCTGCCGCACGCAATTTTATATTGCTCATTTGCAGCATGGCAAACAAATTTGCATAGTCCATTTCAAAGGACATCATTACGCCGATAATTTCAAAATCAGCAAGCTGCCGTTGAGTTTCCATACTCATTAACGGCGTTTTGGTTCTTTTGTATTCGGCCAGCGTTTTGCCGTCCGGCAGAAAAAAGCGTTCACAGGCCGTATCACCGCGTCCGTTGATAATCTGATACAAAATGTGCATGCCTAAATTAGACATGCCTACCTTATAACTGTTAGGGTACAAAAAAGCAAAGGCGCGCCTTGCCCCCGGTGCAAAGCACTGCGCGCCTGTTTCTTTTGCCAGTATTTCCTGAATTTTATTTTTTAATTCCCAAGTCAAAAGCAAAACCTCTTATTTTATAGCTTTTTCAATAGCGTTAATTACTGTTTTTAAAACTTTAATTCTTGCATAATATTTGGAGTTGGCTTCAACTACCGTCCAAGGTGCGTAATCTGTGCTGGTGCGTATCAGCATTTCGTTAACAGCCGCTTCATAAGCGGGCCATTTTTCGCGGTTGCGCCAGTCTTCTTCGGTAATTTTCCACTCTTTGTCAGGGTCGTTTTCACGCTCTTTAAAGCGTTTATACTGTTCGTCCTGGTCAATATGCAGCCAGAATTTACACAAAATAATACCGTGTTCAGCCCACTGCGCTTCGGTTTCGTTAATTTCGCCATAAGCGCGCTGCCATTCGGCATCCGTTGCAAAATGCTCAATGCGTTCAACCATTACACGCCCATACCAGGTTCTGTCAAAAATGGCAATTTCACCGGCGCGCGGCATTTTAATCCAAAAACGCCACATATAGTGGAATTGTTTTTCAACCTGGTTCGGCGCCGCAACCGGGTTTACAGCATAACCAAGCGGGTCAAGTGCTCTTGCAAGACGCTTGATGGCACCGCCTTTGCCGCCTGCATCCCAGCCTTCAAACGCTACAATAAGCGAGCGCTGCGATTCGTATAAATCAAGCTGCAAAGATTTTAATTTTTCCCTGCATTTATCAAGCTGAACTTTATATTCTTCCTTGGTAAGCGATTTGGAAAGGTCTACCTTATCAAGAACATTATATAAAGCTACATGGCGCGGCGGCAGCACAATGCTGCGGCTTTGGGATTTTATTTCTGCCGCTGCCAGTGCGCTTTGCAGTGATTTTACCATGCTTTCTATAATTTGAATGGTTGCAAAGCGTTCGTCATCACCGGCAATTAAATGCCAGGGAGCGTTTTCGGTATCAGTTTCGGCAAACATCTGCTCATAAGCATTAATAAAATTATCGTAGTCTTCGTCGTTATGCTCCTGAACATCCAGTTTTTTCCAGTTTTTTCCGTACACTTTATTCAGCTTTTCCATGTTTTCCTTTTGCTGCTTTTTGGAAACATGCACAAAGTATTTCAAAAGCACATAGCCGTCATCGGTAAGCTGCTTTTCAAACGCACGGATGTGTGAATAGGAAGTATTGAGCAAATGCCCTACCTGGCTTTTATCCGAAACATTATGTTCATTTTTTAAAAAGTACCAGCTGCGGTGGTATACTACAATATTGCCGTAGCTCGGAAGCTGCTTCCAAAAGGATGTAAAAAACGGCTGCTTGCGCTGCTCGTCAGTCATTTTGGACGCGGAAAATACCCTGAAACCGCGGGAGTCCATTTTCTGCATCATTTCATTGATAATATCTGTGCGCATGGCTCCGCGCCAGCCTTCAACCAGCACTATTACAGGCACTTTTGCCGCGCGGCATTCCCTTTGCAGTTTACCGAGCAAATCGCCGTAATAATCCATTTTTTTATCATACTCTTTTTTATCCAGCTTTTGTTTTAAATCGAGTTTCTCAAGCATATTTACGCCTCTGTTCATTTTGATATTTTAATACGGCTCTTTATAAGGCCTTAATGCACGCGGCTTATCAAGTATTTCTGCCATTATAATACCTTCACGCAGCCTCCGGCGGTTCATTTTGCCATTAAAGAGCGCAGCTTTTTTCTGCGTGCGTGGCATGGCAAACACTGGTACAGCAGGCCTTTTTTTTAATGACGGCGGCGTTATAAATGCCGGTTCATTATACACTTTATAAGTTGGCTGCACCTTCGGCTGTTCAAAAACTTTTCCGCGCTGTTTTGCTTCCCGGTCTTCCGGAAACTCTACATACCAGGGCTTTTTACTTTCCCTGCCGGATACGGGAGCTTCTTTATATACTGTTTTATCCGTGCTTTCCTGCTGGCTTTGCTCCGTGCCTGCAGCATCATAAGTTTCGCGGCTTTCCCGGCTGCTGTCCATATCCGGCAGCGGCGGAAAATGCCCCGTTCTGTTACGGCGTTTTTTGCGGTTCGATTTATCAATTACAACGGTAATCACAAAAATCAGCAGCGGCAAAAAGCCCATAAAGTTTTCAAAGTCCATAGTAATCCCTCATTTATTTTTGAACGGGATTTTTATCTACTTCAACATCCTGTTCATTGCCGGCAATCATTTTGCGCATATCGGTATCTGCAATAATGTTGTTCATACGGTAATAATCCATAACGCCAAGGCGTCCTTTTTCCAGTGCTTCCGCAAGGGCGGCAGGTACTTTGGCTTCCGCTTCAACAACCTTGGCCTGCATTTCCTGCGTGTAGGCTTTCATTTCCTGTTCTTTGGCCACAGCCATGGCACGGCGTTCTTCCGCACGGGCCTGGGCAATGCGTTTATCGGCTTCCGCCTGATCGGTCTGCAATGCCGCACCAATGTTGCGTCCTACGTCAACATCGGCAATATCAATCGAAAGAATTTCAAAAGCAGTACCGGCATCAAGGCCTTTGGCAAGAACGGTACGCGAAATATAATCCGGGTTTTCCAAAACATCAGTATGGCTTGCGGCAGAACCTACATTGGTTACAATGCCTTCGCCGACACGGGCAATGATTGTTGCTTCACCGGCACCGCCTACCAGCCTGTCGATATTGGCGCGCACGGTAACGCGGGCTTTAACTTTCAGTTCAATACCGTTTTTGGCTACGGCAGAAACAACCGGGGTTTCAATTACTTCCGGGTTAACGCTCATCTGAACCGCTTCAAGCACATTGCGCCCTGCAAGGTCGATAGCGCAGGAACGTTCAAAGGTAAGAGGAATCTGCGCACGGTGCGCTGCAATTAATGCGTCGATAACGCGGTCTACGTTGCCGCCTGCTAAATAATGCGCTTCAAGCTGGTTTACATTAACATTCATGCCTGCTTTATTGGCCTTAATTAACGGCAACACAATCTGCGAAGCCGGTACGCGGCGCAGGCGCATGCCTATCAAATTAAAAATTCCTACGTTAACTCCGGCGGCAATGGCCGAAATCCATAATCCCAGCGGCACAAAATTAAAGAACAAAGCTATAACGGCGATAATTATAATTACGGATATTAAACCGCCGCTGAATAAAAAACTTAACAAAAAATCTGCCATTTACAACACTCCCCTACTCATATTTTTTAACAAGCAGCTTGCTGCCTTCAATCTTTACAACTTCAATTTCAGAATCTTTGTCTATGTAATCGCCAAAGCTGACAACATCCACGCGTTCCCCGTCAATCAAAGCGGTTCCCGCAGGGCGCAGCGGCGCAATTACTTTGCCTTTTTTACCTAAATAACCGGAATAATCTGCCGCACCGGTATAACCTTCGCTGTTTTTCTGCTTTTCGCGCAGCACAAAAGGATTCCAGCTTGACGATGACGGTATAAACCAGAACAACAGCGCGCAAATTGCCGCAAGCACGGCAACAGTGCCGCCAACAATGCAAAACGCATCCCAGCCGCCGCCAAGGAAGAAAAAGAACCCTGCTATCAGCGATAATAAGCCGATTGCGCCAAGTATGCCTCCGGGCACAACAATCTCCAGCCCTATCAAAACTACCCCGGCCACAAGCAGAACCGTATCAAGCGACATCCAATCACCTCCGCAAAGTATATATTATTATTATAACATACAACAAAAGCATACAGCAAAATTAAGCGTTTAAAAGTACAAAAATTGTAAATTAAAATTTATTCTTTCTGAAATTACAATTTAGGAAAAGCGTTATTTAATATGGCGCTGCACACCTTTTCCTCCCATAAATACATGCCGCTGTAAGCGCCGGCGTTTGCACTTTCCGGCCCTGGCATGCCGTTCATAATATAAATAAACCCGTTTTTATGTTCCCGGTCTATAAACATGCCTGCCAGTAAACCGTAGGCTTCGGCAAAATGCCCGGACATTTCTATATCCCTGTCCGGCAGAAAACGGTCTTTATCAATGTTTTTTATATTCTGAATACCAAGCCCGAAGCAGTTCATTAACCCGCCGTAAGTATCTCCGTTGGTTTTAGCTTCGTTTAAAGTCCAGTAAGGCTTAAACATTTCATCAATGCTTTGTTCCGTTAAAATGCGTTTTCCGTTATATTTGCCGTTATCAATAAGCATCTGCATCCACTTTTCCAGCCCGGCAAGGCTTATCCGCAAACCGCCGTGGGGGAAAAATATTGTGGCATTGGTTCCTGTTATGTATTCATCGTAATTATATATGTTGTACAGATTATTTCCGTATATTTTTAACGTGGAATAATCGTCAACCTGCGCAATCCACGGGCCGTCAGTGTTCCAAATTCCATATTCCTGCTTCTGATAAATAAGCCCAAAATCATTCAGCGCAGCTTCGTTAAAATCGGTTATGTTAAAGCTGGCATCAATTCCCATAGGGTCAAAAATTGCCTGCTTCATATATTTATCAAACCGCGTCTGGGTAACTTTTTCTATAATGGTTCCCAAAATTCCGTAATTTAAATTTGTATAGCAGAAAAATTCGCCCGGTGCTTCACCGTAAGGCGCATAATGCGCCCCGCCTTCATAAAACATCCCGTCCGGGCGGAATAACTCCTGCAAGCTGTATTTTGAAGGTATTGTATAAACTTCACCGTCGCGCAGAGAAGAAGTATGGCTTAACAGCATTTTAGAAGTTATCGGCGTATCCGGATAGTTTGGATTGCGCAGCGTAAAGCCAAGGTAACGGCTTATATCTGCATCCAAATCAATTTTACCCTGTTCGGCAAGCTGCATGTACGCAGCCGCAACAAAAACTTTGGAAAGAGATGCAATACGCAGTTTGGTATTACGCGTAAGCGGCAGGTTATTTTGAGGATTTGCGTTATCAATGTACCTGCTGCCCAAAGTCTTTTCATAAACCAGGCGGCCGTTTTTAATAACCGCCGCACCAACACCGGGCACGCCATTTTTGTTATCGTCAATTAATAATTGTAAATCAGTGTTCAGTCTGGCAAAGTTTTCATTTTCTGCCGCAGCGGCAGATGCCTTTAACTGGCAGAGCAAACAAATAATGCCGCAAATAATAAAAGCAGTTAAAAATATTATGTTTTTAAAATTTTTCATTCTCATTCCCCTGTCTTAAAACAAAAAGTTAAAAACAATTATAACATTAAAGCGCCTTATTATAATACCTGTTTTTGGGCGCAAATATGGTATTTTTTGTGAATTTTAAAGAAAGCAGCAAACAAACGCAGCAGCAAGTGGCTGAAGCAGAAAAATCTTAATGCAGCTTATTTCATACACAATTAAACTATTGACAGCGGTTTGAGAAAATATTATAATATCTTTCGTCAACAAAATTCCCCGATAGTTCAGCCGGTAGAACACCTGACTGTTAATCAGGGCGTCGTAGGTTCGAGTCCTACTCGGGGAGCCAGAAAATCAATGTCCCGGACGTTTTCCGTTCGGGATTTTTTTATTTTTATGTATGCTTTCCTGCTCTTTTTACAAAAAGCACAAAATAAAATACGGAACCAGTTTTCATGGTATATAAACACACCTTAAAATACTGATTCCGTATGTAAAGTTTAAAATATTTATCTTTTTTTGCCAGCTTATCTTGTCAGTTTATAAATAAGCGAGTTGCAGATTGCCGCCGCAACATTGCTGCCACCCTTGCGCCCTACTGCTACGATATAAGGGATTCCCGTCTGCATAATAATTTCTTTTGATTCCACTACATTAACAAAACCTACCGGCACACCGATTACCAGTGCCGGTTTTATTTTGCCTTCTTTTACAAGCTCATCAAGACGTACCAGCGCAGTAGGAGCATTGCCAACGGCAATAATTACCGGGCCTTCAACGGTGCAGGCTTTTTCCATGCAGGCCGCCGCACGTGTGGAGCCTGCTTCTTTGGCCCTTGCTGCAACATCGGCATCTGCCATAAAGCAAACGGCTTTGGCGCCGAGCTTGGCAAGCCCTGCTTTATTAATGCCGGTGCAGGCCATATTGGTATCGGTAATAATAGTTGCGCCGTTTTTTAAAGCCTCCAGTGCTTTTTCAACTACGCCTTCAGAAAAACGCATATTGCGTGCATAGTCAAAATCAGCAGAGGTATGAATAACACGTTTAACAATGCTTATTTTTTCGGGGTCAATTTTTAATTCGCCCAGTTCTTCACCGATAATTTCCATGCTGCGTTTTTCTATATCCGCAGGCAGTACATTTTGTAATTTCATATAAACCTCCTGTTATTTTTCAATACCTTCGCGCGCCATAATTCCCTTATCCATTGGATGTTTTACTTTACGCATTTCCGATACATAATCGGCAATTTCTACAAGTTCCGGTGCAGGGTTGCGCCCTGTTAAAACAACTTCCAGATTTTCCGGCTTATGCCGCAAAAATTCAATGAGTTTCGGCATTTCAAAAACTTTTGCGTTCAGTGCGCCTATTACTTCATCCAAAATTAAAAGCGAATAGCCGCCGTTTTTTATTTTTTCCAAAACCTGTTCAAACATTTTATTATGCTCGATAAGCAAAGCAAGTTTTTCTTCTTCATTCATTTGAAAAGTAAACTTTTTGCTTTCTTTGCCGCGTATTACTTCAATATCCGGCAGTTTGGCAAGCGAATAAAGCTCCCCGCTGTCGCGGCTTTTTAAAAACTGCACCAGCAGAACCTTATTGCCGCGCCCTGCACAGCGTACTGCCAGACCAACGGCAGCGGTGGTTTTTCCCTTGCCGTCGCCGCAGTAAATATGTATTAACCCAAACATTTAAATACCAGCCTCTAAAATTTCGTAAACTTTCTTCATATCGATATTCTTTCTGATATTGTCGGCAAGAATATCGTACTGCTGTCTTTTATATTCATCAAAATTGATAACTTTAATATCGTCGCTGCTCATGCCTTTTTTGGCAAGCAGTGCTTCAACAACGGCAGCGGCCACACCTTCGCTGTCGAAAATGCCGTGTACATAAGTGCCGTAAACATTAAGCTGGCCTTCAATATGCTGTGAACCTTCCGGCATAACGCCGCCTTCTTCGTAAATAGGCTGCATCTGGGTCAGCGCATTATCTTTATCAAATTCGGTTACACCGGAATGAATTTCGTAGCCGTAAAAATCTTTGCCGCTGAGGTTTGCAAAAACACCCTGCACGCTGCCGAAACGGCCTTCCACGCGGATAGTGCGTTTCTTTTCGGCAAAAATGGTTTCAACATCCAAAAGGCCGATACCGGCGGTATCGCCGCCTTCTTCAACGCCATACGGGTCGCTCAGGTTTTTGCCGAGCATCTGGTAACCGCCGCAAACGCCGAAAATAACAGTCCCTTTATGCGCGTGCTTCAGAATTTCCGCTTCAAAACCGCTCTGGCGCAGCCATTTCAGGTCGCCAATAGTATTTTTGGTGCCGGGAATGATAATCATATCGGGATTTTTCAAATCCTGCACTTTATCTACATAACGCAGGGAAACACCGGGAATAAGTTCAAACACGTTAAAGTCGGTGTAGTTGGACATGCGCGGAATGCGCACAACGGCAATATCAACCGCTTTAACTTCGGTATGTTCGGTTAAGCGTTCGGAAAGGCTGTCCTCGTCTTCAATATCGACGTGCAGCATCGGCACTACACCTACAACGGGCACGCCCGTTTTTTCTTCTATCATTTTCAAACCCGGGCGCAAAATTTCAACATCACCGCGGAATTTGTTAATGATAACGCCTTTTACCATTGCGCGTTCATCCGGCTCAAGCAGCATTAATGTTCCGTAAATGGAGGCAAATACGCCGCCGCGGTCGATATCCGCAACCAGAAGCACAGGAGCTTTAGCCATTTTGGCCATGCCCATGTTTACAATATCGTCGGTTTTAATGTTAATTTCCGCCGGGCTGCCGGCACCTTCGATAACGATAATATCATTTTTATCTGCAAGTCCGTTAAAGGCTTTCATAATTTCCGGCTTCAGCGTATGCTTCATTTTAAAATATTCAGCCGCTGTCATTGTGCCGATAGGCTCACCGTTTACAATAACCTGCGAACCGCAGTCGCTGGTAGGTTTTAACAAAATCGGATTCATGGCAACGTCAGGTTCAATACCGGCAGCTTCCGCCTGCACAACCTGTGCCCTGCCCATTTCCGCGCCGGTGCGCGTTATAAAAGAATTAAGGGCCATATTCTGCGATTTAAAAGGCGCCACCTTATAGCCGTCCTGATTGAAAACACGGCACAAGCCCGCAGTCACAAGGCTTTTGCCTGCATTTGACATTGTTCCCTGAACCATTATTGTTTTGGCCACGTTAATCACTCGCTCCCATTAAAAATTTATGTATATCATGGTAACCGCCAATAATAGGCGCATTATTATCACAGTTAACTGCGGCGGCAATTACCGGCACATTACCGGCGCTGTGTTTGCCTGTTACGCAGCTTGTTACATGGTCGCCGCAAATAAGTATTTTAAGCGGCTCTTCAACGCTCCTTAAAACAGGGCCGATAAAGTCTTCATCAATGCGTGTTATAAAATCCGCTTTGCCGGTGTAATCATACCTGTGCGCCGCTTCGTCGCTGCCGTTAAAATGCGTAACTACAAAATCGTAATCCTTTAAAAATTTTATGGTTTGCCCTGCCTTGGCGCAAACATCGGTATCAATATCTGCCGTAGCCATTGGCAAATCAGGCACCGGCATTTTCAGCGCGCGTGCAATGCCGCGTACAATTTCGGCCTTGCATACGGCCGCACCTTTAATGCCATGCAAATCATGAAATGCAGGCAGCAGCTTTCTTTCCGAAGGCCCCCACGGATAAATTCTGTAACTGATGCCGTTTCTGGCAAAAGGTTTAAGTTTTTCAGTAGTTTCATCTATAAATGTTTTTAAAAGCAATGACCTTGCTTTCAAATCACTCAAAAGCATATCAATATTAAGCCCCATGCTCTCGTGCGGAGGAGCAATATGGCAGTCATGCAGAATCTGCCTGTCGTTATCCAGAATCAATAAATTGCGGTACTCGGAAAGATGCAAAAACTCAATCCCCTGCCACAGCTTATTGCATACGGCGGCAGCTTCTGCCATTTCTTTTGCTGTAAGCCCCATTGCGTTAAAGGAAACAAGCCTTCCGGCTTCGTCAACGGATGCCAGATTGCAGCGCAGCACCATTTCATATTCACTGATGTCGCGCCCGTTTGCCAAAAGTTCCAGATAGGCACGGTTAAGCGGGAAATCCTTCTGCTGAACGCCCAGCAACCGTAAAATACAGCCCAGGCTTTCCGCCGGAAAATCGCTGCCGCAAATGCTTATTTCCGAATATGAACCTTTTTTCAGCAGTTTGTCAATATTAGGATGCCGGGCATATTCAAACGGCGTCCTGCCCCCAAAAGCATCTATCGGGTCATCTCCCAACCCGTCAATTATCACCATTAATGAGCGCATTATTTTGTACTTCCTTTAATGCTTTGATAAATCTTATATTAACGGCATGCCTTTTAACAGCAATGCGGTAATAATTTCCGTTTAAGTTATGGTAATTGGCGCAGCTGCGGATTAAAAAGCCCTTCTTTAAAAGCTGTTCTTTTAAATCATGCGGCTGTTCCAGTTTGAAAAATATATAATTAGCCTCAGAACCATAAGTTTTGGCGCCGAGCCTGTTCAGCGCGGCGGTGAGATAACGGCGTTCTTTTGCTATAAGTTTTTTTGCCTTTTCAACATATGCAGATTCATCCAAAGCTGCGCAGCCAGCTTCCTGCGCCGGTACGGAAACATTCCAGTCCTGCCCGCATTCATGCAGGCGCAAAAGCAAATCCGTATCTGCCGTAAGGCAGTAGCCAAGGCGCAAACCCGGCATGGCATAGGTTTTGGTAAAGGCCTTTAATATAATAAGATTATTATTGCTTTGCAGCTTTTCAATCATGCTGTAAGCATTTTCGTCAGCCACAAAATCCATAAAACATTCGTCAATTAAAATTTTTATGTTAAGTTTTTGGCACTTTTCAATTATCTCTGCCAAAAGTTCTTTATTAATAAGTTTGCCGGTAGGATTATTGGGGTTGCAGATAACCATAAAATCAATATCCGGCGTTAACTGTCTCAAAATATCGCTCTGTGGTTCAAAATTATTTTCTTCCTGCAGCAAGTAATAATCTATCCGGCAGCCAACACTGCGCAGAGCCTTTTCATAATCGGCAAAGGTAGGTGCCAGAAGCAGCGCTTTTTTCGGCCTTAAGGCCAGCGCCAGTTTAAACAGTACATCTGCTGCACCGTTGCTGAAAAAAATGTATTCCCCAGGCACGGCTAAAAATCCGGCCAGTTTTTCCGTTAAGCGGCGGCAGAACGGGTCCGGATAATCCGCACATCCTGCAATGGATTTTACAATTGCTTTTTTTACAGACTGCGGCAAACCAAGCAGATTAATATTTGCAGAATAATCAGCAAGGTTCTTTTTGCCGCTGGCGGTATATATATCGCCGCCATGCACATAGGTATACATCATTTACTCTCCAATTATAAAAATCTTAATTAAATACACCAAAGAAAAAGTCAAAATGCTTAAAATACAGGTCATGTACATTAAGCCATTCATTTTTACAATGTCTTCGGCATCCGTTTTTTTCACTTCGTCGCCAATGGTATCTTTAGGCACCCATTTACCAAAGTAAAAATGCCCGCCGCCAAGTTTAATGCCAAGCGCACCGGCTGCCGCCGATTCCGTCATGGCCGAATTTGGGCTTAAATGGTGGCGCCTGTCGCGCTTAAAAATACGCCACGAACCTGAAGCATCCATATTCAGAAAATATGCTGCCGCTACCATTAACAAACCGGAAATGCGCGCCGGTATAAAGTTGGCAGCGTCATCCAGCTTTGCTGCACAGCGCCCGAAATACAAATATTTATCGTTTTTATAGCCAACCATGGAATCCATGGTGTTAATTGCTTTATACAAAAATGCCAGCGGCGCCCCGCCGATAAACATGAAAAACAGCGGTGCAATAACGCCGTCAGAGGTATTTTCTGCAACTGTTTCCACGGCAGCCTTTGCAACTTCTTCATCGGTAAGTTCTGCCGTATCGCGCCCTACAATCCACGAAAGTTTTTTGCGCGCTTCCTGCAAATCGCCGCTTTTCAGTGCATCATACACCTGCAAACTTGCTTCTTTAAGGGAACGCATTGCAAAAATCTGATAAAACATAAATGTTTCAACGGCAAACGCCAGTACCGGGCTGTACATTTCTGCCAGCGTTAAAATAAAATAAGGCACGGAAAATGCTACCGTTAAAACAATAACCACCATCACAAAGCCGCCCATCAGCAAACCTTCCGGCTTTTCTCCGCAAAAGCGGCGCACAGCCTTTTCGGTTATGCTTATCAGTTTGCCTATAAAGCAAATAGGATGCGGCAGCCAACGCGGGTCGCCAAAAATAAAATCTAAAATAAACCCCAAAATTATTGCTGTTAAAAGAACCATACTACAAACCCTTCATCATCAACCAATCATTATTTATCCCTGTAAGCGCGGCAGGCTTTTACAAAATTTACAGCAAACTCTGTATTGCCCCACAAATGAATGTGCGGATAGCCTGCATAAAGGTTCGGCGTTGTGTAAACCGCTTCCCAGGCTTTTGTTCCGGAAGCTTTGGCAACTGCAAAAGTATCGCCGTTATTGGTGCTGTCGGAATAATGGAACTCGTGCCCGTTAATCTGCCCGCCTTTTTTGCACAGCAGATTATCGCGTTTGGCCGTTAAAACAACATAGCCAAAACGGTTCAGCTTCTGCGTCATATAAGTTTCGCCGTCTACAACGCCAGCCCAGTCATAAACCTGTCCATTTTTATCGCGGAAAGCCTTCATCAGGTACATAAAACCGCCGCATTCGGCAATGCACGGCAGCCCGGAGTCTACCGCATTTTTTATGCTTGCGCGCATGGAAAAATTATCCTGCAGCACTTTGGCATACAGTTCCGGATAGCCGCCGCCAAGATACAAGCCGTCACATTCCGGCAGCTTTTTATCTTCCAGCGGGCTGAAATATACAAGCTCAGCACCGAGGCTTTCAAAAAGTTCAAGCGCGTCCTGATAATAAAAGCAAAAGGCCTTATCGTAAGCAACGGCAATTTTTACACCGGCAATTTTTTCCTGCTGGAAATCAGTATAGGTTAATGCCGGAGCCGCTGACGCAATTTCAAGCAGCCTGTCAAAATCAATGCTTTTTTCTGCCTGGGCAGCAAGCGTATTTATAATTTCCTGCAAACCGGTAATTTCGCCTGCAGTTACAAGCCCTAAATGGCGGCTTTCAAAATTGCAGTTTTCCATATGCGGCATATAGCCAAGCAAAGGTATGCCGGTTTCTTTTTCAATGGCTTCTTTATAAAAAAGATAACTCATTGCCGTTACATTATTTAAAACCGCACCGGCAACATTTACATCTTTACGGAAGTTTTTAAAGCCTTCAATCATGGCGGCAATGGAAAGAGCAGCCCCTTTGGCGTTTACTACCAAAATTACAGGTGTTTGGGTAAGGCGCGCCAAATCGTAGGCACTGCCTTTAAGCGTAGTGCCCATGCCGTCAAAAAAGCCCATAGCCCCTTCCAAAACCGCAATATCGCAATCTTTGCCGTTTTTGGCAAGCAGATATTTGGCAGTTTCTTCCGGAAGCATGAATAAATCCATATTGCGTGATTTTGTGCCGATAACACGGGAATGAAACATCGGGTCGATATAATCCGGGCCGGATTTAAATGCCGCCGTTTTCAGCCCTTTGTTCATCAACGCTTTCAGCACGGCACAAGTTAAAGTTGTTTTGCCGCTGCCGCTGGCAGGTGCAGCCAGCATAAAACGCGGCAGCCTCAGTTCAGCCATTTTACTCACCTTTTTTCAATGCCGTCATTATATAAACAGGGTTCTGGGACATCATCAAATTATAAGTACCAAGTTTTTTGGCACGCGCCGCAAAAACATTTACAATATCAAGCGCGTAGGCTTCATGCTGCTTGTAATACTCCACCACTTCTATCAAAGTTTCAACGGTAATGGCATTAATTACCACACGGCAGTTTTCGTTTTTGGCGTAAATGGTGTCCAACATTTTGCACAAATTACCGCCGCTGCCGCCGATAAACACGCAGTCCGGCACCGGCATTTCTTCCAGCTTTTCCGAAGCCTCGCCTGCAATTAGGCTAAGGTTCTCCACGCCGAACAGCTCTTTATTTTTTTCAATAAGCTGAACCGCTTCCGGATTACGTTCAAACGCATAAACCATGCCGCGTCCGGCCTGCAAAGCAAGCTCAATGGAGCAGGAACCTGTACCGGCGCCAATATCATAAATAACGTCGGTTTCCTGCGGCATTAATTTGGAAATGGAAACCGCACGGATTTCCTGCTTTGTCATCGGCACTTTGCTGCGCATGAACAAATCGTCGTTCAAACCGTGAACATTATGTGCCAAAGTTTTGGCGTCTTTATTAATAATCATCATTACAGAAAGCGAAGAAAACTGTTTTTGAGCAGCTTCTTCCGCCTTCATGGAACTGATATTTTCGTTATCATAAGAAAGGTTTTCACCGACATAAACCTGCACGCCGCCAAGCCCGAAACGGCACAGTTTGGCGCACAGAGCCTGCGGCGAATTTTCTCCGCCGGTAAGGGCAAATACTTTTTCATTATGGGCAACGGCTTCAATAAAATTCTGCCTGCGGCCGTGCATGCTGATAATTTTTGCGTCATCCCAGGACATTTGCAGCTGCTGCGCAAAATAAACCAGGCTGCTGATGCCGCAAAAACGCACACATTCACAATCAGGCAGCTTGCCGCTGATAGTTTTGGCAAGGCTGAAAAAGCCTACGTCGCCACTTACGAGTATGCTGACAATATCTTTTTCAGGATTGGCATTTGCGCAAATATTGCATATTTCTGCTGTCTTAATGGTGTCATAAAAACGCTTTTCAGACGCAAAATTTGCAAGCATGCGCTTGTCACCAATCAAAATCGTACTTTGGTTTATTGCTTCAAGGGCTGCGCCGGTTAACAGTTTGGGGTTGCCCGGCCCAATGCCTACAATATTAACCCTTAACATTTCTTCACCTTCATTCTGCGGTCTGGTAACGCTTTTTCATCAGCGCCGCTATATCTGCATAACCGCTGCCGTGTTCGTTTTCGCTTCTGGCAATTATAACAAGTTCCGCTCCGGCTTTATGTGCTGCGGATATTTTTTCTTCAAAGCCGCCGGCTTTGCCGGAATCCTTAGTTACAAGGTATTTAGCATTAAAATGCTTAATCATGGCTATATTTAAATCTTCTTCAAACGGGCCCTGCATGCAGACCACGTTAGCAGGCTTATAGCCAAGCTCCACAGCTTTGGCCAGGGAATCCTGCATCGGCAGAATCCTCAGCGCTATACGTTCGCTGTAATCCGGCACAGCCGTAAAATCAGGCAGATTTTTACTGCCGGTTGTTAAAAATATTTTTCCTTCGGTATGGCTTAACAATTCGGCTGCTTCTGCGGCGTCGTGCACAACTATGGCACTGCCGTAGCCAGCTTCCGCCGGGCGTACAAGCCGCAGATACTCCGTATTGTTTAAAGCGCAGGCTTCTTTTACGGTTTGCGTAACCACCGTAGCATACGGATGTGTAGCGTCAATTACGCAGTCCGGCTTGTGTTCCGCCAAAAAGCTGCACATAGCCGTTAAATCCATACGCTCCGGCAGAACTTTAACATTATTGTGTTCTTCAATGAGGCCAGCTCCGTACAAGGTCGCCACCGAAACATAAATTTCAATATCAAGCGCGGCAAGCTCTTTTACAAGGCCGCGCCCTTCGCTTGTACCGCCGATAATCCAAATGCGTCTGTTCACAGCTTATAGCCTCTGGGGGTAACCAGTTTGCCGTTAATAACTTCGGTTTGCGAGTTGCCGATAATTACAGTAGAAAACATATCTACCTGTTTATCGCGCAGTTCCTGCAAAGTAGTAATTTCATAAGTTTCGCCGTCGCGGCCAATGTTGCGCACAATGCCTGCCGGTACATCCGGACGCTGGTTTTTCAGCATAATGTCGCAGGCTTTCTGCAAATAATCGTGGCGCTTAAAGCTGGAAGGATTGTACAGGCAAATGCAAAAATCAGCCTGAGATGCGCAGTCAAGGCGTTTTTCAATTTTTTCCCACGGAGTAAGCAAATCGCTTAAAGAAATAAGGCAGAAATCGCTGATGAGCGGAGCACCGAGCACAGCCGCACCGGAGCAGGCTGCGGTAATACCGGGAACTACTTCAATATCCAGTTCCGGATGGTCTGCCGCTACCTGGTACATAATGCCTGCCATGCCGTAAACGCCTGCATCGCCGCTGGAAATCATGGCTACGGTTTTGCCTTTCAGGGCTTCTTCAACAGCAAGGCGGCAGCGGTCAACTTCCTTGCGCATACCGGTTGTCAAAAATTCCTTGCCGGGAAAATCGTTTTTAATCAAATCTATATAAACATGGTAACCCGCAATAACATCACATTTTTCAAGCGTGTTTTTAGCGCGTGCGGTCATTTGTTCCACACCGCCTGGGCCTAAACCTACTACATAAACTTTCTGCATTTTACACCATCCTAAATTTATTTTAAAAATCTATAATCAGCGGTTCTTCCGCAACCGCCAAAGTAACACCGTCGTGGGCCGTTTTGCGCAATTTAAGGCAGCCGCCGCTTGCAAGCACTGCCGAACGCTCACAAACGTTATCAACGCCTGCAATGCTTTTTACAAAAGCGCTCGGCGTAAAATCGCCCTTTGCCTGCTGCAGTTCTGCGGCGGTATAAAATTTTACCGGCACATTATGCTTTGCCGCAAAAGCAAGCAGCCCGGCTTCATTTTTTTTTAAATCTACCGAAGCTATGCTTTTTACGCAGCGCATGTCAAACCCATGCTTTTTCATTTCAGCAAGCACGAAATTTTCTATTTTTTCCAAAGGCGTATTTCTGCGGCAGCCAATGCCCAAATGTAAAATTTTAGGCATTAAAACAACCGTTGTGTTAAACGGCTTCTTGTTTTTGCAGGTTGTTACCGCCATGCCTGTTTCTCCGCTGCCGGCAAATTCCACGCCGGAAGGCAGAGAACCTTTAATTGCGTAATCGCTGCATAGCCCTGCCGTTTTGCCCGCAACAAGCGCCGCTGCAAAATCTTTGGCAGCCTGCATGCTTTCAATAACCATGCCGCGTCTTGCCGCCCATTCGTCAACCGCAAACAGGTTATTAACATCGGTTGCTGTTGTTACAACCGGCACAGCTTTAATTGCGGCGGCAATCTGCCTTGCAAGGCCGTTGGCACCGCCAATATGGCCCGAAAGAAGCGATATTACAAAGTTTGCACATTCATCAATAACAAGCACTGCCGGGTCGGTAGTTTTGCTTTTAACATACGGCGCAATGGCGCGCACCGCAATGCCGCTGGCACCAATAAATATCAGCGCGTCAGCCTTACTAAAATACTCCGCACAAACAGCCTTGTAATCGTCAACAGCAGTTAAACCTTCGCATACACCGGCAAACTTCGGCATAGTGCAGCATTTTGCCTCGCAGCCAATGCCTGCCAAAAACCTGCCTATGGCGGCGTTAAGCAGCCCGCCGCGTTTGCTGAAGGAAAAAATAACTGCCAGCATTATTTAACCTCAGGTTTAATATCCAGTTTGCTGGGGTCTGCTTCGCGGTAGCCGTGCGCAAAGGTCGGGTTATACAGTTCGCTTCTGTCGTATTCGCTGCCAAGGAAATAGCCGACAGTAATGAGCGCGGTTTTGGTAATATTATATTTTGCCGCGGTTTCGGCAATAGTGCCTACGGTGCAGCGGCAAACCTTTTCATCCGGCCAGGAAGCCTTATAAACAATGGCTGCCGGGGTATCTTCTTTATAACCGCCTGCAATGAGTTCTTTCTGGAGTTTTTCCAGCATGCTGGAGCTTAAAAAGATTACCATTGTTGCATTGTGCGCAGCATAATCGGCAATTTTTTGTTTTGAAGGAACAGGAGTGCGCCCTTCCATACGGGTAATAATAACCGACTGGCTTACATTCGGCAGAGTGTATTCTGCTTTTAAAGCGGCTGCAGCAGCGCAGAAGGAACTTACGCCGGGCACAATTGCATAATCGAGCCCATAGCTGCGCAGAAGGTCAATCTGCTCGCGGTGAGCGCCGTAAATGCTGGGGTCGCCGGTGTGCAGGCGTACAACCAGTTTGCCGCTCTGTGCTGCCGGTACCATGGCTGCAATAACTTCTTCCAAAGTCATTTTTGCGCTGTCCATAATTACGCAGTCAGGTTTCGCATATTTTAAAAGTTCAGGGTTAACAAGCGAACCGGCATAAATAATAAGGTCAGCCTTTTCCAAAAGTTCTTTGCCTTTCACCGTAATTAAATCCACGGCACCCGGGCCTGCGCCAATAAAATAAATCATTTGTCAAACTCCTTTTCCTTAACTAAAATTATCGAAAAATAACTGCTTTTTTCATCAATCTCATTCAAATCGCGGTAAACTTTTTCGCCGGGCAATCCGCAGCGTTCCACCATTGCGGCATGGCTCAAAAGGCCGCGCTCTTTAAGTTCGTCGCGCACACTGGCAATCTGGCTGGCAGATTTCATCAGCACCTTGTTGCCGGGCGCGTCTAAAAATTTGCTCGATTCTTTATAACTGCCGGGCAGGATGATTAAAGGCTCTGCCTTTTCGCACAGCGATACGTTAAGCTTTGCGGCAACGGCGCAGAAGCTGGTTACACCGGCAACGAGTTCCGCTTCATAGCCTGCTTTAAGCACCAGTTTATGCACATAAATGCAGGTTGCGTAAACAGTCGGGCAGCCAAGCGTAATAAACACCACGTTTTTGCCTTCATCCAAAAGTTTGGTAATGGTGTCGGTGCCTTCCTGGTGTGCCTTTGCCAAAGCGTCTTTATCTTTCGTCATCGGCATGTAAATAACAACCTGTTCCTTTTCGTCGATATTTACAATCTGATTAACGATATTTTTTGCAGTCATAATATCACCGTCGCCTTTGGGAAACGCCACAACATCGCATTCCTTCAAAAGGCGCACCGCCTTCAGCGTCATCAGTTCCGGGTCGCCGGGGCCAATGCCTACGCTGTACAATTTACCTCGCATTATCTTCATCCTTCCTTTTCATCTGATGCAGTTTTATTAGTTCATCAGCATGGGCTGTTTTGCCCAAAATGCCATATACGTTGGAAAACATCAGCGCGCCGGTTTTTAATTTGCCGTGCACGCGGTGCTGCATATAGTAATCTATTTTTTCCGTAACGGCTGGCATAACTTTGTCAAACAGGTTTTCCGCCTTTAAAATTTTTATAACTTCGTCAGTAGTAAGCGCTTCGTAAATTTTACGCCCTGTTTCAAGGCCAGCGCCGTTAAACAACGCCTGCAAGGCAAACAGTTCGGTGCGGCAGTCCGCATACTTGCTGTGCGTATTCATTACGCCCTGCGCCAGTTTTACCAGCTTGCCGCTGTGCCCTATTAAAAGCAGGCTTTCAAAGCCTTTATACACGGCATAATCCAAAAGCTCGCCTACAAAGTTGCTGCATGTAACGGCGTTGTCAATATCCACCTGCAAATTATCGCGTGTAAAATCTTCGCCATAATTGCCAAAAAATACCAATAAATCTTTATTGCCCTTTTCGACCTGTACATTTATTTCGGTGTACATGGTTTCAATCAGCGCCGTGTCGCTCATCGGCTCAACTATGCCGCTGGTGCCCAAAATGCTGATGCCGCCTTCAATGCCAAGGCGCGGGTTAAAAGTTTTCGGCGCTATCTGTACACCTGCCGGGGCAGATATTGTAACCTTCAAGCTGCCGCTGTAATTAAACTGTTCTGCTGCATCACGCAGGCTTTTTAAAATCATTTTGCGCGGCACCGGGTTAATGGCAGGTCCACCCACGCTGCACGCAAGGCCCAGCTTTGTTACCCTGCCGACACCTTCGCCGCCTTCAATAATATCTTCCGGCGCGTCAGTTTTTTCTACTTTGGCATAAATTAAAATGCCGTTGGTGTCATCAGGGTCATCGCCGCTGTCTTTTTGTATGGCGCAGCAAGCGTAATCCGGCGTCATTTCAACCTCGTGCGTTTCAAGGTGCAGCCGCACGCCTTTGGGCGTATCTATATCGGCAAAATCAATGCGGCGCCCGGAAAGCAGCATCATAGCCGCAGCCTTGGCAGCAGCGGCGGCGCAGCTTCCGGTTGTGTAACCGCAGCGCATTTGTTTGCCCTGCGAAAATGTGTATTCTTCCATAAAAATCCTTTCCAATTCCGGCACTATACGCCGGAACAGCTGCCTTTAATAATAAAAAAGGCTCCTGCCCTACGGCAGAAGTCACAAATACCAACAACACCGCTTGCGCAGTGTTCCTTTTGCTCTCTCCATCGCCCGTAGATACAGCCATTATCAGCCATGCTTCCGGCTAAAACCGGCGGCGGGACCGCTGCGGGCTTGCACCGCAGTACACAGGCCGATTTATTCACTTACCGTATCATTATAACATAGAATTTTTAAAAGTCCAATAAAAATCGTTACCGGCAAGTTAAATATTGCCCGCTTTGCCTGCCCCTGCTATAATAAAACAGATACAGGAGGACGATATTTATGAATATGCAGGAAATGATAGCACGCATTAACTTTCTGGCAGCCAAAAAACGTACCGAAGGGCTTACGGAAAGCGAACTTCTTGAACAGAAAGAACTTTATGAAGCATATCTTGGCAATATCCGCGCGCAGGTAAAACAAAAGCTCGACAGCCTGCTTGCCGCCGGCCAGGAAAACACGGTGCAGCACTGATGTTTACTTTAGGCCCCGGAACCGTTTATTATGAAGACGATTTCATGCTTGTTATTAATAAACCGGCAGGCATGCTTGTGCACCCCACCGTTAAAGAGGACGGCAGCACTTTATATAATTTTGTAAAGCGGTATTACGAAGCCCGTAATATTGAAAGCGGCCTGCACCCAGTTTCAAGGCTTGACCGCAATACTTCCGGACTTGTTGTTTTTGCCAAGCAGCCGCGCATCCAGTTTTTGCTTTCGCAGCAGCAAATGGTAAAAAAATACCTTGGCATTACGGCAAAACTTCCGCCTGCCGCAGAAGGCATTATTGAAGCGCCCATTGCCCGCAAGGAAGGCAGCATAATTGAGCGCTGCATCAGCGAAAGCGGCAAATATGCCCGCACCGATTACCGCGTGCTTTTTACAAATAAAAACATGGCACTTGCGGAACTTACGCTGCACACGGGGCGCACCCACCAGATACGCGTGCACCTTGCACATATAGGCTGCCCGCTTTATAACGACAACCTCTACGGAACGCCCGGGCCGCAAAGCCGCCACGCACTGCACGCCAGTTATTTAAAATTTACGCACCCCGTAACCGGCAGGGTTTTGGAAATTTCCTGCGGGCTTCCGGAAGATTTGCGTAAAATTATATACTAATTATCAATATAGTATGCTATAATTAACTTATAAAATTCTTGAAAAGGAGTTGTAGCAAATGCCATTAGTAACATCTACAGAAATGTTTAAAAAAGCCTATGAAGGACATTACGCTGTTGGCGCGTTCAATGTCAATAATATGGAAATTATACAGGGAATTGTTTCTGCCGCCAAGGAGGAAAATTCCCCTTTAATTTTGCAGGTTTCCGCAGGCGCCCGCAAATATGCCAGCCACATTTATTTAATGAAACTGGTAGAAGCAGCCGTTGAAGACACCGGCCTGCCCATCTGCCTGCACCTTGACCACGGTGAAGATTTTGAAATCTGCAAAGCCTGCGTTGACGGCGGCTTTACCTCCGTTATGATTGACGGCAGCAAGCATCCGTTTGAAGAAAACATTGAGCTTACCAAACGTGTTGTTGACTACGCCCACAACAAAGGCGTTGTTGTTGAAGCTGAGCTCGGCCGCCTTGCCGGTGTTGAAGACGCAGTTAAAGTAAATACCAAAGACGCTACCTACACCGACCCCGACCAGGCAGTTGAATTTGTAGAACGCACCGGCGTTGACTCTCTGGCTATCGCTATCGGCACCAGCCACGGCGCTTACAAATTTAAAGGCAAACCGGAACTTGATTTTGCCCGCCTTGAAAAAATTACCAACATGCTGCCGGGCTTCCCGCTGGTACTGCACGGCGCATCCACCGTTATTCCGCAGTTTGTTGAAGAATGCAACAAATACGGCGGCAAACTGGACGGCGCACAGGGCGTACCGGAAGACATGCTCTTAAAAGCTGGTAAATTCGGCGTTTGCAAAATTAACATTGATACCGACCTGCGCCTTGCAATGACTGCTTCCATCCGCAAATATATGCACGAACATCCTGCTGATTTTGACCCGCGCCAATACTTAAAACCTGCACGCGAAGCCATTAAACAAATGGTAGTTCACAAAATGCGCGACGTATTGAACAGCAGCGGCAGACTGTAATAATCACAATTTTAAATCTGAATTAAACTTAAAAGCACTTGTATATAAGGTTCGCCCTAATGCAAGTGCTTTTGTTCTGCCTGTTTACTTAACATTGTGCGGCAATGGAAATTTTTTAAATATCAAATCATTATGCCAAAACTGATTTTTCACTCCGTTTTCCGCACAATAATTTTAAACGGTTTAATAATAATAATTAAAAATGTGGGCACATCATAGTAAAATAAGTTTTAATTTATATTTCATCTTTTAGCATTACTATAAACACATCTGACAAGGAGTGTGATTGAAAATGATTTACCGCCTCAGAAGATGGAGCGCCGCCCTGCTGCTGGGAATGTTTTTAAGCCTGCTAAGTATTTTGCAATGCTTTGCGGCAGGCAGCGTCAGCCAGGTTAACTTGCATATCGGGCAAACGCCGGATGCCGTTTACCTCACCTATTCCGCGCCGGACACAGCACAGGGAGCGTTTTCCGTAACAGGGCCAAATGGAACTGCTGATTATGCCGCCAATCCCGTCTGGTCGGATTCGGCAGGCAAATACCTTTATTCTGCCAAAGTGGATGAACTTGCACCTGATACTAACTATACCTATAACATTGCAGGTACTTATTCCGGCGCGTTTAAAACACCGGCAAACTCCGGCGCGTTTACCTTCGCCTTTCTAACCGATACACAGATTGGTTTTGCGGCTGACGCCAAAGCTACTGGAGCCATGTTCTCTCTGCTGAACAGTCGTGATGATTTGGCTTTTGCCTACATTGCCGGTGATATGACAGACTCCTCCCGTAATGAACGGCAATGGGAAATGCTTTTTGAAAACGGCGGTGTAAATTCTGCTGCCGGGCAAACCTTTTTCGGCAGCCACCTTATTCCTGCCGCACAGGGCAACCACGACAACAGCAGTTTCAGCGGCCACATTACTGCCCCCTGCGCCAACAGCGGCGTAGGCCCTGTTGTTTATGCTTTTGATTACAGCAACGTAAAATTTGTAGTTCTTAACATGAACAACCCGGACACCTGGGCAGCACAGGCAGATTTTCTGCGCCAGCAGGCAGCCGATGCCAAAAATAACGGCAAGTGGCTTGTTGCCTGCTTTCACCAGTCACTCTATTCCGGCGCCGCACATATCGTGGATTCCGGCATTATATCCGCACGTAAATTCTGGTCACCACTGTTTGCAAAACTTGGCGTGGATTTGGTTTTGCAGGGGCATGACCATGTATATGCCAGAGGCTTTGTAACAAGCACAGGCAGCAACGCAAACCTGACTGCAGAAAACAATACCTATCACGTTGTTTCCGGTGTTCCTCTCTACATTACCGGCGGACACTCCGGCGCGGTTAAATGGTATGCGGCACGCAATTACCAGATTTCTGCCGGTGACCCGCTGACACCCAATTACAGTTTTCTGGACGTAAATTCCGCAGCGCCTGCCCAAAATCCGTGGGGCACGGATACCAGCAAAACACATGAACAATCATATATTTTAATTAACGTTAACGGTGATACCATGACTATCTCCACCTATATGTTCCGTTATGACGGAATCTCCGATAAAATGGCAACTCCTCCCTATCTGTACGACAGTTTTACCATAAGCCGTTAAGATACACTCTTATAAATTTTAAGGCAAAAAGCGCTTGTATTCAGAGCAATATCTGATGCAGGCGCTTTTTTATATAAAAAATAAGGCTCCGCAAACCACGGAACCTTTGTCAATTTATTTATTGAACTTTATGTACTGCTTCCGCCATTTCTTTTACGTAATCACTAACGGGCTGCACGCAGTCCGTGCCGTATTTGCCAACTATTTTTACAACTGCGCTGCCAACAATGGCGCCGTCGCTTACTGCCGCCATTTCTTCGGCCTGTTTAGGCGTTGCTATGCCAAAACCAACTGCCGACGGAACATCCGTTGCCTGGCGTATTTTTTCCGTCATAGCGGCAATGTCGGTGGTAATGTCGCTGCGCACGCCTGTAACGCCAAGCGAAGAAACAATATACACATACCCTTCCGCGTCTTTGGCAATCATTTTAATGCGCTCGTCAGAGGTCGGCGCTAGCAGCGGAATTAAATCCACGCCGTACTTACGGCAAAGCTCTGCCAGCGGCGCTTTTTCTTCGTAAGGTACGTCCGGCACGATAATTCCGTCCAGCCCAACGCTTTGGCAGTTTGCCAGAAATTTTTCCGTGCCATAGGTAAAAATGGGATTGATATAAGTTAAAAATACCAGCGGCACATCTGTTTTTGTGCGTACGTTTTTTAACATGGCAAAAATTTTATCGGTTGTGGTGCCTGCGCTTAAAGCACGGATGTTGGCTGCCTGAATTACTTCGCCCTCCGCCACCGGGTCGGAAAAAGGTATGCCCAGTTCAACAATATCCGCACCGGCGTTTGCCATGGCAACGATAAGCTGCTCTGTAACATCAAGGCTTGGGTCGCCTGCCGTTATAAAAGGTATGAAACATTTACGCTGTTTTTTAAAAGCTGCTGCTATTTTACTCATGCAAATCCACCCCCATGTATCTTGCAATGGCTGCTACGTCTTTATCGCCGCGGCCGGAAACATTTACTACGATAATTTTATCTTTCGGCAAAGCAGGCGCCAGCTTTTGTGCATAAGCAATAGCGTGAGCGCTTTCGATAGCAGGAATAATGCCTTCCGTTCTGGAAAGATAGCTGAATGCCGCTACAGCTTCGTCGTCAGTTGCCGATACATACTGCGCACGCCCGCTATCATAAAGTGCCGCGTGTTCAGGCCCTATGCCGGGGTAATCGAGCCCTGCCGAAATGCTGTATACCGGTGCAATCTGGCCGTATTCATCCTGCAAAAAGTAAGATTTCATGCCATGGAAAATACCGAGGCTGCCGCGGGCAATGGTTGCCGCCGTCTGTGCAGTATTAACGCCGCGCCCTGCTGCTTCCACGCCGATAAGCTGTACTTCCTTGTCGGGAATGAAATCATAAAACAGGCCCATGGCGTTAGAGCCGCCGCCCACGCACGCCATTACAACATCCGGCAGGCGGCCTTCTTTTTCAAGCATCTGTGCTTTAACTTCCTTGCCGATAACGCTTTGAAAATCACGTACCATTTCCGGATACGGGTGCGGACCCATAACGGAACCGAGCACATAATAGGTATCGTTTACATTGGCAGTCCACTGGCGCAGCGCTTCGTTAACGGCATCTTTAAGGGTTTTGGTGCCGCTTTCCACCGCTACTACCTTCGCCCCCAAAAGTTCCATGCGAAATACGTTCAGAGCTTGGCGTTCGGTATCTTCGCGCCCCATATAAACCGTACATTCCATATCCATCAGCGCAGCCGCCGTTGCAGTTGCTACGCCGTGCTGGCCTGCGCCTGTTTCCGCAAGCACACGTTTTTTGCCCATTTTCTTGGCCAGCAGCACCTGCCCCAGCACATTGTTTATTTTATGAGAGCCGGTATGGTTCAGGTCTTCGCGCTTTAAATAAATTTTAGCGCCGCCAAGGTCTTTGGTCATCTTTTCTGCATAATACAAAAGCGATGGGCGGTTGGCGTATTCGTGAAAAAGTTCCTGCAATTCTTTGTTAAACTGCGGGTCGTTTTTATAATATTCATAAGCCTTTTCAAGCTCTATAACCGCGTGCATCAATGTTTCCGGTATATACTGCCCGCCGTGTATTCCGTATCTTCCTTTAGTCATCATGTTCATCCTTTCACCTGTTTTATAAAATTCTTAATTTTTATTTCATCCTTACTGCCGCCGGTTTCCACTCCGCCGCTTACATCAACGGCGTATGGCTTTAAGCCTTTTAATGCGCTGCGCACATTTCCGTCATTCAGCCCGCCGGCTAAAAAGTAAGGTTTATTTATTTTAACGCCTTTTAAAAGCTGCGTATCAAACTGCCTGCCCGTTCCGCCATATGAAGCTGTGCTGTAAGTATCAAACAAAAAATAATCGCAGTTGTAAAACGCGGCTTTTTTTATGTCTGCTTCTTCCCTTACGCGCACGGCTTTAATAATTGGCAGCGTGCATATTTTCCGCAGCTCCGCAATATAGGCGTTGGTTTCATCTCCGTGCAGCTGCACCATGTTTATTATGCCAAGTTCGGCAGCCGCGGCAATTTCCTCCGGCGGGGCATTTACAAAAACCCCGATGCTCTTTATTTTTTTATTCAGCTTTGCTTTCAGGCTGCGTGCCGTTATTAAACTTACATACCGTTTGCTTAACGGATAAAATACAAAGCCGGTAAAATCAGGCTTTTGCCTGTTTACAAATTCCATGTCCTGCAAAGTTTTTATGCCGCAGATTTTTACCTTTACCATCACTCAACACCTGCCAGTTGTTTCAGCGCACCTGCTGCATCACCGCTGCGCATCAGCGTTTCACCTATTAATACGGCGTCTGCATCGGCGTTTTGCAGTTTTATAATATCATTGCGCGTTTTTATGCCGCTTTCCGCGACAAAAGTTATGCCCGGCGGCACCAGCTTTTTTAAGCGCAGGCTGTTGTTAAAATCAACCGTAAAATCCTTTAAATTGCGGTTATTAACGCCTATAATTTCCGCACCGGCTTTCAGTGCCGTTTCCAGCTCCGCCTCATCATGCACTTCCATTAAAACATCAAGCCCAATACTTTTTGCCGCGGCAAGATATTCGCGCAAAACGCTTTCTTCCAAAAGTGCCGTTATTAAAAGTATGGCGTCAGCGCCGATAAGCTTCGCTTCGTAAATCTGCGCTTCGTGTACGGTAAAATCCTTACGCAGAACAGGAAGCGAAATGCTTTGGCTGATTGCCTTTAAATATTCGTTGCTGCCTAAAAAATACTGCGGTTCCGTAAGGCACGACACGGATGCCGCACCGGCTTTTTCGTAAGCCCTGGCCTGCAAAACCGGATTAAAATCCTTTGCGATAAGCCCTTTGGAAGGCGAGGCTTTTTTTACTTCGCAGATAAAAGAAAGCCCCTGTTTTTTTAACGCCTGCCCAAACCCACGGTTTACCTGCGGCAGCGCTTCCGCCTCACGGCGCAAAGCATTTAAACCATATTTTTTTATCAGTTCACCGGCACGTTCTTTAGATGCCGCCGCTAAAGTATCAAGTATCATAAAAGCCTCACATATTGCTTAATTTTACAAGCTGCTGCAATTTTTCGTAAGCCCTGCCGCTGTCGATGGTTTCTTCCGCCAGAGCCGCACATTCCTTAATGCTGCCTTTGCCGCCAAGGTATAAACTTACGGCGCTGTTTAAAACAACTGCGTCGCGTTTGCTGCCGCGTTCCGTACCGTTTAAAATATTCGTGGTTATCTGCGCGTTTTCCTGTGCATCGCCGCCTACAAGGTCTGCTTTGAAGCAGCGTTTAAAGCCTAAATCGGACGGGTCAAAAATGTATTCCGTAACTTTGCCGTTATTAATTTCGGCCATTGTGTTGGTTGAAGAAACCGTTACTTCGTCAAGCCCGTCGTTACCGTAAACCACTATGCCCCGTTTAACGCCGAGGTTTGAAAGCACGCGCGCCAGCGGCAGCACCAGTTCCTTCTGGTAAACGCCCAAAAGCTGCAAACTTGCAAAGGCCGGGTTTGCCAAAGGCCCGATGATATTAAAAATGGTTCTGATGCCGATTTCTTTGCGCACCGGGCCTGCATAACGCATTGAAGCGTGACAGGACTGCGCGAACAAAAAGCAAAGGTTAATTTTTTGCAGCAGTTCTTCGTTTTTCTCTGCCGGCAAATCTATTTTTACACTCAAAGCCTCAAGTACATCGGCGGCGCCGCTTTTGCTTGATACGCTGCGGTTGCCGTGTTTTGCCACCGGCTGTCCGGCCGCGCTTATTACAAAGGCACTGGTTGTGGATATATTAAAAGTATTTGCGCAATCGCCGCCTGTGCCTACTATATCAAGAACATCGCCCTGAGTATGGATGCGGCTGCATTTTTCGCGCAGCACCTGCGTGCAGGCGGTAATTTCGTCTATTGTTTCACCTTTCATGCGCATGGCGGTAATAAAAGCCGCAATCTGGGCGTTGGTTGCGCCGCCGCTCATAATCTGGTTAAAGGCTTCGCGTGTTTCTGTTCCTGCAAGGTTCTGCCCTGCTGCAAGTTTGGCAATTGCTGTGTTAATCATTTTTAAATCCCCCTTAAATATCAATCACTCAAAAAATTTGCAAGTATTTTCATGCCGTCCGGCGTCATTACCGATTCCGGATGGAACTGCACGCCGTAAATTTCATAATATCTGTGTTTTAATGCCATTATTTCGCCGTCTGCCGTTTGTGCCGTTATTTTAAGGCATTCCGGCAGGCTTTCTTTTTCAACTATCAGCGAATGGTAACGTGCCGCTTCAATTTCCTGCGGCAGCCCTTTAAACAGCTTGCAGGCGGTATCTGTTTTTATAAGGCTTTGTTTGCCGTGTACCAGCTCCGGTGCCGGTACTACTCTGCCGCCAAAAACTTCGCCTATTGCCTGATGCCCCAGGCATACGCCGAGTATCGGGCAAAGCCCCGGAAGCTCTTTTAAAAGTTCTTCGCAAACGCCTGCATCCTTAGGGTAACCCGGCCCCGGCGAAAGAATAATTCGCTGCGGGTTAAGCTCCGCAATTTCCTTTACGCTCAGCGCGTCATTGCGGTAAACCTTTACGTCACTGTTTAAAGTGCCAACGTACTGGTAAAGGTTAAAAGTAAAACTGTCGTAATTATCTATAATAAGTATCATTTTACTGCTCCTTTGCGGTTTCCTGTAAGGCTTTAATGGAGGCACCAGCTTTATTCACTGTTTCCGTAAATTCGTTATCCGTTATGCTGCCGGCTACAATTCCGCCGCCTGCCTGCACATAAACCCTGCCGCCCTTTTTAATTATCGTGCGTATGGTAATGCAGATGTCCATATTGCCGCCGAAATCTATGTAGCCCATTCCGCCGCCGTAAATGCCGCGCCTTTCGGGTTCCAGCTCATCTATAATCTGGCAGGCGCGTATCTTGGGTGCTCCGCTTAAAGTTCCTGCCGGAAAAACCGCTTTTAACGCGTCAAGGCAGGTTAAGCCTTTTTTAAGTTCGCCCGTAACTCTTGTGGTAATATGCATAACGTGCGAAAAACGTTTAATCATTTTATATTCCGGCACTCTTACGCTGCCAAATTCACAGACACGCCCCAAATCGTTGCGGGCCAGGTCTACAAGCATATTGTGTTCGGCAGTTTCTTTTTCGTCTGCCAGCAGTTCTTTTTCCAGCTGAAAGTCTGCTTCTTCAGTTGCTCCGCGCGGCCTTGTGCCTGCAATCGGCATTGCCGTTACTTTTCTGCCGCTTACTTTTACCAGTGTTTCCGGCGAACTGCCTGCTATTTCCACATCGCCGTTTTTCATGAGCACCATATACTGCGACGGATTGTTTATTCTTAAAATGCGGTAGACGTTGAATAAATCGCTGTCATATTCTGCCGTAAACCTCTGCGAATACACTATCTGGAAAGCGTCGCCTTTTTTTATGTATTCTCTGCATCTGGCAATGCTGTTATTGTAAAATTCCCTGCTCTGGTTCGATTTTATTTCGCCAAGTTTTGCTCTCGTAAACGGCTTAGGTTTTACAGGCTGGTTCAGCATTGCTTCAATGGCATTTATTTCACGTTCCGCCCTGGCGTAGTTTACTTCAACATTATCTGTTTTTACGTTAATGATGATGTAAATTTTCTGTTTCAGTTTATCGAAGGCAATCAGCTTATCAAACAGCATCAGGTCAAAATCCGCAAAATCTGTTGCTTTGGCTTTGTCAAACTTTATTGCCGGTTCGCAGTACTGGTAAAAATCATAGCCAAAGTATCCTACAAACCCGCCTGTAAACGGCGGCAGATTTTTTATTGCCGGCACTTTATACTCTGCAAGTATTTCTTTAATTTTTGCAAGCGGGTCAACGGTTGTAAATTTTACCGCCGCGCTGCCGCTTACGGCTTCTGCTTCATAATCTTTGCAGCGCAGTTTCAGTACCGGGTCAAACCCTATAAAAGAATAGCGGCTCCAGTTCTCGTCATTTTCCAGGCTTTCCAACAAAAAATAATCGCTGCTGCTGTTTTTAACCGTTGCCAAAAATCCAAGCGGCGTTACCATATCGGCAAAACATTCCTTTGCAACCGGTACAGCCGTATAATCAGCGACATAGGCTTTTACTTCATCCAAACTTAAATTCAACATTTTGTTCCCCCTGAAAGTTTTTTGTTGGAAATGGCTGCCGCGCTAAATAAAAAAGCCTGTCCCTGTAAATATACAAGGACAGGCAATAATGCTATAAACCTGCGGTACCACCTTGATTCGCGGAAGATTCCGCGCACTTTAGCAGAGTGCCAACACACCCCTCGCCTATAACGCTGGCGCTGCGTTGCAGAATACTCACAGGAAAACCTGCTTTGACTGCACCCTCAACGGTCCATTTATCAGACTGCATTTCTATCCGTTCCCAGCAACCGGACTCTCTGTGAGCGCATTTTCTGACTTGATCTCCGTCTCGTAGGTTTAGTGGTAATTATTAACTTGTGTATAGTTTACGCACAATACTGTAATTAGTCAACAAATTTTTATCAAAAGCCTTAAAATTTTTAATTTTGCTGTAAATATGTAAAGCATTTTACAAATTTATGCACATAAACGTTAATCGTCTTTACGCAGTACTATTTTGTTTACACGGTCATTGGCATCAATGTAAAAATCAAGCCCGGCATCTTCATAATCACCGTCACTCGGAAAATCATATCCAAGCATCATGGTTTGCTTTAAACTTTCGTCATTTTTATCAGGCGTAAAATAAACAACTCTGTTAGGCATGCCGTACTGGCCTACAACACGTGCGGCTTCATCGCCGTTGCTTACGCCGCGCATGGTTGCAAACAAGGGTGATTTGCCTTCCATAGCCGTAATGGTATGTTTTTTGCGGTTAACGCTGATTTTTACATCTGCATACTCGTAAACATAATCACCGTGTTCTTTGCCTTCTTTAAGCAGTTTGCCGAGAGCTGCGTTTTCCGGCACAAAAACATCGTCAAGTTTCCATTCACCAAAATTAATATCCTCGTCATTAAGCAAGGGTTCAGCTTCCGCAGGCGTTAAATATTCGGTTGCAATATAGCCCTTATGCCCGTTCCATACGGCTTCGGCCCAGGGCTGCTCGTCTTTTGTAATGCGCAGCAGCGAATGGCGCGGCAGGCAGCTGATTATATTATTGCTTACGGCAGGATTGGAACGGAAATTAACGTCATCTTCTGCCAAAATCATAAATTCGCCACTTTTGTAGCCGCTTACGCGTTCAGTTGAATAAAATTTTGTCAAATCTTCTGCCGATGCAGAATTTGCAAATACGGCAAGGCTGATTGCCGCCGTAGCCGTTAAGGCCAAAACTCCTTTAAACATTACTGCTTTGCTGCTCCTTTCTTATTTTGCAAGCTGTTCTTTTAAATAGTTTTCTGCTGCTTCCAGCTGAGTGTCTTTCATGCTTTGCAGGTCAAGTTCCACCTCAACATCCGGCTTAATGCCGGTGCCGTGAATGGAACGCCCGCTCGGCGTATAATATTTAGCTGTTGTAAGCTTCAGCCCTGTATTTTCACTTAATTTATAAACGGATTGAACCGAACCCTTGCCAAAAGTCTGCACGCCGAAAAGTTTGCCCGCACCGGTATCCTGCACCGCACCGGCAACAATTTCTGCCGCACTGGCGCTGCCGTGGTCAACAAGCACAGCCAGCGGATACTTGACTTTTTCAAGGTTTGATTCTTCAACAAAGGTATTGCCGCTGCGGTCCTTAATAGATACCACCGTGCCTTTGGGAACAATGTACTGCGCAACTTTTACGCATTCGCCCAAAATGCCGCCGGGGTTATGGCGCAAATCAAGCAGCAAGGCCTGCATGCCTTCTTTTTCAAGCTCTATATATTTTTTGGCAAAATCGGCGCCGGTCTGTTCGTTAAATACCGAAATGCGTATATAACCGATTTTTGTACCGGGCAGCATTTGCCCGCCTACCGATTCCACCTTAATATCGCCGCGGATAACGCGCACGGTGCGCTCTGCGCCGTCTGCGCTTTCAAGAAGCAGTTCCACTTCCGTACCCTGTTTGCCGCGTATTTTGGCAACAACATCCTCCAGCTGCATACCGTCAACATTCGTGCCGTCAACGGCAAGAATTTTATCTCCGGCTTTTATTCCGGCTTCGTCGCCCGGTGTTCCTTTCATAGGCGCAACTACAACAAAATCATCGTCCTTTTTGCCAAGAACCACGCCAATACCGCCAAAAACACCGTCCGTCAAATCAGTAATTTCGCTGAAGCTCTTTTTGTCAAGGTAAGCGGAATACGGGTCGCCCAAAGCCTTAACCATGCCGGAAGTAGCACCGTCAAACAGCTTTTCACTGTCAACCGGCTCCACATAGTTATCGCGCACGGTAACAAGTGTTTTTAAAAACACCATGCCTCCGGCAGAACTGCCGGCCGCTTTCTGCACCAAGGCCATGATAACGGCCAGGGTAATTACTGCTGTACAGGCACATGCCAGCAGCAAAGTTAAAAAGTTAAACCTTTTTTTCAGCATTTATGCCCCTCCAATTGCGGCCCATTACGGCAGATAGTTCATCGGGTCGGTAAGTTCACCGTTCAGGCGTGCTTCAAAATGGCAGTGCGGGCCGGTAGACCAGCCGGTGCTGCCTGCAAGCGCTATCGTCTGGCCCTGCTGAACATACTGGCCTTCAGATACCCACAGTTCACTGTTATGCCCATACAAACTTACAAGCCCGCCGCCATGGTCAATCATTACGCAGTAGCCATAACCGCCCAACCAGCCGGAATATACAACCGTGCCGCTGTCTGCCGCGGCAATAGGCGTACCGGTGTCACAGGCAATATCATAACCTGAATGGTAACGGGTAGTGCCGAAAATAGGATGTGTACGCCAGCCATAGTAGGAAGTAATTTCGCCCTGCACCGGCCAGATAAATTTACCAGTGCCTCCGCCGCCCGGCATACCGCCCGCATTTTGCAGGCTGCGCAGCATGCTGGCGATGTTTTCGCTGATAGCGGCAAGGCGGTCGTACTCGCCTTCAACCTGGCTGCGTTCTTCCTCGGCAGCATATAAAAGCTGCGCTCTTTCTTCACGCCGTGCTTCTGCTTCCTGGCGTTTTACTTCAAGTTCTGCCCTCAAAGCATCAAGCTCCTTTGTCTGGGCATCAAGTTCTTCCTGCCGCTTTTCAATTTCAGCCATTGATTTGTTAATGGCATCAAGCATTGCAATATCGCGGCTGATTATTTTTTGCAGCAAGAACATACGGGAAGAAAAATCGGAAAAATCCTTCGCACCCAAAAGTACGTCCAGATAGTTAATCTGTCCGTTGATATAAATATCGCGCAGGCGCTTTTTGAAAATGTTCATCCTGCGTTCAAGGTTGGCTTTTTCTTCTGCCAGTTTAGCCTGATTATCGGCAATGGCAGTGTCAAGTTCCGCCTGGCGGGCATTAATTTCGTCAAGGCGTATCTGTAACTGGCGCAGTTCACTTACTACTTCTTCCATACGGCTGCTGGCCGCATCGGCCGCACGCCTTGCTTCTTCGCGCTGCGCTTCCATATCGCGCATCTGCTGCTGCACCCTGTCATATTCAGCTTGTTTTTCAGAAAGTTCGTCGGCGTAACCATGCAGCACCGGCAGGCCTGCAACACATGCCGCCAGTACTGCCGCCAGAACTTTACTTTTCAACATGCGCAGCCCTCCCGTCAAACGCGCAGGAATTTGCGCAAAGATACATAACTGCCGGCCGCACCGATAGCTGTACCGCTGATAATAATAAACAAATCAACATAAATCAGCATCGGGTAAGGAGGCAGCATCGGCAAAAACGCCAGCGTGGAATAAATACGCGACAGCAGTGCCGAATAAGAAATATCTATTATGGCAATGGAAATAAGCGAACCAAAAAAGCCCAGCGTCATGCCTTCCAGCATAAACGGCCAGCGGATAAACCAGTCGGTTGCGCCTACGTATTTCATTATGTTAACTTCGCGCCTGCGGGCAAAAACCGTCAGGCGGATGGTATTTGCAATAATAAACAGCGTTGCAAAAGCAAGCAGAACAACCAGCAGAATACCGCCGATACGCAGTATTTTGGTAATCTGAAACAGCTGCTCAACAACTTCCTGCCCAAATTTTGCGGTTTCCACACCTTCCATCTCGCCTATCTGCGGAGTAAGCTCGGCTATGCGTTCCGGAGCGTCCACTTCCACTTCAAAATAATACGGGAATGGATTATCCGTGCCAAGCGAGTTAAGCAAGTTCTGCTGTTCGCCAAGGCGTTCTTTAAAGCGTTCCAGCGCTTCTTCTTTGGTTACCGGAGTAACTTTTTCAACACCGGGAAGCCCTTCCAGTTTTGTACGCGTTGCATCAAGCACATCGCCGTCTGCTTCGTCCTGCATATAAACGGTTATCTGTACCTGGCTTTCCAGATATTGGGCAAGGTTATTGGTATTTAAAAATAATAAAAGAAACATACCCAAAACCAACAGCGACAAAGCAACGGTCGATACAGAGGCTACGCTCATCAGGCCGTTGCGCCGTATGGATTTATATGTTTCTCTTACAAAATATTCTTTCGTACTAAGACTCATAGCCGTATACTCCTTTTGCATCATCGCGCACAATATGTCCGTGCTCAATGGCTATAACCCTTTTTTCCATTTCATCAACTATTTCCCTGTCATGCGTAGCCATTACAATAGTGGTTCCGCTTTTGTTTACCTCGCGGAAAATATCCATAATTTCCCAGCTGGTTTCCGGGTCGAGGTTGCCGGTAGGTTCATCGGCTATTAAAAGGATAGGGTCGTTAACAATGGCGCGTGCAATGGCAATGCGCTGCTGTTCGCCGCCGCTGAGCTCGGTAGGATAAGCATGCGCACGCTTGCGCAGCCCTACAAGGTCAAGCACATCGTTAACGCGGCGTTTGATTTTGCGGTACGGAGTTTCGATAACCTGCATTGCAAACGCAACATTGTCATATACGGTACGGTCAGGCAGCAGGCGGTAATCCTGAAAAACTATGCCCAGCTGCCTTCTGAAATACGGAATTTCCTTATCTGTCATTTTTACAAGGTCATGCCCGTTTACGATAACTTTACCGCTGGAAGGCAGAACCTCACGGAACAACATTTTAAAGAAAGTAGACTTTCCTGCGCCGCTCGGGCCTACAATAAAAACAAATTCGCCCTGCTCAATACGGACGTTAATATCCTGCAAAGCGACTGAACCGCCTGGATAAATTTTGCTTACGTCTATCATTTCCAGCATACGGCCTGCTCCTTTCATTCTTCACCGCGCAGCAGCGCAAAAGTTCTTTCCAAATTAAGCTGTGCCTTACTGCGCAGCTGCTCCATCCGTTCATTCTGTACAACCGGCGGCTTGCACCACGCGGCTTTAAGTACGTTTACAAGCTGCTCTTTCTTTATATCGTCCACGCTTCCTGCAAGCACACCACCGGCAGTATTTACAAACGCGTCAACCTTTGGGTCATACGAGATTGCCAAAAGCGGCACCTTCATAACTGCCGCAAAAACAAGTGCGTGCAGGCGCATGCCCAAAAGCAGCTTAAAATTGCCTATCAGCGATAAAAATTCTTCCGTGTTATATGCGGAATCCAAAAAATAAATGTCTTTTTCATCTTTTAAAAAGCTGTTAACAGCAGCACAGCTTTTTAAATCTGCCGGATATTGAAGCGGCAAAAGCACTATCTGCGCGTCATGCTCCGATTTAAACTGTTTTAAGGCAGCTGCAATTACCTTAAAGCAATTTATATCATTTGCCCACGGGCGCACGGAAATGCCAAGCACCGGCCTGTTAATGTCGATACCGGCATTTTGCAGTATTTTCTGCCCTATGGTTTTATCTGCAACGGGCAAAGCCAGCACAGAATCGGCAGTTACAATAATATTTCTGCCGCTGAGGCCCATTTTTAAGAGTTCAGTCTGCGAATCTGCATCTCTTACTGTAATTAAATCAGCCTTGCTGCAGACAATTCTTGTCAGCTTTCTTGCCAGCGTATTACGTATCGGGCCAATGCCGTGCGAATACAGCATAACCTTTTTGCCTGCCATTTTACCCATTAAAATGATGAACAGATAATAAAAAAGGCTGCGCAGGCTGGTTACATCCTGCAAAAGACTGCCGCCGCCGCTTAAGAGCATATCGGCATTTTTTACGGCACTGTATATTTTAAAAAAGTTAAAACGGTAAATGCTTTTTACTTTATGTTTGGCAGATGTTTCGGCAGGATTGCCGGAAATAACCGTCAGGTCAATTTCCGGCTGTACGCCGCGCAAAGCCCTTACAATTGATGTAAGCATGGCTTCGTCACCCGCGTTGGCAAATCCGTAATATCCGGAAATGACAATTTTATTCATTACCCAAATATCTCCTTTGCCACTTCTGCAAATAAGGCATTAACAAATTAAGCACAACTACTGCTGCTATGCCTATTACGGCGCCAAGCCAGTAGCCGTCCAGCGCACGGATATAGCTCATGATAACCGGCGTGCGCATATGTGCAAAGGTCTGCACAAGGCTTCCCTGCCCGATAACCGCTCCTGCCACAAGTATCATCTGCCACATGCGCGGAGCTTTGTAATAAGCCGCGTAAGCTGCTACAAAAAAGGCAGGATGCCCAATCATAAATTCTTTGGTACGCGGGCGTGCATACATCAGCTGTTCCAGCAGGGCACGCATTTTAAGCTCAATGCCCCAAACCGGCACACCGGAAGTATGGCCGCTGCGGCCTACAAAAATATAAGCTACAAAAGCAAGAACGCCCAGAATAAATAAATGTTCCAGTTTGATATGGGTCGATAAAAGATAGCGGATATCGGCAATAAGGCCGCCGCCAGTTTTGCCGCCGAAAATATTAAAACGTTTGACATACCATAACAGCATTAATAATACCGGCATAATAAACGTTAATTTTACGCCGCGGTAAATGTCAATTTCCAAAAAGAAACGGATATCGCCCAAAAGTGCCGAAATCATTGCCGCACCGCACAAGGACATGGCAACTGCCGCGCCAAGCTGTACGGTAGTGCACATTAAAAACTGCACCATGCATTTGCAGCGTACTTTTACGCTCTCCCACCATTCCACAACTACAATCATAGAAAGTACCGGGAACACGCAGGCAGAAACAAATGCCAGAAGCTGCCTCGGCAAAGGCGAAGCCATTTTTACAACCAATGCAGCAGCAGCGGCACCAAAAACCGCAAACAGAATATACTGCAATTTACTGCCAAGCCCCAAAAGCAGTCCAAGATACATTACACCTGCTGCAACAACGGCAAGTGCAGGCAGAACCAACAGCATTTTATCGGGGAAATATGCCTGATAGCCATTGGCATCCGCGTTAAACACACCACTGGTGCCAAGCTTAAAGCCGCGCGACTGAACATCAGCGGCAATGCTCTTAACATAATCAAGGTTAAGCTCTAAAATATCCTGCCCGTTCTGCGGCAGCATAAAAGGTTTAATATAATTAATGCGGATATTGCGTTCTTCATCGGTAAGTGCCCAGCGGCGCAAAGCCTCGGGCATTTTCAGCTTACGCTGCTCTGCCTTGTCGATAATATAAGAACGCGCTACCTGATAATCCATTTTTTCCGCCATGGGAATAAGGCCTTCCATGGGCCCAAACTGGAGCTGGGTATAATGTTCAACCATGCCGAAAACCATGTTATGGCTTAACAATTTTTCAGCCATATAGTCGAGCTTATTGGGGAAACCCACTACTTCCTTGCCGCAGCCGATATAAGAAACAACATTCGCGCCGGATTCATCAATACGGCTGAAAATGCTGTCTATCTGCTGTTCTGTTACCGGCAGATAATTTTGCGGGCGGACGATAACGTTAAACCCGGCAGCTGCAATCTTCCGCATTTCTTCAGTGGAAAGGCCAAGAGGCGCCTGCATCAGCGGCATTTTGGTGTCATAGTTGTCACCTTCAATAATGCGCGGGTCACCCAAAACACGGATAATACGCGGAGATTCACTTACAACGGCAATGCGTTCCGGCGCATAGCGCAGATACAGGTCTTTTTCTGTTTCTTTAAAAGTTACAGGCGATTTACCCTCTGTAATATAAACTGCGTCAGGAATTATATCCTGCTGCCGCAAAGCCGCAAACTGTGTTCCGGCAGTTCCGTCGTGCAAGAGCTCACGCCCCGGAGCGGCATAAACAAGCCCTTTGTTATCGAGTTTTTGCAGGGTAGTGTCAAAAACTATCAGCGAAGTAACACCGGCATCTTTAAAATCTTTCAATACGGAATCAAGCGGCAGTCCTTCCCAGTCGGCAAGCTGCTGCAGGCCTTCGTATTCCATAGCCATTTCTACGGTATTGTTTTTTTCTTCTATTTCATATCTGCTGTAATTAAGCCATAAAGCACAAACAAGCCCTATAGCAATAACTGCCAGCAAAACCGGATTATAACGGCTTTTCATTGCTATCTCCACCCATTAGCCAGTTAAATTTTCTTTTGCTGCGACCTTAAATAAGCCTCAATAAACATATCCAGGCCGCCGTCCATAACAGCCTGCACGTTGCCTGTTTCGGCGCCTGTACGGTGGTCCTTAACCATTTTATACGGCTGGAAAACATAGGAGCGTATCTGGCTGCCCCATTCAATGTCCTGGTAATCACCGGCAATATCGTTTTTCAGCGCTTCCTGTTTGGCGCGTTCATATTCGTACAGTTTGGCGCGCAGAAGCTGCATACAGCGTTCACGGTTCTGAATCTGCGAGCGTTCGTTCTGGCACTGTACGATTATGCCGGTCGGAATATGCGTCATACGCACAGCGGAACTTGTTTTGTTTACGTGCTGTCCGCCTGCGCCGCTGGCACGGTAAGTATCAACTTTTAAATCGGACGGGTCGATTTTAATATCGACGGTATCGTCAAGTTCAGGCATAACGTCAACAGCCGCAAAAGAAGTGTGGCGGCGTGCGTTGGCATCAAACGGAGAAATGCGCACGAGGCGGTGTACACCCTTTTCGCTGCGCAGATAGCCGTAAGCATTATGGCCGTTAATTTGCAGCGTAGCGCTTTTTACGCCAGCTTCATCGCCGGGCAGATAGTCCAGCATTTCAATGGCAAAGCCCTGGCGCTCGGCATAGCGGGTAAACATGCGCAGAAGCATGCTTGTCCAGTCCTGTGCTTCGGTACCGCCGGCACCGGCATGCAGGGTTAAAATAGCATTGTTGGCATCATATTCGCCGTTTAAAAGCATTCCCAGTTCCAAATGCTCTATTTCTGCTTTTGCAGCTTCCAGCCCGGCTTCAAGTTCTTCTTCCATACCGGATTCCGGTTCTTCCAAAGCAAGCTCTACCATAACCTCAAGGTCATCAAGCCTTTGTTCAAGGTTATGTACAATGCCAACTTCTTCTTTCAGCTGCGTAACAGCCTGGGCAGTTTTCTGTGCGGCATCCGGGTTGTCCCAGAAATCCGGCGCACCCATTTTATGTTCTAATTCAGCAATGCGGTCCTCTTTGGCAGCGACGTCAAAGAGATCCCCTCATTTCCTCTAATTTTTGCTTCAATGCGGATATTTCGGGTTTGTATTCCTCTATCAGCACCAAATTCACATCCCTTCGTAGGTAATTTATTTTAAATTTTGTTTTTATTTATCTTTGCCGCAGCAGTTTTTATATTTTTTGCCGCTGCCGCAGGGGCACGGGTCGTTGCGGCCCGGTTCTTCCTTCTTAACAACAGGCTGTTTGGTGCCTTCGTCACCGGCGTTGGTAGAAGCATTTTCCAGACGGTCTTCCACTTTAGGCTGAGTAATAACGTTTACGCGGTAAATGTAGCGTACAACGTCGTCCTGAATAGCGTCAATCATAGCCTGGAACATATCGTAGGCTTCAAATTTATATTCAACCAGCGGGTCTTTCTGCCCGTATGCACGCAGGCCAACGCCTTCACGCAGCATATCCATGGCATCAAGGTGTTCCATCCAGTGGTTGTCTACAACCTTAAGCATTACAAGGTTTTCCAGTTCGCGCATCAGTTCCGGCGTAATGGCGGCTTCACGTTCTGCGTAATGCTCATCGGCAACTTTGTACAGATATTCTTCCAGTTCCTCACGGCTGAGGTTCTGTAAATATTCAACGGTTAAAAGCCCGCGCGGAGCGTAGAATTCTTCGGCATAGTTAATAAGTGCCTGCAAATCCCAGTCTTCGGAATATACTTCCGGCGGAGCATACATTGCCATGGTACGGTCTACAACCTTATGCACCATTTCCATAATGGTATCGCGCAGGTTGGCCTGCTGCAAAATTTTGCGGCGCTGGCTGTAAATAACTTCACGCTGCTGGTTCATAACGTTATCGTATTCCAGAACCTGTTTACGGATGGTAAAGTTGCGCGCTTCTACCTTCTTCTGTGCAGATTCGATGGACTTGGTTACAAGTTTATGTTCGATAGGCTCGTCTTCTTCCATGCCCAGCTTATCCATAATGCCGGAAATGTTGTCAGAACCGAACAGGCGCATCAAATCATCTTCCAGCGAAAGGAAGAATTTGGAAGAACCCGGGTCACCCTGACGGGCGCAGCGTCCGCGCAGCTGGTTATCAATACGGCGGCTTTCGTGGCGTTCCGTACCGATAATGTGCAGGCCGCCGAGTTCAGGCACGCCTTCGCCAAGCATAATATCGGTACCGCGGCCTGCCATGTTGGTGGCAATGGTTACAGCGCCGTACTGGCCTGCTTTGGAGATAATCTCCGCTTCTTTTTCATGGTATTTGGCGTTAAGTACATTGTGCGCTATGCCGCGGCGCTTAAGCATTGCGGAAAGTTCTTCAGACTGTGCGATGGAAGTTGTGCCAACCAGTACCGGGCGGCCGGATTTATGGCATTCTTCAATTTCCGCAACGGCGGCTTTATATTTGGCGCGTTTTGTTTTATAAATAACGTCCGGATAGTCGATACGGATCATCGGTTTGTTGGTAGGAATAACAATTACATCCAAACCGTAAATTTTCTGGAATTCCTGTTCTTCCGTTTTGGCAGTACCTGTCATGCCGCTGAGCTTGTTGTACATACGGAAGTAGTTCTGGAAGGTAATCGTTGCCAGAGTCTGGCTTTCGCGTTCAACCTTAACGCCTTCTTTGGCTTCAATAGCCTGATGCAGGCCTTCGGAGAAGCGGCGCCCGAACATCAAACGGCCGGTAAATTCATCGACGATAATTACCTGTCCGTCTTTTACAACGTAATCCCTGTCGCGGTGCATAATGGCCTTGGCTTTTAAAGCGCACATCAAATGGTGCGAAAAGTCTACGCCGTGTTCAGCGTCATAAAGGTTGGCGATGCCGAGCATTTTTTCTGCTTTGGCAATACCAGTTTCGGTAGGCGCAACGGTTTTTAATTTTTCGTCTACCGTATAGTCCTCGTTTTCGTTCATGTTGGCAACTACATGCGCCAGCACGCGGTATAAATCGGTGGATTTTTCGCCCGGGCCGGAAATAATCAACGGTGTACGCGCTTCGTCGATTAAAATACTGTCAACTTCGTCGACAATGCAGAAATTAAGTTCGCGCTGAACCATCTGGTTTTCGTCAACTACCATGTTGTCGCGCAGATAGTCGAAACCAAATTCGTTGTTGGTACCGTAAGTAATATCGGCAGCATAAGCAGCCTTGCGGTCGGGGTAATCCATATCATGCACAATAAGGCCTACGGAAAGTCCGAGCGCTCTGTAAATGCGTCCCATGTCCTCGCTGTCGCGGCGGGCAAGGTAATCGTTAACGGTAACAACATGTACGCCTTTGCCGGTAAGGGCATTCAAATAAGCAGGCAGGGTTGCAACAAGGGTTTTACCTTCGCCTGTACGCATTTCGGCAATTTTGCCGCGGTGCAGAACAACGCCGCCTATAAGCTGTACATCAAAATGGCGCATGCCGGTAATACGGCGCGAAGTTTCGCGCACAACGGCAAACGCTTCCGGCAGGATATCATCAAGCGTTTCGCCTTTGGCAAGGCGCAGTTTAAACTCGCCGGTTTTGGCAGCAAGATTTGCTGAACTCAGCGCCTGCATCTCCGGCTCCAATGCATTGATTTTATCGACAATGACCTGAATATTTTTTAATTCTTTGGCATTCGGGTCACCGAAAATCTTTTTTAATATGCTTTCGAGCAACACACTCACTCCTTAAAATTCCCTGTTTTATAAACACTATACTAATATAAAATTTTACCAAAAACCGCGCAAAAAGTCAAAAGCCCGGGCCTTTTGTCCCGGGCTTTTTTGTGAAATCAATGTAAAGATTATTTTAATTCAGGCTGCAGCAAACCATAGTTGCCGTCTTTGCGGCGGTATACAACATTTACTCCGCCATAATCGGGGTCAAAGTATACAAAGAAGTCATGGTCAAGCAGGTTCATCTGCAAAATTGCTTCTTCAGCCGTCATCGGGTTCATCGAGAATTTCTTGTTCTTGATAATCTTAAATTCTTCATCCGGAGCCGCTTCTACTTCGGGAGCAGGTACGGGCTCTACAAAATTGCTGTATTTACGTTTGGCAAGACGTGTTTTATATTTATGTACCTGGCGTTCAATTTTTTCTACTACCAAGTCAATGGACGAATACATATCTTTGGTAGATTCCTGGGCTCTGATTAAAATTCCGCTGGCCGGAACGGTAATTTCCACAATGTGGTTGCCTTTTTCAACTTTAAGTACTGCACTGATATCGCCAACGGTTTTAAACTGCCTCGTGATTTTCGTAATTTTCTTTTCAACATACTCTTTGAGCGCCGGTGTTACAACAATGTTCTTTCCTCTTACGTTTACGTTCATAAATTATCCCTCCTTAATCCCGAGGTCCGGGATAACAAACTCTTTAGTTTGTTATTATTTGTATTCGCCATAATAATTAAAACTCCTGCAAAAAATTACAAAAACTCGTGCAAAAAAGTCTTTTTTCTGCACGAGTTTACAATCTGCTACTATTGTAACAGTTTCAATCATAAAATTTTGGAAAGGAAACTGCGGGTACGCTCTTCTTTGGCATGTAAAAAAATGTCGTCAGGTTTACCCTGTTCCAGAATTTTACCGCCGTCAACAAACAGCACCCTGTCGCCAACTTCGCGCGCAAAGCCCATTTCGTGGGTAACAACCACCATGGTCATGCCTTCGTTGGCAAGGCGCTTCATAACGTCCAGTACTTCTTTAATCATTTCCGGGTCAAGCGCAGATGTCGGTTCATCAAACAAAAGTGCTTTCGGCTTCATGGCAAGCGCACGTGCAATTGCAACACGCTGCTGCTGCCCGCCGCTCAGCTGGTCCGGATAAGAATCAGCCTTGTCGGAAAGGCCAACCTTGCCCAAAAGCTCCATTGCCATTGCTTCCGCGGTTTTACGGTCAATGCCGCGTACTTTCATCGGCGCAAGAACAAGGTTTTCCAGCACCGTCATGTGCGGGAACAGGTTAAATCGCTGGAACACCATGCCTACTTCCTTGCGCACTTCGTTAATGTTGGCTTCGCCGTCCAGCTTTATGCCGTCAACAACAATCGTGCCCGCGGTTGGTTCTTCAAGGTAGTTCATGCAGCGTAAAAGCGTACTTTTACCGCTGCCGGACGGGCCGATAATTACCACTACTTCCTTTTCGGCAATGGTAAGGTCAATGCCCTTTAAAACTTCAAGGCTGCCGTAGCTTTTTTTAAGGCCTGTAATTTTAATCATTTCTGTACTCATTTTGTTTCAAACCTCCGCTCCATCAGCCCTACCAGGCGCGCAACCGTAAAGGTCATAATAAGGTAAATTACGGCAACTGCCAGCCAGATTTCAAAAGAAGCATAGGTACGCGCAATAATCAGCTGTCCGCGTCTTGTCAGTTCTTCAAAACCGATAACGGAAACCAGCGAAGAATCCTTCAGCATGGCAATAAATTCATTGCCCAGCGGCGGAATAATGCGCTTAAAGGCCTGCGGCATAATTACATAGCGCATGGTCTGGTACCAGGTCATACCCAGAGAGCGCCCGGCTTCCATCTGCCCTTTATCGATGGACTGGATGCCCGCGCGGAAAATTTCGGCAATGTATGCACCGCTGTTAATGGAGCAGGCGCAGATAGCCGCAAAAAACGGGTCAATGCGCTGGCCGATAATAGTAGGCAGCGCAAAATATACCAGAAAGATTTGTACCAAAAGCGGTGTGCCGCGGATAAAATCTACATAAAAGTTAGCTGCATAACGCACCGGTTTAATGCTGGCAAGCCTTGCAACGCCGATAATCATACCTATCAATAAGCCAAAGCCTACGCTCATGGCGGTTATTTCAAGGGTAATTCCGGCACCGGCCAGCAAAAGCGGTATTGCATCTTCAATAAGTTTAAAATTCAGTTCCATTAGGCTTGTCTTTCCTTCCAGTCAACCTGCGCTTTAATAAATAAAATACGGGGCACACCTTCGTTGCCGTTGATGTTCCCCGCATTCAGGCGCAATGCTTATTTTTTCACTTCACCGAACCAGGTTTTGTAAATCTTGTCATATTCGCCGTCTTTTTTCAGTTCTGCCAAAGCTTTGTTAATGTCTTCAAGAAGCTTGGTGTTGTCTTTTTTAACGGCAATGCCATATTGTTCTGCTTCCATAACGTCACCAACGGTTTTGGCAACTTCGCTGCCGCCCTGTGCCAGATAATAACCGATAACCGGGCTGTCGTTGATAACAGCGTCAACGCCGCCGTTGGTCAGTTCCATTGCAGACTCGGTATTGGTATTGAAAAGTGTTACTTTGGCATCTTTAACGCTGTTTGCTTTGTCAGCGCCGGTAGTGCCAATCTGTGCGGCAATGCGTTTGCCGGCAAGGTCATCAATGCTCTTGATGTCGTTGTTGTCTTTTTTAACCATTACAATCAAGCCGGAAGTATAGTAAGGGTCGCTCATGCCTACGGCCTGTTTTCTTTCGTCGGTAATGCTCATACCTGCAATGGCAACGTCAATATTACCGGTGTTCAGCGCAGGAATCAATGCATCAAAACCCATGTTGGCAATTTCAACTTTGTAGCCGAGTTTTTTGCCGATGGCGCGGATTAAATCCATATCGAAACCTGCCAGTTCATCGCTGCCTTCCTTCTGGAATTCAAACGGAGCAAAGGTCGGTTCAGTTGCTACGCGCAAAACTTTCTCCGGCTGAGCCTTAGCTTCATCCTTGCTGCCGCCGCAGCCTGCAACTGCCAGTGCCACAAGCATTAAAGCAGCCATTAAAAACACCAAATACTTTTTCATAAACATAACCTCCAACAGCATAAATTTACAAACTTTTATCTGTTAAAATATTATAGCTCTAAAATACAGGTTAAGCAACAAAAACTTTCAAAAAACCTGCATAAAAAACCATTATTTGGCTTCGCCGAACCATTTATTGTAAATTTTATCAAATTCACCGTTCTGCTTCAGCTCATTAAGAGCCTTGTTAATATCGGCAGCCAGTTTGTCGTTGCCTTTTTTAACGGCAATGCCGTAATCTTCGGCATTCAAAACTTCACCAACGGTTTTTGCGTATTCACTGCCGCCCTGTGCCAAAAAGTATTTCAAAACAGGAGCGTCGTTAATAACAGCGTCAGCCGCGCCGTTTTTCATTTCCAGCACAGCGCTGCCGTTATCGTTAAACGCAGTTACCTTGGCGCCTTCAACTTTTTCTGCGCGGAATGCACCGGTTGTACCAATCTGCACGGCAATGCGCTTGCCTTTTAAATCGTCAATGCTCTTAATATCGTTGTTGTCTTTCGGCACCATTACCAAAAGTCCGGATTTATAATACGGATCAGAAAAAATTACCTGCTGCTTGCGTTCTTCAGTAATGCTCATGCCTGCCAGCGCAACATCAATGTTGTCTGCCTGCAAGGCAGGAATTAAAGCATCAAAGCCCATTGCGCTGATTTCCACTTTATAGCCGAGTTGTTTGCCGATAGCACGGATTAAATCCATGTCAAAACCGGTAAGTTCCTCGCTGCCTTCCGCCTGCATTTCAAACGGCGCGAAAGAAGGTTCAGTACCGACACGCAGTAATTTTTCACCGCCCGCCTGTTTCTCATCGCTGCCTCCGCAGCCGGCCGTAACAAGCGCCATTGCCAGCATGGCTGCCATTAATAATGCAAAAAACTTTTTCATCAGGTTATCTCCCTCCAATATTCTGCCAACAGGCAGGTTATAATAATGTATATTATAAAACTAAAAGCCCTTCTGCACAAGCAAAAATATGCAAAAAAGGCTAATTTTTATAAAATAAAGCAACTCAGCTGACCTGGTCTTCGCCCCCACACCCGCCTGCTGGGAGGTTCGCTCCTAAGCAACGTGCTCCCCACTACTGCTCCTCTCGCTTTTCGCGGCAGGACTTACTTCTAAGCTGCGCCGTGCTCACAGTAATTTTTACTGCTTACGTGGATCGTTTTGCCCGCAACTGGCATCGACTTTCAACCACAGACCTGAGCTGCATTTTAATTATAGCGGCTAATAGATTTTTTGCAATACCTGCGGCTAAAAAATTTATAAAATGCTCTTTGATATTTTGCCGCGTTGTAGTATACTATTATGTGCAAGATTTGATTGGACGGATTTTTAACAGGATGGTTGTTTTATGATTGCTTTACCCCAGACACTGGATTTTCCACGCGAAAATAACATACGTGAAATATGCAACTCGCTTTTAACGCTGCTGCAAAAAAAGGATACGGGTTTATACATGCACAGCCAGCAGGTTGCCAACTATGCGGCGTGCATTGCGGCCAAGCTCGGCCTGCCCGCCGCAGAAATCGCTTCCATTAAAAGCGCCGCGCTTCTGCACGATATCGGGCATCTTTCCGTGCCTAACACGATTTTAAAAAAATCGCCTTATTTAAGCACGCGCGAGATGGCTACCTATAAACGCCACTGCCAGGCAGGTGCCAGCATGCTCGAAAATATTCCAGAATTTGCGCATATTATCGACATTATTTACAGCCACCACGAAAAATGGGACGGCACCGGTTATCCCAAGCGTTTAAAAGGCGTAAACATACCGCTGGGAGCGCGTATAATCGCCGTAGCCAATTATTACGACCGCATTGTAAACCCATGCACCCATTACTGGCAAAAAACGCCTATGGAAGCCATTAAGGAAATGAACGATAAAGCCGGCACCGACTTTGACCCCAACGTTGTCCGTGCGTTTTTAGAATCGATAATACCGACTAAAATCAGATAATATAAAACTTAAAATGATAAAAATAAATAAACAGTACTGAATCTGCTTTATTGCCTAAGCAAAATTCAGTACTGTTATTTTTTTATCTGTCACCATACATCTTTTCGTAATATTTCCGGTATTCGCCGCTGATAATTTCCTCCCACCAGCCTTTGTTTTTCAAATACCATTCTATCGTTTTGGCAATGCCGTCCTCAAATTTAGTCTGCGGCAGCCAACCCAGCTCTTTATGTATCTTAGTTGGGTCTATGGCATAACGTCTATCATGCCCCGGGCGGTCTTTTACAAAAGTTATTAAATCCTCGCTCTTGCCAAGCGCCTTTAAAATAATCTTCACAACGTCCAAATTACTCTTTTCGTTGTGCCCGCCAACATTGTAAACTTCACCCTCGCGTCCCTTGCGGATGATTAAATCAATCGCACTGCAATGATCTTCTACATACAGCCAGTCGCGCACATTAGCGCCGTCGCCGTAAACAGGCAGTGCTTTATCGTGCAAAGCATTGATAATCATTAAAGGAATTAACTTTTCCGGAAAGTGATACAGACCGTAGTTGTTGGAGCAGCGGGAAATTGTTACCGGCAAACCATACGTTCTATGGTACGCCAAAACCAATAAATCCGCACTGGCTTTAGATGCAGAATACGGGCTTGACGTATGCAATGGCGTTGCTTCTGTGAAGAACAAATCCGGCCTATCTAACGGCAAATCACCGTACACTTCATCCGTACTTACCTGATGGTAACGCTTAATGCCGTACTTGCGGCAAGCATCCATCAACACGCCTGTACCAATAACATTAGTTTTTAAAAACAATTCCGGCTCTAAAATACTGCGGTCAACATGGCTCTCTGCCGCAAAATTCACCACAATATCAGGCTTTTCCGCTTCAAACAAGCTGTAAACAAAATCGCGGTCAGCAATATCGCCCTTAACAAACTTAAAGTTAGGCTGCTGCATTGCGCCATTCAAGCTGCTTAAATTGCCAGCATAAGTTAGCTTATCCAAACAAATAAATTCGTCCTCCGTATGCTGTTTAAGCTGATAATATATAAAATTGCTTCCTATAAACCCGGCCCCGCCGGTGATGATGAGTTTCATTGGTAATATCAATTTTGTTAATAAATTAAACATCTTATAAACTTGTTGTTTTTTCTTCTATTCTTTTATTTTTTATTTTTAAATATTTTTCATCATTATTTTTATTAATTTCAAATAACTTCTTTTTTAGTTTAATGTATTTAGGATTTGATTTTAGTTTAGGAATATCACCAGAATTTACAATTCTTGCAAATACTTTAGAAGTGTACATTTTCAATAAATTATTTCGTTGAAAAATTATGATAGTATTTAGAATCTGTTCTATAGCATCAATAGTTCTCGTTCCTTTTAACTCTATAAAAATAAAATTATTATATTTTAGAGAATAATTTATTACCAAATAATCACATCTAGAATCTTTATCATTAATCATATGATTATCAACATGATATTTTGCATTTTTAGAATTATTTTTATTATATAATCTATACTCCTTGTTATTTTCTTCACAAACTATCTCCGCACGTTCATCTTTAAATTCGCAACAATTTGTGTGCCGATATAAACAAAAGGTATTTGACGATATGCATAGTTCAGCATTTTTACAAACCATTATTTTCACCATTCTGCTTATTTAATTCTAAAGATATAAGTTTATCAAACAACAAATTAATGCCACCTGCAACCTCATCTATCTTTTCTGATTGTATTAACATCTCATCAGGATCAATAATATCTATCAACTTTCCTCCTTTTATATAGAATGCGCCTACTTTTTTAGGATCTATTCTATACAAAATATCAATTATAGAATTTGCATTTATACTTTCTTTTTCTACTTTTCCAGAATACATAAGTAAATTTACCGCATTTAAAATATATGGACTATGGGTAGTTATAAATATTTCACTATTTGTCAAATTTGCAGTCATAGCTATAAATTTAGTTACATCTAGCTGAGTTTGTGTAAACAAGTGTGCTTCTGGTTCTTCAATAACAAAAAAGAATTTTCTTTCATTAATGATACTTAAAATTAAAAAATTCAATATCCATAAAACTTCTTGTTGACCCGAAGACGCAAATTGAAATTCAATTTTTTGATTATTAATTATTATAAATTCTTTATCTTTTTCTAGTAAATAATGACCTTTTAAAATATCCTGTACAATATTTTCATATTTTTTTATTTTTATTTTATTATTAAACTTACTAATATCATAATTATCTAAATAAATTTTCAAAGTTTTAAGTGGATTATTAGACCATCTTAACTTCTTAAACGCATCCATTGCGCTAATAAAATTTTTTACTGTATAGTCAAATTTATCATTTTTTAATAAATCATAACTATTTTCTAAAGCAATTGTAGAAATTATACTTCTAGCCGCCGGTATATAAAGAGTATCTGCATCTTCATCAAAAATTTCTTTAATTTTAGCTTCATAACTGTTAATAACTTGAAATACTTTATTTCTATCATTTACTATTGATAAAATTTCATTCCATTCAGTAATAATATTTTCTAATTTTATTAAAATCTCTTTACTAAAAACAAAATTTATATTTTTATGTTTGTCTATTTTTAATTCAATATAACTATTATTATTATAATAATACTGTAAATAACTTTCTTTAGTTAACAAAGTATCAGAAAAACTATTTATAAAATTATCTTCTAAATATTTAAAAAATAAAGTTTTTATATTACTTTTATCAAAATTTCTTTGCATATAAGCAGCAAAACTTACCATAGGAAAACAGTCAGGAATATCTCTAAAAAAATATATAACTTTAGCCAAAGTACTTTTTCCAGCAGCTTGTTCTCCTATAAAAATATTAAGTTGTTTTTCAATTGTAAAATCTAAATCAATAAATGGTCCAAAATTTTTAATTATAATTTTTTTCACATTGGTCACCTTTAAATAAAAATATATTTGAGTTTTTTTATTATAATGAACTTTTTCATTATATCATAAATATCATTAAATTTCAAAACAGCCCATCATTTGAAAATTCAAACAAGAGATTTTTATCACGTCTCCAGACACGCTATAAACTTTTCCGCCAATACTTTATAATCGTGGTGTTTTATTACATATTCTTTTCCGTTTGTGCCAAGTGCAGATAATTCAGCTTTATCCATCGCCATAAACTTTTTAATGGCATCTGCAACAGCATCTACATCTTCTGCCGGTACAGATATTCCGCAATTTGCCTCCTGCACTAAATCATTACCGGCTGTTACTGAATGCAAAATAGGTTTAGATGCCATCATATAATCCATTAATTTATTAGGACTTATACCAAATCTATATATTGGCTTATTTTGCCATCCTATATACAAAACATCCATTTTATTCAAAAATGCAGGCACCATTTTCTTCGGAATACTATCTAAAAACAGCACATTATCAAGCTTCAGTTTTTGCACTAATGCTTTCAAGTTCTCCTTTTCCTGCCCCTGCCCTACTAATACAAAATACGCATCCGTATTTTGTAATTTTTCGGCAGCATAAAGCAGAACATTTAACGCATTAGCAATGCCATGCGCACCCGCAAAACCAATTAAAAACTTTCCTGAATTATGCAGTTTATCCAAGAGTTCCGCGTAATCTGCTTTTAGCGGCAACACATTATCATACTCACTTAAAACTATACCATTAGGGATATGACAAAATTTGCCACCCTTTAAACCACGTGTTTTCAAATATTCTTCTGTTTTAGGCAAAATAGAAATTACCTTATCAGCATGAGTGCACCAAAAATCTTCAGCTTTCTGCATAAGCATAATAAACGGATGCCACTTGCTCATACCGCCAAGCTCCATTGGTGAAAGCGGCCATAAATCATGCAGCTCAAACACAAATTTAGCACCTGTCTTTTTTGCAAGCTTGTAAGCAGGATAACTATCCAGCGGATATGTTGACGAAGCAATAACCACATCAGGCTTCAATCCAATAAACTTGCCCATATTCTTATACAGCTGATAAATAAATGCCAGCATATTTTTAAAGCGCATAACGCCGTTGCCCTGGTATTTATTTACCGGCAGCCAAATATACCTTATGCCATCTACAACTTCTTCCGTAATAGCAGAAATATCCGGATTTTTTTGCCGCAAATGCGAAAATGAAGCTGCAATAATAGTAACATCATGCCCCGTTTTCACCCATTCACGCGCTAAATAATACGGACGGAACTCCATACCATGAATATTAGAACCTGCATAATGGTTAATTAAAATTATGTTCATTAATCTCTGTCCTTCAACAACAATTCAATAATCTTTTCTCCTGCTTTACCATCACCATAAAGCTGCTGTACAAAATATTTCTTATCATATTTGTAATTTTGCACATTATTAATTATAGTATCATAATCAGCACCAACTAAAATATTAGCACCGCATTCTACAAGTTCTACCCACTCAGTTTCATCGCGCATAGTAAAGCAAGGCTTTGCAAAAAAATATGCTTCTTTCTGCATTCCTCCGCTATCCGTAAGCACAGCAGCCGAATTTTTAAGCAAATATAAAATATCAAAATAGCCAACCGGTTCAATAACACAAACATTTTTTAACGTAATATTATTGGCCGCCATAATTTTACGCGTGCGCGGATGCAACGGTAAAATAACTTTCTTATTCTCAGCTATTTTATCAAGCGCTTTCATAATTGCCTTTAACCGGCTAACATCATCTGTATTTTCGGCGCGATGAACCGTAGAAAGATAAAATATCCCTTTCGCCAAAGATTTTATATCTTCATCGGGTTTAGCAATACTGCCATAAAACTTTACGGCATCATACATAACATCACCAACATTAAATACGCCCTGTGTGATATTCTCAGCCTGCAAATTTTTTACCGCTGTTTCTGTCGGGCACAATAATAATTTAGATACCCTGTCCGATAAAATACGGTTAATTTCTTCCGGCATATTCATATTAAAAGAGCGTAAACCTGCCTCAACATGCACAACGGGTATATGCAGTTTAACCGCTGCCAGTGCGCCTGCCAAAGTAGAATTGGTATCGCCGTATATCAAAACATAATCCGGCTTTTCATCAACCAAAATTGCTTCAATCTTTTCAAGCATCCTGCCTGTCATAGCGCCCTGCATAGCACCACCAACATGCAAATTATAATGCGGCTGCGGAATATGCATTTCTTTAAAAAATATGTCAGACATATTTTCATCATAATGCTGATTTGTATGAATTATCTTTTCTTCGATATATTCACCTTTATTTAATTTATTATGTTCTGCAATAGCACGCGATACAACGGCAGCCTTAATAAACTGCGGACGCGCACCGACTATGGTTATAAGTTTCATTTAACGATTAGCCTACTTTCCAATAATATAATGAATAAATTTATTTTTAATCTCATATTTTTCTATAATTTTAACAATAATTACAGGAACAATTAAACAAAATAAGAATTGAATTAAAGTATAAATATACATATTAAATTTCAAATAAACTAAAACTTTCGACAACAACGAATTCACAATACCATGCAAAAAATAGATAGCTGCCGTATTACGATACAATGACTTTAAAAAATCTAATTTATAATATTCATATAACCTAGATAGAACCAAACAAATTGAAATTCCTAATACACCTGTGAATAAATCATATCCGCTAATGCTTAAAATATAAATTACTAATATTATATTTAGGACTAAAAGAAAAATCCATTGTGTTAACAATTTATAATTTGAAACAAAATTTAAATTATAAATTGTAAAAATACAACCGAAATAAAAATATGTCAATAAATCAAACAATCTATTAAGTTGGAATAAATTACAATTATACAATGGATTAAGATAATATAAAACTATAATTATTACTGCTATTAACAAACTATAAGATTTTATATATTTTTTAATTAATGGAGCAAAAAGTATTAAAATAAAAAATAATACTATAGCAAACCAGTAATAACTAACAACTGCTTTTGAAGGATACAATAACATATTATAAAGTACATCAAAATCAAATCCAATAGGATTGTTAACAAAAATATCGGCAGTTAATAAGCTACTAAATAAAAACTTAACTATAAACATAAATGTTATCCAAAAAACATAAGGTATTATCAAACGACTTATTTTGTTGCGTACAAATACCCAATAAGTTTTAATATTAGTATAAGTCATAAACAAATAACCAGATATGAACGCAAAAAGCGGCATATGAAAACTGTATATATAGTTTGATACTAAATTTCTGTCTCCTGGATACATGCTATGTCCAAGGACAACCAAAATTATTCCAAAGGAACTTAAAAAGTTTATATTCACAAAAACTTAACCTCGTTTTATTGTTTTATAAATTTCAATCATTTGTTCTACATTTTTATTCCAATCATAAAGCTTATCTACCCTTTTTCTGCCAGCTTCCCCCATTTTTTTACGTAGTTTTACATCTAAAACTAACTTTTCAATAGCTTCAGCAGTTTTTTGGGGATTACGCGGTGGCACAACTATACCGGTTATTCCATCTTTAACAACTTCCGGCAATCCGCCAACATCAGAAACCACAACTGGTTTGCCACAAGCACTTGCTTCAATAACCGCAACACCAAAACTTTCACTATTTGATACTGATACTGATACTGATAGCATATTATCATAAATCGGCACTAATTCATGTGCTATTTTACCGGTAAAGATTGTATCTTTTTCAATACCTAAATCATATGTTAATTTTTTTAATACCATACTTAAACTGCCTGCACCAACTATAAGCAGCTTTAACGGCAAATATTTATGCTTATCTTTAACAATGGCAAAAGCTTTAATTAAATATTCAATACCATATTTTTCTTCTAACGTTTTCACTGTACCAATTACAATATCATTTTTATTAAACAAACTATTAACTTTCACTGGCTTAAATTTATCCAAATCTATACCAAAAGGCGTAACTATAACTTCTTTATCCGTATATTTATTAGTTTCAATCGCCATTACTTTACTTGTAGATAAAATTTTATCTGCTTTTGCCAAATTATATTTTATAACTGCTTTATGTAAAAATGATATGTTTGGAAAATCAAAAACATCACTTCCCCAAACTGATAAAATAAACGGATGAAATCCTGATAACGCTCCCAATAAGCCATAACTTGAAGCATAGTGAGCATGAACAATATTCGGCTTAAATTCTTTTATTACTTGCTTTAAACGCGGCAATGCTTTCAAATAACTTATTTTAGCAAAACCACTACTTCTCTTTTTAGCATTTTTATCAGCACAATAATAAATTTTAATTTTATTATTGTGCTGATATGGATTTCCTTCATTTTCATTATAATTTAATGAAAAAATAGCTATCTCTATTCCCTTTTTACTTAAACTCTTTGCCCATTTTATGGTATGTATTGAATAGGCATCTGATAATAATAGTATTTTCATAAAAAAACCTTTATAAACTTTTAAGATATTTTATAAATAATTTTATTTGCTCTTTTCTTTGATGTTGCTTTATCAATTTATAATTTGGAATAAAATTTTTATTTTCTTTCCAATCCTCATAAGCACTTTTTAAAACATTTTTAATTTCCTCTATATTTTCATTTTCAGCCAAATAACCCATATCTGTTTCTTTTATTAAATCAGCCGCAACATCATCCTTAGGTACTAAGCCCAAAATAGGTTTACCTATTCCAACATAATCAAACAATTTTCCTGTATAGCAACCTTTTTCAATATCAGAAGGGCTTATCATTAAAAGCAAATCTGCTTTTTCTCTAGCATAAGAAATCAATTCATTATAAGGCATTTTAGTTATAATTTTAATATATTTTCTTAATTCATTAGGTATATTAATAGGTGCATTATTGCCAATAATTTCAATTGCAAAATTATTAATTTCATTATTTTCAACTAATGTTTTTACAGCTTCAAAAAAATTATCAGGTTTTCTGCCAGTATAAAAATTTCCTGTATACATTATAATAAATTTATTATTTTTTTCTTTATTACTTTCAATATATTCAAAATCATATCCATTTCTTAACTCTAAATATTTTAATTTGCTATCAGTTAAATTAATATATTCTTCTAATTGTGGTTTTGAAACAGACAATAAAATATCTCCTTGAGAAATTATATTTTTTATAAATTTAATTAAATTTTTTCGCATATTCGATGGATAATTAGGAGACCATAAAGCATCTCTCATATCCACTATCCACTTTATCTTTGGATATTTTTTTTTAATTTCATAACCAACAATGTGTGGGCCTATCGGAGGTGCACTTGATAAAACAAAATCAAACTGATTTTGTTTTAAAAGTTCCTTCACTTTCTTACAAGCATTCTTTGTCCAACCATTATCTTCATCATCAAAAATATTCATATATATAATATTCCAAGCACATTTTAAATAATGAATAATTTTGATTTCTTGTTTATATGTATCCAACTTTTTAATAAAATATGTATCACTTACATAATGAACATTTATTCCATTTATTACTTTATGTTCATTTTGTAAACCTTTAGTCAGAACAGTAACATCATAACCATACTCTTTTAAATATTTAGCAAAAGCAACTATTCTGTTGGTTGCAATATGTTGTATAGGATAATAAAAAGTTGATATTATTAGTATTTTTTTCATAAACTTTTTCTCAATTTCTTAACAAAAAAATAAACACTTGGATTAATAACGATTAATAAGACTGCTGCTTTAATATAAAATTTTATTTCTTTATTTGAAATTATTTTTATGAAATTTCGCCTTAATAAATAAACTTGTCCATTTAAATATTTTATTTTATTTTTTGTATTAGTATTAAACAATTTATCAATAATAAGTTTTCTAAATCTAATAATTCTTCCCTCCAAATAATCTATTAGTTCTGGATACTTCCTTTTTGCAACATCAAGATTATGATAAGTAATTTTAAGTAATTCAAAATCATGAAAATTAAATGTTCTTTTATTCATTGTTGAATTTATATTTTGTACATAATGATATTTAACCGAAGAATCTAAAACTACTCGATTTGCTCTTTCTAACAAAGGCAATGCTATATAATCATCTTCATATATAGTATGCGGTAAAAATCTTAAGTTATTAAACAACTCTTTTTTTATTAGTTTATTAACCAATCCATATACATAATACTGCCCTTTCATTAAAGAAATTATTGTATTTCTATTTATATCTAGAATTTTTTGATATATTTCATCTGGTAAAGGAACTATTATTGAATAATTAAAATAATCTACGGATATTCTACAAGCAGATATATCAGCCTTAAATTTTATCGCATTAGAATATAAAAGTTCAAACATATCAGGTTCAATCCAATCATCACTATCAACAAAACATATATAATTGCCACTAGCTTTATCGAGCCCAATATTTCTTGTATCACTTTGTCCTGAATTAATCTCTTTTTTTATAATTTTTATTCTTTTATCTATTTTTTCAAAATCTCTATATATTTTTTCACTATCATCAGTTGAACCATCATCTACAATAATTAATTCAAAATCTTTAAAAGTTTGGTTAAGAATTGATTCTATGCATTTTTTTAAAAATTTTTCTGAATTATATACGCAAACTATAATACTTATTTTAGGCACACAATCTCCTCCTTAAAAATTGTTTCAAAAAATTCTTTTCAGTTTTATTTAACATAAAATTATAAGCTATTATCATAAATAAGAGAGCATATATTATTATTTTACCCATCAAAATAAGAATCGAATCAATTATAAATTTTTCATTAATAAAATAAGCAAATATTATAACCGCTAATAATTTTAATAAATTTATAAAAGTTTCAATCCAAAATTTTTTTAAATTAACACTAATTTTTTTATAACAAATATAATTTAGAAATAAAGAATTGCCTATAAACATTAACAGTGCAGTAACGATTGCAATAGTCATAATATTGACATTAAATATTCTTATTAAAAAACTAATAACAGCTGAATTTATTACGCTAAGTACTATATAAATATATGACTTGTACCAATATATATTATTAAATTGCATAATTACCTGTAACATACTCTGACACAAATCTATCATTATAGCAAGTAAAAAGATAACAGTTATAAAATAAACAATAATATACTCTTTCCATAAAGATATAAATTCTTTACCAAAAATACAAAAACCTGAAAATATTAGGCCTAATAAAATAAATTGATATCTAGATATTTGCAGAAAGATTTGAGATAAATTTTTTCTTTCTGATAATAATTTTAAAAATTTAACAGAAAAAATACCTGGTATAACATTGCCAATAGTAATAAAATTTATAAATATTGAAGTTGCAATTGAATATATAACTATATCGTCTAATCTATTATAAAATCCTAAAATTAATAAATTACTACGCCAAAATAACTGGTCTGCTATCATAACTAAAAGTACAGATGAAGATAGACCAATAATTCTTTTAAACAAACTCCAATTCCATTGTTTTAATTCTATTTTTACCTTAATAAAATTTTTACAATAATAAAATTTATATACATTAATTAAAATATTTATAATAAATTGAGTAATAGCTATCAATAAAATTGTATTATATTTTTCCACCAGAAGCACTATTATTATAACAGGCACTATATTGGAAATTAATGTTAATAAACGCAATCGTATAAATTTTTCATTTACATTTAAAATGGCAGTAAATACAACCGATCCAATTGAGACAATTAGATTAAATAACAATATTAAAAATGCAAATTTTATATCACTTTTCTCAATTAAATTAAAAGCAATTACATTATTTAAATTCAGATATATAAAAATACCTATTATAAATAATATTACACATAAAATAATATATATTCTTATCGCCATTGCGAGCAAGTTAGCAGCTTTAATAAACTTTTTTTGTTGTATGTATTCAGTATAAAATCTTATTATAGAATTTGATAAACCGCCTTCAATTACAGACATATATGATATTATAACTAAAAAATATTGATATATACCATAAGCATCCTTACCTAGATATTTTAATAGCAAAGGAATATATACTAAATTAACAATTACTTGTATTATAATATTTACATAAGATATAATAGTACCTATAATTTTTTCTCTCATAAATATCTTCTTACTATTATTTTTATATGTGTTGGTAATAATCTAAATAACCTTATTGGATTAAAAAAGTACCAAACATGCCATTTTGCATATATATATATAAATGCTTTATTTTTATGTTTTTCGATAGAATGCAGCTGCAACATTTGTAACGCCTGCATCTTCATGTACTCATTACTACAATATATTGGTTCAATTTGTTCATTATCTTGATACAATAACCAACAATTTTTCTCATATCTCTTCAATCTTTTAAATAAAGAATCTATAAATATATCTGACTTCTTTTCATTCGTTTGAGACATAAAAAATTGTTCATATTCAAGTATACCAATAAGTGAGAAAATATACCCATTTAAAACAAAAGTTTTAAGATTTTTATTAGGATATTCTTCTATCCATGGATTTTTATTTTCATCGTAGACTAAAACCCCTCCATTTTCGACAGGAACTAAAAATGAATTATAAATTTTACTACATAAATCTTTATATTCATTTTTTCTATCCATAGTATAAGCTCTTATTAAGACTGAAATTAATTGTCCTAATTCCATTCCTGAATACCATGGAGCATTTAACCCATAACGTTTTAAATTAAATAAATATGGAATCCCGCAAACACCTGTATTAGATATCTTTATATGTTCAACTAACCAGTGGACTGATACAAAAAAACGATTCTTATATTTTTCTCTTTTCGTTTCAATAAATTTATTATACATAACCAAAGCATACTGTTCTATTGTTATCGGATTATATACAACTCCAATATCATCACCATAATCAACTATAGGTAAACCATTTTCGTCAAATAAAAAAGGTGCTTTGTTCCAATAATTTTCATCCATATATTTTAAACTTGTATACTTTTTATTCATAATTTTCTTACCAATTCTGCCAAAACTTTCTTAATATTATATCTACTATACACAAAGTCTACAGCTTCATTATTAGATTGTTTGTTTATACATTTATTTAACAAAATTTGAAATTTAATTTTCAAATCATCAAAATTATTATAAGTCTGTACATAATTAAACGGGTAAGAATATATTACCCATTTCCCCCTTGATAAGGCTTCTATTACTGAAAAAGCCAATCCATCATGTTGAACCAATCTCATAAAAATATCACAATTGTCATATTCCACATTCATATTGTTTATCCAACCTAAATATTTTACATTATTCAATTGTTTGCAATTAACGCCAGTAGTTCCAGCTATCCTAAATTTAATATTAGGATATAATTCTGCCAATTTTAAAATTAACTCAATTCCATAAAAATCTTCTCTGTTTTGCGCAATATAACTAAAAACAGTAATACCATCATCACATATTTTATGATTATTACACTCATCAGAACTAATTGTTACAATATCACAAATTTTTGCATTAATACCTATTTGTTTTAATTCTTCTTGTGTCCATCCTACTTCACATAAATGAATACACTTTTTTATATAGTCTTTATTTACAAAGCCATTTTTATAATTTTCAGAAGCAATTAATATATCAGTTCCAACCCATTCAATAAATATTTTTTTATTAAATAACAAAGCTAAATCTATAATTTTACTTCCATATATACTCCCTCCAATAATAAAAATATTATTGGAAATTAAAATTTCATAAACAGCTAATAATTTATTAAAAAAAGTATTTGTACTTACAAAAACGTATTTATTTTCTTTATCATATTCAGTTAATTGATTTACAAGCTTTTTGCAAAAATATTCATATCCAAAAAATATAGTTTTTCTCATTTAAACCGTCCAATTATTTATCATTAGCAAGAATCAAAATTTTAGTTTTAGTATCATAATTTACAATACCATTTTTATTATGTGTTAATTTTTTCATAAAATACTTCATAAGAAGTTTTGAAAAAGGAATTTTATATAAAACCAATCTTCTTAATACTTTGAAGAAAAAATTATTAAAATTAATATCTGTATTTAACGGATTGTAAAAATTATAACTATTAACTACCTTTAACCCAACTGATTTTACTAAATTTTCAAAATGATGATTACTTCTAATCTTTATATATTCATTAATATTTTCTTTTTCATCATTGCCACAAAAAGATTCCAATACTAAAATTATACCGTTGTTACTAAGAACCTCTGAAAAATTTTTCATTAACAATATTAAATCATTATCATCTAAAATATGCTGTAAAACCGTTATACTTAAAATTAAATCATATTTTTTATTAAAAATAATATCATAATTCAATTTAGAATATATTATATTTTTTCTATTATTAGAATCTGCGGCAATCTTTAAAACATTATCCGATAAATCAGTTCCTGTTACGCTATCAAAATATTTAGACAGCAAAACACAAAAATCACCTGTTCCACAGCCATAATCAAGCGCACTTCCCCCCCGAATAGACATCGCTTTTAGTATATACTCAATTGTATTTAATCTTATTTTTTGATCATAACTATATATTAAGGGATCTGCCCAACCAGTATGTCCTTTTTCTTTTGTTCTATTTTCCCAATATTCTTTATTTAGATCTAACATAGTTTTATCCTATACAAATTTTTATTACCTTTTCCTGTTCTTCTTTTTTAATCCATGGGCTCATGGGCAGGCTTAATACACCCTGAGATGCACGTTCTGCATTCGGCAGGCTGCCTGTTTTATAGCCTAATTCTGCATAACAGGTTTGCTGGTGCAGGCATTTGGGGTAATAAACCATGCTGGGAACACCGGCCTCTTTAAGCTTTGCCTGCAATTCTGTGCGTTGCTGAGCATTATCAAGCAGCAACGTGTACTGTGCCCAGCTTGATGTAAAACCAGGTAATACGCTCGGCGTTACATATTTACCTTTTAATCCTTCGGTATAAGCTGCCGCAACTTCATTTCGCTTTTGCAGTTCGTAATCTTTAAATGCTTTCAGTTTAGGCAACAAAATTGCGGCCTGAATGGTATCCAAACGGCTGTTTAAACCGATACGCACATTATCGTACTTTTCTTTGCCTTTACCATGAATACGTATGGAAACTAAAAGTTCAGCCAGCTTATCGTCATCGGTAAATATTGCGCCGCCGTCACCATAGCATCCCAGCGGTTTTGCCGGGAAGAAAGACGTTGTGGCAGCATCGCCAAAACTGCAGGCTTTTTTACCGTTAATATCGCCGCCAAAGCCTTGGGCTCCGTCTTCCAACACTAAAAGGTTATATTTTTTTGCAACAGGCAATATCTTGCTGTAATCAGCAGGCTGACCAAAAAGGTCTACCGGTATGATAGCTTTAGGCGTTAATTTTCCTTCTGCAATTACTTTTTCAATTTGCTGTTCAAGACTTACTGCATCCATATTAAAGGTTTTTAAATCAATATCGGTAAACACCGGTGTTGCACCGGTAAGGCTAACAACTTCTGCTGTAGACATAAATGTAAAGGTAGGCACAAATACGGCATCGCCTTTTTTTACGCCCCATGCCATCAATACCATATGCAGGGCGTCCGTACCGTTAGCACAGGTAATGCAGTGTTTTACGCCTACATATTCTGCAAGCTGCTGTTCAAGTTCTGCAACTTCAGGGCCCATTAAATAATGCCCATGATTTAAAACTTTTTGTATATTAGCGTCAATTTCTGTTTTCAGTTTTTTATATTGTGCTTTTAAGTCTACAAATTCCATTTTGTTCCCTCTTTATTTTTCTGTAAGGCCATTTTCTGTTTCAATATAGCTTCTGCCGCATTTATGACAGTTTAAACCATCAGTTAATTTTTCTCCGCATTCACACATCCAGCCAACCTGGCGTGCAGGTACGCCAATCATCATAGCGTAATCTTTTACATTGGCAGCAACAACACTGCCGGCAGCAATAAAAGCCCAACGCCCAACGGTATGCCCGCAAACAATTGTTGCATTAGCGCCTATTGTAGCTCCCTGCTTAATAAGCGTTTTTTTATAACCTGCACTGCCCTTTGGGTATTTGGCACGCGGGTTCATATCATTGGTAAACACCATCGAAGGACCGCAAAAAACATCGTCTTCAATTTCTACACCTTCGTAAATTGATACGTTATTTTGTACTTTTACACCGTTACCGATTTTTACGTTATTGCTGACGTTTACATTTTGCCCAAAGGAACATTTTTCGCCAATGACTGCTCCGGATTGAATATGGCAAAAATGCCATATTTTAGTACCTTTACCGATTTTTACGTTATCGTCAATATAACTGCTTTCGTGTACAAAAAATTCTTTATCGCTCATTGTCAAATCTCCCTGTAAAATCAAGCGTGCTGCATTCCTTAAGCGGCAGTTTTACCGGCTTTCCTTCTGCCGCAGATTTATAAATTGCCAGTACAAGTTCAAGCGCATCTCTGCCTGCCTTAGCATCAACATAAGGTTGGCGATTATTTTTCACTGCATCAATTACATCGGCAAATAAGCTGGTATGACCGTTACCGTATACATTGCTGGTTTCTTCTTTAAGCCCTTTATTTTCAGCATCTGCTTCTGTTTCATCGGCAAAATCCCATACATCAATATTGTTGGTAGATGTACCGCCAATTTTTACAGTACCGGTTTCGCCAAATAAATATAATGTTTCTTCAAGGTTTTTAGGATATACGTTTGTTGTTCCCTCAATTGTAGCAACTGCACCGTTTTTAAAACCTACAACTGCCATACCGAGGTCTTCGGCCTCCAGATAGTGATGAAACTGCTGTTTGGTTTTGCCGTAAACTTCGTCAATTTCTCCACCCATCATCCAGCGCAGCAAATCAATACCGTGAATGCACTGATTCATAAGCGCACCGCCGTCCTGAGCCCATGTTCCACGCCATGGTGCCTGATCATAATAATTTTTATCGCGGTTCCAGCGTACATGAATTGAACCGTGGGAAATTTTGCCAAAACGGCCTGCTTCCAAAGCTTTGCGCATTTTTTGCACAGCTACATTAAAACGGTTTTGATGGCAGGCAGATACTTTAACGCCATATTTTTCGGAAGCTTCAATAATTTTATCAGCATCAGCAATGCTCATTGCCATCGGCTTTTCGATAATTACGTTTTTATTATGTTCTATGCAGTAAAGCGCAATCTCTGCGTGTAAACCGCTTTCAGTTGCAATACTGATAAGTTCAATATCAACATTTTCTGCCAGCATTTGCTTGTAGTCGGTATATCGCTTAATGGAAGTTTCGTTTTGCAAATTATATTTTGCAAGCAGCGCTTCCATTTTTTCTTCTATAACATCACATACAGCAACAATTTGCAGTTTATTATTTAAAACTGCTTTAATATGGTTAACAGCAATACGGCCGCAGCCGATAAGTGCGTATTTCATTTTTACTCCTTATAACACTTCAATATTATGCCTGTCGGCAATATTTTTCATTGCATTTTTAGCATCAAAAATCAATTTAGCATTTTTAGATACCAAGTCATAATCAACATTTGTATGGGCAGCAGTTATAATAACCAAATCGCTGTCTTTAATAACTTCTGCCGTTAACTCTTTTATGCTTTCCATTTGCCCTCCGTCATGAAAACGGAATTTAGGAATCCACGGGTCAAAATACTGAACTTTTGCTCCACGTTTTTCAAAATTTTTTATTACTGTTAAAGCCGGACTTTCACGGTAATCATCAATATCCTGCTTATAAGCAACGCCTAAAACAAGTACTTTGGCATCCTTTAAAGCTTTGCCAAAACGGTCGTTTAAAGCTTCGGCACAGCGGTCAACCGTATATTCAGGCATTCTGTCATTAATCATGCCTGATGCTTCAATCATAGAAGTATGGAACCCGTATTCACGAGCCTTCCACGCCAAATAATACGGGTCAAGCGGTATGCAGTGCCCTCCTAGACCGGGACCGGGATAAAATGCCTGAAATCCATACGGTTTTGTTTTAGCTGCATCTACTACTTCCCACATACTGATGCCCATTTTATGGCATAAAATAGCAAGTTCATTAACAAGACCGATATTAATATTACGGTAAGTGTTCTCTAAAATTTTTTCCATTTCGGCAACTGCCGGAGAAGATACTTCGTAAACATCGCCTTCCAGCACATGGCGGTACATTTCGGCAATAACCTCTGTTGCATCTTTGCCTATTGCGCCAACTACTTTAGGTGTATTTTTGGTTTTATAAATAAGGTTGCCCGGGTCTACACGCTCCGGAGAAAAACCAAGGTAAAAATCCTCTCCACATTTTAGCCCGGAGCCTTCTTCCAAAATCGGTTTGATAAGTTCTTCGGTTGTGCCTGGATAAGTAGTAGATTCCAAAACTACCATAGTTCCCTTTTTGAGATGTTTTGAAACAGATATCGCACTGTCACGTACATAACTAATATCAGGCTGCTGATGCTCATCAAGCGGGGTTGGTACACAAATTGCAATAAAATCGACATCTTTTACAAAAGTAAAATCAGTAGTAGCAGAAAGCATTCCGCTTTTAACAATAGCTTCAAGGTCTTCGTTAACAACATCGCCGATATAGTTATGCCCGGCATTTACCATATCTACTTTTTCTTTTTGTACATCAAACCCTATGGTTTTATACCCTGCTTTGGCTTTTTCTACCGCAAGCGGAAGCCCAACATAACCAAGCCCCACTACTCCGACTACAATTTCTTTACTGCGTATTTTATTAAGCAGTGTTTGTTTCATCATAGACTATGCCCTCCTGTAGTTATAAAACAGCTTTTACTGTTTCTATCATGATTTTTATATCATTAAAAAAACTATAGTTTTTTAAATATAAAAGATTCCAATGCATTTTTTGCGGTAAAACATTTTCTATGTATGTTTTGTCTATATCAATTACATCTGTTAACAAATTTTCCTCATCTTTAAATTTAATGCTTGCCTCGCTTGTTACACCGGCCGGTAAAAGTAATGTTGCCAGCATTTCGTCATCATAAGCATTAACATATTTGGGTACTTCCGGCCTTGTTCCGACAAAGCTCATATTACCTTGTAAAACATCTATCAATTGCGGTAATTCATCTAAACGGCAACCACGTAGTTTTTTGCCAATTTTAGTAATGCGCATATCACTTTTAACCGTTACTTGCGTACCAAAGCATTCGGCATTTTTTACCATAGTACGGAATTTATGAATACGAAATTTTTTACCGTATTGAGTCACACGTTCTTGCCGAAAAAATACTTCACCAGGAGAATCAAGCTTTATCAATATAGCTAATATAAAAAATACAGGCGATAAAACTATCAGCATTACCAAAGATAGAGTTTTATCAAAAATCAGCTTGCAAAATAAGCCGATTTTCTTCTTTTGCAGACTGTTATAATACTGGCGTACTGCATCATTTTGCATTGTCTGCGGTAAATCATCCCAATGGCAAAGCATTATTGCAGTTCCTTTATTACTTCTTTAAAATTTTTAATGATGTATTTTACATCATCATCAGTTAACAAGGTATGCAGCGGAAGTGTTATTTCATTTTTATAACGTTCATAAGCATTAGGATAATCTTTAATATTAAAGCCTAAATTCTTATAAGCTGTATGCATTGGCAGCGGTTTATAATGTACGTTAGTTGCAATACCACGTTCCGCCATTTTTATGATAAATTGATTACGATATTCTTCATCTTTGCCAAGCAACCTTACTAAATATAAATGGCCGCTGCTTTGATATTCATCTGTATAATGACGTAAAACTTCAATATCACAATCTTTCAAACCATCATTATATTGTTCTATAATATTTTTTCTTCTTGCTAATAATTGCGGATATCTCTCAAATTGGACAAGCCCGATAGCAGCCATAATATCTGTCATATTACATTTATAATATGTGCCTTTAATATCGTATTCCCAAGCCCCGAGTTTTGTTTTGGCAAGTGCATCTTTTGACTGCCCATGTAAAGAATATAGTTGGTATTCTTTATATAATTTTTCATTATCTATGCCCGGTATATTTTTCCATGTTGCAGCTCCACCTTCTGCTGTTGTAAAATTTTTTACTGCATGAAAAGAGAAACTTGTAAAATCTGCTATGCTTCCTACCGGCATATTATGCCATTTAGCACCAAAAGCATGCGCAGCATCAGCACATACCACAATCCTGCCAATAGCTTTTTGTATTTTATTTTTAGGTTTAAAAATTTCTTTTTTATTATTTACAATATCAAAAATCTTTTCATAATTGCATGGAATACCTGCTAAATCAACAGGTATAATTGCTTTGGTTTTACTTGTAATTGCAGAATTTAATTTCTCGTAGTCCATTTCATACGAATCTTTAGCAGTATCTACTAAAACTATTTTTGCACCTACATGCTTTATAACACTTGCCGATGCTGTATAAGTATAGGCAGAAGTAATTACTTCATCACCTTCGCCTATGCCTAACACCCTTAAATTAAGTTCTAATGCTGCCGTAGCGGAATTTAAACATACAGCCTTTTCTGTACCACAAAAACTTGCTATTTTTTGTTCTAATTTTTTTGTGCGGGGACCGGTTGTAATCCATCCGCTGCGTAATGCTTCCGCTACTTCTTTTATTTCTGCTTCTGTAATATCAGGAGGTGAAAAACTAATATTCTTCATCTTATATCCCCTTTCTGAATTCATATATTTTCCCTCTTTGGCGTATACGTAGGTACTATCTTTTGCAGAGCTGCTACTACTTTTTCGCCGTCTGTTATTTCAAGTATTTTGCTTATTTCCTTATCAAGTCCGGCTTTGTCTATTTCTTTTATCCTTGCAGTAAAGATTTTTTTGTGCATTGTTTTTTCCGTACCGTCTTCTGCGCTTAGCAGTTCTTCAAACAGCTTTTCTCCCGGCCTTAAACCGGTTATTTTTATTTCTATGTCTTTATCAGGTATTAAACCAGAAAGCGTTATAAGGTCTTTGGCAAGGTCGTATATCCTTACCGGTTCGCCCATGTCAAGCACGAATACTTCCCCGCCTTTTGCCATGGCCCCGGCTTGTAATACCAGCTGGCTTGCTTCCGGTATTGTCATGAAGTAGCGCTTCATATCCGGATGTGTTACCGTTACCGGACCGCCTTTTGCTATCTGCTTTTTAAACAGCGGTATTACGCTGCCGCGGCTGCCGAGCACGTTGCCAAAACGTACTGCTACAAACCTTGTGCCGCTGTTTTTGTTCATGCTTTGCACATACATTTCAGCGATGCGTTTTGTACAACCCATTACGCTTGTTGGGTTTACTGCCTTATCGGTAGATATCATTACAAATGTTTGTACGTTGTGTGCCGCTGCTTCGTCTGCAACTACTTTCGTGCCAAGTATATTATTGCGTACTGCTTCAGCCGGCTGATATTCCATTAGCGGTACGTGTTTATGTGCTGCTGCATGAAATACTACCTGCGGTTTAAAATAGTCCATTATGGCTTTTATACGTTCTTTATCACGTATATCGGCAATTATTGGCACTGTTTTTACTTCCGGGCATTTTATTTTAAGTTCCTGGGTTATTTCATAAATACTGTTTTCTCCTTTACCTAAAAGCAAAAGCTTTTTAGGCTGCATTTTCGCTACCTGCCGTACTATCTCGCTGCCAATACTGCCGCCTGCGCCGGTAATTAATACTATTTTATCTGCAAGATATTCTTTTACGGCTGTAGTATCAAGTTTTACAGGGTCTCTGCCTAAAAGGTCTTCTATATCTACCGGGCGCAGCTGGCTTATGCTTACTTTACCTTCAATAATCTCATAAAGTCCCGGTAAAATTGTAAGTTTGCAGTTTGTTTCTTTGCAGATGTTAATGATTGCTTTTATTTCTTTGCCTTTTACTGAAGGCATGGCAATTATTATCTCGTCTATGCTTTTTTCTGCTGCTATTTTTATAATCTCATCACGGGTTCCTAAGATTTTTACACCAAGCAAAATTTTGCCGGTTTTATTTTTATCGTCGTCAATAAAACCTACTACTTTGCGGTTTGCTATGTGGTAGCGTTCTATTTCGCGAAGCAGCATTGCCCCTGCGTCACCTGCGCCGATAATAAGCACTTTATTTTTCTTACGCTGCATTTGCCTGTATTTAGGTTTATTCATTACGTAACTGTAAAACCTTAATGACAGACGGCTTCCGCCAATAAAAAATATTAACAGCAATCCTGTAAATACATATAACGAACGCGGCAATACAGCACCGATATAAAGCGATATAAAATACCATGCGGTACTGGCGGCAATATTCGCCATAACAATTGCTATAAGTTCCGTTGCGCTGGCATAGCGCCAGATTCTGCCGTAAAGTTTAAATAAATAGAACGATATGAGGTAAATAACAACAGTTAACGGCATGTATGATATGAGCAAGGAAAGATAATTAGCTGGTATTTTATTGCTGTCAAAACGCAGGTATATACTTATAAACGCAGCTAAAATAACACTAATTATATCCAATGATGCCAGAAACATCGGCAGTAAATATTTTCGCAATTCTATCCCCTATTCCAGTTTTTATTTAAAACTTATCTATAACTTTATTTTGCAATTAATTATTATGTATTATATCACTTTTAAAATAAAATTTCTACTATTGCCATTTAACTTAACTCCGTTTTTACGCAAAAAAAGACTGCCTGCAAGCGCGTTTGCACTTACAAGCAGTCTTTTAAAACCTGTAATTTAAATTTTAGTATTATTTAATTTTTAAGGGTACAGTTTATTTATTACCCGTGCTGCCGAAGCCGCCGCTGCGGGTTGCGTCGGCGCTGTCGCCGTCAGCCGTAAGGTATTTGTAAAAAATGCCCTGTGCCACGCGCTCGCCTTTTGCCAGGGTAACATCGCTGTCTGTCGTGTTATACAGCCCCAGCATAATGTGCCCTTCATTGTCCTCGTTATTGTAATAGTCAGCATCGATAATACCCACGTTATTCACCAGCGCCAGCCCTTTTTTTACCGCCATGCTGCTGCGTATATGCACGCCCAAGAACTCGTCGTCCTGCATATAGGCTTTTACGCCTGTCGGCACCATTTGCAGCGTATGCGCCTTAATTGTAACGTCCTGCGGCAGGCAGATATCATACCCCGCCGCCATTTTTGTTTTGCGTTCCGGCATGGGGAACTCAACTTCTTTAAAGGAAGCAATTTTTTCAAAACCACGTAATTTCATAGTACACCTCATTATAAAAAATCCCGCCGAAAATAATTCAGCGGGATTTAGTTTTTACTTAAATTATTTGCTTAAGCCGCCTGCCAGCACTGCTTTGCGGGACAGGTTAATGCGGCCCTTCTGGTCGATTTCCGTAACCTTTACAACGATTTCATCGCCTACGGAAACAACGTCTTCAACTTTATTTACGCGTTCGGTAGAAAGCTGGGAAATATGAACCAGGCCTTCTTTACCCGGCAGAATTTCAACAAAAGCACCAAACGCCATCAGGCGGGTAACTTTGCCGGTATAAACTTTTCCAACTTCTGCTTCTGCGGTAATGCCGTTAATCATATCGATAGCTTTTGCAGCTTCTTCGCTGTTAACTGCGGCAATATATACGCGGCCGTCTTCTTCAATATCAATTTTGGCGCCTGTTTCTTCAACAATCTTTTTAATGGTTTTGCCGCCAGGGCCGATGATTTTGCTGATTTTTTCGGGATCAACATGAATTGTGGTAATTTTCGGAGCGTATTTGGACAGTTCTTTGCGCGGTTCGGCGATGCAGTCAAGCATAATGCCCATGATGTGTTCGCGTCCGCGTTTAGCCTGTGCCAGAGCCTGTTTGAAAATTTCCTTGTTGATACCGTCAATCTTAATATCCATCTGAATGGCGGTAATGCCGTTTTTAGTACCGGCAACTTTAAAGTCCATATCGCCGAGAGCATCTTCAAGGCCCTGAATATCGGTAAGAATGGTAAAATAATCACCGTCTTTTACAAGGCCCATTGCTACGCCGGCAACCGGTGCTTTAATAGGCACGCCTGCGTCCATAAGGGAAAGCGTGCTTGCGCAAACACTGCCCATGGAGGAAGAACCGTTAGATTCCAGAGTTTCGGAAACCAGGCGGATTGCATACGGGAATTCTTCTTCGGAAGGAATTACAGGCAGTAAAGCGCGCTCTGCCAGTGCGCCATGGCCGATTTCGCGGCGGCCCGGGCTGCGCAGCGGTTTGGTTTCGCCAACGCTGTACGGCGGGAAGTTATAGTGATGGATATAACGTTTGGTAAGTTCTACGCCAAGTCCGTCCAGAGTCTGTGCTTCGCTGAGCGGAGCCAGTGCCAGCACGTTTAAAATCTGGGTCTGGCCGCGGGTAAAGAGCGCGCTGCCGTGCGGACGGGCTAAGAGGCCTACTTCACAGGTTACAGGGCGTACTTCGTCAAGCGCACGTCCGTCCGGGCGGATTTTATCCACGGAAATGGTGCGGCGTACAATCTTTTTAACGAGTTTCTGGGTAATATAAGCAACGTCTTTGGCATTGTCAGGATATTTTTCCATAAATGCGTCGGCGATTTCAGCTTTAATGCGGGCAACGTTTTCTTCGCGTTCCAGCTTGTTGGCATCCATCAGGGCTGCTTTCAGCTGTTCAGCGCCGTAAGTTTCAATTTCTGCGGCAAGTTCGGCAGGAGGTTCGTAAACAGGCACTTCCATTTTGGGTTTGCCAACTTCTGCCATAATTTTTTCCTGCCATTCAACCAGCTTTTTAATTTCTTCATGGCCGAACCAGATAGCGTCCAGCATTTCGTCTTCGCTGATTTCCTTAGCGCCTGCTTCAACCATCAAAATAGCGTCTTTGGTGCCTGCAACGGCAAGGTTCAGGCGGCTTACTTTAGCCTGTTCAATGGTCGGGTTAATGATGTACTGACCGTCAATCATGCCTACGCGCACACCGGCGATAGGGCCTTCAAACGGAATATCGGAAATGGAAAGTGCGCAGGAAGCGCCAATCATTGCCGGAATATCCGGTGCGTTGTCCGGGTCTACGGAAACGGCGGTTGCAACAATCTGCACGTCGTTATGGTAGCCTTCCGGGAACATCGGGCGAATCGGGCGGTCGATAAGGCGGCTGGTTAAAATAGCGGTTTCAGCCGGGCGTCCTTCACGTTTAATAAAGCCGCCGGGGATTTTACCCACAGCGTACATTTTTTCTTCAAAATCAACAGTCAAAGGGAAAAAGTCTACACCTTCACGCGGTGTTTTGGTACCGGTAGCAGCAACTACTACCGCAGTGTCGCCATAGCGCACCAATACTGCGCCGTTGGCCTGCTTGGCAATTTTGCCGATTTCCATCGTCAGCGTTCTGCCGCCAAGCTCAATGCTGTAACTATGCATTTTTTGTCCTCCTAATTTTCTCTCATTTTTGGTTTACCTGCCATATATTCTACAACATTTTTTATTTTCCTTCACTATTTTTTACAAAATTTTTTTATTTTTTTGCTTTTTTTACGCAGCAAAAAGCCCCTGCCCGTTTTTATGGCAGAGGCTTTGGCAAAACTATTCTATTTTTTCAAACATATTGGCGCCCATACCGCACAGCGGGCATTTATAATCCTCCGGCAAAGCTTCGCCTTCATATATATAGCCGCAAACCTTGCAGCGCCATTTATGCGTGCCTGCTTCCTGCTGCGGTGCTGCTTTTTCTGCCGTAGGCTGTTTTTCCGCGCCGGGCGCGATATATACGCCGCCCAAATCCGCACTGCGGTCAAAATATACGGTATGCAGCATCTGTTCCGCCAGTTCGCTCAGCGGCTTGCCGTAAAAATCTGCATACAAGGCTTTAATTTCAGGGTTTTCGTGGCTTAAACGCAGCTTCATGCTACTGTCGCGCTTATAAAGACCTTCAATACGAGCCGCACGCAGAGCGTCGCCTTTATATTCCTTGTCTTTGGGCTGTCCGCCGCCGCCGATGCAGCCGCCCGGGCATGCCATAACTTCCACAAAGTGGTACTCTGCTTCGTCTGCTTTAATTTTTTCAATAAGTTTACGGGCGTTGGCTGTGCCGTAAACAACAGCCACTTTAACTCTGGTGCCTTCAATGTCAACTTCCGCCTCACGGATGCCGTCCATACCGCGCACAGGCTGCAAATCGTACAAAGCCTGCGGTGTGTCCTTGCCGGTTGCGTAGCAGTAAGCAGTACGGATTGCCGCTTCCATAACGCCGCCGGTGTTGCCGAAAATAACGCCTGCGCCGCTCGCCTGCCCCATTAAATCATCATAGGCAGAATCCTCCAGCGCGGCAAAATCAATGCCTTCGTCTTTGGCAAGCATTGCCAGTTCGCGCGTGGTAATAACGTAGTCCATATCGCGCATATCTTCAATGCCAAGGTAACGCCCGGCCGCATTCATCTCGCCGCGGCGGATTTCAAACTTTTTGGCGGTGCAGGGCGTAACTGCCACGTTAACAATTTTGCGCGGGTCAATACCCATCTTTTTTGCAAAATAAGTTTTAATGGTTGGCCCCTGCATGCCGATAGGGCTTTTGGCACTGGAAATATGCGGCAGCATTTCGGGATAATAGGTTTCTGCAAATTTAACCCACGCCGGGCAGCAGCTGGTAAACTGCGGCAGCGGCTTATTGCCTTCGGTAATGCGCTGTAAAAGCTCGCTTGCTTCTTCCACAATCGTCATATCGGCGGCAAAATTGGTATCAAGCACATAATCTGCGCCAAGCCTGCGCAAAAGCGCAACCATTTTGCCTTCAACAAAGCTGCCGTCGGGCATGCCGAATTCTTCGCCCAAAGCAATACGCACGGAAGGCGAAGTGCTGAAAATAACAATTTTATCCTCATCACGGATTTCTGCCATTACCTGATACGCTTCTATTTTTTCGGTAATGCTGTCTGCCGGGCAAACATTGGCGCACTGCCCGCAGTTAATGCAGATAGGCTTATCACCCGTTGCCTTAAGGTCATAAGTTCCGCATACGCCGATATAATCGGTGCAGACGGTTTTGCAGTTTCCGCACTTAATGCACTTAAACTCCAAACGCTGGATGGAAGGATTATCCGGCTCGATGGCAACGCGGATATCCGTAAATTGGTGTTTACTCATAGCTGCCTCCTTTTGAATCTTCTTAAAATAACTGCTGGTTTAATTATACCTTACAGCTAAAGAAAACACAACAGAGTGCTAAAAGAAAACAATTATTTTTTGTAGTAATATTTGTAAACGGCAAAAATAAGTATTGCCACCGTTACCAGCACGGCAAGGCGTTCGCTGTGCTGCTGAAAATTAACAATATCGTGCCCTATAACAACTTCCAGCGCCGTTGAAGGGAACTTGCCTATAAGGTTGGCAATAATGTAATCGCGCGTGGAAATTTTGCTTACAGCGCCAATCGCTGTTAAAATTCCGGACGGAAAATACGGCAACATTCTTGCGGCCGCCATCCATTGCAGCCCTTTGCGCCCGCTCAAATCGTCAATTTTCATCAACATCGGGCTTTTGGCAATCATTTTCTCGGCAGCGCCGCGGAACAGATAACGCATCAGCCAGAAGCTGATAACAACGCCGGTTGTTTCTGCCAGCCACGAAATTAAAATGCCCAGCGGCAAACCGAAAATAAGCCCGTTGGCGGTAGAAATAAAGATGGACGGGAAAATACTGCCCGCGTTGATTAACACATCAAGCAGGAAGCTTATAAGCATTGCCCACGCCCCAAAAGAACGGAAATACGCTGCCAGCGCTTCCACATCGCCGCTGACGGCCAGGGCAAACATTTTTTTTACTTCTTCACCGGCAAACAGCCACGTTAACAAAGCGGCCAGGGCTAAAATAATTACCGCAGCCGCCTGTGATGCTTTTTCCGGGTTTTGATACCATTTTTCTTCCGGCATTGGGGCCTCCGTTACGAATTGAATATACGTTTAAAACGTTCGTCAAACTGCGCGTCCAGAACTTTGGTAATTTCCGCCGTCTGTCCTGCGTCTGCCAGCGTTTTTTTGGCAAGGGCGCGCGCTTCTATCAAAACATCTGTATCTTGAAGTATATCAGCAATATATAAATCAGGCAAGCCATGCTGCCGCAGGCCGAACAACTGGCCCGCACCGCGCAGTTTTAAATCCTGCTCGGCAAGATAAAAACCGTCGTTTGATATATGCAGCACGTTAAGCCGCGCCAGTGTTTCCGGGCTGTCCGAATCAGTAAGCAGCACGCAGAAAGACTGTGCCTCACCGCGCCCTACGCGCCCGCGCAGCTGGTGCAGCTGGGCAAGGCCGAAACGGTCGGCGTTTTCAATAATCATCAGCGTGGCATTTGGCACGTTAACGCCAACTTCTATAACCGTGGTGCTGATAAGCGCTTTTATTTTACCGGCGGCAAAATTTTCCATCACCGCTTCTTTTTCGGCAGGCTTCATTTTGCCGTGCAGCAGTGCACAGGGTATATCCTTTAAAAAAGTACGCTGTAATTCTTCATAAACTTCTGCTGCCGCGCGCACGCCCGGCATTTCACCCGGTTCTATAACCGCACAGACTATATATGCCTGATGCCCGGCTTTAATCTGCCGCACCATGCCTGCATAAACCTCTCGCCGCTTGTCGCCGGTGTAGCACAGCGTTTTTATGCTCTTTCTTCCCGGCGGCATGCCCTTCATTACCGAAACGTCCAAATCACCGTACACCGTCAGCGCCAGCGTGCGCGGTATCGGCGTTGCCGTCATAACCAGAACATCCGGCTCATAAGCCGATTTATTTGCCAGTTTGGCGCGCTGCTCAACGCCGAAGCGGTGCTGTTCATCCGTAACGACGAGCGCGAGCTTATCGAAAATAACGTCATCCTGTATTAAAGCATGCGTGCCGACAAGCACCTGCAAATTGCCTGCCGCAAGGTTTTCCAATAGTTCGCGGCGGCGCACGCCTTTAACGCTGCTGGTTAACAGCCCGCAGCTGATACCGGCAGGCTCCAGAAATGCCTGCAACGTTTCGTAATGCTGCTGAGCCAGAATTTCCGTCGGCACCATAATGCAGGCCTGATACCCGTTTTCCGCAGCCTTGGCAAGCGCCAGTGCCGATACAACGGTTTTGCCGCTGCCGACGTCGCCCTGCAAAAGCCTGTGCATGGGCTTTTTATCCTGCATGTCAAGGCTTATATTCTGCCATGCTTTTTGCTGCGCTTCTGTAAGTTTAAAAGGCAGCTGCGCCAGCACTTTTTGCAAAAGTATGCCGTCAGGCGCCATTTTAATGCCGCTGCGCGTGCTTTTTACCCTGCTGCGGTAATACAAAAGCCCGCACTGCAATAAAAACAGTTCTTCAAAAATAAAACGGCTGCGTGCCCGGGCAAGTTCCGCAAAACTTGCAGGAAAATGAATGTTTTTAACGGCTTCAAAACGCGGAGGCAGTTTTTTGGCGTTAATTATCTCCTGCGGCAGCGATTCCGGCAGGTAGTCTTCTGCCATGGCCAGAGCCGTTTTAACGGCTGTACGCACATTCTGCTGCGTCAGAGCGCCGCTTAAAGCATACACCGGCAAAATACCGGGTGCAGAAGCGCTTTCGCCGTCTTTTAAAATCTGCACGTAAGCATCCGTTACCATTTTTGCGCCGCGCCCAGGCTGCACCTTGCCGTCCACCAAAAGCTGCGTGCCCGGCTTAAAATTGCGCGTCTGAAAGCGCTGATGCGCAAACATATACAGCTCAGCAAAGCCGGTAGCATCTTTAAGCGTTACCAGCGTATAACGCATGCGCCTGGCCGATATTCTGTCTGCCACACGGTAAACCTCAGCGTAAAACAACTGCTTTTCTCCGTCTGTTGTAAGCTCCGCTATTGTTTTAACTTTGCTCTGGTCTACATAAGTACGGGGATAACGGTTCAGCAAATCGCCAATGGTAAAAATGTTTAAATTGGCAAAATCTGCCGCTTTTTTAGGCCCGATACCCTTTAATTTTGTAATTGGCTCCTGCCACCACATAAAATCACACTGCCAATCTAAAAATAACTTGCTTTTAATTTCATTCTATGGTATGATACTTCTGTTAAATTTGTAACTGATGCTGGAATTACGTTAAGGAGGTGGGACTCATGGCATCCATTTGCGAAGTTTGCGGCAAAGGTATTCAAGCTGGTTGTAACGTCAGCCATTCCAATAGACATTCTAAACGCGCTTGGAAACCGAACATTCAGCAAGTAAGAGCCGTTGTAAACGGTTCTGTAAAACGTATTAACGTTTGCACCCGTTGCTTGCGTTCCGGTAAAGTTAACCGCGCTATCTGATTGTTACGGATTATAAAAGAAGCCTGATACCTTGGTATTCGGCTTCTTTTTTATTGGCTGAGCGCCAATTAGTGCCGAGTGATAACGATGGCAATAATTGTGCCAGCGAAGCTGCGCAAATTTTGCGATTGAATAATGAGCAAAATTTACGGACCTGAATGCTGCAACTACATCTAAATTTTAATAAAAGTATCTTAAATAAAACTATAATACAGAAAACGGTATAACAAAATGTTATACCGTTTTATTTTTTATCTTCTTGAGCGGGCAACTTCCGCAGGTTCCCAACCTCGGCACTGCATAAAATCAAGCAGGCTGCCTGTAAAATACAGCGGCTTTGCCCTCAGGCTTTTTATATCTGAAGAACCGGTTAACAGCATCAGCATGCGCAGTTCTTCTTCAGCCTGCAAAATTATTTCTGCCGCCGCGTCCTCGCCTTTGTTTACAGCCGCTTCCAGCACATTACCGGCCATGCCGGCTATATCCGCGCCAAGCGCCAGTGCCTTTGCCGCGTCCAAACCGCTGCGTATGCCGCCGCAGGCTGCAATATAGCCTTCGCTGCCGCATACTCCGCCCGCTTCCAAAAGCGATTGGGCTGTATTAAGCCCCCAGCCGTTTAAAAGCGCCGTGCCGCCGTAGCGTTCCGCCTCAATAGCCGGAAAATTTGTACCGCCTGCGCCGCCGACATCAAAACAGGTAAAGCCCGCTTTTAAAAGCTGCTTAACCTGCCGCGCCGCCATGCCGCAGCCAGTTTCCTTAACTATTACGGGCACAGGGCATTTATCAAGTATGCGCTGCATATTGGCAAACAGGCCTTTAAAATCCCTGTCGCCTTCTGTCATAATCAGTTCCTGCGCGGGGTTTAAATGTATCTGCAAGGCATCGGCGTCTAGCATGCGCACAGCCTCCAGCGCTTCTTCCGGCGTAGCCAGCGCGCTGGTATTGGCAAAAACAATGCCGTCCGGATATTCCTCGCGTACAACTTCGTAGCTTTGGTAGTTGGTTTTATTTTTAACAGAACCGTACTGCGAGCCTACCGCTATTGCCGCACCCGCTTTTTTTGCCGCACGCGCAAGCCGCCTGTTAATTTCCGTAACGGCATCTGCCCCGCCCGTAACGGCGTTGATTAAAAACGGAGATAAAAAGAAAATGCCGCCGAACTGTGAGGAAAGGACTATATCCTGCGGGTTAAGCTCCGGCAGGCAGTTATGTACAAAATGTACATTCTCCAAACCGTTGGTGAGCGGTCCGTCACCAAGCTTCAGCGCATATTTGATATGGTCAAGTTTCCTCTGTTCACGCGACATTAATTACCACCGTAAAATTATTTTAAAGTTTCAAGCTGTTCGGAAAGGTCAAGAGTCAGTTCCGGTTTGTTGTTAAGGTAAGCACTGTATTCTGCTTTTTCTTTTTCTTTGGCAGCTTTGGCAATGCTCAGGCCGATTTTTTTGTGTTCCATATCTTTTTTGATAACTTTAACAACAACTTCCTGGCCTGCTTCAAGAACGTCTTCCGGTTTTTCAACGCGGGTATCGGCAATTTCAGATACGTGTACAAGGCCTTCTACCCTGTCGGTTACTTTAACGATAGCGCCGAAAGGCAGGAAACGGGTTACAATGCCTTTAACGATAGCGCCTTCCGGAAGTGCGTTTGCTTCGGTTACCCAGGGATCTTCCTGAGTAGCTTTAATGCTGAGGGCAACGCGTTTGTTTTCGCGGTCAATTTTCTTAATGAGAACGGTAACTTCGGTTTCGGGTTCGAAATCGCTTGCTTTTACGTTGCGGTCCCAGGAAAGTTCGGTATTGTGAACAAGACCAACAAGGCCTTTGCCTACTTCAACAAACAGACCGAAATCAGCAATGCGCAGAACTTTGCCCGGTACAACCTGGCCTTCTTCAACGCTGTTGTATGCTTCTTCTTCAGCAGCTTCGCGTGCTGCTGCGCGTTCTGCAGCTCTGGCAGCTTTTGCTTCGCGCCATGCCTGTGCTTTTGCTTCACGTTCAGCGCGCAGTAAATCGCGGCGGGAAACTACCAGGCGTTTTTTAGCAGTGTCAACTTCAATAATTTCTGCTTCCAGTTCCTGGCCGATATACGGAGTGAAGTCCTCAACGCGTTTCAGTTCAACGTGGGATGCAGGCATAAAGCCTTCAACGCCTTCAACTGCAACGGCAAGGCCTACAATGTTTTTCTGGCGGTTTTTAATTACGCGCAGAACTTTAACGGTTGCCGGGCGTTTTTCGCCTTCAGCAAGTTCGGGAACGTTTTTCCATGCTGCGTCCTGTTCAGCGCGGATTTTGGAAAGGCGTACAAAATCATCTTTGGAAGTGCCGGGAATAACCTTTGCTTCAACTTCGTCGCCTACATTAATGGTTTTTGCTACTTCTTCAGGATCTCCGGCAGCCCATTCGCTGTAAGCGATGGCGCCTTCTTTCATATAGCCAAAGTCTACATAAACTTCATCCTTATCTTTTTGAATAACAGTAGCCTTCACGATTTTGCCGGGATAAATATCGTTGTTTTCCCAACTCTGCTCCAGCATACTTTCAAAAGATTCCATGTTTTCCATGTTTTCCATTACAAATAAAGCCTCCTTGATTAATCGGTCCGGCGTCGAAGCACCGGCCGTTATGCCAATTTTGGTGCAACCACAAAACATTTCCGGTTTTAATTCCGCAGCCGTTTCGATGTGGTATGCAATTTTACAGCGTGCAGACACAATATCATATAAATGCCTTGTGTTGGCGCTGTTTTTACCGCCGATAACAATAAATGCATCAACTTTTCCCGCAAGTTTCCTCGCGGCGTTTTGACGCTCGCTTGTAGCCGTACAGATAGTTTTTTCTATTTTGTACTCTCCCGGCCTTTCTTTTTGAATTCCGGCAAGCAGTTCTTCAAATTTTGCCAGCTCAAAAGTAGTCTGAATCGTAACTCCATATTTATCTGCAACGGGTATACCGGCAATATCTTTATTATATTCTACTATTATAGCATTTTTTCCTGCCCATGCCGAGATACTTTTTACTTCAGGATGATTTTTTTCTCCGATAATTATAACAAAATATCCTTCGTCGGCCAATTTTTTTGCTTTTAACTGTGCTGCGCGCACATGCGGGCAGGTTGCATCAATAATATTCAGCCCTTTTTCTTCCGCCGCGGCGTAAACTTCAGGCCCAACTCCGTGCGAACGGAAAATAACCGTATCGCCTTTTGTAAAGCTGTCAAGGCTGTCGCAGCAGCTTACTCCTCCTGCTGCCAGTTCCGCCGTAAGCTGCGGGTTATGTATAAGCGGCCCCAAAGTTGCAGCATGCGTTTCTTTGCCGCACTCGCCGCGCGCCATATCCACCGCGCGCTTAACTCCATAGCAAAAGCCGCAAGGCTCTGCCACAAACACCTGCATGTTACTTCACTCCCTGCAGAGCTTTTATGTCTGCCGTTAATTTATCTGTCAAATCCTGCAAAACCTCTTTATTTAAGCCAACCGGCGGAAAAGGTACCGGCGTGCCGAATTTTACCACAACCTTGGGCCACAGCCTGCCGCAGCGCTTGATATCCGTACCGCTTACTGCCGTCGGCACAATAACGGCGCTTGTTTTTCCGGCCATCATCAGCGCGCCCGGCTCCAGTTTGCCAAGCTGCCCGGTTTTGCTGCGCGTCCCTTCGGGGAATATCGCCAGCACCTCGCCGCTTTGCAGAATTTCAATGCCGTGCTTGATTGCCGCCCTGTCCGCGCCGCCGCGGTTAACGGGAAACGCGCCCAGAGTTTTATAAATGTAGCCGAGCACCGGCACAAAAAGTTCGCGCTTGGCCATAAAATGCACCTTGCGCGGCGCCGCAACGCCTATAACAGGCGGGTCGAGCAGGCTTAAATGGTTGCTTGCTATAACAAGCGGGCCTGTTTTGGGAATATTTTCCGCGCCGTGTACTTCAAGCCGCAGAAAAATTTTAAACAAAATTCCCAGTACAACATCCAAAAATGAATACAGCATCTTATTTCTCCTGTACTGCTTTTAAAATATGCTCTGCCACTTCGTCTATCGTCATGTCGGAAGTATCAAGAAACTCGGCGTCGTCAGCCTGTTTAAGCGGAGCAATTTCGCGTTCGCTGTCCTGTTTGTCGCGGAAAGCGATTTGTTTCTCAAGTTCTGCCAAATCAACTTTTTCGCCTTTGGCAAGCATTTCTTTATAACGGCGCATAGCGCGTTCCTTAACGCTGGCCGTTAAAAATATTTTTACCTGTGCATGAGGAAATACCACGGTGCCAATATCGCGCCCGTCCATAACAACGCCGCCGGCTTCGCCCATACGGCGCTGCTGGTTTACCATTTCCGCGCGTACGCCGCCCACGGCGGATACTTTGGAAACAACGGCCGTTACTTCCGGAGAACGGATTGCTTCCGTAACTTCCGTGCCGTCAACAAAAACGCGGTTGGCGTTTGCTTCGGGCTTAAAAGTAATTACCATTTCCTGCGCCAGTTTTTCTACAAGCTCCGGGCTGAACGGTTTGCCCGTTTGCAGAAATTTCCACGCTACGGAGCGGTACATGGCCCCTGTATCAATATAAATGTAACCAAGTTTGCCCGCAACCAGTTTGGCTATGGTGCTTTTTCCGGCACCGGCCGGGCCGTCGATGGCAATTACCGGTTTTTGTGCATTCATTTTATCCCCACCTGTTTTTATATTTGTGCGGCAAAGGTGCCTGCGGCATAACCAGTGGAAAACGCCGCCTGCAAATTGTAGCCGCCCGTATAACCGTCAATATCCATTACTTCGCCCGCAAAAAACAGCCCTTTTATTAATTTGGATTCCATTGTTTTAGGGTCTATTTCCTTCAGGCTTACGCCGCCTGCCGTTACAATAGCTTCCGCTATCGGCCTTGTGCCGGTAATGGGCACCGTAAATGCTTTCAATACATCCACAAGGCGGCGGCGTTCTGCGCGCGAAAGCTGGTTGACAAATTTTTCTTCATCAATAAACGCCTGGTCAAGCACCGGCGCAATAAGCCTCTGCGGCAGCAAATCCTTCATGCCGTTGGGCATTTGCTTGCGGCTGTACTGCGTAAAATCGCGCTGCAAACGTGCGTCCAGCTTGTCTTTATCAAGCGCAGGCTTTAAATCAATGGCAAGTTCAACCTCCTGCGCGCCTTTGGCAAAGGCTTCCGCCACGCATTTACTCAGCGAAAGTATTATCGGGCCCGATACGCCGAAATGCGTAAAGAGCATTTCACCGAACTCCGAGCCTATTTTTTTGCCGTCTGCATAAACGGTGCCTTCTATATTGCGCAGGCTTAAGCCCTGTAAGCCTGCAATGTAGGGCGAATCGCTTTCAAGCGGAACCAGGCTTGGCGCCAGCGGTACAATGGTGTGCCCCAATGCTTTGGCAAGTTTCACGCCGCTGCCGTCGCTGCCCGTGCCCGGGTAAGATGACCCGCCTGCCGCCAGAATAACGGCATCGGCCGTAAATTTCTGCCCGTCGGCAGTTACAGCGCCGGTTATTTTGCCAAATTCTGCCGTAATGCTTTTTACTTTGCAGTCTGTAAGCAGCCTGCCGCCATAGTTTTTATAAATTTTAACAAGAGTGTCAACAACATCAGCAGCTTTATCGCTTACAGGAAACACCCTGCCGCCGCGTTCAACCTTGGTAGGCAGGCCGTTATCCTCCAGAAGCTGCACAATATCCTGATTGGTAAAACGGCGCAGTGCACTGTTTAAAAAGCGGCCGTTGCCGGGTATGTTTTTAATAATTTCCTGCAAATCGCAGTTATTGGTAATATTGCAGCGCCCCTTGCCGGTAATAAGTATTTTTTTGCCGGGGCGGCGCATTTTCTCTAAAATTACGGTCCGGGCGCCGCTCTGCGCTGCGGCAATGCCTGCCAAAAGGCCAGCAGCCCCGCCGCCGATAACAAGTACATTAGCCATTAAGCTTTGCCGCCTTTTTTAAAGTTTCTGCCTCGTCCTCGTTAAGTTCGCGCATTTTGCCCTTGCTTAACCCCTTTAAGCTGAGCGTGCCAAACTTAATGCGTTTAAGGTTGCGCACCGGAAAGCCGATATAATCGCACATACGGCGGATTTGGCGGTTGCGCCCTTCATGTATGGTAATATCAAAATATGTCATATTTCTTTCATGGTCATATTCCAGAAGCGTTACAACGGCAGGAGCAGTCATCCCATCATCAAGTTTAACACCAAGCCGCAGCAAATCAAGCTTTTCCTGCGGCACAATGCCCGGCACGCCCACGCGGTAAGTTTTGTTTACCTCGCGGCTTGGGTGCATCAGCCCCTGCGCCAGCACGCCGTCGTTTGTTAAAAGCAAAAGCCCTTCCGTATTGTAGTCAAGCCTGCCAACCGGGAACACGCGCTGCGGCAGATCCTTAACATAATCGGCCACTGTACGCCTGCCCTGCGGGTCGCTCATGGTTGTTACCACTCCGCGCGGCTTGTAAAACAAATAATATGCCTTGCGCTCACGTTTAATGGGCTTGCCGTCAACGGTAATAAAGCACTTTTCATCAACCTTGGTGCCGAGCTCTTTAACGACTTTTCCGTTAACCTTCACTCTGCCGCCAAGTATATATTTTTCGGCTTCGCGCCGCGAAGCAACGCCGGCTGCCGCCAGCACTTTCTGCAATCGTTCTTCCATGTATTTATACTCCGTCATTTTGTGTATTGCTGTCTGCATCTTTCAGGCTGTCCAAAAGTGAAATCTGTTCAGGCCCGCTGCTGTCCTCATCCGGCAGAGCAGGCAAATCCTTCAGTGAATTAAGCCCGAAAGTAAGCAAAAATTTATCTGTCGTTGCGTAAAGAATAGGGCGTCCGAGCGCTTCCTTGCGTCCTGCCTCGCAGATAAGCCCATATTCCAGAAGCGTATTTACAACGCCGTCCACCTTAACACCGCGGATGGCTTCCATTTCGCCGCGCGTTACCGGCTGCTTAAACGCAACAATGGCCAAAGTTTCCATTGCCGCTGCCGACAATTTTACTTCCTGCACGCGCTCCAGCTGTTTTAAAAGGGCATAATGCTGGGGCTTGGCGCACAGCTGATAGCCGCCCGCCACTTTGCGCAGGCATAAGCCGCGGTTTTCTTCATTATAACTTTCTTCAAGCATGGTTAAAAGCTCCCACACCTGCGGCTTGTCAAGCTGCATAATACCGGCAATCTGTGCCACTGTAAGCGGCTCGCCTGCCGCAAACAGCAAAGCCTCCAGAGAGCCCTGCAAATATTCATGAAACATTGTTTTCGCCCTCCCGGTGCAGGAATATGTATATCGGCGCAAAAGGCTCCGTCTGCGTTATATTTATAATGTTCAGCTTCAGCAGTTCCAAAAGCGCTAAAAATCCGGCTATTTTTTCACTGCGCGAGCCGGTGCTGCTGAAAACTTCTTTAAATTCCACACCGTTTAAACGGCGCTTAAGCAGGCTGACAATTTCTGCCATTTTTTCCTGCACGCTGAACTCCTGACGCTCAATAACAGCCGTGGTTTCGTGCCCGGCAGCCAAAAGCGCCAGCAGGCTTTTTACCAAATCGCCCGCCTGATACTGCGCAATGCTGCGGTTTATCCTGCCTTCTGCCAGCGGCCTGCGGTAAACGTAACGCTCTGCCGCCGTTTTCATTTCGGTAAGTTTTGCCGCACACGCTTTAATGCGCCTGTACTCAATCAGCATCTCCACCAGCATGGTGCGCGGGTCTGCTTCTTCCTCGTCGGTTTCAGGAGCAGGCTTCGGCAAAAGCATTCTCGATTTTATCTGCAGAAGCGTTGCCGCCATTACCAGAAACTCACTGGCAATTTCCATGTCAAATTCCGCCATGGCGGATAAATAAGCAATGTACTGCTCTGTAATTTCCGCTATGGGAATATCGTAAATATCTATTTTATCTCTTTCGATAAGGTGCATTAAAAGGTCCAGCGGGCCTTCAAAATCACTGACTTTTAAAGATAAATCTGCCATAAATTATACTGCCCGGCCTTTAAGCCCTGCCAATATGGCGGCAATCCCTTCGTTAATATCAGAAAAATATTCCTAAAACAGTGTTGATGAGCTCTAAATAAGCCAAGGCAAACGGCGTAATAATATAGCTGATAAGCCCGCTTGCCACAAGGGCTATAAGAATGTAAAAACCGTAACGCCCTACAAAACTGTTATATTTGTATGCAGTCTGCGGCGGCAAAAATTCATCCAAAAGGCGTGAACCGTCCAGCGGCGGTATGGGCAGCAGGTTAAAAAAGGCAAACCATACGTTGTACTGCATTGTCCACAGCAAAAACGCGCTGACGCCGGGGGTTAAAACATGCAATCTCTGCATGGAAACCATAATCAGCGCCGCAAGAAAACATAAAAACAAATTAGCCGCAGGCCCTGCCAGAGATACTTTTATCATACCTTCGCGCCTGTTGCGGAAATTATTGGGGTTAATGGCAACCGGCTTTGCCCAGCCGAAATGGAACAAGGCCAGCATGATTGCGCCCAAAATATCAAGATGCGCCAGAGGGTTGAAGGTTAAACGCCCAAGATAACGCGGCGTAGGGTCACCCATGGCATCTGCCGTAAGGGCATGGGCATACTCATGTATGGTAATGGCAATTAAAAGTGCCGGTACCGTATAAATCATCGAACTAAAATCAAACATAAAACCCTCCACTAAAACAAACTAAACAATAATATTATTATAACGTATTTTTGTAAAAAAGAAAACGGGACTGTAACAGGCAGCCCCGTTTTTTGCAAATATTTTATTTACCGGTAAAACGCGGTGCGCGTTTTTCTTTAAAAGCGGCTATGCCTTCGCGGCAATCTTCCGTTGCCATGCAGAGAGTCTGGGCTACGGCTTCCGTATCAAGCACATCGTCAAGGCTCATGGCAGTGTTGTTAACATACTTTTTAATCAGCGCCAGCGAAAGCGGTGCCGATTCAGCAAGCCTTGCCGCCATTTTATAAACTTCGCCCGGCAGTTCTTCCGCAGTGCATACATGGTTCAGCATACCGAAGCGTTCTGCCGCAGCGGCGTCAATCAAATCGGCGGTAAACATCAGTTCTTTGGCGCGGTGTACTCCAACTGCTTTCGGCAAAAAGTACAGGCCGCCGCAGTCGGGTATCAGGCCAACTTTGGCAAAGCTCTGCGCAAAACGGGCAGTATCAGCGGCATATACCAAATCGCAGGCCAGCATCAAATTAACGCCTGCACCGGCCGCAACTCCGTTAACCATGGCAATAAACGGTTTATCGATGGTTGTAATGCGTTTGGCAACCGCGCCCACTTTAATAATAAAGGCACGGCGGGCACCGGCATCGGGCAATGCTTCCAAAAACGGCAGGTCGCCGCCTGCGCAAAAGGCCTTGCCGCTGCCGGTAAGCACTACGCAGCGTATTTCTTTATCCTGCTCTGCCCTGTCAAGAGCTTCGTGCAAACCGTCAATAAGCTTGTCATTCATGGAGT